>Ga0209347_1001610_pt1 | contig 34974 bp, 28 predicted proteins | sample AutmiccommuBRH23_FD_187382 | JGI IMG/M metagenome (GOLD analysis project Ga0209347, IMG submission 187382) | Deep subsurface microbial communities from Mt. Terri, Switzerland - Autotrophic microbial communities BRH/23 (SPAdes) (version 2) | ecosystem: Environmental > Aquatic > Deep subsurface >...
TCGGTTCCAACCATTTTCTTCCCAAAAATCTCCAAACTCCTGAAAGAAGTCAAAAGCTGAAGCGAAATCGTGTTTTATTAAATACTCCACCGAGTTATCCAAGCGATGGGCATTCCAATATTTCTCTAAGATATCTTCTACCCGCTTGATGCGAATTACCTCTGCGAAGTTTAACATCTTGTTCTGCAGTACCTCATATGGAGCATTATCCATATAGATGTAGTCATACTTGCTTGCCTCTTCCCACATTCTCGTCCCGCGAAGTATTTTCAAAAAACCTAACTGCATTTCCTCCGGTCTTAAAGCAAAAACGTCATTAAAGGTAGTTCGAAACGAGTTATAATCCTCTTCGGGAAGCCCGGCAATTAAATCCAGGTGCAAAGCTATTTTTTTACTTTCCTTAAGCTTTAACACAGTTTCGCTTAAACGGTTAAAATTTTGGCGGCGATTAATCAAAGAGTTCGTAAATTCGTTAGTTGATTGCACTCCTATTTCAAACCTAAAGATCCCAGACGGAGCATGTTCTGTTAGGTATTGAATTACATCAGGCTGCATAATATCAGCAGTTATCTCAAATTGAAAGATTGTTCCTTGATGATTTTCAATTAAAAACCTAAATATCTCCAGTGCTAAGCTCTGATTAGTATTGAAGGTACGATCAACAAATTTGACTGTTTTTACGCCACTATTAATCAAGCGCAGCAAATCCTCCTTTACCCGCTCAATGGGAAAGTATCTTACCCCTGTTTCTACCGAGGACAAGCAATAGCTGCAGGAAAAAGGGCAACCCCTGCTTGCCTCAAAATAGGCGATTTTATCATGCAGTTCAGCTAGGTCTTCTTTATCAGTGTAAGGACTAAGCAACTCACTCAACTGAATCTTAGGTTGTGGAGAGCCTATCTCAATACTGCCATTTGTGCGAAAAGCTATTCCTGCAATTTCCGCTGGGTCGCCTCCAACCTCTATTGACTTCAGTAGCTGATTCAGAGCTATTTCTCCCTCGCCATATACAAGGTAATCTAGCTCCCTAAGGCGTTTAAACCAATAGGGGAGGTCATAGGATACCTCTGGTCCACCGACAATGATTGTTACATTTGGTTTAACCTTTTTAATTAGCGTGATCAACTCAATCGTCTCTTCGATATTCCAAATATAACAGGAGAAGCCAATAACATCAGCATTCCTTTGGTAGAGGTCACTGAGAGTATTCTGGATTGGATCCCTGATTGAATACTCAGCTATCTCCAGATCAGGGTAATCCTTCTGACTATAAGCTTTTAAATAGCGCAAAGCCAATGATGAGTGGATATACTTGGCGTTTAGTGTTGCTAAGACTACTTTCATGAAGCACCATCCTAGGTATAGCTTTTTGCAAAAGTAAGCTAAGAATTTCTTTTGCGGGAAGAGATGTCAACCCAGACAGCTAATAAGAGAACCAACCCTCTAACTATTAACCTCTCAGTTGTGCCAACATCTAATAATAACATCCCGTTATTTAGTGTAGTCATTACCAGAGCCCCGATTATCGCACCGATAATTGTCCCTTGACCACCCAAAGTACTTGTACCACCAATAATTGCCGCGGCTATGACATCAAGCTCCATGGCCTGACCAGCAGAAGCCGCAGCCGAGCCTACCCTTGCCGTATATATAATACCACCAATCGCCCCAAGAATTCCAGAGGAGATAAAAATCCATAAGGTTCTTTGTCGGATATTAATTCCCGATAGTTTTGCCGCCTCTTTATTACCGCCGATGGCATAGACGTGCCTGCCGAAGGTTGTTTTTGTCGTGATAAATGTATATAGACCACCAACCGCCATTAAAATTAAGATTGAATAAGGAATCCCCAAGTACAGCGCCATAACTAAGAGAATTGCCGATATTAGGGAAATCACTAAAGTTAGCTTTAGGATAAATAATTTGAGAGGTAGAATTTCAAAACCATAACTAATCCTTTCTTTCCTTCTTTTTAATTCAAACCATAAGTAACCGCAAACTATCAAGACAAGAATAATTATCGTTGTATCATGGGGGAGCAGATCCTTGGGTGAATTAGCCAAAAATAGTGTCGGTAGATAGTCTTGACCAAGTTTGTTAAAGGTTTGATTTGTGGCAATGGTTTCTCCACGAGTCACGCCTAACAATAGTCCATTAAAAATCATCATCCCGGCTAGCGTAACGATAAAAGCCGGAACATCTCGATAAGCTACCCAGTACCCTTGCCATAATCCAATAAGTGCCCCTACAGTTAAAGTAATTAAAATTGCTGGAATAAGTCCCATTCCATAGTTAGCCTGAAGAATTGCGGCGATTGCTCCTGTTAAGCCAACGAGTGCGCCGATTGACAGGTCAATATGTCCTGCAACAATAACCAATACAACCCCGCTGGCTAAGATGGCAATGTGAGCTGTTTGCAAAAATAATGTTGATAAATTTCTCGGAGTAAAAAACACATCACTCAATAAAGAAAAAATCAACATTATCCCAATTAGAGCTATAAACATGGTATATTGCCGAATATTATTTTTTAATGATCGCTTGATAATTTCCAATGAACTATGAATTTCCGCAGTTTTGCTTGTCATTTCAAGAACCTCCTTTATATTGCCGCAGAGGTATTTATTTTACCACCTGTTGCATAGTACATTATTTTTTCTTGACTTGCTTCTTTAATGTCTAGTTCTGCTGTTAATTTACCTTCATGAATTACTAGTATTCTATCACTCATGCCGAGCACCTCAGGGAGTTCAGATGAAATCATAATAATGCTGACGCCTTGGTCAACAAGCTCATTCATTATGTTATAGATCTCATATTTAGCTCCTACATCAATTCCTCTTGTGGGTTCATCTAATATTAAGATTTTTGGAGCAGCCATCAGCCACTTGGATATTACTACCTTCTGCTGGTTGCCACCGCTTAAATTTTGAATCTTTTGCTCTATGGTGGGCGTTTTTATTTTTAACGAATCTACATAATGGCTGGAAAACTTTATTTCCTCATTATCATTAATCCCTCGAAAGTCCGAAATTTTATCCAAACTTGCAAGTGTTATATTCTCTTTAATATCCATCATCAAAACTAGTCCATATTTTTTGCGATCCTCTGATAGATAGCATAATCCTTTTTTGATTGCTTCTCGCGGATTATTAATTTTTTCTAACTTGCTGTCAATGTAGATTTCTCCGCTTTTATTTACACCAAAAGCTCCAAACAGACTCATCATTAACTCTGTCCGCCCTGCTCCCATTAAGCCGGCAACCCCTAATATTTCTCCTCTTTTTGCCATGAAACTGATATTATCAATTATTTTTTTCTCAGGAAGCTCCGGATTATAAACATTCCAATTTTTTACTTCAAGCACTACCTCACTAGGTCTGTGTTCCTTTCTTGGAAAGAGCTGTGTCATTTCTCTCCCAACCATGCCAGTAATAATCGTATCTGTGTTTATATTATCTGCATTTGGATAGGTTGCAATTGTCTGTCCATCCCGCAAAATTGTAATGGTATCAGCAATTTCTTTTACTTCTTTTAGCTTATGGGAAATATATATACAGCTTAATCCCTGTTCTTTTAATTTCCTGATGATATTTAACAGATTTTCTGAATCAGTTTCATTTAATGCTGCAGTTGGCTCGTCGAAGATTAAGATATTCACATTCTTCGATAGAGCTTTAGCAATCTCCACCAACTGCTGCTTGCCGATCCCTAAATTTATCAGCTTTGTATCAGGTGTCTCAGTTAAAGCAACTGTTTTAAGCAACTCCATGGTTTTGAACATTGCCTTGTTCCAATTAATTACACCATATTTAGAAAATTCATTCCCTAAAAAAATATTTTCCGTAATATTCATTTCCTTTACCAGAGCCAGTTCCTGATAAATAATCCCAATTCCTGCTGCTTCACTATCCTTAATTCCCTGATATTTTTGTTCCTGATCATTCACCAATATTTTACCCTCATAGGTTCCGTGAGGATAAACCCCACTTAGCACTTTCATTAAGGTAGACTTTCCAGCCCCGTTCTCTCCTACAAGGGCATGAATTTCTCCCCTTTTTAGCTTAAAATCTACTTTGTTAAGGGCACGAACTCCAGGAAATTCTTTTACTATATTAATCATTTCCAACACGTACTCGCTCATCCGGACTCTCCTCCCCTCTAAAGGATAGGGGAATAACTGGTCAGCTATTCCCCTATTAAAACTATCAACTATTTTAAATCAGCTTCACTAATATATCCGCCATCAACCAGTAATTCTTTTAAGTTATCCTTGGTTACTACTTTTGGCTCCAGTAATACAGAAGGAACATTAATCTTCCCATTATCTACTTCACCGTTAGTAGCTATTTTTTCGCCTTTAGCAAGTTTTATAGCCATTTCAACTGCTTCTTGACCTAATTCCCTAGTATCCTTAAAGATAGTCATTGATTGAGTTCCATCGTTAATTCTTTTAGCTGCAGCTTTCTCAGCATCTTGTCCGGTTATTGGTACATTACCTGCCAAGCCTTGAGCTGCCAATGCTTGAATTGCCGCTCCAGCAGTACCATCATTTGGAGCAAGAATGGCATCTACTTCGTTATTATTAGCAGCTAATGCAGCTTCGACAATCCTTAAGGCATTTTCCGGAACCCAGTTATCTACTGCTTGCTCTGCTATAACTTGAATCTTGCCGGAATCTATAAGCGGTTTAATATATTTCATAGCTCCTTCTTTAAACAACTTGGCGTTATTATCTGTCGGCGCACCTGACATAATGATATATTTCCCCGAAGGTACCTGCTCAGTAATATATTTGCCTTGCAGCTCGCCAACTTTCACATTATCAAAGGATAAATAATAGTCCAGCTTATCAGTATTTGTAATCAAGCGGTCATAGGAAATAACCGGTATTCCTTCTGCGGCAGCTTTTTCTACCAATGTAGCTGCTGCTGAAGCGTCGTGTGGAGCGAGAATTAATACATCAATGCCTTGAGTAAATAAGGCTTCGACTTGAGTAATTTGCTCCTGCATATTGGCGTCAGCTACTTTAACGATTAATTCAACACCCAACTCTTTTGCAGCTGCTTCCATTTTCTCTTTATCCCTTACCCATCTTTCTTCCCGCTGGGTAGGCAATGATAAACCAATTTTGATTTTTTGAGCTGTATCACTAACTTTTTCTCCAGAATCACTAGATGTTGAAGTAGTATCACTGCTGCAACCGGCGAACAGTGTGACTACTAAAACAACTGCAAGCAACACCAATAAAATTTTGCTGTTTCTCAACTTTATTCCTCCCAATTTTTGATTATTTGCTGAAACAACGAATGTAATCAGCAAAAATAGTGAACTCGTCTCAGCTTTGCTGAAACAGCGATAAATCATGAAAACGGTTTCTTTGTTGGGTTAAGACTTTTTTCGCCCAAGTTTTCTGATTACTTTGATATTAACTCCATTTTAATTTGATTACCCTAGCCTAATTTAAGCCGTTGCTAAACAATTTTATTAATTGGTTTTCGGCAGGCAGAGTTAGTAGTATTTTTTTGTAGTATTTTTTTGCGTGGAACAATGGGGGTGAGTAATTGAAGTATTATTAGAGGAGCGGACACGGAACCTGTCCCTGAGTCCTGAGAACCATGCGAGCAACCTGTCCTAAGTCCTTTCACGCAGCTCTATCGTATTTCCTTTTTATGAAATGAAAAATAAAGAAATGGGGCAAGTACAGCGATAATAATCACTACACCTGCCCTTATAATTGTTGATGATAAGATTTAAGAATACTTTAGATAAACAAGTTCACTTAGATATTTCGTACTTATGAATTAAAGCCCCTTTATAATTCCAAAGTTCAGCAATATCACCATTGTCATCCCAAACCTCGAAATCCCAACCCTTTAATATTAGTGGTGGGTTGTCAATTGCGTTCTCCCCAGAGGATACTTGAACAGACTCCCCCGGTTTTAGAATAAAGTTAACAGGAAAGTTATATATTTCATCTCCAATAGCACTGCGTATAAAATAGTATTCCATGTTGACCTCTTCATCACTATTGTTTTTAATTGTAACCAGTTCTTCTAGTAAATCTACTTCTACTATATCAATATAGGGTAACCTATTTTTAAGCCAATCAGGATCATAGTATTTTGCATCTGTAAAAGATACCATCTCATCCATATCTAAAGTTCCATCGGTATAAATATTTTCCCCGTCACTACTAAAAATAACAGTTCCTTGATAGGCTGTCATCGAAACCTCTGATTCAGCATAGAAGAGTTTTCTTAATGTTTCCTGATCTGGATATCCATCACTCGTCGATCCAACACTAACTACTGAATAAGAAGGCTTAACTGCTTGAAGAAAAACAGCACTCGTTGAAGACAAGGAGCCGTGATTACCGACTTTTAGTACGTCAGCTTTAAGATTATAGCCCTCATTGATGATATCTTGTTCTTCTAAAGCTTCTGCATCACTAGCAAATAGGAAAGAAGTTTCGCCATATGAAAAATGTATGACCACACTATTATTGTTTATCCCCTCGTAATCACCTTTAACCGGACCGACAAATACAGCTTTAACTCCTTCTAATGGGATTTCTTCTCCTGCCTTAGCATCGTTTATTTCTATTCCCTTTGCTTTTACGTTGCTTAGAAAATCTTCATAGCTTTCTAAATTTTGTCCCTCGATTTTTGCATATACAGCTTTAATTAAAAAATTATCCAGAACAGAAGCAAATCCGCCTATATGGTCATCATTGGGGTTCGTGGCGATCAAAACTTCAATATCTTCTACGTTTAATTCTTTAAGATACTTTACCACATCAGCGCCTCTACTACTATCCCCCGCATCTATAAGTATGTCATCTCCGGCTAGTGTTTTTATGTATATTGAGTCGCCTTGTCCAACATCAAAAAAATATACTTTTAGCATTGGTTCAGTTTGAACTGTTGAACTTTCATTACTATCATTCGAAATTATTTCTTCGATGACCTCATTAGATTCTACATTTTGGTTATTATTATTAATCGGTGTACTTACTTCTACATCAACGTTGTTATTTATTTGCTCATTATTTTGAAGATTTTTAGTCGTGTTTGAAGAATTACACCCTCCAAAAATTGACAGAATAAAAAGAGTCATCACTAACAAAAATAACTTAAATATTTTTAATCTTGACATAGGTATCCTCCTATCTTATACACAATTAATGACATATTTGAGTAATTAACATGAGATTATCTATTAATATGCCCGATCTATTTAAAAAAGGCTCATCATCTATTATATTATAGCAATGAGCCTTTTAATAGAGTATCTATCAACGAGTACTATTGATATACGTATGCTTCATAATACCCCGGAATTTGACTCATAATATTCGGATCGTTATGTGGATATTTCCATTTTGGATAGTAATAAGTATATTCCACATAACCCTCAAACCAATCTCCTTCTACATAAATAGTATACCGTATTTTAGTTGCACTTGCATCATACGGTATTACAAAAGAGTATTTAAAAGTATCTGATCCTGAGCCTCTCATCATCTGGCTCTTACTCCAAACGGTACTTTCGTAATCATATTGCCAATAGATTACAGGGTTAGAAGTAGGAGCAGTATCTACTCCGTTACGTCTACCATATATTGTAGCTGAAAGCGTTTTCCAAGCTTGTGATACATTTTTCACTAACGTTACATCATTTGACCATTCAGTTACTCCATAATAATTTACTAAAAATTTATTTGGATCCATGGAAACTCTATCACCGTTTAAATAGTTATAATCAGTAGTGTTCAGCTCCCAATGCAGATGTGGAGCACCCACTGTACCACTTTCACCAGAATATCCAAGCTTGGTGCTAGTAGTTACTGTATTTCCAACTGCGACAGAAGTAGAGTCCAAATGCATATAGATAGAATAGTAATTTATTCCTGCGCTATGCTTTACAATAACATATACATTACCAGTGGAGGTAATTCCTTTTCCATAAACAGTCCCAGTAGCAACAGGATAAACCTCCCTAGTAAAATTACCAACGCTGTAATCTCTAGTATACATATCTGTGCCTTGGTGCCAGTAACCGCTTCTCGGCTCATTGTAAACAGCATTTATTGGATTAAATTCATATTGAGAATGTAATGGTGATCTTATAGCCATACTATAATTTTGACCAGAATCACCTCTTAGAATATATGAATACGCAAATACATTATTTGATAGAAGCAAAACAAAACTAATCACAAGTAAAGCGATAATATTTTTTTTCATCACAATTAACCCCCATTAATTTCCTAAATTGTACTGAACAATTTCGTTATTGGCAAGCTTAGCCTGAATGATATTAGTATCAATAAACTCAATTGAATCATCATCAGTATTAAAACTATTTTCAGCTTCATTAATTTCTAACATCTCGTTAGCCCTAATATTGTAAATTAATAACAGATTTTCTTCAGAATTTAATCGATGAGCTACAAATGCAAAGGTGCTACTATCTTCACTCCATACCCCTCCATTATTGTAAAATATACCTTCGTCCATTTCTATTAATTCAACAGTAGAATTTGTTGAAATATTATAAAATCCGATGTAATTTTCTAGATTTTTATCTGCATCATATACTTGATAAGTAACTATATTTCCATCATTAGATACATTAAGAATATGACCATTTACATAATGCTCTTTTACTAGATTACTAGGTAAATTAAGATCCATTTCTAGTACAGCTTTTTTTGCCGAACTATAAAATAAAACATTACTATCACTAACGTATAATATTGACACATTACCGTAATCGTTTGCATCAAGCAACTTCTTCGTCTCTTTAGTATCTAAATCCATTGACCATATACTTCCATGGATAGTATCATAATTAGAAACGAATAGTAATTTTTTGTCTTTGTAGATATGACCAGCAGTAATATAATCTCCTACTTGCTTGTTAGTATCAAACTCAGGATCGTCAGCAATAGGCTTCTTACTCTTCTTACTTTCCATTTTCTCAAATAACTCATATAAATTATCAACTACTTCTCCTTTGTTATTAACAATAGCAAAACCATTTCCATATTCATTCATTACAACTGCTTTTTCTCCATTTGAAGTGGGATTTATTCTGTAGGATTTTTTAATTTTCTCATTAATGACTTCAATCGATAAACCATATTCTGTCTTTACTTTGCTTGCATTTTTCTCTATTTTTTTCTCAATTTTAGTATAGTTTGCAGAAACAACTTCATCACTATTGCTGTTAACCACTAGCCCCACAACTAAAACTAAACTTAAAGTGAAAATTAATACCATTCTTTTTTTAATTTTCATCCCCATAACAAATATTTCCTCCTCAAAATTTCTATTTTAAATATTATTTGAATGACTAGATCTAGTTGCTAAATATGATATCTAGTGTAATGGACAATTATCACCTCCTACATCTCATATATTTTCTGCAATTCCATTTTATCCCCCCCCTGCTAAAAATGTCAACTATTATTTTCTATAATTTCATTATTATACTTATTTCGATAAATTTCGACATAATTATGTAAAATTCGACAAGAAGAAACATGAGTCTTAAACAATTTTTCTATTTGGTTTTCTGTGGACAGCTTTAGTAGTAGTATTTTTTTGCGTGGAACAATGGGTGAGTTATAGTGGGATTTTTTCGGGGGTCAGACGCGGAATCCTGTCGCCTTGACTTGAGCCAGACGCACAACCTGTCCCCGTTGTCCTGGAATCAGACAGTTAACTGTCCTGAATCTTGCTTAGGTTAAGTGATTATTCAATATTTCGATAGATGGCGTTTCGGAGGTGGAAGCCGTCTTTGATGATTGTCGAGTCGATGTTTTCTTTGGTCACGGCTATTGGTTCCAGTGCATAATAAGGGACATAGTATTTGCCGTCATATATTGTGTCAGCTATCTCTAGATTTTCTCCGATTGCCAGTTTTATTGCCATTTTCGCGGCGGCATCTGCCAACTTTTCTATCGGTTTATAAACTGTCATATCCTGAGTACCCTCAACAATTCTTTGACTGGCAGCCAAGTCGGCGTCTTGACCGACTACTATTGTTTGACCCGCCAGCCGATATTCTGACAAAGCTTGGATAACTCCATCTGCTAATCCGTCGTTCCCGGCTATTACAGCATCTATTTGCCCCTCTTGCAGATAATTGTCTACCACTTCAAAAGCATATTCTTTTAGCCAATTAGGCGCCCATTCCTCGTTTACAACGTTAATATTCCCGTTTCTTATCAAAGGATTCAATATTTTGTCATAGCCCTCTTTGATCATAATGGTGTTGTGATCGCTTTCCGGACCATTAACGATTAAGATGTTTCCTTCAACTATCTTAGTTAGGACATGCTTCGCCATTAGCTCGCCGACCTGAACGTTATCAAAGGATAAATATACATCGACGTCGGAATTCAAGACTAATCTATCGTACGAGATAACTTTTACTCCTTGATTTTTGGCCAATTCCACGGCATCTGCCGCTTTTTTTAAATCATTGGGAACAATAATCAGGACATCGATATCTTGTTCTAAAAGATACTTGACCTGTTTCAGCTGATCCTGATCATCATTATTAGCATTCAAAACAATAATTTCTGCACCAAGCTCTTTTACCTTAGCCATGAGTATATCTCGATCCTTAATCCAGCGCTCCTCCTTTAGAGTACCTAAAGAAAAGCCAATCTTAATCGGATCATCCGCCTTATTAGCTCCCTCTTTATCAAAGATATTAGTAAGCTTGAGTTGATAATTTGTCACAATCAAATAAACTAGCAGCAGTAATATTATTAGAAGTGAAATTACTATTGCGATACTTAAAATTTTCTTCCATCTCACAATTATATCACCTTACCCGAGAATTTATTTTCTCTATATTCAGTCGGCGTAGTTCCTGTAGTTTTTTTGAAAATTTTACTAAAGTAGTTGGGATCACTATAACCTACTTGATAACATACCTCTTTAACGCTGACTAATTCACCCTTTAATAGTTCCTTGGATTTTTCTATTCGAAGATCGGTCAGGTAGTCAACAAAGTTTTTTCCGATCGAATCTTTAAAAAATTTACTGAAATAGTGATAGCTCATATTGATCTCTTTTGCTACCTCATCTAAGGAGATATTATTTTGATAGTTATTACTTATGAAATTGATTGCTTCTGATATTAAGCCCTTTAATTCCTTTTCTCGATATTGCTTAATAGTTGCCGCCAGCTTATTCAGATAATCAATATAGTCTAATTTTAGCTCCCGAAGATTATTAATTTTTAGAAGACGCTTCAAAAAGCTTTGTTCAGAGATGCTAGTGTTACTAATCTGATAGGGTATTGCTCGTCGTAATACTATTAAGAGTTCAATCAGCTTTGATTTTATTTGATCTAGATCATTTTCGTAATTTGCTGCTACTCCTAGGAACATTTCGTTAAATACTTCAAGCGTTCCGGTAGAGTTTTCTGCCAACAGCTTATCGATTAGCAGCTGTTCTTTACTCGTTGAATAGGAATCTGGCTTATTCAAAGATAAGGCGATATCCTCAAAATGTGTTACTCTATCTCCGCTAGGAACTGTTGCAGCGATGATTGCTTCATTATATGACTTAGAAAAATTATCTATACTGTAGCTTCTGCCAACTCCGATTCGATAGTTTATTCTAATATTTCGCTCAATTCTCTTCGCTACTGTCTGGGTCAGCTCAATTATCTGGTTCCTACTATTATAGGAGTATATTTCTTCATCCATTGGAACATAGGCTACTATTCTGTCGAGCAACGGCGGTCCTAATAAACAGATTAGTTCTCTTTTCAGCTCCATGCTAAAGCTATCATAAAATTTCTGTTTTAAAATACTGCTCTTGAGGGTTTCTTCCTTGCTCTGATTCTCGATTTCATTAACGACTGCTGTAATTATATAACCATTTCCTAAGCTCATCCCAAATACTTCTTCGTAAAATGAGATATCCTGAATAATACTTGGATTGATCAGCAAGGAATAAACAAGTTGCCCTTCCAAAAGAGGCGTTAGCTTATTTATTTTTTCCTTTAACAGTAATTCTCTTTTTATTTCTTCTTTTCTTGAGTCGATCTTTATAATAATGCTCTTGATTGTTTCAATTACTTTTTCTTTGTTTAATGGTTTAAGTAAGTACTCATAAACTCCTAAATTAATTGCTTCCTTGGCATAATCAAAATATTCATGTGCGGTGATAATTACGAAGATGATATTGCTGTTTTCTGCTTTAATTTGGCTAATCGCTTCTATTCCATTAATTCCTGGCATCCGAATATCGACTAGCATGGCATCAGGCTTCAAATCTAGTGCTTTTTCAATAGCTTCTCTTCCTGTCCTAGCAGTTCCGATTACCGTTGCACCGTCAATAAATTTATCAACAAGATATTTTAGTGAATCAATAACTATTTGCTCATCATCAACAACCAGCAATTTAATCATTAAAGACCACATCCTTAATATTAGGGATCATTAAAGTTACTTTAGTTCCCTTGTTCAGTTCGCTTTCTATTTCTATAATCTCTTCTGTTTGGGAGATGTTAAAGAACAAACGTAATCTATCAATAACGTTTTGTAGGCCAATCCCGGAAACATGGCTCCTTGCCGGATTATGATCGAAGATAATTGCTTCGATCTCCCTTTTTCCCATCCCCTTACCATTATCTTTAACCACAATATAGATCTTTTGCCCCTCAGCCTTAACTGCAAGATGTATTTTACCTTTTTCTTCTTTCTCTTCAAGCCCATGGATGAAAGCGTTTTCTACTATAGGTTGAATAATCGTACAAGGAATAATTGCTTCAAGTATCTGCTCATCAATGTCGCTAAAGAACTCTATTCTATCGGCAAATCTAGTTTTAAGAATCTGCATATAGTTATTAACATTTTGCACCTCGTCCCTTAAAGTAACCGGCTGATCAAGTTTTCTTAATTTATATCTGAATAAATCAGCCACATTTCCAATAAATTGCGAGGATTTATCTGCACCTTCGAGCATTGCCAGCTGAGCTGCAGTGTTCAAAGTGTTATATAAAAAATGCGGATTAATTTGCGATTGCAAAGATTTAAGCTCGGCGTCCTTAAGTACGCTCTTCATTTTTAAATTTTGCATTTCTTGCTCTTTAAGCCTGTTTTCTATTTCTGCCTGCCCTTTAATGTCATCTATATAGCTTTTGATGTTAATTACCATTTTGTTAAAGGCTTTAACCAAGACGTTGATCTCGTCGTTTGTTTCGATCATCAATGGTTGAATAGCAAAATCACCTTTGGATATTTTCTCAGCAGAATGTGCTAGCTTAATAATCGGCTTTGTCAGCCGGTAGGTAAAGAAGATTGCCAGAAAAATATTCAAGATTAATGATCCAATGATTAACATTAGGTTAAGATAGCTTATATATGAAACATTTTTAGTCAAGGCCTGATATTCTAAGGATCCGTTTTGTAATTTGATGTTTAACAGGTTGTTGATATAAAACTTTATATGTTCGCTAATTTCATCGGCCCTTTTGAAGTGAGAAATATATTCGCTACTTATTCTTCCCCTTTTTGCCATAATCGCACTGTCAGCCTCTATGAGCAAATTATCCAGCATGAACCCGACATCTTTTAACATTAACGCATCCAGCTCTGTACTCGGTTGGCGCGATATATTCTTAGATTTTTCTTGCAGATTACTATAATAGTTATAATAATTTAATATAGCTTCCGAGGAATTTGAGGTTAAGTATTTTTCTACTTCTGTTGTGAGCATTGTAACTTCATTATTAAGGCTGTTTAAGTAAATATAATCGATAAAAATATCTTTAAATCTCGAAAGCATTAATTTAGCATTATAGTAAGAAAAAGTACTGGTCAAACCTAATAAGATTATCGTGATTAAGTAATAAATTATCAGCTTTTTTCTAATCCCCGAAAAACGAAATAAACCTTCAAGCATGCCATCACCATCTATTCCGCTCTATTTGCGCGATTATTTTCATACTCTTGCAAATTTTGCATTGTAATTGCTTTGACACCTGTGTCAATAAAGGTCGATGTGTTATCCAGTTCTTTAATATCCAGCAGTGCTTTAACACTTTCCAGACCCATTTTGTAGGGATCACTCATAACTGTTCCGTAGATAACTCCTTTGCGAATATATCTTAAGATATCCTCAGTATCACCATAGCCCACTAAGGTTATTTCGCCAACTCGATTACTATCGATAATAACTTGAGTTGAGCCTAATGTATCTACTGAATTAGTGGTATAAATGGCATCTATGTCCGGATCTTCTTTCAAAATAGCTTGCATAATTTCTTCGGCGCTCAAGATTCCCATCTTGGAGCTTTCTATCCTGACTACCTCCATTTCCGGGAAGCTGTTGACGGAGCTAAGAAAACCATTGATTTTCAAATTTTGACTTGCCGCATCGAGCGCGTAGTCATTACTGATAATAATCCCGATTTTCGCTTTTCCTTTAGTCGCATCAACCATCAACTCTCCCGCCTCTTTTCCCAGCAAGAAACTGTTTGTACCGACAAAGGCGCTTCTATTACTGCTCTTCGCATCATTTTCTATTGTTACAACAGGTATATTCTGCTCATAAGCTTGATTTATAGCTTCTGTAAAACTTGCTTCGTCGGAGACGTGAGTTATTATCCCATCAACTTTTGAGGTTAATGCTATATCTAAATATTTTAATTCTTCATCAGGGTTGTTAAATCTCGGAGCATTAAATTCAACTGCAACATTGAATTGTTTAGCTGCTTTTTCAATTCCTCGTTTAATCTCTAGCCAAAAAGGATCAACGGAGTTTTGTGAAATTATATAAAAGTGATATTTTGGCACAATTGATGATTCAATTTGTTCAAATGTTTGACTTTTATAAAAAATAAAGCTCAGGATCGCGATTAATATCAGCAATATAACAATTATCGGGTTTCTTACTCTATAGATTAGTCCAGATAGTTTCTCCATCAATTTTTTGTCCTCCTGGGTTTGCTTGAAGTTTCGTCGTCGGTTATACTTGATTCTCTAGAACCGTGTTAATTACCTCTGTATTTTTTTATGATGGGCTTCTTAATTTTAACTTTACTAAAGTTATAAAAAAATATATAGTAATTTTTTATGGTAAAATATTTCTACACGTTTTCAGACGGGGAACCTGTCCCCAACGTCTACTTTGAAAAATCAAAAAGTACCGTCCCCAATGTTGTTCCTTTAGTTACGCCGGACATTGTACCTGTCCCTTAGTATTGTTACCCCTTAGTATTGTTAGGATAGACATCTCAAAGTATATTTGAAGAGCAGCTTGAAGCTGCTCTATTAATATTTACCTTATTTATCATCAAGTTTGCTCGAATTGGTTGTAGTCCGGCCTGACTTCTTAACAGCCTCCCACAATAGGTATTCGATTTGTGAATTGACACTCCTAAATTCATCAGCAGCCCAACGCTCAATTGATTGGTATAATTTAGGGTCTATTCTTAAAGGGAAGCTTTTTTTCTTACTCATAAATGCTTAATATACTGTCCCTGTATTTACAACTGGTTGAGCTGCTCTATCAGAAACAATAGTTACCATTAAATTATTAATCATTTGGACTTTCCTTTCGTCGTCTAATTCTAAAACGCCTTCTTTTTCCAAACGTTCAATCGCCATTTGCGCCATACCTACTGCACCTTCAACAATAATTTGCCGAGCAGCTAATATCGCTGAGGCCTGCTGTCGTTGCAGCATTGCGCTGGCAATTTCCGTAGAATAGGCCAAATGCGTCAGTCTTGCTTCAACAACCTCTACACCGGCTAATTGGAGTCTAGCTTGTAATTCAATGCTAAGCTCATTAGCTACCTCGTCAGCATTACCACGTAACGATATACCATCATCCACAAAATTATCATAAGGATATTTAGTCGCTACATGTCTTAATGCTGTTTCACTTTGGATTTCTACAAATTCCTCATAATCATCCACATCAAAAGAGGCTTTTGCAGAGTCAACAACTTTGAAAACCACTACAGCAGCAATTTCAATTGGATTACCCTCTACATCATTCACCTTAAGTTTAGCGCTATTAAAGTTTCGAACTCTTAGAGAGACCTTTTTACGATTAGAAAAGGGAATCGCCATATATATGCCATTATCTCGAATAGTTCCAATATATCTTCCGAAAAAAGTTACTACAGCCGCTTTATTTGGCTGAACTACAGTTATGCCGCTTAATAATAATAAACCAACAGTAATCAGGATGGTCCCTACAACATACTGTAATCCAATATAAAGATAAATACTTGCACCAGTTAATAACAATGATAATAATAACCCGATAAAACCATTCATTTTCCACGCTTTCTGCTCAATCATAAATACCTACCCCCATATCTAAATTGATATAATAATGATATCACATTTGGTTATATTTGTATAGTAAAAAACACCCTAGTGGGCGTCTTTTAAGCTTGGGTTAAGCATTCACTTTTCCTTTAGCTAAATCGGATAAATCTGCGAAAGCTTTGGCATCGTTCACTGCTAAGTCAGCCAGCATTTTGCGGTTAATATCGATGCCGGCAACCTTTAAGCCGTGCATAAACTTACTGTATGATAAGCCGTTGATGCGTGCAGCCGCATTGATCCGTGTTATCCAAAGCTTGCGGAAATCACGCTTGCGTTGACGACGGTCACGATAAGCATATAATAAGGATTTCATTACTTGGGCATTTGCTGTTTTAAATAAACGGTGTTTGGAACCGAAATAACCTCTTGCTAACTTGAGAACTTTTTTACGACGACGACGACTAACATATCCGCCTTTTACTCTTGGCATGTCTTTTCCCTCCTAGAAATCGGATCTATTTTAAGTAAGTAATCATTTGACTAATTCGTTTTTGGTCACCACTGCTAATTGTTGAACCTTTACGCAGCTTGCGTTTACGCTTAGGGCTTTTGCTTTCTAGAATATGACTTGTGAAAGCATGGCTTCTTTTAATTTTGCCGCTACCTGTTTTCTTAAAACGTTTTGCAGAGCCTTTGTGAGTTTTCATTTTTGGCATGTCTATTTCCTCCAATCTGTCTATCAGTATAAGCTCGGTTTTTAAGGTTATTATTTTATTTTGGTGCTAAAATCATAATCATACTACGACCTTCAAGCTTTGGTCGGCGTTCAACCATCGCAACATCTTCAACCTCTTTAGCTAAGCGTTCCAATACTTTTTCACCAATAGATTGGTGTGTAATCTGGCGACCCCGAAAACGAATTGAACATTTTACTTTGTCGCCAGCAGCAATGAATTTTATCGTAGCGCGAAGCTTAGTTTGAAAATCGTTCTCTTCAATTGTCGGACTTAATCTGACTTCCTTAGTATTAATCACTTTTTGATTTTTGCGGGCTTCTTTTTCTTTCTTGCTTTGTTCATACCTAAACTTCCCATAGTCCATAATACGACATACAGGCGGTTTAGCTGTAGGAGCAACATTTACTAAATCAAGATTTTTCTCCTCAGCAATTTTAAGTGCCTCTTTTAAAGGAATAATACCAATTTGTTCTCCATCAGGACCGACAACGCGAACTTCACGAGCACGAATCTCCTCATTAATTAAATGTTCCTTGCTAATAACCTGCCACCTCCAAAATATTCGTTATGGATACAAATAAGAAAAGCTCCTATATAAAAAAGTGTGGGCATAGTACGTACGCCCACACTTATTCTTATAGATAAATTCTAAGAATATATTAACCCATCAACTTAAGTCGAGAAGGTGAGAAGCGGGCGCTTCTACTTGCTATCCATAAACAAATTTCCTGTTGATAGTATCACACAACAGTGATCATTGTCAAGAAAATCTTTTTTAGGTTTGATAAAGACAAGCGAAACGGCCGGACTAGAGGTTAGAGGTGGTAAGTTAGAAGTGGGAAAAAGACAAGCGAAACGTCCCTGTGTCTTTCAAGCGAAACGTCCCTGTGTCTTTTAGACGATTTTCTTAACCTTTTCCTGCCACATTCCACAGCGGTCTCCCCACATTGCCGCAACCTGACCATTTACTGCTACTTTAATAACCTCACAATTATTAGAGCAGCCGGAGCAGATAAAGCTTGAAGGTTGAAATTTTGTCTGCAGAGAGAGAAATCCTTTAAAATTCGTTTTGTTGCCTGTTTTAGCTAGTTCTTCTTTGGCTAGTATTGCTGCTCCCATCGCTCCCATAACATTATAATATGTAGGGATAATAACCTCTTTGCCTAACTCTTTTTCAAAGGCAGCTTTTATTCCCGCATTAGCTGCGACTCCTCCTTGAAATACGTATGGCGGCTCTAAAACCTTTCCTCTGCCTAAGTTATTCATGTAGTTTCTGACTAGCGCTAGACATAAGCCATTGATAATATCCGGCTTGGAAAAACCAAATTGCTGCTTGGCTATCATATCTGACTCGGCAAAAACTGTACATCTTCCGGCAATCCTAACATCATTTTTGGAAGAGAGTGCTAACTCGCCAAAATTTTCGATAGATACACCCAATCTTTCTGCTTGGTGATCCAAAAAAGAACCTGTACCTGCGGCGCAGACTGTATTCATTGCAAAATCAATAACCATCTGATCTTTGATTAATATTATTTTTGAATCCTGTCCACCAATTTCAAAAATCGTTCTTACTTCCGGTACTTCATTTATCGAGGCTGCTGCGTGTGCTGTGATTTCATTTTTTACAACATCGGCCCCAACGATAATTCCGGCTATCTGCCTTCCACTTCCCGTTGTTCCTACTCCGCTTATTTTCCATTTCTTATCTAAGCTGTCCCTTAATTTTTTTAAGCCTATTTTTACCGATTCAATTGGTTGACCATTTGTTCTTACATAATAATTAAATATAACCTGATTATTCTCATCTAACGCAACTACATTTGTACTAACAGACCCAACATCAATCCCCAGATATGCACTACCCAATCTTCATCTCTCCCTTTATGCGGAATAGTAACGCATTTTTTTGTTCTTGATTAAATCTATAAAAGCCTCAATTCTAGTGCGATTATTTGCCTGTCCTGTCTGTTCGTCAAGTGCTATTGTTAATACTGGAATATCATATTGTTTTGTGATTTTTGGTATAATACTTTGCGAAATTAATTCTGGTAAACAGCCAAATGGCATTAAATGAATGATTCCATCAAATCCTCTTTCTTTAAAATCAATTATTTGTCCAACTGATTGCTTGGCATGACCACCAATTTCAATCTCGATAAATTGCTCCCCTTTTTGAAGAATCTCCTCCTCATGGGAAGATTTTAAAAAGCTTGGCAGCATATTATGATTAAGCCATTCAGATAGATACTGCGATTTTTCTACTTCACAACCGAGCTCCCCAACCAGCTTTTCTATTTCCATGTTTACAGAAGGCTCCATAACAACAAAAATCTCGCCAACTATACCAATTCTGATTCTTTCATCCGGTTCAACATTATATTTCTCTATAGCTTCAATCATTTCATTTGCTTTTTGCACTGTTTTTTGCAGCTGTTTTTTGGTTGAAACCTGATCAAACTGCTGTTGAATTTCTTCCCAAACCTTAGATGTTTGACCAAAGTTAACTTCATAAGGCATTATTTGATGGATTTTTTTATCCAGTTTGTCTATTTCCTGAACCATTTTATATGTAAATACTATCGTGTTAATGATCTTTAACCAGGAATTATTTCCTTTTAGCTTTTTAATTCGCTCGAAAAATTTCTTTTTATCTTTAAACAACGAATCAAATACGATAACCTCTACATCATAGCCTAATTTCTCCAACTCTTTTTTATGTATTTCACTATAGAAGCCGGCTCGGCATGGTCCGCTTCCACCGCTTGTTACTATCGCATCTACTCCTATTTCGCATACTTCAATATAGCTCCCCATAATTGTTTTATAAGGAAAACAAGCAAACTCCGGGCTATATTTTACCCCTAAATCAAATGTTTTCTTCGATGGTCGTGGTGGAACTACTACATCATGTCCCAGAAGCTCAAATAATTTTTTGTAGATGATAACAGTTCCCATGTACGGAAAAGCAACCCTCACTCCTGATTCCCCCTAGCTCACTGCCTTTTTTCTTTTTAACATATCTATAAATGCTTCAATTCTGGTAAGTAAATGATTTTCTCCCGTGTGCTCATCTACCCTAATTAGCATAAAAGGTATTCCTGTCTCATCTGATTTGAATTCCAGCAGTCTACTTAAAAACGCATCTGGTCCACAGCCAAAAGCGGTAATATGTATAACTCCGTCAACTTCATCATTAGATAAAAATCTATATCCTGCTCCCAATAGCTTATTGCTAAATGTCCAAAATAATTTTTTGTCCATATTTTTAAGCTGATTCGTAAGCTCAGCTTCATCCAGCATATCAAAGGTGATAAAATCCACTTGCAATTCCCTTAATTTATTTATTACATCCATATTTACAAAATTATCATACACATTGTAAACATAACCTAATAGTCCAATCTTAATAGCAGCAGGCTGATTATTTATCATTCTTTTATTTACTTGATAATTACTGGTCAGCTCTAATGCTTCCGGAATAGTGTTGCCCATTTTGTTATACATTCTAAAGACCTGCCAATCTTCCCCCGCTTTCTTAGCAGCATTGATTATTTGTTCTTCGGTAACCCCTAACGGTTCAGCTAAAGATAAATAGTTCCTGTAATCAGATATATCATCATTTGTTGAGCTAATATGACATGTAAGCATTTTTTCTTCCATGCCTGCAACACTATGTTTAATCATATCAGGCAGCCCCATGAATTTTGGACAAAAGTATTCATTTTCGGAAACCGAAACCATTCTAGGAACAAAAATATAATCTATACCCTTTTGCAATAAAGCTAATGTGTGTCCTACAAATATTTTTATTGGTACACATATTTCGGAAACAGATTCCTTAATCCCCTGATTTATTATGCTTTTATTTGTTTCATCAGAAATAACAACTTCCATATTTAATTCTGCAAAAAAAGTTTGCCAAAAAGGAATATAGTAATAATATAATAATGCTTTGGGAATACCTATTTTCATCAGCTTATCCTCTCCCCCATTTCATTGCGTAGGAAAATAACACAATTATATAAACATTTTAGTATATAGTTTAGCGAATTATGTTTTAATATCCTCCCATAAAAGCCTAAAAATTTCTTTCTTTCTTTTTTCGATTAGCTCGTTTACTTGCCCTTCTGTTAAATCAGATACAGAGGAAATTAAGGGCAGGGAAATAAAAATAAAGGAAATTAGACTTATAGCATTCATAATAAATTGATAAGGATCAACAGATCTTATTTCACCCTTATTTATTGCTTCCTCGATTCTTGGAACAAATATTTCATAAGGATAAAAACCTAATGATTCACGCACACTTTGTGCATATTCCCTTATTAAGTCTTGATCACCTCTCACCTCCCATAAAAAAAACTGGAGAATATTTTGGCTGCTTTTTTGAAAATCTATATGCTTATCAATAATAATCTGCAGCATTTCTTTAAAGGATTGCGTAGTCGTACTGCTTATATAAATTGATTTAACTAATTCAATAATTGTATCTTCAAATACTCTTTGGAACAGCTTTTCTTTGCTACGAAAATAATAATGAAGCAGGGCTTTATTTACCCCAGCTTCATCTGCAATTTCCTGCATTCGTGCGCCGTTTTTCCCTTTAAGCGTAAATATTTTTTTGGCAGCTGCTAATATTTTCTTTTCTACTTGTTTATCATTCATCAAATAATCCCTTCATTATCTTTTTAGTTTAATCAAACGGCTTAACCAAATGGTTAATTTAAAATTATTACAATTTATTTCCTTTGTCAAGACAAAAAAATAAGGATAAATCATGATAAACAGATTTATCCTTCAGATTAAAAAACACCCCCAAACCGTAGATAAAAAACATCCAAAGTAGGTTTGCCCTGTTAAAGCATAGTTGCCTAATAAAAGTGATCCCAAACTCGTCCAAAATACTTCTAATACCAAACCTGTTAATCCATAAATAGTCTAATGAGCTACCATAGTATGCTATATTACCCAAAACAGCGTATCTAATTCTAACTATATTTAATAAAGCGATAAAAGCTGTCTATCTAATGAGGGAAGACAAGGGAAACGTCCCCTTGTCTTCTTTGTTATTCGTTTGGGGTTCTATTTGCTATTTCCTCAACTATTTGCTCAATTATTGCGTTAAGCGGCTGGACGCCTAAATCGCCTTGCCCACGTTTGCGAACTGATAACGTTTTGTTTTCTACCTCTTTATCGCCAATTACCAGCATGTAAGGAATCCTTTGCAGCTGCGCTTCACGTATCTTATAGCCAATCTTTTCATTGCGGTCATCCAGCTGGACACGAATACCGCTATCTTCCATCAGTTTTAGTGCTTCTCTGGCATAATCGTAATGAGGCTCAGCTATCGGAAGCAGCTTAACCTGAATCGGTGCCAGCCAAGTCGGGAATGAGCCGCCGTAATTTTCGATCAATAATGCTAGGAAACGCTCTAGAGAACCGTAGATTACCCGATGAATAACTACCGGAGTATGCTTCTGATTATCTTCACCAATATAATGCAAGGCAAATTTTTCCGGCATCTGGAAATCTAATTGAATCGTTCCCGCCTGCCAAGTTCTTTTTAGGACGTCAGAAACATGGAAGTCAATCTTCGGTCCATAGAAGGCTCCGTCTCCTTCATTAATCACATAGGACATTCCTCGTTGATCCAGAACATTTTTTAACGCTTGGGTAGCTTGCTCCCAAAGTTCATCTGACCCCATCGAGTTCTCCGGCTTGGTCGACAGCTCGACGTGATAGGTAAAGCCGAATAAGGTATAAAATTTATCGATTAATTGGATAATGCTACCAATCTCTTCTTGGATTTGATCCGGTCGTACAAAGAGATGGGCATCGTCTTGGGTAAAAGTCCGGACCCGCAGTAAACCATTTAAGGCTCCAGACATTTCATGCCGATGAACAAGCCCAAGTTCGCCAAAGCGAGTTGGCAGGTCGCGATAACTGTGAAGCTTGTTCTTAAAGGTCAACATCGCCCCTGGGCAGTTCATTGGCTTTACAGCAAAGTCGATGTTATCCACTTTAGTAAAGTACATATTCTCATGATAATGCTCCCAGTGTCCAGATTGCTCCCATAATCGGCGATTCATAATTATTGGAGTCTTAATCTCCTGGTAACCGGCCTTTTGGTGCTCCTCGCGCCATAATCTCTCTAGCTCATTACGAATCACCATGCCGTTTGGATGATAAAAGGGCATTCCTGGTGCCTCTTCGGAAAAACTAAATAGATCCAGCTCTCTACCTAGCTTGCGATGGTCACGCTTCTTGGCTTCCTCTAAAAAGTTCAAGTATTCGTCCAGTTCGCTATCCTTTAAGAAGGAGGTACCATAAATACGTTGAAGCATCTGGTTGTCGGAATTGCCTCGCCAATAAGCTCCGGCTACGCTTAAAAGCTTAAAAGCTTTTATTTTGCCTGTCGAGGGTAAATGCGGTCCACGGCATAAATCGAAGAAGTCTCCTTGCGCATATAGAGAGATCTCGGCGTCTTCAGGCAAATCATTGATCAACTCCAGCTTCAACTCATCACCAATGTCCTCGAAGATTTTTAGCGCTTCTTCACGGGAAACAATACTTCTTTTTATCGGAATATCCTCTTTAATAATTTTTCGCATTTCCTTTTCCACCATCGGCAGATCTTCTGGTGAAAAGCTTTCTGGTAAATCCATGTCATAATAAAAGCCATCTTGAATAACCGGACCTATTCCGAACTTAGTCCCCGGGAATAGACGATGAATGGCATGGGCTAATAAATGAGCCGAGCTATGTCGGTAAATTTCTAAACCGTCCGCACTTTCTAGAGTAATAATCTCTAAATTGGCATCCTCATTGATCGGTGAGTATAAATCTGCCTGCTTACCGTTTATTTTCCCGGCAATTGCCTTCTTGCGTAAACTGGTACTGATCGAAGCAGCAATTTCATCAGTTGTAGTTCCCTTCGGAAAATCCTTTACAGCACCGTCGGGAAAAGTAATCTTAATGTTTTCCATTCTCAATTCACTCCTTTTAATTAATAAAACCGTTGTCCTGTTTTCTAACACAAACTAACCAAAAAAAAGACGCGTATCATCTCCCAATGGGACGATGCGCGTCGTGGTTCCACCCAAATTTCGCTTATCAAAATACGATAAACACTCATTAGATAATGATATCGGATCATATCCGGTTATAGCTCCGCAGCAAATGCTTCGCTACTACTGCTCCGAGGCGGTAAGTAATCAGCGCTAGTTAAGAATCTTCCAGCCAAGGATTCTCTCTCTAAAACTGCTTCCTGATTAATCATGCCCTCATCATGGCGTTATTGATATTGATATTACTCAATATTATAAATATGCAAGAAGCTGCTGTCAAGTATAGTCAATCAATCATTCAAATCTGAGCGCTTACCTGTCGCCAAATAAATTACACTCTCCCCAATATTGGTAATATGATCAGCAATCCGCTCCAGATACCTAGCAACGAAACCTAGCTGTTGACCTTGGTCAATCTTTGTTGAGTCCTCAACCATATATTCCAGCAGCTCATTAAGGACTAATTTGTAGGTTTTGTCAATTGTGTCATCCATTTCAGCTAATTGTTTAGCTAACGCGATATCCTCATTAATATAAGAATCAATACTAATTCTTAACATCTTTTGAGCTCTTTCACTCATCTTAGGAATATCAATCAACGGCTTCATCAGCTTTTGACCTTGAAGTCTCCTTGTAACTCTGGCAATATTCACAGAAAGATCAGCTACTCTTTCCAAATCATTAGCTATCTTAATCGCCGAGATTATCTTCCTTAAATCTCTGGCAACGGGTTGTTGTGTCGCAATTAGGATAATAGCATATTCATCAATCTCAATCTCTAGATCATCAATTTTATTATCAAATTCAATAACCTGTTCAGCAATCTTTACATCTAAGCCCTTTAATGCTTCAACGCTGTCATGAAGCTGTTTTTCCACCAACCCACTCATCATTAATAATTTTTCTTTTAATTGTTGCAGTTCCCCATCAAATGTTTTCCTGTTACTAAACATCCAATTCGCACCTCCCTGGATTTTTATCAAAGCATAAGTTTCGTCATTAACAACCTTACATTATATTCTAATAGAAATATATACTAATAGTCTATCCTAAACCTTTATTAATTTTACTGGATTCGCGAATCTTTCGGTAAAATTATTGAAAAAACCGTCCCTTTGCCGATCTCGCTCTCCACGGTAATCTCTCCCTTATGTGCCTCTACAAGGTGTTTGACTATTGCCAAACCTAACCCTGTACCACCTTTTTCTCTTGTTCTGGACTTATCGACGCGGTAAAAACGTTCAAATATCCGTCCAAGATTTTCTTTGGCGATCCCAATACCTTTGTCTTGAACATAGATACGCTGATACTTCCCCTCAACTTCAGCACCAATAATGATTTCTTCACCTTTAGGTGTATACAGAATTGCATTATTTAATAAATTTATGAGAATCTGAGAAAAACGAATTTTATCGACAGCAATATAAAAATCATCTGCTATCTCCATACGAACTTCTACCTGCTGCAAACTAATTTGTTTTTCTAAAGCAGCGATCAAGAATTCCGTAAGAGTCCTTAGATTAATAATTTCGATATCTAAGGTAATTTTATTGCTTTCGATTTTGGATAAATCCAGCAAATCATTAACTATCTGCAGCAACCTGTCACTTTCTGTTTTGATGATGTTTAAAAAGTGCAGGCTTGTCACTTGATCCTCATAAGCACCGTCCAATAGAGTTTCCGTAAACCCTTTTACCGAAGTTATTGGCGTTTTTAATTCGTGGGAGACATTGGCGACAAAATCCCGTCTTAAATTCTCTAATTTCCTGATATCAGTTATATCATTGAGAATTACAACTACTCCGAGTATCTCATTGGCTTCACTTTTCATCGGCGCAAAATTGGCTTGCAAAATCTTCTCTTTGGGGTAGTACAGTATCAGCTCTTTTTTGATCTTTTCCCTAGTTCGAAAACATTCCTCAATTGTATTGGCCATTTCCGAATGTCGCACTGCCTCAACGTGTCTTTTCCCTATTAAGTCATCTGCGGAATAGGCCAACAGTTCTTCAATGGCTTGACTAATTAAAACAATCCTTCTGTCCCGCGCCACTAATAGCAGACCATTGCTCATATTTTCCAAAACCCCGTGCAGTCTGGCCTCATTCTGCTCAATTATCACTAACTGTTCTTCGACGTTTCCCCAAAGTTGATTCATAAATCCGGCTAAATAGTTTTCATCAAGAGTATTTGCCGAATGCAGTAATTTTGAGGCAATGCTTCTTTCCAAGATTTTTTTTATGGTTTTTGAGATGTCGCGAAACGGTTCTAAAATTTTTACTAACAAAAAATTGCCTAGGAAAATAAAGATGGCTGTGATGATCATAAATAACCACAAATACTTGGCAAAAAACCGCTCAATTTGCGACTGTTCCAGCTGGAGATCAAGCTTTAAATATAGATAGAACAAAAGAAGAGTTGTGAGCATCATTATTGCCAGTGTTATAGGAATGAATTGCCGATAACGCTTAACTTGGTTTTTCAAGAGAAGATCCTCCACAATAATTATAGTTAATGATAACAACAATATATTAAGCCAATATTAATATTACGCTTAGTTTAATAAAATAATCGATTGCTAGCAAGAGCAAAGGGATAAATAGTTAATAAAAAGACAAAATATTATTAAAGACAGCTAAAAAAGCAAATTTACAATACCTTTACAATTGCTTAAACCCAAATTAATAGTAAACCGCTAAGCTGTAACTTGTAAGACAAGAACAAAAATATCTCTTAGGGGGAAAATAGGTAAATGAAGAAGATTAAAGTCCTAATGTTATTGTTCGTACTAGCTGCACTTGTTGTTGCTCTTGCTGCTTGCGGCACAGAAACTTCAGAAAAAGACAACAACGGTACAACTGGAACAGAAACTCCGGTTGAAGAAAAAGTTGTTTTAGAAGGTAGTGTTGTCGTTGATGGATCAGGTACAGTATATCCCTTAATGGCTTACTTGGCAGAAGATTATATGACAGAAGAGCAAACTAAGGTTTCCGTTGAAGTTAGCCGCGCAGGAACAAGCGCCGGCTTTAAGAAATTCTTAGTAGCTGACGGAACAGATTTTAATGATGCTTCTCGTAAAATTAAGGACTCTGAAGCAGCTACAGCTAAGGAACTTGGAATAGATGTTAAAGAGTTCAAAGTAGCATTAGACGGCTTAACATTTGTTATTAATAAGGAAAACGATTGGGCTACAGAATTAACACAAGAAGAAGTAATCAACATTTTCCTTGGAAGTGCAGGAATGACAAAATGGTCTGATGTGCGTCCTGGATTCCCTGAAGTGGAAATCAAAACTTACGGACCAAACGAAAACCACGGTACTTATGAATTCTTTTTTGAGACAATCCTTAAAAAGCAAGATTTAACTGCAGGAGCTAATCTCCAGCAAGAATACTCAACCTTGGTTGACCTAGTATCCAAGGACAAAAACGCTATCGCCTTCTTCGGTTATGGCTACTATGCAAACAACAAAGATAAGATAAATGCTGTAAAAATTGACTTTGGTAAAGGATCCATTAGCCCTTCACTAGATACAATTGCCGAAGATGGCGCTTATGCTCCTTTCACTCGTCCGGTATTCACCTATTTGAACGTCGGAATGGCTAAAGCAAAACCTCAAGTATTAGATTATGCTATCTACGTAATGAAAAATGTCCAAGCTGCCGCAAGTGAGACAGGCTTTGCGCCATTGACAGATGCTGAGATTAAAGCTTCAGTAGACTATCTTGAAGGCTTAAAATAACCATAACAGAAAAAATAAGATACTGCATAAGAAGATGAGAAGTTATCGCCTCTCATCTTCTTATTTTGTTGATAGTTTGTTGATTTTCTGACCATATAGATTATAATTAAATATGGACAGAGGGGGTAAAAAGATTGGATAAGACCAATATTCAAAAAAAAGCTACTGCAATAAATATTAAACAGCTGATTGAGAAAAACCAAAGCTCAATGAGCAGATCAAGAATAGTCGAAAAGCTAATGCCAATCTGCCTATTTGCGATAGCTCTTATTTCTATTTTAACAACAGCCGGTATTATACTAACTTTATTATTTGAGACATTTGAATTTTTCAAGGCTGTTTCCATCATTGAATTTTTTACGGGAACGGTACTTAAACCCTTAAGCGCCAATCCACAATTTGGTGTTTTACCACTTTTAACAGGAACGTTGCTATCGTCGCTTATTGCGATGTTTGTCGCGATCCCTATCGGGTTAATGACAGCTATTTTTTTGAGTGAATATGCTTCAGCTAGAACTCGTAAAGTTTTAAAACCTATTCTAGAAATTCTCGCGGGGATCCCGACAATTGTCTACGGCTTTTTTGCCTTTACTTTTGTTACTCCACTCCTAAGAATGCTGATCCCCAGTCTGGAACCGACAAACATTCTCAGCCCTGGGATAGTTATGGGGATCATGATCATCCCGATCGTTGCTTCACTCTCTGAGGATGCTATGAGTTCAGTACCTAACTCCATGCGCGAGGGAGCATTGGCGCTAGGAGCCACAAAACTGGAAACTACCTGGAAGGTAATTATTCCGGCAGCTCTTTCGGGAATTATCGCCTCCTTTGTTCTAGGAATCTCCAGGGCAATTGGAGAAACAATGATTGTCACTATCGCCAGTGGAAGCTCAAAAAACTTTACATTTGATATTACTCAATCTATGCAAACTATGACAGCCTACATAGTTGAAGTTACCGGCGGTGATGCACCGGCTGGCTCAACACTATATTACAGCTTGTATGCTGTTGCTATGACCTTATTTGTCTTCACCTTTATAATGAACTTAATCGCCCAGTACATCTCTCGGAAATATAGGGAGGAATATTAATTATGAATTACATGAATTTCGAAGAGGTTCACAAAAAGATAAAATCACGTTTACAGATAAACAGCTTGGCAAAAGGGGTTTTCTTCTTTGCCACATTAATTGGAATTATTGTGCTCACTATCTTAATTTATCGAGTTTTTTCACAAAGCCTCGGCTGGATTGATTGGCAGTTCTTAACCGGCAAGCTATCTACCAGAGCAGAAAAAGCGGGAATAATGGGAGCTTTATTAGGTACACTTTGGCTAATGGCTGTGGTAGCTCCAGTCACGATGTTTCTAGGAGTCGGCACGGCAATATACTTAGAAGAATATGCCAAAAAAGGACCGGTTCGCTCGTTTGTTCAAACCAACATAAACAATTTGGCAGGTGTGCCTTCTATCGTTTTCGGCTTATTGGGATTAACCATTTTTGTTAGGGGCATAAGCTTAGGGTCAGTAGTTCTCTCCGGAGGTTTAACTATGGCTCTTTTAGTGCTACCAATTGTCGTTGTTGCCAGTCAAGAAGCGATTCGCGCCGTACCCCAGTTTCTTCGCGAAGCCTCATACGGAATGGGAGCCACTAAATGGCAGACAACAAGCAAAATATTATTGCCAGCCTCCCTTCCTGGCATTTTGACAGGGGTCATTCTGGCACTTTCTCGGGCAATTGGCGAGACTGCTCCGTTAGTTGTTATCGGTATTCCTGCACTATTGCTTCCTTTCCCGGACGGCTTACTGAGTAAGTTTACGGTTTTACCGATGCAGATTTACTATTGGACAATTGACTCAGCACTTGTAGCTGAATATGCGAACTTAGCAGCAGCAGCAATTATTATCTTGTTGGCAGCGTTGTTCTTGATGAATTCTATCGCGATTATCATTAGAAATAAATTCCAAAAACGTTATTAGAAGATAATTTTTTCTTTATCAAAGGGCACAACGATCATATTTCGGCAAGGTAGAAATTCGACAAAGAAGAAATATTTTAGTAGGGGGATATCTTACTGTGAGAAATCTAGACGAAGAGATAAGGCAAGGTAATAAAGAAATAATTGCCGAGGATAAAAGCTCAGTCTTTAATGTGGAACAGTTAAATTTATGGTACGGGAAAGATCAGGCGCTAAGCGATATTAGCCTAAAGTTTGCCGAAAATGATGTTACAGCTCTAATCGGACCTTCCGGATGCGGCAAATCCACTTTTATTAAAACATTAAACAGAATGGTAGAGATGATTCCCGGCGTTAATATTACAGGGAAAATAAACTATCGTGAAAGAAATATCTTTGATCCTAAATTTCATGTTGAGGAGCTGCGGACAAAGGTCGGAATGGTCTTCCAAAAGCCTAATCCCTTTCCAAAATCTATCTATGAAAACGTTGTTTACGGACCCAAAATCCACGGGATCAGAGATAAAAAAATTCTAGAGGAGATAGCTGAGAAGAGTTTGCTTGGAGCTGCGCTTTGGGATGAGGTTAAAGATCGGTTGCACGAAAATGCCTATAGCCTTTCCGGCGGACAGCAGCAGCGGTTATGTATTGCTCGAACTCTGGCAGTTGAACCGGACGTTATTCTAATGGACGAGCCGACATCAGCCCTTGACCCAAAATCAACCTTAAAAATAGAAGAGCTTGTTCAGGAATTAAAAAATAATTATTCGATAATTATTGTCACACACAATATGCAGCAGGCTGCACGAATTTCTAATAAAACAGTCTTCCTGCTTAACGGCGTAGTAATTGAATATGCTGATACTGAAACAATTTTTTCCAACCCCTCAGATATGCGTACAGAGGATTATATTACCGGAAGATTTGGCTAATATACGATAGAATGGCCATCAATTATGATATATCGCCGAGAATCACAAGTATTAACGATATAATTAGCAAAAAATGGAGGGATTTCGTATCCTTCCATTTTTATCCATATCGCATCATATTTTTTCTTCTGCAAAACTGCCCCTTTCTTTAATTAAACTAATCTTATGTTGATATTTAGATGTCGAATTTGCTATGAGTACACCAGTTAAAATAAGCAGAGCACCAATATATCCTTGTATTATCATTTTTTCATGTAGGAAGATAAATGCAAATATAGCTGAAAAAATCGGTTCGAGGGAAAAGAGAAAACCAGTTCTTTCAGGTGTCGTGTACTTCTGAGCAATTGGTTGCATGACAAAACCATAAGCAGAGGAAATAAGTGCCAGACCAAGTATAGCAAGCCAATTAATCGCTCCGTAGGGTAAAACAGGTGTTTCAAATACAAAGATTCCAATAACGCCATAAATGCTAGCAAATCCGAGCTGATAAATCCCTAATTGTAAAGTATCAACCTCTCGTGCAAAGTGGTTTGTTACGATGATGTGTATCGCATAAAGAAAGGCAGCAATCAAACATAATAGGGAGGCAAACGCTAAAGTAAAATCATCTCTAATAGTAAGTAAAGCTAAACCAATAGATACAATCATAACTCCAAATATAATTCTTTTACTAGGCAGCTTTTGCGTGATCAGCCCTTGCATAATCGGCACTAATATAACTGTTGTACTGGTTAAAAATCCGGCTGAAGAGGCAGTAGTATTTTTTAGACCATACAAAAGCGCAATGAAAATACCGTATAAAAGAGCTCCAAGAATCGCACTGTACTTCAATGTTTTAGCATCAACACCAATTATTTTTTTGTAGAATATCGCCAGCATAACGATAAATGCTATTCCAAATCGTAAGGCGATAATTGTAAATGGAGAGATTGACTCCACAATAAGTTTCATAAAAATATAAGAGGTTCCCCAACCCATAGAAACTGTTGCGAGAATCAAGTTAGCTTGTCTTTGTGTCATAATAGTAAGCCCCTAACCTTTTCAGTATTTCGTCTTAAGATTGGTTATATCGTATCACCTGCATTTACATTAGTAAAACGAATATTTATAATAGAACTATTAGAAATCCTAATGTAAAGGGGCTAAAAATGATGAATTCGTATTATGCATTTATCAAAGCCATAGAAACAGGCAGTTTTACCAAAGCAGCTGAAGAGCTAGGCTATACTCAATCTGCCATTAGCCAAATGGTGCATTCATTAGAGGAAGAGCTTTCTACTACTCTTATTTTACGCTCTCGTACGGGGATTACACTAACACCTGATGGTCAAGAATTTTTGCCGTTTATTAAAAATATTTGTAATTCACATCGGGAGCTGCTAGAGAAGCACAAAGAAATGGAAGGGCTGCAAAGTGGGCATATTCGAATTGGCACATTTTCTAGTGTTTCATGCAATTGGCTGCCTGGATTGATGAAGGATTTTAAGGAACAGTACCCAGCCGTTCATTTTGAGTTACATCAAGGAGATTATACAGATATCGCTAACTGGATTAAAGAAGGGACTGTAGACTTTGGCTTTGTGAATCCAAAGTCTGTGTCAAAGCTAACTACTATTCCCTTGCAAAAAGATGAAATGCTTGCCGTATTGCCAACAAATCATCCTTTAGCTGCTAACAAAAAAGTCTCACTATTTGAATTAACAAATGAACCCTATATACTTTTAGAAGAAGGAGAACTAAACGAACCATTAACTGTTTTTCAACAAAACAACTTTGAACTTAATATTCAATACCGAGTACATGATGATTATACGATTATGTCGATGATTGAGCAAGGGCTTGGTATTTCAATTTTACCGAAGCTTGTCTTAAGTAGATGCCCGTATAATATTGTAACGAAAGCAATCTCTCCATCAGTTGTTCGCACAATTAGTCTGGCCTACAAGGACAAAAGGGTCTTGCCAATAGCAAGTAGATATTTTATTGACTTTATCATTGAAAGGTATAATAAAGCTTTATGAAATGGAACCGTTTAATTTTGCATAGTAAAGTCCTTTTCTACTTCTTGTTTATCCGCAAATATTCGTAAAATTTCGTATCTGGTGTTTCTTTGTGCAGGGGTAAAGCCAGCTTCTCTAATCAATCTTAGTATTTGATTAGTATTTATTTTATGAGTAGCGCCTGCCGCAGCTACGACATTTTCCTCCATCATCGTACTGCCAAAATCATTACAGCCATAGGATAAGGATTGTTTACCAACCTCAGCCCCTACAGTAACCCATGAGGACTGGATATTAGGGATATTATCTAGCATTAGACGGCTTATTGCTACAGTTTTAAGATATTCCTCCGGCTTGACTTTTTCCGCCTTGAGATTGGTATTATCCGGCTGGAAGGTCCAAGGAATAAAGGCTAAGAAGCCTTTTGTCTCGTCTTGAGCTTCTCTTAAGCGGATTAAATGCAGCACTCGCTCCTCCATAGTTTCCCCAAAACCGATTACCATGGTTCCGGTGGTCGTCAGCCCAACCCGATTAGCAGTCTTCATTACTTCTATCCATTCCCGCCAAGAACCTTTTTTCTTACTAATTTTCTGCCTTGTTCGATCATCAAGGATTTCCGCCCCGGCACCCGGCAATGAGTCTAAGCCGGCTTGACGAATTCGACGCAGTGTATCTTCCAAGCTTAAGCCAGACATCTCTTGCATTTTAACGATTTCTGCCGGAGAAAAGGAGTGCATATGGATCTTCGGGAAATGCCTCTTGATTTCTCTTAACAGATCCAGATAGTATTCAAAGGGCAAATCGGGGTGAGTCCCGCCCTGCATTAATATTTCTGTACCGCCAACATCAATGGTCTCTTGGATTTTACTAAGAATCTGCTCAGTAGATAAAACATAACTCCCGGCTTCACCCGGTTTTTTATAAAAAGCACAAAAACGGCAATAAGTATCGCAAACATTGGAATAATTTATATTTCTCCCCATCACGAAGGTCGTAATTGGTTCAGGGTGCAGTCTTTTTTTAATGGCATTTGCCGTAGCACCTATCTTCTCTATTTCATCGCTTTCAAAAAGCACTACTCCGTCTGCAAGTGTTAGCCTTTCTCCGTTAAGAGTTTTAGCTAATATTTGGTCAATTTGGTTCACTATTTGTCCCTCCGTACTAATAGTCTGATACGATCTAATCGTATCACAAATAAGTTGTATTTCCTATCCTAGGACTTTTTTAGCGACAGTCCACCAAGTAAGCCAATTACTCCGGCAACCATCGATAATCCGGCAAATTTAGCAAGACTTTTAGCCAGATCATCCATTACAAGATTCGCAACAACTAATAAACTATCTGTAAATTCCCCTAAAACTCCTGTTAGCTCAAAGCGGGAGATAATCACCGTTTCCGGAATAATCGTAACAGCTCCTGCAAGAGTTAAGACGATAATACTTGCAAAAATAGCTGTTAATCCAACCCACTTCAAAGCTAGCTGCAGTTTTCCGGCTGCGATCATCCCAAAAATTACGATAAATACCATGGCTAGGTACAACAACAATAATAGCTTCTTGCTTTGACTCAAATAGAAGCTCAATTTATCTAAATCGGCCAAATCTAGTCCAAATAATCCTAATAGGTCAATATTGGGAGGGATAATGGCAGCGAACTGCTGCTGTAGATCGGCTTTTATCAACTCTGCTGGCAGATCGGCATCGTTCAAATATTTATCTATTTCCTCCTCAGTATTCTGAGCGAAGGATTTATGTAATTCTGTAATTGAAATGGGTTGAACTGTGGCCTTTTTAGCTAACAGATAATCCCACACAGCTCTTTCTGCCACAGCCAACTTAGATATTAGCCACTCCTTAGATAGTTGGTCACTCGTTAGCCGAAGCACCGCATTGCTAATTATTTTTTTTGACCCTTCGTTATCCAAAGCCGCTGATTCGGTTATAAACTTCTCTTTTACATATCGTTCGATCTCTAAGTTAACTGCACTTTTCTCCAAATACCTGATAAAGGTATAGGGTTTGCCAATTGTCGATCCAAATGACTGAAGTATAGTAATAGCCGGAAAAACCAAGAATAGCGTCAAGCTAAGAAGTATTAAAAGTGAATTCCGAAAAACCCTCATTGCTGCATCACCTGTTTCTCTTTTGTCGAAAAAAATAGTTATAATTATATTTCGGAAAACCCGTAAGATAATTTTAGTCAATGGTTCCGGTTCTAGATTTTTC
>Ga0209347_1001611_pt1 | contig 34962 bp, 41 predicted proteins | sample AutmiccommuBRH23_FD_187382 | JGI IMG/M metagenome (GOLD analysis project Ga0209347, IMG submission 187382) | Deep subsurface microbial communities from Mt. Terri, Switzerland - Autotrophic microbial communities BRH/23 (SPAdes) (version 2) | ecosystem: Environmental > Aquatic > Deep subsurface >...
CAATACATCAACGGGTTCTACAACACCCGCAGGCGCCATTCATATCTGGGCGGCATCAGCCCGCTCGCATTCGAAGCCAAGGTGGCATAGTGAGATAGGTGACCGGCGCAAAACCGTTACAAGTCCAAAGCGCCGCCGCTGTCCATTGTGTGCTGGCCCAAATACCTGCCAGCGTCAGGGCGAAGACAGCGAGGATCTGGCCCCACAGGATCTTGGTTGCCGACATAGCGCCTCCTTTCGGGAGGCAGCAGGCCGAACGAGGGCTGTAATTCAAGCGCTTCGCTTGGGAAGCGCAGTCTGGCGCAGGCAAAGAAACGGGCGGCTAGATGGCTTCGCAGGCGAACTCGGGTTCGCCGGACCATGTCAGACGGTACATCGCGCCCTGCACGACCGACTGCACGACATTGGGCCAGAGTGCGGCAATGCAGGTTCCGCCCTGGTGGCGAACCGAGGGATAGATGATCCCGTTATGCCCTTCGCCGCGCGCCTCTGCCGCCAGAGCGTTGCCCGCTGGATACCCCTTCGCAGCATCGGGATCGAGGCTGGGATGATCGGGAAGGCCCCGCAGGTCGATGAAGACGCCAGACATGCTGGCGATCATCTCGCCATATTCGACAATGGCATTAAAATCGCCCGCATCGGCCAAGGCTTTGGTCAGGTGATGGCCGACTTCGGCGATACAGGTCTCGACAACCAGTGCGGCGTACCATGCTCCGCGATTGGCCGGATTAAAGCGATTGGGTTCGCGCGGCTTGGCATAGGCGAAGCTGGCATTGATGAACTTGGCATGCGGCACGCCGTGAACCAGCTCATCGGCGGTCAGCCCGCCAAGCCCGCGTTCTTCAGCAATCAGCCTCCCGCTCGTCGCGCCCTCGATCTCAGCCAACAAGGCAAGATCGTCATCATCGTCAGCAAGGGCCGACATGACCGCTTCGCGCAGACGCGCGCTCGGCACGAGCCTTATGGTCTGCTCGAACGCTTCACGGATTGTCGGAAGGCTGGCCGGTGGCAGGTCGGCCCCTGCCTCAGAGCCCGCCACGAAGCGCGTCGATATATTGCCGGGTCTCTAACATACGCGGAATGCCGCCAGCGATCATAGCCTGCACGGGCGAGAGCCGGTCGAATACCGGAGCCTTGTTTGCAAGCTTGGGCCAGCGATCAGCCATATCGTCCGCAAACAGCAGATGCAGCCCTTTGAACAGACCGATCAGCGCGGAAGCACGGGTCAGCTGGTCTTGGCTGAGTGTGCCTTCCCAGGTCCTCGCCTTCATCCGGTCCCAGGTGCTTTCCGACACGCCGAGCAGTGCAGCCCCTTCGGCATTGCTGCCGCCCCAGGCATCGACAAGACGAAGCACGGCTTTCACCGCCGCGCCGGTCAGACGGCGGCGATCATCATCGCCCGCAAAGGTCTGAAGTCCGCGCGGGGCTTCGACTTGTTCAAAAGCTGCACTCGCCATATCGCTTCTCCTGATGCGTTTATAGGCATCATGTGGTGCTTTTGTCAAGATTTGTGTCATTGGCCTAACTCCTCAGATTGCTGGGCCGCGCGAGCGGGCAAAGCTCCAGTCGACGCCGCCGCGCGGGTTGATCCTGCCAGTCACGGCCTGCCCCAGATGATGTTCAAGGTCCTGCCGCCAGGGGACGAGCTGGAATCCCATGCCATTGTCGATCATGGCGAAGCGGCCAGACGCGAGCGTCACTCGCTCACGGTAAATACCAGCGACATGGTCGCCAGCATCGACGGGCTGAGCGATACCACCGTGGCGCGCTGCCAGGGCCTCGCCTGCGTCGGCCAGTTCGCGATTCCGCAGCGTATCGAGCAGGCCGCGCGCAAAGACGATGCGCTGCCCCTGACGATTGGCGAGGCCTTCATCGATCAGAGCCTCCGCCCGCTGACCCAGTGCATCGCGAACCTCTGCCCCAAACCCGCCCGAGAGCGTCTCGGGTCGCGGCGACACCAGCTGCCGGTCGAGCCATGTCGCACCGCGCGCACGGATCTGTGCCTCGATTGAAAGGTCGGACCGGACCAGCAGGCTTGTCTGCTGCCGCCCTTTGCGATCGGTCCAGCTGCTGGCCTCGACGATCGCGCCCGGCGCAGCGTCAGTGGTCCGCTCGATGTCGGGAAAACGCAGATGATGTGTGCGGCCATCCACCCCATCGACGATCGCATAGGCCTCGCCGGTCAGTTCATCATGCAACCCGCGTTCGACGAGCCTGCCGATGACACGCTCGCCACCGGTTCGTCCATGCAGGGCGATGCGCTCGGGATCGATGGTCAGACCGTGGCCGGTCATGGCGCGGTGCATAGTCTTGATGATGTCGCCGCGATTACCGAGGTCGCGCAAGGTCGGCTCGATATCCGCTGCCAATGTCCAATTGGCCGGACCGACGCGCTCGGCCAGACCCATGCGTTCGAGTGTCTGGGCACGACCTAGCAGCAGGCTGCGATCCTTGCGCGTCCCTGCCGCCTCGGGGCGCAGATCGACCACGCCAAGATCATCGCGCTGCCGTTGCAATCGGCGGTCAAGCGAAGTCCAGCGTTCTGCATCAACCTCAAGCCTGAGGGAGTTCTGAATATCGCGCTCACTGCGCGGGCCAAGTTCCACGGTCACGCGCTCTTCGGCGCGGGCACGCAGGCCCTCGCTGATATAGGTCCGGTCGATCACAAGGTCCTTGCCATCGCTCGCAACGCCCCGAACCAGCACATGGATATGCGGATTGTCGGTGTTCCAGTGATCGACAGCGATCCAGTCAAGTCTTGTGTCCAGATCGCTTGCCATGTCGTCCATCATCTCGCGGGTGAAGGCCCGCAGGTCCGCCATCTCGCTGGCATTCTCGGGCGAGACGATGAAGCGAAAGTGATGCCGGTCCTCCTCGCTACGATTGGCGAAGGCTTCGCCATCGGCCTGATCGGACCCGGCATCGAACATCTGACCGTCCGATCCGTCGCGGGTGACACCATCGCGTTCGAGATAGGCGATATGGCGCGCGAGCGGTGCGGAACGAAACGACGTGCCCCTATGCCGGACAACGCGGGCTTTGATGACGACGCGCCGCTGGAAAGCAGTGCGGCGGCGCTGGAGCGCCGCGCGCTTGCCGCGCCCGAGATGTCCGGTGCCGCGGCCGGACCTGCTTCGCCCAAGCGGTGTATAGCCTGCCCGGCGCGAGACCTGGAGCACGCGGCCGACCAGCGTGTTGGCCTTGCGGTAGGAGCCCGCTCCGCTGTCGCGCGAGCGGCCCGGGCGCACGTCGAATTCATCATCAGCCATGTGTAAGGAAACCGGGCGACGGCGCATTGTCCGTTGAAATTGTGAGAGAATTCGCCAAGAGCGACGGCAGCGGATGGGCCAAGACGGCGCATATTGCTGAACAAAACCAACCACCTGCACCCCGACCGACGGCGGTGCTTTTATCTCGCCATCCTCCATTCCCCTTTCTGACGCTTCCCACCATCCTTCGCCCAGCTTCGCCAAAGGACGAAGCCGGGCGCGAGAGCATGATTGCGGGCATCATTGATCGCTGACTGTGGAGACAGGTGCGAAGAGGTCGTGCAAAGGCTGATCGGCACGCGCGAACGGATTGGTCGGAGCTTGCTGTTCGTTGGCTTCTGCTGGGATTAATGGTGTAGCCGTTTGGGCAGTAAATGCGGGCAACGCTTCGCTCATCGGTGGCTGGGTCGCTGCAACGAAAATGCGTTCCGCCTGCAGCATGGGCGCAATCTTGGCGACATACCGACGCGTTTCGAGCGGGAGTGAACGCCGTCCGTCAAGCCACGCCTCATACCGTCCCGGCCCCGCATTGTAGGCGGCCAAGAAGCCAGCTGCGCCGTAGCGGTCATACATTTCCCGCAGGTAAGATGTTCCTGCCATGATGTTGTCACGCGGATCGAAGGGATCGCTGCCGAGCGCAAACCGGTCGCGCTGGCGCGCCCAGGTTCCGGGCATCAGTTGCATCAGGCCCATAGCCCCGGCGGATGACACGGCGCGCATCCGGCCCGCGCTTTCGATGCGGATCACCGCATAGATCCAGTGCTCGGGAATACCGAAGCGCTGTGACGCTTCACGCACGTGGACGCCGATATCGATGCGCTGTGTTTGCGAAGTGGTTAAACCTGTCTGCGCATGAATGGGAGCCGGGTAGGCGCAGGCCAGTGCAGCCAAGGCCGCAAAGACCAGTCGATGATCACGCATGGCTCAGTCTTTCGCTTCGCGGCGCGAGGCGCGTGACCACATCAGCACATGGGTGCGCGGGTCCGACTGGAACAGATTCGCGCGTAGCGGCTGCACGAGAGCCGGATCGTCGATCAGGACCGCGACATAGGCTCCCGCCTTGTCGCCGACGCGCTTCCAACCCGCACCGACCTCGAAGGCTGTATCGCCCTCGCCAGCCATGATCCGGTAATCTGGTGTGTTTTCGGCTTCGCCGGGCTCGGCAGGGATGATGGTCAGTTCCCTGTCGATCGTCAGCGTTTGCAGGCGTCCTTCGAAGCCATCGGGGCGCGCGGTGAATGTGCCGATACAGGTCATGGTTTGGTCTCCTTATTGTCGCTGGGTTTGGTGTTGGGAGTTGGGGTCATGTGCGGGCGGGCGAACCAGACATGCTCGCCGTTGCCTGCTTCATCGGTCCAGACAGGGTTTGCGCGTCCGATCACCTGGGCGCGCGCAATTGGGCCGAAGTAGCGCCCGTCGAAGCTGCCGGGCGCGCTCCTGTTCATGACGAAAATTTCATCAGCGCCGATGGTGTGGCAGCCCTGCCAGTCGGGCAGCGGGCGCGCCCGGCTGTCGAGCGCACGCGCCTCGCCTGCCTCTTCGCCATTGATCGTAATGGCGAGGCCGTGGCGGCAAACACTGTCGCCGCGCAGCGCCGCGACCTCTTTCAGCAGCGGGACACCGGAGGGTAGATAGCCGCGCTCAGCGACACAGGTGCGCAGCCTGAGCGGCGGATCGATGGCCACCCGCTCGCCGACATGGAGGCTGGCTGTCCCGCGAATATGGTAAAGGCCCGTGGGCACGCTGGCGGTCGCATTCCAGAGAAGAATTCGCGACATGGGTAGAGCCGCACTCAGCAGCGCCGCCGCCGCGACTGTGCCTGCCACAAGGATCGTGCGCCGCTTCATGATCGCAGCTTGCGGCGACGCAGCCATGCATGGTGGCGGCGGGCGGAATAACAGCGGGGCTTCATGCCCGCTTCCAGCCTGTTGTGCATATGCCGCCAATGATCGGGCGCGACTTCGCTCGGATCGTGGCCCGCCTTTTCGATGGCGTCGATCAGTTCAAAGGTCTGACGAACCTTCGGCCAGCTCCGAACCGACAGCAGGATTTCGCCGCCAGGGTCGACCTGCGGCACGGTGGTGAAGACTTCGCCGCTGGCGACTGCGCGCACGATATCGAGCGTTGAACGAACGGTGCCGTAATCATTGGAGGCCCAGCGAACCAAAGCGAACACCTGCCCCGGCGCATAGCTCTCTATACGGGTTCGTCGGTCGATGATCCTGTCGGCAACCGGCTTGCCAAAGCGAAGCCAGTCTTCGCGTATGCCTTGCTGCCACATCAAGGTGACGTGCGTGAGCGGCGGATTGCCTGCTTGCGCACCGAAAGTTGCGGAGGGAGGCTCCGCCGCGCCCTCTGTACACAGGCGCTGCGCCGTTAGCAGGAATCTGGAAGATTCCTTGTTAGGATAGTTAAGGGGCGCAGCAGCCCAGCATTTCTGCGGGTTTGGGCTCGATTCCGGTTCCCGATAGTCCGAACTTCGGGTTCCTGATCGACCGAGCGCGTGGGTTCCTGATAGTCCGAACATCACACCGACTTGTCCACAGAGGTCATGCCGATCCGCCGCATGGCGGCATCGAAGGGATCGACGGGCAGGCAGACGAAGTTCAGCCGCTCGCGGCCCAGCTGGTGCGCAAGCGTCAGGTGGTAACCGGGGAGTGGCTGACGCCGGACGATTTCGCGCAACTCGAACGCGAAGCGTTTGAGCGGCGAGAGCGCGCCGGACTTGAGGTGGAGGTGCGCAATATCAAAGCTCCATCCGCCCTTTTGCCTGCCGCCGTGTTTACGCACGATGCGGTAGAGCCAACGTTCGAGCCCGCCGGTCAGCTGGAAATAGGCCGGGTCGATAGTAAGCACGAGCGCCCGGTCAAGCACGCCTTCATAGAACCAGTCGGGCACAATCATCTCGATACCGAGCGCGCGGCCATTGGCATCGAGGCGCTCGCGCCATTCGTTGATCCAGGAGAAGCGGTGACGACGGCGTGCGCCAAGCTGGCGGATCGATGTGGCGACGGTGGTTGATTGCAGACGGTCGAGCGCGGCTTTCAACCGGTCATAGCCCGCCTTGCCGGTCCCGCGCCTTGTGAAGGCAAGGATTTCATGCGGCGTAGCAGCAATCAGCCGCGAGGTGGGTCTCCCGGCATCGCGCGCCTCGACGATCTGGCTCGCCACCCAGATCAGCACATCGGCATCCCAGATTGTTGCCATGCCGTGTTCGGCGGTGGCTTCGACGAGGATCGCGACCTCGCCCATACGAAAATCGATCGGTTTGACGCGCTTCGACTTGGCGAGACTGAAGAAAGGCCAGGCCATCAGGTCCTGCGCATCGCGCGCCGCGATATCGCCTCCGGCCCCGACGAAGAGATCGAGCTGGTGTGCCGCGCTATAGAGGGACGGGGCAGAAGTTTGGCGGGTGGGCATTAGCCTGACCTTCAGCGCCGAACGGGACCGGAATAGCCGTCGATCCGCTTGGCGGGATGGACCACGCCCTTGCCCGGATCGCTGGTCGAGCGGCGCAGGCCCTGCTCGGCCCAGCTGTCGAGATCGTCGAGGTGGTAGACTATCCGGCCACCAAGCTTGCGATAGACTGGCCCGGTGCCAAAGCAGCGATGCTTTTCGAGTGTGCGCGGCGAAAGCCCCAGATGCACGGCGGCATCGGGTGTACGCAGATAGCGGGGGCGGATGGGGGCGGGAACGGCGTCCATGGAAAATCTCCGCTTGAGACAGGTTGCTGCAGCGCAGAGCTGCTGGTTGCGGAGTGAGATGGCGCAGGGCGGCGCGGCGGAGGGAGTGACCAAAGGGAGGTGGCCAAAGCTGACACCCCCGTCAGATGGAGCGATCAAAACCGGGAAAGGTGCGGTAGCCGCCGCCGCGCAATTTCAGTGCTGATCGCAGCAGACGCAGTACATGGCGCTTTTCGCCTGAGGCCTTCCATTCAGCGCCTCTAAGAAGGCGGGAATTGGGATAGACGAGAGTGAAAGCAAGCTCACGAATGGTGGCGCCGGCTTCGCGCGCATCGAGCATCGCCAGCATGTTGGCCAGCCTGCGGCGTTGGTAGGTGCTTGGCGAGATATTGGAAGTTTGAAGCGCCGCCTGGCGACCTGAGCAGGCAAGCTGAAAGCGATAAAGGGCCTCGGATCGCAAGGAGGCAAGCGCGTCGTCTGGGATAAGGAAGGCGGGTGAAAGACCGACTGCCAGATCCGCTTGCCACAGCCGATAGCGGCCAAAAATGCTGGTCAGAACATAGTGCAGTCCGTCCGAACATGCACAGCTATGAACCGCATTGCAGGGAAGGTCCGAGAGCAAGCGTTCAGCAGGTTCGGCTCCCGTCTGGATGATAGTGGTGCCAAGCACCTCGGGCGACCAATGCGCCGGTTCATCCTTCGCCGATTTTGCCGGATCGCAGGGGAAAGCTCAGGCCCCATCGCCGAGCCAGGCCCTCCCTTTCTTCCTGTGCCTTTGCCGGATCGGCAGCGGCGCGCTGTTCTGCTTTGGCGTAATCGCGGACATAGACGGGGTTGCGGCGTAGGAATTCCTGCGCGAAATCCGCATGGTCATGGGTCTTGAAGCGCTCGGCATAGTCGGCTGAGCGCCAGGAGCCTTCTCCCGACATTGCGACCTCCTTTGGCAGAGGGCAGCTTGGCCAGACTGAAACGTTTGAGAGAATTGAAGAATCGGGAAGTATCCGAATCTTCTCATTGCTGCTCTTCGCGGCGGCACAAGTAGACGCGTGAAATTACCTAGAATTGCACAAAGTCGAAATTGGCTCGCAATTAATCCTTCGCGATCAATTGCCTGTAGCCACTACGCGCCATCCATCGTGCGCGCTCGAGATGCGCCGCGTGCATCGCGCGCGCTGCGTCTGGATCGTCAGCGGGATCGAGGCCAAACACAAGTCGGACAACTTCGCGCCAATCCGCGCCTTCCGCAGCGGCATCAAGCAGGCGCAGATAGGTGACGAAATGCGCTTCATCATAGTCCGTGACGTGTTCGGACAGCGGCGGAGCGTCCTGGAAGGCAGGGGTCTCAGTCATGGTCAGCTCGGTTTCGACTCGCTTGCTTTCGGGCTTGCTTTTAGCACGAAATCCTTCGCCACTCTTAGCTATGCCGCTTATCCCCAAACAGGTAATGCGATATTCCAGTTGAGGCTAACGGGGCGCACGACAAAAACCCCTGAGTTTCAAGGCTTTTCGCGAAATCAGCACATACCTACTTTCATTCAGAGTATACTCCGTGGTTAAATACTCTGCAATCCCGCTCACTCGCCAGCATGACCCTGCGCGAGACCTTTGCTGCCAATTTGCGCCGCTATCGAAAAGCGGTCGGCCTGTCGCAGGAAGAACTTGCCCATCGCGCTCAGATTGATCGAACCTACGTCAGCAGCCTTGAGCGCTGTCAGTATGCCGCAACGCTGGATGTGATCGAAAAGCTGGCAGTCGAGTTAGGTATTGATCCCGCGGAATTGCTTGCAGGTGCGGAAGTCGACTAAATGTTAACTTAGCAGGGTGTCCGCTTTGGGGCTGCGCAAATGGCGTTCTCAATGGCAGATATTGGGGTGGCAACCTGCCGGTCCGGATTTCAGTATGAAGTTATGCCCGCTTTATCGGCTGGTGTATCGACCGGCAAATCCCGCTCGACCCGCTCGGAATAGCGATCAACGAGCTGTTCGGCATGGGGGCGTAGCAGAACGGTAAAGCGCACCAGTTCCTCCATCACGTCAACAATCCGATCGTAATAGGCGGAAGGCTTCATCCGGCCGGCCTCGTCGAACTCCTCGTAAGCCTTGGCGACCGAGGACTGGTTGGGGATCGTCACCATCCGCATCCACCGGCCCAGCACGCGCAAGGCGTTGACCGTATTGAAGCTCTGCGAGCCTGCACAGACCTGCATCACCGCCAGCGTGCGGCCCTGTGTTGGGCGCAGGCCTTTGTAGGCCAGAGGCAGATGATCGATCTGCGCCTTCATGATCCCGGTGATCGTCCCGTGGCGTTCAGGACTGCACCACACCTGCGCTTCGGACCACAGCGAATGTTCGCGTAGTTCATGCACCGCGGGGTGATCGTCGCCAACCACCTGATCGGGCAGCGGCAGATCGGAGGGATCGAAGATGCGGGTCTCGCAGCCGAACACTTGCAGCAGCCGCGCAGCCTCCTCCACTGCCAGCCGCGAGAACGACCGCTCCCGCAGCGAGCCGTAGAGCAGCAGAACACGCGGCGGCGGATTGATCGCCCCGAGGCCGCTCGCCGGATTGCGATGCAGGTATTGCGGGCGCAGCGCGGGCAAGTGGTCGGGATCGGGCAAGGGGCGCAGGCGAGTCATCGGCGAGCTTTCGGTCAGGCGGCAGGGAAACGGTCGCGGGTGCGGTTGGCGAAGGCGACCAGTGACAGCATCACCGGCACTTCGACCAGCACGCCCACCACCGTCGCCAGCGCCGCCCCGCTGCTGAGGCCGAACAGCCCGATGGCCACCGCCACCGCCAGTTCAAAGAAGTTCGACGTGCCGATGAGCGCGCAGGGCGCGGCGATATTGTGCGGCACCTTCCACGCCATCGCGGCGGCATAGGCGACCGCGAAAATGCCGTAAGACTGGATGATGATCGGGATCGCGATCAGCACGATCAGCAGCGGGTTGGAGACGATCGTGCCCGCCTGAAAGGCGAACAGCAGCACGACCGTGGCCAGCAGGCCGATAATCGACCATGGCTTCAATCGCGCGGTGAAGGCATCCACCGCCGCCGCATCTCCGTCGTGCGACGCGATCACCTGCCGCCGGGTCAGTGCCCCTGCCACCAGCGGGACAACCACATACAGCACCACCGATAGCAGCAGCGTATCCCACGGCACGACGATGTCGGTCACCCCCAGCAGCAGGGCGACGATGGGCGCGAAGGCGACGATCATCACCAGATCGTTCACTGACACCTGCACCAGCGTGTAGGCCGGGTCGCCCTTGGTCATCTGCGACCACACGAACACCATCGCGGTGCAGGGTGCGGTGCCCAGCAGGATCAACCCTGCGATGTATTGATCGGCGTCGCCCTCGCTCATCAGCCCGGCATAGAGATAGTCGAAGAACAGCACGGCCAGCGCCGCCATCGTGAACGGCTTGACCAGCCAATTCACGACCAGCGTGATCACCAACCCTTTAGGCTTGCCGCCGATATCCTTGATGCTGCCGAAATCGACGCTGACCATCATCGGATAGATCATCGCCCAGATCAGCACCGCGACCACCAGATTGACCGAGGCATATTCCAGTCCCGCCAGCATCCCGACCGCATCTGGCGCGATCAGGCCCAATCCAAGCCCCGCCAGAATGGCAAGCAGCACCCACAGCGACAGATAGCGTTCAAACGTGCCGAGCGGCGACGATGCAGGCACTGGATTGGCGAGCGTCTGGGTCATTTCATCCGCTGCCCCGATGCATCGACGACCTGTTCGCCGTCTTCCTTGGCGAAAGCGCCGCGCTGTTCGGCGGGGACCAGATCGAGCACCTCTTCTGACGGGCGGCACAGTCTCACGCCCAGCGGCGATACCACCAGCGGCCGGTTGATCAGGATTGGATGCGCCATCATCGCGTCAACTAGCTGCGCGTCGGTCAGCGCAGTATCATCCAGCCCTAGCTCGGCAAACGGCGTGCCCTTCTCGCGCAGCAAGGCACGAGTGGTGATACCTGCACGATCGATCAGGCTTTCCAGCAGTGCGCGCGACGGCGGCGTCTTGAGGTATTCCACCACATGGGGCTCGATCCCGGCATTACGGATCATCGCCAGCGTGTTGCGCGACGTGCCGCATTCGGGGTTGTGATAGATGATGATGTCGGTCGTCATAGGGCCTCAGGCGCTCACGGGTTGATCAGCGTTGCAGGAGATTTCAGCCAGCAGGTCGCCGCACATTTCGGGGGCACCCTGGCAGCAATCCTGCATCAGGAAAGTCAGCAGGCGGCGCATCCCCGCAAAATCGGCACGATAATGAATCTGACGGCTTTCCCGTTCCGACTGGACAAGTCCCGCGCGCTCCAGCGTCGCCAGATGATGCGACATGGTGGATGGTGGCACGCCGTGATGATGGGCGATTGCGCCAGCAATCATGCCCTCCGGCCCCGCCTTCACCAGCGTGCGGAACACCGACAGGCGCGTTTCATGCGCGAGCGCGCCTAGCGCGTCTACCGCCCAGACCTGCGCGTTGAGATCGTCCATCATCATGACCTTTCGAGGCAGCGGAAATAACGCTTGAGCCAATACAGTCAATCGATGTTTCGAGAATTATCAAATTAATGGGCTGGCCTTGATCGGCATCAAGGCCCATTTGGTTCAAAGCGCGTCAGCTTATATCCGAAGGCAACGAAACGCGGCGGCACAACCGAGGACTGCAAAATGCAAAAGCATAATATCGTCATAATCGGTGGCGGTCAGATGGGCTTATCGCTCGGCTACTACTTGCGAAGGGCGAACGCAGACTTCCTGATCCTCGATGCAGAAGATGGTCCTGGCGGCGCATGGCGACATGGCTGGGATTCGCTGCGCCTGTTCTCGCCCGCCGGGTATAGTTCGCTGCCCGGATGGCTGATGCCGCCGCCCGATCACAAGGGCTATCCGACCCGCGACGACGTGATCGACTACCTCACCCGTTACGAAGAGCGCTATCAGCTGCCGGTCCGGCGCCAGGTCCGCGTGGAAGCGGTTGAGCGCGCCGAACCGCATTTGCTTGTTCGGACAGACACCGGGAATTATGCCGCACGCAATGTCGTAAGCGCCACTGGCACCTGGTCGAAACCTTTCATCCCGGGCGTTCTGGGGCGGGATCTGTTCAAGGGTCGTCAGGTTCATTCGGCCCATTACCAGCGGCCCGAGGACTTTGCTGACCAGACAGTGCTGGTGGTCGGCGGCGGCAATAGCGGTGCGCAGATCATGGCCGAAATTGCGCCGCTCGCCCGCGCGCTATGGGTCACGCTGGAAGATCCGCTCTTCCTGCCGGACGATGTCGATGGCCGTGTGCTGTTTGAACGTGCCGTGGCTCGAATGAAGGCCGGCCCCGGCGACACCCCGGTTGGCGGGATTGGTGACATCGTGATGGTCTCGCCCGTGAAAGCGGCACGCGACCGCGGCGACCTATCATCAGTGAGGCCGTTCGACCGGCTGACATCTGAAGGCGTGGTTTGGCCTGATGGTGCTACAATGGCGGTCGATGCAATTATCTGGTGCACCCGGTTTCGCCCGGCGCTGGATCATCTGCATGGCCTCGGCGTGATTGAGGACGACGGCCGCGTTCTGGTCAACGGCCAGCGTTCAAACAAAGAGCAACGCCTTTGGCTTGCTGGATATGGCGACTGGACGGGTCCCGGGTCTGCGACCCTAATGGGTGCGGCGCGGACGGCGCGGGAGCTGGCAAATGCCCTGACCCAGGCAATCGCTGCATCGCCGGAATGACCGATATTGGGTCGGGAGCCGAATGTCGCCTTTCTGCCAAGCAGGATCAAAAGCGAACCTTTCACGGACGAAGCCCCGCCCGGCGTGTGCCGGGCGGGGCAGCCTAGCGGCGATTATTCGCCATTGACCTTGCGACTGCGGGTCCAGATCAGGCTGAAATTCTCGCCATCATCTTCGGCGAAAAGGTTCGCGTAGATCGGAGCGACGAAGCTCGGATCGTCGAGCTTGACCGAGAGGTAGTCGCGGCCTTCCAGGCTCTGCTTGCTCCAGGCGGCACCGATTTCGGCGCGGCCGACGAAGACCCGGTGCGAGGGAGCGTTCTCGCTTGCCTGTTCGCTTTCGGCGACGATGCGCACATTCTTCTGCTGCACGCTCATGGTGACGATCTCGCCCTTGTAGCCGGTGCTCGTGGTGGTGAAGTTGCCGATATTGGCCATGATGAAATTCCTTTCGCTTTGGTTCGAACCTGCGCCCATCGCAGCCTCGATGGCCAGACGAGGGCGGTTGTGCGGGGCGGGCGCATCCCGGCAGGGACCGCAGCGACAGCGAAGGACGGCAGCGGGAGCGGCTATTTTGTTTCGCGATGCAAAGGGCACCCCGGTGCCCGGCGGAAAATAGCTGGTCCCGCGCCGTTGCGCCCCGGAGCCCCGCAAGGGCGAAGCCCGTCCGCCGCCAGAAAGGCCATGCACGAGGCAGCAGGTGGGGCAGGTGACGCCATGCGAAAACGGCAGATCAGGACACTCATCGGCTTGCTTGCCTTTTTACGGGCTCACATTGGTCAAGCAGTGATCGCCCTGTGCGATGTCGCAGTTTGCACGGAATCGAAGTCAGTGAACATCAGGCTCGCAAATTGCCCGTCCGCGTTTCGGATCAACGACCATCGGTGCTGACGGCCAGTTGGGCCATGCCTGCGTATTATCGAGGACGAGCCGATTCCGACAATCGCCCAGTCCGGCAAGCGGCTTACACCCATGATGGCGGTTTTGGCGATGGGGTAGCGCCACCGCGAACGGCGAGCCAGCGCAGGGCCGCAGCGCTCCCGATCAGCATGGCTGCCGCGAGGCTCAGCCCCTGGACGATCAGGCCATCGGGGAGCAAAGCAAGCGCAAGGCCATGCGCCGCATGATAGCCCGCCACTCCGCCGCACAGGCCGAAGCCAGCAACCGGCACGAGTCGCAAAACAAGGGAGCGCGCACCGGCGAGCAGATGGGCGGCTACCAGCAGCAGTGTGGCAGCAGCCAGTCCGGCACCAGCCGCAAGCGGCCAGCCAGTCCCGCTGGCAAAGGTCCACCAAGCAATGGTCCCGCCGCACCAGAGCGGCAGGGCATAGAGTGAGAGCGAGTAGAGCAGGCGCGCTGCCAGCACGGCAGCGATCAGCACGACGAGGGCGACAATGACAATCATGGGGCGTCCTTTCATGGCGAACATTCGCCGGACGCACCTCCCGACCTCCTCCACGGTGCATTTTTCGATGGCCAAGCAATACAGCCATGCGCCCCGATGCACAATGCGGGCAGGGGGATCGTCCCGCTGCCCCCATCGCAAAAGCACAAGGTCAGGCCGCGAGCGGCTCGGCCTCCGGCGTGTCTTGATGGTCTTCCGAAGCGGCTCCCGCACCTTGCGCTTCGTCCTCCTCGCCTTCGACCAGCCATGCCGCGCGCTTCGCAGCGGCTACGCTCGGCACGCCGCCGCGCGATGTATAGGCAGCAGGCGGGAAGGCCATCCAGTGCGGCACCCAGCGCTCGACCTTGGGCCGCTCGTTCGCGCCGGTCAGATGATCGGAGATAAGGCCTTTGAGGGTCACACCTTTCTCGGTCGCATTGGCGCTGGCCACTGCCTCGCCGCCGACCTCGCCAAGCAGTGCAACCATCACCTCCTTGTCGCGCAGCAGCGCGAAGAAGGCCTCGTCGGCCTGCCAGCAATCGGCCATGTCCACAGCGAGATGTTCGCCCAGATATTCCACTGTCTCGCTGCCGATGGCGAGCGTTTCGGCCATGACCAGTGCGAGCACCTGCATGACCTCGCCATCTTCCAGCTTGAGCAGCCGGTGCAGGATCGGAATAAGGTCGCTGCCGTAGCGGTCCTGACACAGCGCCTCGCGGCTTTCCTCGAAGCCCAGTAGATCAAGTATCGTACGGCGGCGTTCGGCCAAAGCCTTGGTCGCGGGGCTGGCGGCAAGGCTCTCCGCAATATTCTCGTTGCGGCTTGCTGTATCGGCAGGGCGGATGCTCCATAGCGGCGAACCGGCAATCGCATGGGCGACCATGACGCGCAGCGCCAGCGACGGCGCGGTCGAGAGCCGCTCGCTCACCGCCGCATGGCGGTGGAGGTCGATATAGCTTGCCAGCGTCGAGGTCAGTTCGGGGCGCGCGGGCTTGGTGTCCCCTTCCTCGCCGCGCGCACGGCGCTCCGCCGCCTGCGCTTCGCGGCGACTGATAAAGCCTTCGTGGAACACCGCCTCGCCATTGGCGCGGCACTGGATATAGACGCGCCCGCCCTTGCGCTTGGAAGCGTGTTCATACTCCCAACTGGCAAAATGCTCGCTCGGCGGGACGATCACGACATCGGCCCAGCCTGCTTCGAGATATGCGGCCTTGCGCGCATCGACTGCGGCCATCTGCGCGGCCCAGAAGGCATCGCTGTCGGCAAAATAGCCGTCCTCGCCGAACAGGTCGGCAACGATCTGGCCGGAATAGCTATCAAGGTCGAACAGCGCGACACCGGTCGCAATCGACGCGCCGCCAAACAGCCAGCCTTTGAGCTGACTGCCACGCGGAGCATAGGCCTCCGCGTCTTCGAACAGCGCCAGCCATGCCTTTTGCTGCGCCTTGCTGGCGAGCGTCAAATGGCGCACCGTCGCGGCATCCACTTCCTCGGCGCGGTAGGCCTCGCGGATGCGGGGCAGAAGATTGCCGAGCGCGAGGATGCGCTTCACCTGCAATTCGGTGAGCGCGAAGGTTGCGGCAATATCCTCGACGCTGCGGCCTTCCTTCACGAGGCGGGTGAAGCTTTCCCACTGGGTGACCTCGTCGGGGTCCTGCCGCAGCAGGTTCTCAATCATTGAGATTTCGAGCGCTTCGGCATCATCACCCTCGCCGATGACGATGCACGGCAGGCTGCGCTCATCGCCGCATTCCTTGGCAGCTTCGACGCTCGCGAAATAGCGGCGCTTGCCTGCCAGTATCTCGAAATGGTCGGGCTTGCCATTTGCCCGCACGAACAGCGGCGAGAGCACGCCGCGCGCCTTCACCGATGGCAAGATATCGCGGACATCGGGGGCCTTGCGCCCGCGCCGCATATTGATGGGGGAGACCGAAAGACGGTCCAGCGGGATATGGTCGATCTGCATGATAGTGACTCCTTGAATAATCTCTTGGAAAGGGTGGCCCCGCCCTCCGGTCGGGGGGCTTGGGAGGCGGAAGGCGGGGCCGGTGTGTCCCGCATCGAAGGGACGGGTCCGATGCGGGCATCATCCGCCGGTTGGGGCTACGGCGGTGAACGGCTTCGCCCCGACTCTCCGGCGCGCGCCAGCGCCGCTGCCGCGCGGGTCAAATGGTCGGGGTGCTCGGTGATCTGGCCGCAAAACCGCGCCGCTTCGGCATAGACCGAGAGCGGATGCTCGGCGGCAAAATGCACATCGCGCTCGATCCTGAGGCCCAGCGGCAGGCGCACCGAGGCGATTTCAGACAGGCTCGCGCAGCCCAGTTCGGGAAAACCGAAACCAAGATCGCACAGGCCGAACAAAGTATCGCCATCGCTGCCGAGTTCGCTGAACAGCCAGGTCGCCGCGCCCACAGGATTGAAGAATTTGACGAGGGGCACATGGTCGGCCTCGCAAAGAGCATGGGCCAGCAGGCGCTCGCGCAGATGTTGGGTAAGAAGGTCCATCGCATCGCCTCCGGTCAAAACATTTCGAGCTGGTTGCGGGCGTTGGTGTCGAACAGCCCGTGATTGGCGGGCCGCTGACCCTTGCGGGGCAGCAGCGGCGCATTGGCGAGGAGGCCAAGCCGCTCGCCCAGCGTGACCGGCGCAACGCCGGGCACCAGCGTCTGCGCACCGGCCTCGGTTTGCTCGGCCTCGAAGGCGCGCGGCGGCGCGCTGGGATCGTTTGCCCTGCTCATGCCGCCTGCTCCTGCTCTGCGCCCTGACATTGCAGCAGGAACTCGGCTGACTTGCTCGCCTGACTGGCGGCGCGGAAGATTGCGCGATTGTCGGCGCGCAGCACGGCCAGCCAACTGCCGAGGTAATCGGCGTGGCGCACCGTCGGTTCGATGCCGAGCGCAGTGCACAGAAACGCCGAGGCCAGTTCGGCAACCAGTTCTTCGCGCGCATAGGGCGCAGAGCCGAACCGTCCGGTCTGGTCGCGGTCAAGCCGCGAGCCGTGACCGGTCCAGTGGCCCAGCTCGTGCAGAGCGGTGCGGTAATAGTCGATCTGGTGATGAAAGGCCGGTTGCGGCGGCACCATCACGAAATCGCCCGATGGCGAATAGTAGGCCTGCGCCCCGCCAATCCGGAAATCCGCACCCGTAGCGGCAATGAGGTCTTCGGCAGCGCGGTGCAATTCGCGTTCGGGCAGCGGTGCTGGCTGCGACACCAGCCCTTCGGGCAGGCCATCGCATTGCGCCGCGTTGAACACGGTAAAGCGCTTGAGAAACGGGATCGAACGCTCCTCTTTGCCGCTCTCGACCTGCTCGCGCCCTTGCCCGTCGCGGTCATCTTTCGGGGTGAAGCGGTCGGCATAGAACACCGTGCGCCCGCGCTCGCCCTTGCGGACGCAGCCGCCAGCGGCCAGCGCTTGGCGAAAGGTCAGCCAGTCCTGCGACGGATAACCGCCCTCGATCACCGCGCCCCACAGGACCAGCACATTGATCCCAGAGTAAGCCCGCTTGGTCACCGCATTGCAGGGCAGGCCGAGCGAGGCCTTGGCCTTGCTCCACGGCCTGACCCAAGGAAACACGCCTTCCTCAAGCTGGGTTATGATTGTCTGTGTGACCTCGTCATACAGCGATGCGCGGGAGCCATTTCCGCGCGCGGCGCTGCGCGCCGCCCCTCTACGCTTGCCACCTGCACTGCCTTTTGAAACTTTACGCGCCATCGCCCTTCTCCCGAACTGCCCAAATCCGCACACCGGCCCCCGGAAGGGGCGGGGTGGGCGGTGACAGCGACCAGAAAGGTGCGGGGCGGACAGCCGCACCCGTATGACGCGAATGGCTGCCTGTTCAGCCAGTGCGGTAAGGGCTGCAATGCAATGGAAGACCCGGTCCCTTCAGGGCCGGGTTGCGGCTGGCCGAACCGTGCCTAGACGGGAGCGCCGCCCACCCCGCCGCTTTCGCGGGCCGACACCAACAACGCCGGCGCGCTAGCAGCGCGCCGTCCGCAGCAACCTGCTCGTGCCGCCAGTTGGGGCCGAGCGACCAGCGAGATGTCCAAGACAGAAAATGCGCACCCTGAATTGAAGCGTGTGGTGCAAGTCCTTGGATCGGCCGCCCCGGCGGGGCCTGTCGTCCGGCAGGCCGATCCTCATGACAATGTAAGCTGCAATCAGAGTGCGCGCGGGGCCAATATAAATGAATGCCGCGCCCTCAGGAGCAGGCCGCAAGGCCAGCGGGACAGAGCGCGTCAACAGCCCCGCTCCGCTTCCCGGGGCGTTGCGGGGTGTCCCCGCAGTAGGGGTAGCCGGAGACGGCAAAGCGGCTCCGGCTCAGGGGAAGGCCTTCCCCCATTGCAAAGCAAAGAGCGACCCTTGCCTACACTCGGAAATCGAACGCCCGCAACTCACTGGCCGTCAGCATGCTGTCCGCCATTGAGAGATTTAGCCCGTCGATTATCTAATCTGCTTACGACGCCGGCCCGCTGTGCACGACCGATCGCTCTGCCAGTTTCATCGTTACCAATGGCACAATGATCCACATGACCAATGGCACCAGCCCGACGCCACCGATCAACGGCATTGTGTCATCATATTGCCAGCCCCAATCGCTGCGGAGCGCCAGGTGCTCCACGACTATCGTAATCGACAGCCCGGTGCCTAAATATGCTGTGAGGGCTCGCGCCCGCGCGCCGCGAAGCCACATCCGATCATCGGTTGCAATTGTCGCGATCCAGTAGGCGAACACCATTATTCCGGCATCGCCCACCGAAGCAATGCCGCAGCTCTTCGTAACTTGCCACGCCGACAGTTGATCCATTGCATAGAACGGCATCTGAAACATTTCCCAGGCGAACGAGACAAGAAAGCCGTGAATAGCAATCCACGTTTCGGGTTTATCGAGTCGTTGAAACCTGGCTTCAGTGATCGTGCGGCCCCTTCTTCGCTGAACCATTTGCAGCAGGTTTCGCCCCGTGCTCTGAATGATCTTTCTGACGCGAAAGGAATATCCATTCCCCTACGAACACGATCGCGATCCCCACAATCGCATAGACAACGATCAGCGGATCTGTGCGGAGCTTCATAGTCGTAAATGCAATAAGAATTACGCCGTCGGCCGCCAGCGCTGCGAGCAGGACGGATGCTCTTGCTCCAACTTCGTTTCGCAATGTCCGAAAGACGCCCCAGTGCACGAGCATGTCCATGACCAGGTAGAAAAACGCACCGAGAGAGGCGATCCGCGACAGATCGAACAGGACCGCAAGCGCCCCCGCCACGACGACGGTGTAGATCAGCATATGACTGCGGATGCCGCCGCTCATCCCAAAGTGGCTGTGCGGGATCATCTTCATGTCGGTCAGCATCGTCAGCATGCGCGAAACGGCGAAGACGCTGGCAATCACCCCGGAAGCGGTCGCCGCCAATGCGATGATGATGGTGAAGTAGAACCCGATCTGGCCGAGTGCCGGTTCAGCGGCGGCAGCCAATGAATAATCGCGCGCCTCGACGATCTGGCCGATGGACAAGCTCGAGCCAACTGCCAGTGCGACCAGCAAGTAAGTGACCACGCAAATGCCGATCGAGATGATGATCGTCCGCCCGACGTTGCGATGTGGATCGACGATGTCGCCGCCGCTGTTGGTAATGGTTGTAAAGCCTTTGAAGGCGAGGATCGAGAAGGCCACCGAAGCAAGGAATGCCTCGCCGCTCGTCAGCGAGATCTCCTCAACAAATGCTCCGGAGGAAAAGCCGCTTGCCCAGATTGCAGCGACGGCAAAAAGGGCAATCCCGCCAATCTTGATCGCCGACATCACTAGCGAAAAGCCGCTCACAGACCGATTTCCCGAGGCATTCACGAAATAGGCAAACACGATCAGGGCCAGAGCCAGTGCGGACACCAAGGGTCCATTCCCCTCCTGATCGAATGGGCGAAGCGCATAGGTTGCGAAGGTTCTTGCCACCAGACTTTCGCTGATCACCATCGATAGGGCCATCAGCAGCGACGCAGATGCTGCGACAACTCCGGGGCCATATGCCTTCTGGAGGATCATCGCGATGCCGCCGGAAGACGGCCAGGCATTCGACATCTTGATATAGCTATAGGCGGCCAGCGAGGTGACCAATCCGCCGACAACAAACGACAGCGGAAAAAGTGGGCCCGCCAACTCGGCAATCTGTCCCGTCAGCGCGAAGATGCCCGCCCCGATCATCACGCCGGTACCCATGGCAACGGCTCCGGTGAGACTTATCGCCCCTGCACCATCGCCGCTTGCGCCATTGTCATGCGCAGCGTGATTGCCGCGTCCCGCCTCGCTCACAGCTTGGCGGTCCGCAAGCGCAGCGAGTTGAGTACGACCGAGATTGAGGACGCGCTCATAGCGAAGGCGGCAAACATCGGGCTGATCAGGATGCCAAAGAACGGATAGAGCAGGCCAGCCGCGACGGGCACTCCGGCTGCATTGTAGATCAATGCAAAAAACAGGTTCTGGCGGATATTGCCCATTGTCGCCTTCGCAAGGCGACGAGCGCGCACGATCCCATCGAGATTGCCGCGGACCAACGTTATTCCGGCGCTTTCGATTGCCACATCCGCCCCGGTGCCCATCGCGATTCCGACATCTGCTTGCGCGAGCGCTGGCGCATCGTTGACACCGTCTCCGGCCATCGCAACTCTCGCGCCTTCGGCCTGGAGCTCGCGAATGATGCGGGCCTTGTCTTCGGGCAGAACATCGGCGCGGATTTCATCAATACCAAGCCGCGCGGCAACTGCCTTGGCCGTCCGTTCGTTGTCACCGGTTGCCATAATGATGCGCAGGCCCAGAGCGTGCAGTTCTTTGAGCGCCGCAGGGGTGGTTTCTTTCACCGGATCGGCCACCGCGACGAGACCGGCGATGGTGCCGTCGACTACGACAAACATCACCGTCTCGCCTTCGTCGCGTCTGGCGTTGGCCTTTTGTGTCAGCGCTGCTGCTTCGAGACCCATGTCATTGATCAGCGCAAGATTACCGAGGGCAACGGACTTGCCGTCAACGGTACCCTTTACCCCTTTGCCGGTAATGGCCTCGAAGTCGCTGGCGCTCTCCATCGCAACGCCGCGCTCCTCTGCACCGCGCACGATTGCTTCGGCCAGCGGGTGTTCCGACCCGCGTTCGAGCGAGGCTGCAAGATACAGCACTTCCGCCTCGTCATGCCCATCCTCCGGCATCACCGCGACCAACCGGGGCTTGCCCTCGGTCAGCGTGCCGGTCTTGTCGACGATCAAAGTGTCGATCGTCTCGAAGCGCTCGAGCGCCTCCGCGTTCTTGATCAGTACGCCCGCCTGTGCGCCGCGCCCGGTTGCAGTCATGATCGACATCGGTGTGGCGAGGCCCAATGCGCAGGGACAGGCAATAATCAGCACCGAGACTGCCGCGATCAGGGCATAGGCGAGAGCAGGAGCAGGGCCCCAGATTGCCCAGGCGATAAAGGACAGCACCGCGATGCCGATAACCGCCGGAACGAACCAGCCTGCAACCTTGTCAGCGTATTTCTGGATCGGCGCGCGCGAGCGCTGAGCGTTCGCGACCATTTGCACGATTTGCGCCAACATCGTGTCCGATCCGACGCGGGTCGCCTCCATCACCAGACTGCCGGTGCCGTTGATGGTCGCGCCGGTAACGTGATCTCCGGCGACTTTCTCGACCGGGACGGGTTCGCCCGACACCATGCTCTCGTCAACGGACGAACGACCCTCCAGCACGGTGCCATCGACCGGAACCTTGTCTCCGGGCCGGACGCGCAAATGGTCGCCCACCTGCACCTCTTCCAGCTCGATCTTTTCTTCGGTGCCATCGGGCCGGATGACGCTCGCGGTCTTCGCCGCAAGGTCGAGCAAAGCGCGGATGGCCTTGCCGGTGCCTTCGCGGGCGCGCAGCTCCATAACCTGTCCCAGCAGCACCAGAGTGACGATGACCGCAGCAGCTTCGAAATAGACAGCGACATTGCCTTCTGCATCACGAAAGCCATCGGGGAAAATACCCGGAACCAGCACGGCGACGATGCTGAACAGCCACGCCGCCATGACCCCCATCCCGATGAGCGAGAACATGTTGAGGTTCATTGTCCGGAAGGAATTCCAGCCGCGGACTAGGAACGGCCAGCCGCACCACAGGACCACCGGCGTACCCAGCGCGAACTCGATCCATAGCGTTGTTCGCTCGCCGAATATCTCGCGCAGACCGCCAAGGCCCAGCATCGGCCCCATGGTCAGAATCAGCAAAGGTATTGTCAGGATAGCGCCGACCCAGAACCGCCGGGTAAAATCGACCAGCTCCGGATTGGGGCCGTCCTCCACCATACTGGCAGATTCCAGCTCCAGCCCCATTCCGCAAATCGGGCATGATCCCATTTTGGTTTGGCGCACCTGGGGATGCATCGGGCAGGTATAGACCGTGCCGGTGAAGCCCTCTGGCACCTGATCGTAGCGTCCATCGCTCGGCTGGTGTTGCTTGTGGCCATGCGAAGTGTGGCATTCGGTGTGCGTGCCGCCTTGCTGGCCGTCGTCCGGTACAAGATGCATTCCGCATTTCGGACAGTCGCCCGGCTCGTCCTGCCGGACTTCAGGGTGCATGGGACAAGTATAGCCACTCATGACGGATCTCCACGTCCGAAGAAGCGATAGAGCGGAACGATCAATACGGCGATATACCAGCCGTAAAGGAAGCTACCGACTGCGCCTGCTATGAAGCCGGGCCAGGTCAGCCACGCAAACCCCGGCAGCAGCGGCGCCCATGCCTCATGCATGTGGAAGCGTCCGGGCATCAGCAGGCCGAACGCAATACAAACAAGAAAACTGAGCAGAATGAAAACGCTGAGCGTCCATCCCCAGCGAATAATCTGGTGGCCAATTGTTGGATTTTGCATGTTTATCTCCCTTGGTGCAGCTGGTGTCTGCGTGCGACCACAGGGCTGCTCCTGCGGGGATGAGCACAGGCGCTGCGGTGTCAGTCCGTGCGAAACCGGTCCGCACGTTCCACCAGATCAGTTATGTGATCGGCTGCATGAATGGTCAGCGGATGCTGGGTGTATCCCGGACGAGGTGTAATGAGAGCGGCCATGTCGCGCGCCATTTTGCGCTGCTGCTCCGATCCCTCTGCCAGTACAGCGATCATAAGGTTTTCGAGTGCGATGACGCGGATACGCAGATGAACAAGCTCAGTGTTGCTCATTTCAGGGACGGCACTGGCAGCATTTTGCGCGATAGAGGCAACCGCGCCCCCTTCATTGTCCCATCTTGCGAGCGAACGCTGACGGATTTCGGACATTTGCTCGGGCAAATCCCTGTGCGGAACAGCCTCGGTCTCGCTTTTGCTGCCTTTTGCCATCAATTTTCCGTTTCCGTGCTTTGCACTGTCACTGCCGGTAAAATGGGGGCATCCGACGCAACTGGCTGTGCCTCAAGATCAGCGATTAATCGTTTCATTTCGGCAATTTCCCTGACTTGTGCCTCGATTATGTCATCTGCCAAAGCACGAACGCGTGGATCGCGGATCTGCGCTCGCTCGCTGGTCATGATGGCGATCGAGTGGTGCGGGATCATCGCCCGCATATAGCTCACATCATCAACCGTCTCCTGACTGCGGACGAGATAGAGCGAGCCTGCAAAAACAAGCAGTGAAGCCCCGACAATTGTCAGTTTCTTGGATGTTCCGTCATACATCTTCCACATAAAGGCGAGCATGATGATCGCCATGACAGCGCCCATATAGACGGCCATCCAGGTGCGGGTCTGGCTGTAGAAGATATGGTCGAGTGCGTAGGTGTTCAGATACATCAGGCCGAACATCACAATAGTCGAAGTTGCGATCATCGCGAGAAAACGGGTGTAGGTCATTGCGTATCTCCCATGCGCGCTAGCGACATCCGCAGGGCCATCACCCTGCGGTAAAGGGTTGCGGTCTTGGCTTCGGTTTGGGCTGGGGTCATCGTTTGACCTTTTCGAACAGGTCGATCAGCTCGTTGAACTTCACGCGCTGCTCTGTGGTATCGCCCGATGCGATCGCTTCGGACACGCAGCACGCCGCGTGATCCTTCAGGATCTCGCTTTCCGCTTTTGACAGCGCAGCTTTCACCGCCTGCACCTGGTGCAGGATGTCGATGCAATAGCGCTCTTCGGCAACCATTTGACCCACGCCGCGAACCTGGCCTTCGATGCGCTTCAGTCGGTTGAGAATGGCAGTCTTGTCTTTCGTCATCAGATCCCTCTTACCCCTTGCAATACCATAGGGGGGTATAGTATCAGCTCACCAAAGGAAGAGCAAGACAATGACGAGTCAAGTTACGCGAAGGTCACTTTTGGGCGGTTTGGGTGTCGGTGCATCCATGCTCGCGATACCTGCGTGGGCGCAGGGCCATAGTGTCCACGGCGGACACGGACGCGGAGGTCCGTTGATCCCGGCAGGATTTGGTGAGCTTACCGGCGAAATTATCGACCTGACTGTTGGCAGCGGCCACCGCATTGTCGAGGGTCGGCGAGGCCCCGGCATTGCCGTGAACGGCAGCGTGCCGGGTCCGCTCATCCGCCTGCGTGAGGGCCAGAATGTCCGCTTGAACGTTACCAACCACCTTGATGCGGACACCTCAATCCACTGGCATGGTCTGCTCTTGCCATTCCAGATGGATGGTGTGCCAGGGATCAGCTTTCCGGGCATCAAGCCGCATGAAACGTTTGTGTATGAGTTTCCAGTGCGGCAGGCTGGTACCTATTGGTATCACAGCCATTCGGGTCTGCAGGAGCAATCGGGCCATTATGGTCCGATGATTATCGACCCCTCGGGCGCAGAGCCAGCCGATTACGACCGCGATTATATTCTGCTTCTCAGCGACTTCACCACGCTAGACCCGCATTTCATCATGAACCGGCTGCGCACTGGCGAAGGCTATTTCAACCGCCAGCAAAACACCTGGACTGACGATTATCCAATGTCGGGCGAGGAGCGGCGGATGTGGGCGCAAATGCGGATGATGCCCACCGACATCATGGATATCGGATCGCCCACCTACACCTTCCTCGCCAATGGTCGCGGGCCGACCGAAGGTATGGAATATCTCTTCCGCGCCGGTGAGCGTATCCGGCTGCGGATTATCAACGGGTCAGCACAGAGTTTTTTCAACGTCCGCATTCCCGGCCTGCCAATGACAGTCATCGCCGCCGACGGGCAGAATGTGCGGCCCGTCGAGGTCGACGAGTTCCAGATCGGCACCGCCGAGACCTATGACGTGATCGTCACGCCGGGCGACGCAGAGGCCTATTCGATAGTCGGCGAATCCATGGACCGGTCGGGCATGGCGCTCGCCACGCTGGCGAGCCGACCGGGTGCTCGGGCGGCCGTGCCAGCGCTGCGCGATCCGCCGCTTCTGACGATGGGTGATATGGGGATGAACCACGGCTCCGAGGGTATGGACCACAGCGGCATGGGCCATAGCGCCCCTGCCGATAGCGCTGCGGCGGGCGGTGCTGCCAGTGCTGGAGCGGCGGCCATGGACCACTCGGCTATGGGCCATGCCCCGCCTGCTGTGCCAGCACCTGCGGCCGATGACGCAATGGCCGGCATGGCAATGGGAAGCATGAGCATGGATGGCATGAGCATGCGAGATACCTCGCTGTTGCCGCCCGATGTCGCGATTGGCCCGGGCATCGATATGGTGTCGATGGCACCGGTCGATAAGATGGGTGATCCGGGCCTTGGGCTGCGCGATGTGCCGCACCGGGTGCTTAACTACCGGATGCTCTCCGCCCTCGAACCAAATCTTGACCCGCGCGAGCCGTCGCGGCTGCTTGAACTGCACCTCACCGGCAATATGGAACGCTATATGTGGTCGTTCGACGGGCGGATGTATTCGGCCGTCAGCGATGTGCCGATCCGTTTTGCGTGGAACGAACGCGTCCGCGTCAAACTGGTCAACAACACGATGATGGCCCATCCCATCCATCTGCACGGCATGTTCTTCGAGCTGGTGAACGGGGAAAGTGCTGCGCATCAGCCGCGCAAGAATGTCGTCATCGTTCAACCGGGGGCCAGCGCCCAGTTCGACCTCACCGCCAATGAGCCCGGAGACTGGGCCTTCCACTGCCATTTGATGTATCACATGCATGGCGGCATGATGCAGACCGTGACCGTGGTCGGCCCGGAGGCAGCGTCGTGAACCGGATCGCTACTTTCGCGCTGACGATGCTTGCCGCGTCTGCGCTCACTGCCCCGGCATTCGCGCAAAGCCAGGACGGCCATGCCGGACATGAGGGGCATGCTATGCCTGCTCCCGAGCCTTCGCCCGTCACCCCGCCACCCGTCGATCCGCATGCGGGCCACGACATGCCTGCGGCGGCTGAGACTGCGCCAGCCCAGCAAGACGCGATGGATGGTATGGACCATTCGGCTATGGACCATGGCGCAATGGATCATGGTGCAATGGCTGATGGCGATGGCACGGCCTCGGTTTCACCCGGCCCCACAATGGAAACTCCGCCGCCGCCCGAAGCTGGCAGCGGTCCGCCGCGCGCCGCCGATGCGATCTGGGGTGCCGATGCCATGCGGGCATCACGGCGCGAATTGCAGCAGACCCACGGCGATTTCCCCGTGTTCTGGTTCCAGGCCGACCGCGCTGAAGTTCAGGCCCGCGAGGGGTCAGATGGCTATCTATGGGACGTGCAGGGCTATTATGGCGGCACGACCGAGAGGTTCTGGTTCAAGAGTGAAGGTGAAGGCAGTTTTGGCGAAGCGATTGAGGATGCCGAGTTTCAGGCGCTCTATTCGCGTGCCATTGCGCCCTTCTGGGATGTGCAGGCAGGCGTGCGGCAGGATGTAGCTGGACCCGACACGACCTACGCGGTTGTCGGCGTGCAGGGCCTCGCGCCCTATATGTTCGAGGTCGATGCCGCGCTGTTCGCCTCGCATCGCGGCGACATCACTGCGCGTATCGAAGCCGAACTCGATCAGCGTATTACACAGCGGCTGATCCTCCAGCCTCGCGGTGAAATCAGTCTGTCGGCGCAGGATGTGGCTGAACTCGGCATTGGAGCAGGTATCGACAAGGTCGAGGCGGGCCTGCGTCTGCGCTACGAAATCATTCGCGAATTCGCGCCCTATGTCGGCATCGAGCAGAGCTGGCGCGTCGGCGGAAGTGCCGATTTCGCGCGGTTGCGGGGCGAAGATCCAAGCGTGACAAATTACGTCGTCGGCATTCGCTTCTGGTTCTGAAATATTCACTCCATCCCCCAAAGGACACCACTATGAATTTCCGCAAAATACTCCCGATTGGCGCTATGAGCCTCGCCCTGTTATCGGCTGCCGTGCCAACTGCCGCATACGCTCACGCGCGCGTCACGGCATCGACGCCCGGCGAGGGCACAACGGTCGCGCGCCCGCGCACTATAACAATTACCTATAGCGAGGCTCTTTTGCCTCCGACGGCCGCCGCCAGCATCGTCATGACCGCAATGCCCGGCATGCCGAACCATGGTGAAATGACGATCCGTAATTTCACCACCGCTTGGTCGAATAGCAACCGGACCATGACGCTCAACCTGCGCCAAGCCTTGCGTGCTGGCACCTATGAAGTGCGCTGGCAGGCCGCCGGCGCCGACGGGCACCGGATGACAGGCACCGTGAACTTCACGGTCAGCTGACCACTTTATGGAGGACTGGCTCGAGCCGGGATTGCGGTTTCTGCATTATGCACTGCTGCTTGGCTTGTTCGGGTGGACAGCGTTCCGCGTGATTGGCCTGCGCGAGCTGAATTTGCAGCAGTGGGGAAACGGTTTTGCCGTGGCGATGGTGGGTGCGGTGTTGGCACCGTTGGTGTCGCTCGTCCTGATGCTGACTTCGATCGCTGCGATGATGGGCCAGCCACTCGCCGCGCTCGAAAGGCCGATGGTCGAAGCGATGATCTTTGGCACCGATCTGGGTTGGGCTTTCCTTTTTCGCGCGGCACTGCTCGGAGGAGGCCTGATTGCATTTTTGCTGCGCAACCGTCTGGCGTCAGCGTTGCCCATCGCTGCCCTGTGGTACGCTTCCGCACTCATCACGCTCGCATGGAGCGGACATGCCGCCGCGACGGAGGGCGGATTGGGGCTGTTTCATCGCCTCAATGATGGGCTGCACTTGCTTGCAGCCGGGTTGTGGCTGGGGGCCATCGGCTGGTTTCTCCATCTTGTCATCAGGGCGCATCGGCGAGTTGATGACGCCCAGGCGCGGAACCTGCTGGACGCGATGCACCGATTTGCGCCGCTGGGGGTCACGCTGGTATCGGTCGTTGCCATTACCGGCCTGATCAATGCCCAACTGATCTTCGGGATCACGAACAGTGCTGCAGTCCTGACGACCGATTATGGCATTTTGCTGGCAGGAAAGCTGGTGCTGGTCTGCGGCATGCTCGCCTTCGCGGCGCACAATGCCCGGATCGGGCGGCGCGAAGCTTCGACAAATAATAGCCAAGCCAATGATAGCCCCGCTTCGCTGGCAGCTTTGCGCCGCAGTCTTGCCGGCGAGTTTGGACTGGCGGTTGGCGTGGTTGGGCTGGTCGCGGTTCTTGGGATGATGTCACCGATGGCGATGGAATAGTGTGTGACCAGACCGCTCTGGAAGTCATGCCGTCGTTACATGTTTTGGGTAGATTGACAGGCCTCGCTCTCGGACATGCAACCAGTTCGAAGACACGCTTCGATGGTTGCGTGTTCGATATGAAAACGCTCTTCCAGCACGGCGCGAGCCTTGGCTTTCAGTGTCTCAAACTCCTCGAGCGAGCCGCCGACCGGGACGACATGTGCCTCCAATGCGCGATGATGTTCGCTGATGGACCAGACATGGACGTGGTGAATATCATCGATGCCGTCGAGCTCTTGCAGCGCAGTGACGATGCGGTCGAATTCGAGCTCGTCGGGAACGGCTCCCATCAATAGTCTCACGGTGCGAGGCATGATCGAAAAGCCCTGGTAGATGACATAGGCGGCAATCACCAAAGTCATGATCAGATCGGCTACGTAGAGATCGAACAGGATGATCAGCGTGCCCGCGATAATCACACCGACAGAGGCGAGTGCGTCCGAAACATTGTGCAAGAAGGCGGCCTTGATGTTCAGGCTGCTCTTGGAACCGGAATACACCATCACGGCGGTTATGACATCTACGACCAAGGCAACGCCCGCGACGATGACCACCGTCCAGCCTTCGACCGGCTGCGGTGATATGAATCGGTTCACCGCCTCAACAATGAGATAGAAGCCGACGATAATCAGTGTGGTGAGATTGATAAGGGCGGCGACAAGCTCCGCACGAGCATAGCCAAAGGTCATCAGTTTGTCGGCCGGCCTTCGTCCGATCCGCCGCGCAAACAGCGCAAGACCAAGCGCCGCCGCATCGCTGAAATTGTGCAGGGCGTCCGCAATGAGAGAGAGCGAACCTGAGATTATCCCACCGACGATCTGAACAATAGTCAGGCCGACATTGACGATGACCGCCCAGACAAGCCGGGCATCGCTCATATTCTCGCTATCGTGATCGTGTCCCGCGCTCATTGGGCCTCTCCTTCACTGCTTTTCTCGCGCCGATGCACCAGAAGATAAAGGGCGGGCAGCACCAGCAAAGTCAGGATGGTGGAGGTCAGAACACCTCCGATCACCACAGTGGCGAGCGGGCGCTGAACTTCCGATCCGGCGCCGACGTTCAAGGCCATGGGAACAAAGCCAAGCGAAGCGACGAGTGCGGTCATCAGCACTGGCCGCAGGCGCGTAAGGGCTCCGTGACGGATTGCTTCGAACAAAGCTTCGCCGCGCTGGCGAAGATCGCTAATGAAGGACAGCATCACCACGCCATTGAGAACCGCTACGCCGGACAGCGCGATGAATCCGACACCTGCCGAAATGGAGAACGGAATATCCCTCAGGGCAAGCGCAGCTACGCCTCCGGTCAGCGCGAGGGGTACGCCTGTGAAAACGATACCCGCATCGCGCCATGACCTGAACAATGTGTATAGCAGGCCGAAGATCAGCAGCAGCACCAGCGGTACTACGATGGATAATCGGGTCGTGGCAGACTGTAGCTGTTCAAACGTTCCGCCATATTCGACGTAATATCCGCTTGGCAGTTCAACTTCGCTGTCCACACGGGCTTGCAAATCATCAATGAAGCTCCCGAGATCGCGGTCGCGGACATTCGCAGTGATCACTGCGCGCCGCTTGCCGTTTTCGCGGCTGATCTGGTTCGGTCCGGCAGCCAGCGTGATATCCGCAAGTTCTCCCAACGGTACGGATGCGCCGTTCGCCAGTGGCACCGGCAGATTGCTCAGCCGGTCAAGATCGGTGCGCAGGTCTTCGGGCAGACGCACGACTACCGGGAAGCGCCGGTCGCCATCGAATATCTGGCCAGCCTGCTGTCCGCCCGTGGCGGTTGCAACGATATCCTGCACGGTGACCATGTTCACGCCGTAGCTGGCAAGCATGTCACGGCGCGGAACGATCGACAGCACCGGCAGTCCGGTAACCTGCTCAAGCTTCACATCGGCGGCACCAGGAATGCTTCCAACGATTTCCTCGAGGTCCTGCCCGCTGGCAATAAGCTGATCGAGATCGTCGCCGAACAGTTTGACCGCGACATCAGCGCGAACGCCCGCAATCAATTCATTCATCCGCATCTGGACGGGCTGTGTAAACTCATAATTGTTGCCCGGGATCAGCTCGACCGCCTCGTTGAGTTCATCCACGAGCTGTTCGCGCGGTTTTCGCGGATCGGGCCATTCTGCGCGGGGTTTGAGCATGATGAAATTGTCAGCCACCGATGGCGGCATCGGATCAGTCGCCACATCGGGCGTGCCGATCTTGGCGAAGACGCGTTCCACCTCGGGGAATTGCCGGATACGCTCTTCCAGCGCTTCTTGCATCTGGATCGATTGCGACAGGCTGGTGCCAGGTATGCGCAAGGCATGCATGGCGATATCGCCTTCGTCGAGCTCGGGAATAAACTCCGAGCCCAGACGCGTTGCGCCGAAGCCCGCGATTACGACAAGCAGAACCGCACCTGCGAGAACGGGCTTGGGCCGAGAGAGTACTTTGCCAAGCAGCGGCGCATAACCATTTGAGATCCAGCGCATCAGCCGGTTCTCTTTTTCCTCAACCTTGCCGGTCACGAACATGGCCACAGCGGCCGGAACGAGGGTCAGCGACAGGATCATCGCGGCTGTCAGCGCCAGCACGACGGTGATCGCCATGGGATGGAAGGTCTTGCCTTCAATCCCTTCGAGCGCAAAGATCGGCAGATAGACCACAGTGATAATGATGACGCCGAAAATACTCGGCCTGATGACTTCAGCACTGGCCGAGGCCACGAGACCGAAGCGTTCATCGCGATCGAGCAGCCGCCCGAGACGTTTTTGCTGTTCGCCAAGTCGTCGCAGGCAGTTTTCGACGATGATCACGGCGCCATCGACGATCAATCCAAAATCGAGCGCGCCCAGGCTCATCAAATTGGCAGAAGTCCGGGTGGCCAGCATGCCTGACAGGGTCATCAGCATTGCCACGGGGATGACGGCAGCGGTGATCAGCGCAGCGCGAAAATTGCCCAGCAACAAGAACAGCACGACGATGACGAGCAACGCGCCCTCGGCAAGATTCTTTTCGACCGTGACGATCGTGCGATCGACCAGTTCGGTGCGGTCATAGAGCGGATGCGCGATAATGCCTTGGGGAAGCGTGGCGGTAATTTGCTCAAGCCGATCCGCAGAAGCTTGCGCCACAACTCTGGGGTTCTCGCCGGTCAGCATCAGCACCGTACCGAGCACGATTTCGCGGCCGTTTTCGGTTGCTGCACCTGACCTGAGTTCGGCGCCGATGGAAATGTCCGCCACATCCGCCACGCGGATCGGAACGCCGCCGCGCGTCGCCACGATGATGCTGCCGAGATCGGCTTCGTTTGACGCCTGACCCGGCACGCGGATCAGGATCTGTTCGCCGCCGCGCTCGACATAGCCAGCGCCTCTGTTGGCGTTGTTGCGTTCGAGCGCTTCGACGACATCGGACAGCGACAGACCCAATGCGGCAAGTTGCATCGGGTCCGGGGTAACGTGATACTGCCGTTCGTAGCCGCCGACCGTATTGACCTCTGCGACACCGGGAATGGTCCTTAGCTGCGGCCGCACGACCCAATCGGACAACGTCCGCAAATCGGTCGGCGTCCACTCGCTGCCATCGGGTTTACGCGCACCGGGCTCCGGCTCGATTGCGTACATGAAAATTTCACCCAGACCGGTGGCAATCGGCCCCATCTGCGGCTCAATGCCTTCGGGAAGCTGGTTTTTGACTTGCTGGATGCGTTCGTTGACGAGTTGCCGGGCGAAATAGATGTCGGTCCCGTCTTCAAACACGACGGTAACCTGACTCAGGCCATAGCGAGAGATCGAGCGAGTATACTCCAGGTTCGGAATACCCGCGATGGCGGTCTCGACGGGAAATGTGATGCGCTGTTCGGATTCGAGCGGCGAATAGCCCTCCGCTTCGGTGTTGATCTGCACCTGGACATTGGTGATGTCCGGCACAGCATCAATCGGCAGGCGGAAAGCGCTCCACACGCCAAGCGCGGAGAGTAGCAGTACGATAGCGAGGACAAACCAGCGCTGGCGGATCGATAGTCCGACGATATTTTCAAGCATGAGCTGTCCCTCCCTTAATGATCATGGCTCGCGCCGGACTTTTCGACGTCCGCACGCACAAGGAAGGAGCCTTCGGTGACATAGGGCGTCCCGGGTTCAATGCCCGAGAGGACCTCGGTATACTCGGCACCCCGGCGCCCCAATTGGAGCATCCGCACTTCATATTCATCGCCATATCTGGCGTAGACCACCTGGAAGTCCCTGAAGGGCTGGATCGCCTCGGTGCGAACCGCCAGCGGTACAGTTTCCGCATTGACGATGACGCGCCCGCGCATGGTCATGCCGGGCCTGATCCACCCCCCGCGATTGGGGATGGCCGCGCGCACCAGAGCCGTTCCGGCCTGAGGATTGCCCTCGGCCAGATACTGGCCAAGCGTGGTTGCACCGACTGCCCGCCCGTCCTGCGACTGGACCTCGACCCGCATGCCGGGCCGGATGATCCCAAGATCGCGCGGGAAGATATTGAAGACCACCGTTGTCGCTGCCGGATTGGTAATGACATAAAGCGGGGCGTCATGCGTCATGTCGCCAGGGTTTCCGCCCCGTTCGGCCACGACCCCGCTTACCGTCGAATAGACCGGATAGGTTTGTAGGCTCTCGGAGGACTCGATCCGGGCGAGCAGCTCGCCGCTGCGCACGGTGTCACCGACTTGTTTGGTTACCGAGATCACGCGTCCAGGAAACTGGCCGCGGATTTCGGATCGTGCTGACGGGTTGAGTTCGACCGTTCCGAAGAGCTCGCGCGTATCACCAATCGTTGCTGGCCCGGCAGTGGCGATTGCGATTCCGCCCTGCTCGGCAGCTTCTGGCGTGATTGTCGTGCGGCCTTCATGGTTTTCATACGTCCAGCGGCTGCGCTTTCCGTCAACCGATGCGACAACTTCGACATCAAAGCTGTGCGGTTCTTCGACGATGCCTGCACCAGCCAGAAAATCATCCTGCGCAGTAAAGGTGAATCGATCGACTTTCCCGCCGAGGCGCGACAGCGTAATCTGAAGATTGACCTTGGCGGGATCGAGCTCCTCGCCTTGCCAATAGGGATAGACGCGAAACTGCGGCTCTTGCCCGGTTTCAAATATGGTGATTTCAAGCCCGAGATCGCCATCGGTCAGCAGCCTGCCGCCATGCGGACCTTCAGGTGCTTCGGCGCTCTCGCTGTGTTCTGCTTCGGTGCCATCGGGCGCTGGACTGCAGCCAGCGAGCGGGAGGAGAATAAGCGCGAAGGGAACGCAGCGTGCAAAAATTTTCTTGATCATGGGAGAGTCTCCGCAGCCACGTCAAAGCGGCCGGTCAGTCGATCGATTTCGGATTGGGCGTCGCGGAACATCGTCATCGCATCGGCCCATTGTTGCTGGACTTGGATGATCGTGTCAGCGGCGTCCTGGACATCGGAAAAGCGGAAGCCTCCGCGATTGTAGCCTTCGCGGACCTGTTCAAGTGTCCGGACAGCTTGCGGATAGACTTGATGCATCAGCCCATCTGCCCGTCTCGCAGCAGCGCTGGCTTCGGCTCGCAAAGCCGCCAGTCGGCGCAATCGCGCGAGGCGGTCGGCTTCCGCTTCGGCCTCCAACCGCCGGCGTTCAGCGCGCGCACGGTCGATATTGCCTTCATTGCGATCAAACCGGCCCAGCGGGATGGAAATGCCTGCGACAAGGGCGACATCGTTGGTTTCCCGCAAAAAACGGACGCCGCCGCCGATTGTGTAATCCTGAGTGGCGCGTGATTGCTCAAGCACCACTTCCGCGCTGGCTTGCGCTACGGCTGCATCGCGAACATTCGCATCAGCCTGCGCCAGTTCGCCTTGCAAGCTGGCCAGTCTCTCTATGCCATCTGACACCTCAAGCCCGTCGCCCTCTCCGCCCCAGAAAGAGGCGAGCAGATTGCGGGCGGCGGCTGATCGGGCCTCAGCCTGTTCAAGCGCGAGTTCAGCCGAAGTGACACGCGCTGCAGCCTGTGTTTCGACAAACAGAGGGTCTCGGTAACCGCGAACGCGGCGCAGGGCTTCCGTTTGCATTTCGCGTTCCGTCTCGAGCCGACGCTCGGCTATCCAGACCATTTGGTCAGCAATTTGAATGTCGATGAAGGCGCGCTGCACTTGCTGCGCCAGCTCCAGCCGCGCCAGGCGAGCTTCTGCCTGAGCAAGGTCGAGGCCGCGCGACGCGTATCCCAGCCTGGCTTCGCGCTTGCCGCCGCGCTCGATGCGCTGCTCATAGGTCACTGTG
>Ga0209347_1001612_pt1 | contig 34943 bp, 31 predicted proteins | sample AutmiccommuBRH23_FD_187382 | JGI IMG/M metagenome (GOLD analysis project Ga0209347, IMG submission 187382) | Deep subsurface microbial communities from Mt. Terri, Switzerland - Autotrophic microbial communities BRH/23 (SPAdes) (version 2) | ecosystem: Environmental > Aquatic > Deep subsurface >...
CAACCCTATGTCCTCGGTCTTTCTCTCCCTCCAAACCACAAAATTGTCCCCTGCCATTGTCCCCAACCACCTTTCTCCGCCCTCTTATCTTACTACACTAATTCTGAGGGGGGGTAGCTGTCTCATCTATTATGACACAGAGGGAAGTCCAAAAAATGCTCTTCAAATGGTTAAACCGACGGAGTCAGAAGAGAAGCTTTAACTGGGACAAATTTAATAAGTTTCTAAAGAGGCATCCTCTCCCTCAACCCAAAATTCACGTCAACATATACAAACTACGACCGGAGATAGGCTATATTCTGTGAAAGTTGTTATGGGGAGCCGTGTGCGTAAATAGCGCAAGCACGGTTCTGAGGGGGTTAATGGCACAAGAGGTTATGCCGGTTCAACTAGGGCACTGTCTTGAAAAGGACAGAAACAGTGAAAGTTGCTATGGCTAAAATCTCAAGGCCATTTTCTACCTACCAAAAGGAGTGATTATTTTATGGCTGAAACAACAAACCTGAATATTAGAATTGATAAAGAGTTAAAGGAACAGGCGGAAAAATTTTTTAATGAATTAGGCTTGAACATGACCACGGCGTTCAATATCTTTGTACGGCAATCCCTGCGTCAAGGCGGCATACCTTTTGAAATCACCTTAAATACAGACGCGTTTTATAGTCCTGCAAATATGAAAATTCTGCGGCAATCCATACAGAACGCAGAAGAGGGCAAACTAACAGCCCATGAATTAATTGAGGATTAGCCAATGGAAAAGTTATGGACGGATAAAGCCTGGGAGGATTATTTATATTGGCAAACGCAAGATAAAAAGACCCGGGTTTATGGATTTTTTTGGGGGTTCCGCAAACCCGTGGGGGTCGTGGCTTGGACGGTGGACTATTTTTTGAGTCTCCCGCGGAAAAAGAACAATGGCTTCAAGGTCGAAAACCATGAAACCATTGATAAATCTGGGCTGGTGCCGAAGAGGGGAGTCGAACCCCTACGTCCTTGCGGACGGCGGATTTTGAGTCCGCTGCGTCTGCCAGTTCCGCCACTTCGGCACATTTGTAAGCAACATTTATTTTAACAGAAAAATGTCTGTCAGTCAATAATGAAGCAGAGGTATGGATGTTTGCCTACTGTTTTTTCTTTAGTTCATAGAGGTCCGTCCGGCGGTGGTGAAGCAGGGGGAGTTCACGGCGTACTTTGGCCACCAGAGCGAGGTCGATGCCGGCGTAAATAATAGTTTCTTTTTCGTCTGCCCGGGCGACTACGCGGCCCCAGGGATCGACCACGGCTGAATGGCCGAAACTGAGGTATCGAGCTGCCAAATCCCGGGCCGGCGCCGCCCCGACCAGGTAAACCTGGTTGTCCACGGCCCGCGAACGCAATAACAGTTCCCAGTGGGCCGGGCCGGTGGTCATGTTGAAAGCGCCGGGGAGGATGATCATCTCTGCCCCTTCGAGCGCCATCAGCCGGGCCAGTTCCGGGAAGCGGATATCATAACAGATGGCCAGGCCAAAGGTGCAAAGCGCTGTCTTGACGACGGTAATTTCCATCCCCCGGCTGAGGGTTTTCGATTCCTGAAAAGAGATGCCGCCGGCGATGGCCACGTCAAAGAGGTGTGCCTTGCGGTGCCTGGCCATCAGGCGCCCCCGGGGATCAAAGGCGAAACTGCTGTTGTAGAGGGCGGGCCCGTCCCTTTCGGGGACGGAACCGCCCACCAGGTAGATCCCCTCTTCCCGGGCGGTCTCCGCGAGCATTTGAAAGGTGGGGCCGGCAGGGTATTCTTCGGCGAATGCGGGGAACAGGCTTTCTTGATACAGGCAGTTGAACATCTCCGGCAAGATCACCATCTGGCTGCCCCGCGTGGCAGCCTCGTTGATCATGGCCCGCGCTTTGGCGAGGTTCTCCTTTTTGTCGCCCGCAACCTTAATCTGGCAAATACCGATCGTAAAATGGCTATTCATCAGATCGACCTGATTTCCGAAACCAAAACACAATTGAGAGGTGAGAGGTGAGATTCCCACTTCTCACCTCTCACTTCTCACTTCTCAATTGTGGCTGCTCAGAAACCTTTTCCTTTCACTTTGTTAGAATACTGAAATCAGTAAAATAAGCCGAACTTGGTTGAAACGAAAGGCTAAAAAGAGTATCGCCGGGCGAAAAAAGGAGGTTTGGTTCGTGGTGGAGGCGCCGGTTTGCAACGGCTGCTGTTGCTTAAAGCCAGCGGCCCTCGTCAAACAGCTTTTCCAGTGGTTCCTGCGCGACGATCTCAATAAAAACATCTGTTATGACCGGATCGAACATCGTCCCGGCGCAACGCTTCAATTCCTGGCAGGCCTCCTCCGGGGACATGGCTTTCTTGTAGGGGCGATCGGTGGTCATGGCGTCATAGCTGTCAACGATCCGTAGAATCCTGGCCCCCACCGGAATTGCGGGGCCGGCCAGGCTGTCCGGAAAGCCGCTGCCGTTATAATTTTCATGGTGCCCGCGGATGAGCGGGGAGATCTGTCCGAGGTTGACCAGGGGCCTCACGATGTCCGCCCCCCATACCGTGTGCATGTTCATTATTTTGCGCTCTTCCGGGGTCAAGAAACCGGGCTTTTTTAAGATCGCCCGGTCAATTTCGATCTTGCCGATGTCATGCAGGTAGGCGGCGTATTTCAAGAGCTTGATCTCTCCTTCCGGCAGCTCCAGCCGGCGGGCCAGCTGCAGGGCGTAGAAAGTTACCCGCTCGGAATGGCCAAAAGTATAGCGGTCCTTGGCGTTGACGACTGTGACCAGGGTTTTGATCGAGTTGAAGAGATCGTGTTCTGAAGCGGCCAGGAAGGTGCTGACATCCTCCATCACCGAGAAATAGACCTGCACTTTTTCCCGGCTGTACTTGGCCCGGTAAAGGGCGTCGTTTGCGTACCGGATCAGCTCGCCAACCGTTTTCCCGTGCCGGGGGAAAGAGGCGATCCCCAGAGAAATGGTGAGCTTGCCGCCCGGCTGGTTCTCCTCATGGTAGAAGGGGTGTTTTTCCACCACTTTTTTGATCCGGTAGGCAAGGGGCAGCGCTCTTTCGGGGCCGCCCGGCATCAGCACGGCGAATTCGTCTCCGCCGTAGCGGAAGGCGGCGCCCGCTGGAGTGTCCATTGCGCTGACGAGGGCGGCCAGCTCTTTGAGGGTACTGTCTCCCGCGTGGTGGCCAAGGCTTTCGTTGTAGAATTTGAAGTGGTTGACGTCGATGAGGATGATCGAAAGCGCCGCACCCTGTTTTTCCGCATTTTTCAGCCCGTGCCGGAAGGATTCCTGGAAGTGCCTGTGGTTGCCCAGGCCGGTCAGCTCATCGGTATTGGCGAGATTGATCAGGTTTTGGCGGACTGCCCGCTCGATTTCGGCAAAACCGCCGATCAGCCAGGCCAAAAGCAGCATCACCCCGCTTTGGACCAGGTCGGCCTGAAAGACGGGATTGGCGGAAGCAGGGGGCAGGATTTGCAGATCCATGTTCAGGCGCAGTTTTCCTGCCGCCAGCTCGAAGGCGAACAAGGCCGAGCCGGCGGCGCCGGCAGTGAACATTCCGGCCCTGCGGCCGTATGTGGTGGCGGCGATAATGACGGGAACGAGAAAAATTTCCTTGACCATGCTCTCCGCCCGGCCGGTGAAATAGATTACCAGGGCGCTAAAAAAAAAGGACGCCAAAAAGAGGGGGAAGTCGCCTGCGCCCGGCCGGCCGGCTAAGTCAACGCCGGTGACCAGTTTCTTGCCGGCATAGGAGAGGATCCCGAGGCCGAAGAATATAAATATAAAATAAACAGTAATGTTATGGAAATATTCACCGGGACCTCTTTCAGCCATACTGATCGCTGCAACCATAAAAATGAGCACACAGATAATTTGGGAGACTATGGCCAGTTCACTGACCTCTTCCCGGCGTTGTACATCCCAGTTGCGCAAAGTCCATTACCCCTTATAAGACATACTGAAGGGGTGACGGCAATGACCACCCCTTCAGCTCGTGAGGACCTATTTCTTTAAATGCTCTGGTAATTCCGGCTCATACCAGTGTAAAAAGCAACTACCACCCACGTCCTTCGCCAGGGCTGTCGAGACAAGAATGAGCCACGTCACAGCGGTCAAAAGGAGCACACGCCAGGTTTTCATTCAGTTCACCTCCCCTCTTTTGAAGTCCAAAAGTTTTTCCATCCTGTGCAGGGTTTGCCGGCCGGCCGGGGTCATAAAGAAAGAGTGCCAGAGCAGGGCCAGCCCGACGGCCATGGCGTAGGTCGCTCCCTGCGGCCGGTTCAGAAACAGCAGGGCCAAAGCAAAAAACGCTGCCACTGCCGCAGCTTTAACAGCCCGGGAGCGCTTTCGCCGCCGGACAAGCGGATCTTTTATTGGAGTGGTGGTCACCGGGGCCAGAGACCAGCAAGTGCCTGCGGCAACGAGCGCGGCGACAATAATAAAGGCCAGCAAAAAACTCTGGGGCGCGAGGGGCCCGGCGGAGGTTGCCAGCCGCCCCAGAAGGCCGGCCGCCAGGCCCCCGAGAAGCGAGCAATGGAGCAGCGATTTACAGTGGCCGCCTCCGGCGAACGCCTTCAGCCAGGCGGTCACTGCGGTTACCATAATGGTCGCGGCGAGGCTGTCCAGCAGCCAACCGGCCAGGACCACGGCGATCAGCGGCAGGGCCAGACTCCCTACCGATTCCAGGCCATAGGCGGCTACGTCGGCGTCCGCATCGGAAAGATTAAGCTCCCGTTGTACGTAGCTTCCAAAACGCTGGCAAAGAACAGGACGAGCCAAGGAACAGTCCCCCTCCGCAATGCAACTTAAGCAAGAAAGTTTTGGCGCTTCCGGTTGTACAGGTGTCTTCCGAGGGCCGCCGCCAACAGGACGGTGAAAAAGGGTGTCGAGAACATAGATCTCAGCCAGGGTGACGATTCCACTTGTCCACTGCTCAAGCCTGTAAGTTTCAAAAGCGGGATATAATACGAACCTTGTGTAATGACGGCGATGAGTAGACAGAAAATAGCGGCAGTAAAAGTTTTGCTTAAAGGCACTTTGGTGATGGTATTTAAATAAATTCCCAGTGCAGAGACCAAAATTACCGAGTGGATACCGAAAGCAACCGGCAAAAGACGGATGAGGTTTGTCAGAGTCAGCAGCAGGGTGACTGAAAAGATTTGCCGCCAGCGCCAGCGCAGGCGCAGGAAAGAAAAACAGAACAGCGTAATGATAAAGCTCTCCGGAAAATCCTGGATCAGGAGCGACAAAAGCATGTCCCTCATATGCTGTCAATACCCCCTGCTGTCTAGTAAAAGCTGTTGAGCTTATTATTCTACACAGTTTACTCTTTTTCCTGCATCAAAAGGGTAAACTGTTAAATTTTTCTCTAAAAATTTTTAATTGAGTGCAAAGGCCCAAACATTGCAATTTCTCCGGCATTGACGCGCCCGTTTGCCGGTCCCGGCCGCGGGCGGGGACTTCGGCCCGGGGCTCATTGTAAAACCGCTCTGGCAGGACTGTTCTTAGAGAATTATCCACAGCTTTGCGAAGACGCGTTTTTAGAATATTTTTATAATTCAACGTGGCCGGTTGAATTCCTTTCTCCATAAATAAAAAAAAGCGGCTTTGCGCCGCTTTTTAGAGGACTATTCAGTTCAGTTTAAACGATCGGGTTTTGAGGCGGCCGGTACATGGTTTGCTGGGCGCCGGCCGGCTGCTGCATACCAGGGTGCGGGTAGCCGGGCTGATAGGCAGCCTGTCCGGCTCCGGCCTGCCGGTAGGCGGTGCTCTGCACCCGCTGTAAATCCTGGTTCCACTTGTTCATGTTCTGGGTCAGGTCGCTCACGTTGGCCATTTTGGGGGTGTACCAGCCCCGGTTGGCCATTTCGTTGAATATTTCGAACTGGATCTGGTGTTCATCCCGCAAAATGCCGATAAAGGTATCCATGAGCTGACTGTTTGCCGACTCGGCAGCGGCTGCGTTGTATCCGCTGGCAATGTATTTTTGCGTGATCAAGCTGTCTGTCAAGCGGTCTTTCTCATCAAGCATTTTCTCACCTCCTAAAATTGTCTTTGCCCGCTGAGGGTCTGCATTTGCCTTAAAATAGTCTCGTAGTGCCCCCGGTGTCTCTCGGCAGCTCTTGAATACAACTGCTGCAATCGGGGCTCGGTTGACTGCTGGGCTGCGGTAGCGAACTTGGCGATGGCCACCGACTCGCTGCGCAGCTGTTCGCCGATGTGAAACACTTCCATTTCCGTCAACTGCATCTGAACTCCACCTCCTTTTTCAGCACTATTTTGCTCGCTTCAAAGGAAAATTATCCAAAGATAAAAAATAAAACCCGAAGAAGGGTTTTTGAAAAGGATTCAGAATTGATTACTTATTAAAACTTTTTACATCGAGGTTTTGTGACATGGAATACTTCAATTGCCGGGAAATGGAAGACTTCTTGTTGTCTCATCCGGCGGTGGGCGAGGTCGCGGTCGTGCCCGGGACCAAAACCGGGGAGGAAGTGCGGGCCTATATCGTGCCGCAGCCGGGTGTCTTTGATCCGGACCGCCTGCTGGCCTTCTTCCGGGAAAAACTCGCGCGCTTAAACCGGTCGGGAGCCATCGAGTACCGGGAGAGCCTGCCCATGACCGCCACCGGAAAAATATACCGCCTGGAGCTGGCGGCCCCGGCCAGGATGAACCGGAGTTCATAGACCGGCTGCTCTTGAGACCCTTGCTCTCCAGCAAGGGCTGCCGGTGGTTGCGGTGTCAGCGGCGCGCGAGGGATAGCCTTCCTCAAGCGCCGTTTTTTCCTGCCCGGGATGTTTCTCCGAAAAGCTGCCAGTAGAAAATGCCGTCCTCCGTCCGCAGTTTTAAATAAAATGTCCCTGCCCCTTCCCGCACTTTAAAGAGCAGGACCTGAGCCGCTGTGCCGGCCGGAATGTACTCCCCGCCGGGTCTCTGGACATTGGAAAACCGGGTGGGGTCCGTGGCCAGGGGGGGATAGGCGTTCCCGGCCGGGTCCAGTAGGATCCAGCGCCCCGCAGGTGGTGTCACGGCTCCCTCAGCTTCCGGCGCCAGCACCGGGACGGAAGCGAAAATGAGCCCCGGGTCGGGATGGATGGTGTTGGCGCCGGACTTCAGCTGCTCGTAAAAGGTGATTGCATAGCCGGGGAGGCCTGCCCGGTAAGTCCCGCGGGCGGTTTCGGCGGGCACGCCGGCCGGCAGAAAGCGCTCCGGCGGCGGTTCGTTTGGGGGTGCCATGCGGGAGCTCCGGTAGCCCGCGGCAAAATAAAACAGGTAGATGACCAGCGGGACGGTCAGGCTGAGAATGAGCCACCCCTTTATGTTTTTCTTGTGTTCCAGAGCTGTTCCCCCCTTGTCCGATTCCCCTCAATTATCTCACAAACGGCAAGAAAAAACACCCGCCTCCGCTAATGGATATTTTTTATCAAAAAACAGGTTGAAGCCCCTTGACATGGAAGGGGTTTTATTTTATATTATGGTCAACTATAGTCAAAATCAGTTAGCGGTGAGGGAGAGCCCTCGCTTTTTTATAAGATATTGAAAATGGAAAACAATATTAATGGAACGTATCAATTTTTAAACCGGGGGGAAAAGGGAGATGCAGTACAAAGACTACTACAAGATCCTGGGTGTGGACAAAAACACTGAAGCCAAGAAAATAAAGAAGGCCTACCGGGAACTGGCGCGAAAATATCACCCGGACACGAACCCGGGAGATAAAACCGCGGAAGAAAAGTTCAAGGAAGTCAGCGAGGCCTACGAGGTGCTGAGCGATCCGGAAAAGCGCAAGCGCTACGATGAACTGGGCGAACTCGGCGCGAACGGGCAGAATGTGGACTGGAGCGAATTCGGCGGTCAAACCGGCCGCAGGGCCGGTTCCGGCGGCTACCGCGTCCACTTTGACAGCACCGGCTACGGCGGCTTCAGCGACTTTTTCAAGACGTTCTTCGGCGACCTGGATCCCTTCACCGACAGCGATTTTTACGCGGAGCGGCGCGGCGCCCCCCCGGCGGTCGGACAGAACACCGAGGCGCTGGTGGAACTGACCCTGGAAGAAGCTTATTTCGGAGTGGAAAAGGAGTATCTGGTCAACAACCGCCATTTAAAAGTAAAAATCCCGCCCGGTGTGCGGGAAGGCCAGAAGGTGCGGGTGGCCCGCCAGGGCGGAAGCGGCCGGGGCGGCGCCCCCGCCGGGGATCTGTACCTGGCGGTTGGCTTAAAGCCCCACCCCCTGTTCAAAGTGGAGGGCAAGAATCTGGAATGTGAAGTGCCGGTCACGGTGACCGAGGCGGTCCTGGGCGCGGAGGTAACGATCCCTTCGTTCAAGGGCACGGTTTCTTTGAAAATCCCGCCCCGCACCCAGTCCGGCAAGGTGTTCCGCCTGCGCGGGCTGGGTCTGGCCGATCCGGGGGGGGGCGATCCGGGCAACCTGTTGGCAAAAGTAAAAATTGAAATTCCGGCAGCCATCACTGAAGAAGAGCTGGCTCTATATCAAAAGCTGGCCGGGATGGCCACGGAAGATCCCCGCCGGCGTCTGGCCGGAATGATTAAAAAGCCTTAAGGGGGTTTGCAATGATGAGGCTTGACAAATTGACCTTGAAGACACAAGAAGCAATGGAAACAGCCCAGCGTTTAATGGCCAAATACAGCCACCAGCAGATGGAGGGCGAGCACCTGCTGGCCGGCCTTCTAGAGCAGGAAGAGGGGGTGGTGCGGCCGATTCTAATGAAGCTGGAAGTGGATCTGCCCAGGCTGAAGAAGCAGGTCGAACTGGCCGTGGAGCGCCTGCCCCGCGTGCACGGCGGGGGCGGCGGCGTGCACGCCTCCCGGGCGCTGGTGGAAATCATCGACCAGGCCTGGAAGGAAGCCGAGCGCTTCAAAGACGAGTATCTCTCCACGGAGCATATCCTGCTGGCCCTGGCCGGGCAGCGGGACGGCGAGGCGGCCAAACTGCTGCGGGCCGCCGGCGTCACCCCCGACCGGATCTACAAGGTGCTGGTGGAAATCCGGGGCAGCCAGCGGGTGACCGACCAGAACCCGGAAGAGAAGTATCAGTCCCTGGCCCGTTTTACCCGCGACCTGACCGGCCTGGCCCGCAAGGGCAAGATGGACCCGGTCATCGGCCGGGACGACGAAATCCGCCGGGTGATCCAGGTGCTCTCCCGGCGCACCAAAAACAACCCGGTTTTAATCGGTGAGCCGGGCGTCGGCAAAACGGCCATCGTCGAGGGCCTGGCCCAGCGCATCGTGGCCGGCGACGTGCCGGAGAATTTAAAAAACAAGCGCCTGCTGGCCCTCGACATCGGCGCCCTGGTGGCGGGCTCCAAGTACCGGGGTGAGTTCGAAGACCGCTTGAAGGCGGTCTTGAAAGAAATTACCAGTGCCGAAGGGGAGATCGTCCTCTTTATCGACGAGCTGCACACCCTGGTCGGGGCCGGCGCCGCTGAGGGGGGTATGGACGCCGCCAACATGCTGAAACCGGCTCTGGCCCGCGGCGAGCTGCGCTGCGTGGGCGCCACCACCCTGGATGAATACCGCAAGCACATCGAAAAGGACGCCGCCCTGGAGCGCCGCTTCCAGCAGGTCTACGTCGGCGAGCCCGGTGTGGAGGACACCATCGCCATCCTGCGCGGGCTGAAGGAGAAATACGAGGTGCACCACGGGGTGCGGATCAAGGACGCCGCCCTGGTGGCCGCGGCGGTGCTTTCCCACCGCTACATCTCCGATCGCTTCCTGCCCGACAAGGCCATCGACCTGATGGACGAGGCGGCCTCCCGGCTGCGCATTGAGATCGACAGCATGCCCACCGAGATCGACGAGATCGACCGGCGCGTTCGCCAGCTGGAAATTGAGAAACAGGCCCTCGCCAAGGAGCAGGATAAGGCCAGCCAGGACCGCCTGGCTAAAATGGAGGGGGAGCTGGACGCCCTGAAGGGCAAGATGGGTGAGCTGAAGGACCACTGGCAGAAGGAAAAAGAGCTGATCCAGGGCATCCGTGGAATTAAAGAGCAGATTGAGGAGGCCGGGCAGCAGGAGCAGTTCGCTGAGCGGGAGGGCAACCTGGCCAAAGCGGCTGAGCTGCGCTACGGGGTGGTGCCTGAGCTGAACAGCCGGCTGGCCCGGAACAATGAGAAACTGGCCGGGCTGCAGAAGGACCACCGGATGCTCAAGGAAGAGGTGGACGAAGAGGACATCGCCGAAGTGGTGGCCAAGTGGACCGGCATCCCCGTGTCCCGGATGCTGGAAGGGGAAGTGCAAAAGCTCCTCAAGCTGGAAGAGCACCTGAAAAACCGGGTGGTCGGCCAGGAGCGGGCCGTGCAGGTCGTCTCCGAAGCCATCCGCCGGGCTCGGGCCGGGGTGTCCGACCCCAACCGGCCGATGGGTTCCTTCATCTTCCTGGGCCCGACCGGCGTCGGCAAGACCGAGCTGGCCAAGGCCCTGGCGCACCTCTTGTTTAACGACGAGCGGGCCATGATCCGTCTCGATATGAGCGAGTACATGGAGAAGCACACGGTCTCCCGCCTGATCGGGGCGCCGCCCGGGTACGTCGGCTACGACGAGGGGGGCCAGCTCACCGAGGCGGTGCGGCGCCGGCCCTACGCGGTGATCCTCTTCGACGAGATCGAGAAGGCCCACCCCGACGTTTTCAACATCCTGCTTCAGCTCCTGGACGACGGGCGGCTTACCGACGGACACGGGCGCACCGTGGACTTCCGGAACACGGTGGTGATCATGACCTCCAACATCGGCAGCCACTATTTCCGCGAGCTGTCCGGCACGGACCGGGGGCGGCTGGAGACCCTGGTGATGGAGGAGCTGAAAGCATCATTCCGCCCCGAGTTTTTAAACCGGGTGGACGAAGTCGTGCTCTTCAACAACCTGGGCAAGGAGCAGATCATCAAGATCGTCGACATCCAGCTCGGCTACCTGAAAGACCGCCTGAGCAAGCTGGGCGTCATCCTGGGAGTGACCGCGGAAGCAAAGGCCCTGCTGGGTGAGGAAGGCTTCGACCCGGTTTACGGCGCCCGCCCCCTGAAGCGGGCCATCCAGCGGCGCCTGGAAAACCCGCTCTCGGTCTACATCCTGGAAGGCAAGCAGGCCGAAGGAATGGCCGTCACCGTCTCCGTCGACCCGGCCACGGCCGGGCTCGCCTTCGACAGCCGCCCCCTCGACAAAAGCGCGTAAGGGCAAGCAGACGCGGCAAACTGCGCCAAAAGAGCAGCCGTCTCAATCAAGAGAACGGCTGCCCTTTCTTTTAGGGGGACGTTGAGGGCAAGCGGGGACGGTTCTTGACTTGCCAGACAAGCCCCCCTCTAAAGGGAGGTTGCTCCTCCCTTTAGAGGGGGGCACTGTTGAAATGCAGAAAAATAGTAGCGGCATGAAGTTTTTGAAGATAAATCCGGATTTTAGCCCGGCGTTAAAAACCACGTCTCGATCAATGTGATCGCAAGTAATGCGCCGGAGGCTATTCTGATCTTGAAGTCTTTATAATTGTTTGTAATAATATGAAACCATAAAGCGATGGCAAAAAATATGGTATACGCCCCGATCGTAAATCCACCCAGAAAGGACATGATCATGATGACAATTCCAAGAACAAACTTATAAAATAATTTTGTCTGGTTATTTATCCTTTTGCTGATGATTAAAACAATACTGATGGCTGCCAAAACAATACAGAAGAGAAAAACAATAGAGATAAATACAGGAACTGCTTGATTTTCGTTCATCGTTTCACCTGCCTTAATCCGGTATGATCAAGACCTGCCGGAGGACGGCCGGCGGGTTGTTTTCCGGGTTTTTGTCCTGGAAGAGAAATTTTTTACCGGAGGGGTGCCAGATAAAATTTTTATCCGGGGTGTAGACCTTGTTTTCAAAGTGAAAAATCTCTTCACCCAGCTCGCGATCCAGGATGGTCATCTGGTAACCCCTGGGACCCGGACCGGAGAAAGTCAGGACGATGAAGCGCCCGTCCGGTGAAATGCCGGCGGACGCGACCGGGGCGTCGCCGGGCAGTTCCTCCAGCCTGCCGCCGGGCAGGCCGGCCAGGGCAGCTTTGCGCACGGTGTTGTCTCTGTTGCGAATGATTACGAGCGCCCCGTCTTCTTCCCCGGTAAGGCCGGCAAATTCCACATAATGAAAGTCATCCATTTCCGTCAGCCTGCGGAAAACGCCGTCCTGGCCCGCCAGCATCAGATCGGAGCGGTAGCCGGACCCGGTGTATTCCTTTTTCCCGTCTCTGGACTGCGAAGATGAAACGATAAAAAGGATGTCCCCGTTTTTCAACCAGGCAACCGGTTTGCTTAAGAAGTTTTCCCTGTTTTTAAAAGGAAAAGGATCCGAATTGCCGGCCGCCAGATCGTAAACATAAAAATCGGCGTACCACTCGTGCTCCACGGCATAGAGCAGCTTCCGGGAGTCAGGGGACCAGACAGCCGGCACGGGCGTTACCGCTGCTCTGGCCGCTTTGCTTCGCACAGGCCCTGAAGCGCTGTTCGAGGCGAGGGTCTTGAAATCCAGGATCGAGAGACCCTGCCGGTTATTGTAAGCCGCCTTCGTCTGGTCGGGTGAAAGGCTGGCCGACCAGGCGTCGTTGATAAATGTTTCGGAGGCGCCGCTTTCCATGTCCCAGACGACGAGCTGCTCGCCGCGCATCCCGTAAAACTTGTTTTTGTCGAACCAGCCCTTTAGTTCAAAATAACCGGGCAGCTCCGATTCGCTTACCACCGCCCGGTAGCGGTTGATGGCAAAAAGCCTTGAAAGGGATTCCGCCAGGGCCTCGTTCCGATAGGGGGGATATTTCTTTTTCCCGCTGGTATAAAAGATTAATTGCTTCTCACTGTTGTAAATGAAACGGGCCTGCATGTTTCCGGCCGCGTTGAACATCTCAATAGAATAGTCTTCTTCCTTCCCGGGGCCGATCCGTGAGCCGGCGGCGCCAAGCACAGGCGATGACAGGTTGATTTGATGCATGATTCGCCCGATCTTCTCCGCATCCTTGACCGGCAAAGTTTTGCCGTCGTGAGTGACTGCCAGCAGCCTTACTGCCTCCGGGTTGACCCTGGCCATTTGGAGCAATTCTTTCTCACCGCCCACCGTACAGCCGGTGGGGAGGAGCAGGAGCGTCAGAAAAAACAGGAACAATCTCGTCAGGGTCACGACCCCCTTCCATTCTTAAAATTATAGCATACGGCGGGCGGCCGCGCTTGCAATATAAAAGACGGTTTTGGTCTGAAACCGGCGAAAAATAATTTATTTGGCTTCGGGCAGGAATAAAACCGGAACTATCGAAAAAGATACAAAACAACCCGGCGGAAGCGGGCCTGATAACAGGAGGAAAAAGAATGGCGGCAAAAGTATACTTTTCGGATATGCGGGCGGGACACGGTAAGAGCTTGCTGGACAAGTCGGAGCGGTTATTTGAAGCGGCCGGCCTGAGCGGCGTCATCTCTGCCGGCGACCTGGTGGCGGTCAAGCTGCACTTCGGCGAGCGAGGGAACACCGGTTACATCCGGCCGCAATTTTTGCGGCGCATCGTCAACCGGGTCAAAGCACGGGGGGGCAGGCCTTTCCTGACCGACGCCAACACCCTCTATGTGGGCAGCCGGTCCAACTCCGTCGACCACCTGCAGACAGCCGTCGAAAACGGGTTTGCCTATGCCGTGGTCGACGCGCCGCTGATCATCGCCGACGGGCTGACCGGTAAGGACTACGTAAATGTAGAAATCGGCCGCAAGCATTTTAAAGAAGTCAAAATCGGCAGCGCCGCCTATCACGCCGACGCCCTGATCGCGGTGACCCACTTTAAGGGGCACGAGATGACCGGCTTCGGCGGGGCGCTGAAAAACGTCGGGATGGGGCTGGGGTCGCGCAGCGGCAAGCAGATGATGCACTCCGACATCCTGCCCTCCGTCAACCCCGATCAGTGCACGGGCTGTGAGCGGTGCAGCCAGTGGTGCCCGGCCGGAGCCATCGGCGTCCGGGAAAACGAGAAAATTTCCACTGTGGACGCGGAAAAATGCATCGGCTGCGGCGAGTGTACGGTAACCTGCCCGGTGCACGCCATCGGCATCAACTGGAAAACAGAGCCCGACACCATCCAGGAAAAAATCGCGGAGTTTGTGGACGGGGTGCTGCGCAACAAAAACGGCAAGTACGGCTTCATCACCTTTCTCAACAATGTGTCGCCGGATTGTGACTGCTACGGCTGGACCGACGCGCCCCTGGTCAAAGACATCGGCATTCTGGCCTCGCGCGACCCGGTGGCCATCGACCAGGCCTGCCTGGACCTGATTAACCGGGAGAGCGTCCTGCCGGGCACCCGCCTGGAGGGCAAGGGCGGCGGCGATGTGTTCAGCGCCCTTTACCCGAACATTGACTGTAAGCGCCAGCTGGCCTATGCCGAGGAGATCGGCCTGGGCCAGAGAGAGTACGAGCTGATCAAAATATGAATAATGATCAGTCAGGAGACATCAGTAACCCGCCCCCACCTCCCCTTCAAAGGGGGGTGGGGCGGGGGTAATGATTTTGCTCTCACCGGGCTGTTGACACAGGCGTTGTCGACAGCTTTTTGGCCCCGGGAGCGCGGAAAAAATATTTGACGGGAAGTAATACTTTCCACTGCGGCGGACATATTCATAATGGAGGGAGTACAAGCCCGCCCGCGGTGTAAAGTATAAAGGCGTCAAATGATGGTTAGGATAAAAAAAGTTTTCGGCCATATACAAACAAAGTGGGGATTTTGGCTTTAACGATACCCAAAGGAATCGTTGGAGAAAAGATTTAGACCGGGTTGTCTTACTTTGGCAGAAAAATTTTCCCGACCGGCAGAAGGGAATTTCATTTTATAGCAGAATCATTATGGGATGTACTATTTTCCCAAAGTTTCGTAGGGCAAAGGGGATGACCATGGAGTACGTATTTTTCGGCACCCAGTTAGTGTTGACGCTGTTCACTTTCTATTATTTTGTGGTTTCACTGTTCGGTTTTTGGCGCAAGCCGGAAGACTACGCTCTTCCGCCCGGTTCCCGGTTCGCGATTGTCACAGCGGCCCACAATGAGGAAAAGGTTATCGGGCAGTTGATTCGAAACCTGCACGAACTCAATTACCCCAAGGAGATGTACGACATTTACGTTGTCGCCGACAACTGTTCGGACAATACGGCGACCATCGCCGCCGGCGCCGGCGCCAATGTGATCAAGCGTTTCAACGACAAGGAAAAGGGCAAGGGCTACGCCCTGGAATATGCTTTTAATCAAATCTTTACTTCCGGCCCCGCGTACGACGCTGTGGTGGTGTTCGACGCCGACAACCTGGTCTCCCCCGACTTCCTGATGATCATGAACGCTCACCTGTCGAAGGGGGAAAAGATCATCCAGGGGTACCTGGACACCAAAAATGCCGATGATACGTGGATCACCAAATCCATCTATATTGGCTACCTCCTGACCAACCGCTTCTTGCAGCTCTCCAAGTACAACATGGGGCTCACCTGCGCCCTGGGCGGCACGGGGATGTGCATTTCGGTCGACCTCCTGAAGGAATACGGCTGGGGCATGACCTCGCTGACCGAGGACCTGGAGTTCCAGACCAAGGCGCTCCTGAACAACGTCAAGGTAACCTGGGCCCACGAAGCGCGGGTTTACGACGAAAAGCCCTTAAGCCTGATGCAGTCGTGGCAGCAGCGGCAGCGCTGGATGCAGGGGCACTGCAACGTGGCCGGGCGGTATCTCCCCACGCTGATCAAGGCAGGTATCCGCACCAGGAACTTCGCCATGCTCGACGGGGCCATCTATCTGATCCAGCCATTCTTTTTGATGTTCACCGGCCTTTCCCTGATCAGCAACGTTTTCGTCCTGCCTCAATTGTTTGATAAGCCCATCTGGGGGGCGGTCGGCTTTTTCTCCCAGTTCCTTTACTTCGGGCTGGGTTTGGCGCTGGAAAGAGTGCGGTTGGGCGTTTACCTCTGGCTGCTCTTTTACCCGGTTTTCGCCCTGACCTGGATTCCGGTGGCCTATACCGGCTTTGTGTTGCGAAAGAACAAGGAATGGAACCATACCCTCCACATCCGCGACATCCGGCACGAAAACTTAAAGAATCTTTACCTGCCGGCCAAGGCCGGCGGCAGACGTACAGACTAGCTGGCGAACGGCCCCCCGTGGGGGGGCTTTTTTTGTTTTAAATCCGGCTGCGCCGGGAAATTCCCTCCCGCAGTGCCACCACCGTCATTCGCCGGATAAATGTGAAATAAAATGGAGGAACTTTGGAGAGGTATCGGGAATACTATCAAACGCTTTCATTGCCGAAGGAGCCAAATGCAGGACAAGCCTATCCCGGGAAGGCGAGCTGAAGGGATAATTGCCCGGCGATTTGTTAATCATATGCAATGAGAATCGCGTGATCTGCCACAGTATATAGGCTGTGGGCAGGCCTTGAGGCGCACACTTTTTTAAGGAGGGCTTCCGTTGAAAAATAAACACATTTTCTTGATTGCGCTATCTGTTCTCGTGCTGGGTCTGATCGGGTACGCCATCACACAGAACATGGCGCGCGGGCTGGCTCATCCGGCGCCCGTTCAAAATCCCGCCGGCGCCATGCCCGGCCTGTTGGAGAGCGGCGGGAAAACCGGCGGCGCCCAGGAGGGGACTTCCGGCGCCGCCGCAAGCAGCAGTCCGGCGGCGGCCGAGCCCGGGCCGGAACCGAAAAAGGATAGCGGGGGGACGGTGACGTCCAGGCCGGGAAACCAGGCTGCCGGCGACCCCTCCAACCTCAGGCGGGGCTGGGGGCTGAAAAAGAACGACGAGCACCGGCAGCCTGAGATGCCGGCATCCATCAGCGCGATGCTGGCCCGGCATGGCTCCTACTGGATCGGCAGCCCCGGGGATAAGGCGCTCTACCTCACCTTCGATGAGGGCTACGAGAACGGTCACACGGCGAAGATCCTCGACATACTGAAAGAAAACGAGGTCAAGGCCGCTTTCTTTATCACGGGGCACTACCTGGAAACCAACTCCGCCCTGGTGAAGAGGATGGTCAGCGAAGGCCACATCGTCGGCAACCACTCCGATACCCACCCGAGCTTCCCCGACATCTCGGACGAGGAGATCGAAAAAGAGCTGAAAGCGGTGGAGGATGGGTTTGAAAAGCTGACCGGGCAAAAGGGCATGCGCTACCTGCGGGCGCCCAAGGGGGAGTACAGTGAACGCACCCTGGCCAAAACCAATGCGCTCGGCTACCACAATGTTTTCTGGAGCCTGGCCCTGGTGGACTGGGTGCCCATACCCGGAGGGCCGGAGGAGGCCTACCGCTCCGTGACGGGCCACCTGCACAACGGGGCGGTGATTCTGCTGCACGCCGTCTCCAGCGAAGTCACCGAAGCGCTGGACCGGACGATCAAGGACGCCAAAGCCCAGGGTTATACCTTTAAAACGCTGGACGACCTGACTATTGGTTGATTTCGCCCATATATTTTGTTGTTGTATTGTTATGCACACGAATGTATAATTATAAGTATTGTTATCGATTAAACCAAACGGAGATGACTTGAAATGCCAGTGAAAGTGAGCATTATCGGGGCCACCGGCTATGCCGGGGCGGAACTCGTGCGCATCCTGTCCCGGCATCCAGATGCCGAGCTGGCCGCCCTGACCACCCAGAGCTATGCGGGAAAGCCCTTCTGGGAGGTGTACCCGCACCTGTACGGGTACACCTCCCTGGTCTGCGAGGAGATGGACCTGGCCCGCGTGATCGAGGCCTCGGACGTGGTCTTTATCGCCCTGCCCCACGGTCACGCCATGCCCGTGGCGCTGGAGGCCGGAAGGCGCGGCAAGAAGGTTGTCGACCTGGGAGCGGACTTCCGCCTCAGTGATTATAAAGTATACGAGCAATGGTACAAGGTCGAACACGCGGCCCGGGAACTGCTGGCCGAGGCGGTGTACGGCCTGCCGGAGCTGAACCGGGAAAAAATAAAGTCGGCCTGGCTGGTGGCGAACCCGGGGTGCTACCCCACCAGCGCCATACTGGCCCTGGCTCCCCTTTTAAAGAACAACCTGGCCGACACCGGCACCATCATCATCGATTCCAAGTCCGGCGTATCGGGAGCCGGGCGCGGGCTGTCGCTGAACACCCATTTTGGCGAGGTTAACGAGAATTTCCGCGCCTACAACGTGGGCGTGCACCGGCACACGCCGGAGATCGAGCAGGAACTCGGCCGGCTTGCCGGGCAGGCCTTCACCGTGTCCTTTACCCCCCACCTGCTGCCGATCACACGGGGCATCCTGAGCACGGTATACGCCAGGCTGACCTCGCCTTTAAGTCAGGCGGAGGCCCTGGAACTGTACCGCGGCTTTTACCGCGGGGAGTCCTTCATTCGGGTGCTGCCCCAGGGCTTTCTGCCCCAGACCAAGTGGGTCTCCGGCACCAACCACTGCGACATCGGTCTGACCGTGGACCAGCGCACCGGCCGGGTGGTGGTCACTGCGGCGATCGACAACCTGGTCAAGGGCGCCGCAGGGCAGGCGGTGCAAAATATGAACCTCCTGTGCGGCTTCGCCGAGGATACCGCGCTGGCCGGTCCGGGGCTTTACCCGTAGGGTGAGGAGTTTTCATTTAAGCTTTTAATTTGGGGGTTATTGGAAAAATGGCGGACGAAAAAATAAACTTTGAGCTATGTCAGGGGGGTGTGACTGCCCCGGCCGGTTTTCAGGCCGGCGCCGCCGCGGCGGGGATCAAGCACAAAGGGAAGCGGGACGTGGCCGTCCTGTACTCGACGGCGCCGGCGGCGGCGGCCGGGGTCTTTACGACCAACCAGGTCAAGGCCGCCCCGCTGCTGCTTACCATGCGGCACCTGGCCGGCGGCCGGGCCCGGGCGGTGGTCGTGAACAGCGGGAATGCCAACGCCTGCAACGGCGAGCAGGGGATGGAGGACGCCCTGGCCATGGCGCTGGAAACGGCCGCTGTCCTGGGCGTGCCGGGCGACCAGGTGGTCGTGGCCTCCACCGGCGTGATCGGTCAGAAAATGCCCATGGACCGGGTGCTGGAAGGCATCCGCAAGGCGGCCGGCGCCCTGGGTCCGGATGGGGGAGCCGATGCAGCCGAGGCAATGATGACCACCGACACCACGCCCAAGGAAGCGGCGGCGCGGGTTGAAATCGGCGGCCGGGCCGTCACCATCGGCGGTATGGCCAAGGGTTCGGGGATGATCCACCCGAACATGGCCACCATGCTGTGCTTCATCACCACCGACGCGGCGGTCGGCCCCGGCGCCCTGCGCCGGGCGCTGAAATACGCTGTGGACCGGAGCTTTAACATGATCACCGTGGACCGGGACACCAGCACCAACGACATGGCCGTGGTCCTGGCCAACGGCTTGGCCGGGAACCGGGAAATGAGCGGCGAAGGGGACGATTTCTTCCTCTTCCGCGGCGCGCTTGCCGCCGTCTGTGAAAAACTGGCCATCGCCGTCGCCCGGGACGGCGAAGGCGCGACCAAGCTGATCGAGGTGGAAGTGAAAAACGCTCCGACTGAAACCGACGCCCGACTGGCGGCTCGTTCGGTGGCCGCGTCGAACCTTTTCAAGGCGGCTGTTTTCGGCCGGGACGCCAACTGGGGCCGGGCCATCTGCGCGGCCGGCTACTCGGGCGCAAATTTCGACCCGGACCGGGTGGATATTTTCCTCGGCGGCGAGCCGGTGGCCCGGAACGGCAGTGGCCTGAACTTTGACGAGGCGCGGGCGCTGGAAATATTGAGCGGCGACACCGTGAAGGTCACCCTGGACTTCAAGTCGGGCGCCGCCGGCGCCACCGCCTGGGGCTGCGACCTGACCTACGACTATGTCCGGATCAACGGGGACTACCGCACCTGAGCGCACGGGGAATGCAAGCTCGTTGACGATATAATACTTTACGAGGAGGAAAACATTTTGTCGACGCCCCTGGAAAAAGCGGCCGTCCTGGTGGAGGCGCTCCCATATATAAAGAAGTTCTACGGCAGGACGGTGGTGATCAAGTACGGCGGTCACGCCATGCTGAGTCAGAGCCTGAAAGAGGCCGTGCTCACCGACGTGGTGCTGATGAAGTTTGTCGGGATGCACCCGGTGCTGGTGCACGGCGGCGGGCCGGACATCACCGCCATGCTGAAGCGGGTCGGGAAGGAGTCCCGTTTCGTCGGGGGCTTGCGGGTTACTGACGAGGAGACCATGGAGATCGTTGAAATGGTGCTGGTGGGCAAGATCAACAAGGGCATCGTCGCCCAGCTCAACCGCATCGGCGGTCAGGCGGTGGGGCTGTCCGGCAAGGACGCCAGCCTCTACCAGGCCAAAAAAAAGTATCATCGAATTCGCACGCCGGAAGGCAATGAAGAGATGGCCGACATCGGCTTTGTTGGCGAGGTCACCCGGGTCAACCCGGAGATCGTGTCCACCGTAATCCGGGAAGGCTATATCCCCGTCATCGCGCCCGTGGCTGTGGGCGCGTCCGGGGAAAGCTACAACGTGAACGCCGACTACGCGGCGGGCCGGCTGGCGGCGGCTTTGAACGCCGACAAGCTGATCATCCTCACTGATGTGGAAGGGATCCTGGCCGACCGGAATAATCCGTCCTCGCTCATTTCGGTGCTGAAGGCTGACGACGTGCCCAGGCTGATCGAAGAAGGCAAAATCGACGGCGGGATGATCCCCAAGGTCGAGTGCTGCCTGGACGCCCTGTCCGGCGGGGTGTGGACCACCCACATTCTGGACGGCCGGGTGCCCCACTCCATCCTGCTCGAGGTGTTTACCGACAAGGGGATCGGCACCATGGTGGAAAAATAAAATTTCCTGAAGGAGACCGGATGATGAATACCAGAGAGATCATTGCAATGGGCGACCAGTACCTGATCCAGTGCATCGGGCGCATTCCCCTCGCGCCGGTGCGGGGAGAGGGAGCGCGGCTCTGGGACGCTGAGGGGGGAGAGTTCCTCGATTTTGTCAGCGGCATAGCGGTGAATTCCCTGGGGCACTGCCACCCGGAAGTGGTCGACGCCATCTGCCGCCAGGCCAAAAAGCTCATTCACTGCTCGAACCTATACTATATCGAGCCTCAGGTGCGGCTGGCCAAAGTGCTGGCCGAAAACGCCGGGCTGGCCCGCGCCTTCTTCTGCAACAGCGGCGCCGAGGCCAACGAGGCGGCGATCAAGCTGGCGCGGAAACACGCCAAGAAAAAATACGGCCCGGAGAAGGTCGAGATCATCACCGCTCACAATTCCTTCCACGGGCGCACTCTGGCGGCCGTCACGGCCACCGGCCAGCCCAAGTATCATAAAGGCTTCGAGCCCCTGCCGCCGGCTTTTAAATACGTCCCCTTTAATGACCTGAACGCCCTGGAGGATGCCATCGGCCCTGCCACCTGCGCGGTGCTCCTGGAGCCGGTGCAGGGCGAGGGGGGCGTGAACGTGGCCTCCCGTTACTACCTGGAGGGTGCGGAAATGCTCTGCCGCGAGCACGGGGCGCTCCTGATCTTCGACGAGGTGCAGACCGGCCTCGGCCGGACGGGACGCTTCCTGGCTTATGAACACTACGGGGTGACCCCCGACATCTTAACCCTGGCCAAGGCCCTGGGCGGCGGTTTTCCCATCGGCGCCATGCTGGCCAAAGAAGAAGTGGCCGGGTCCTTCCAGCCGGGCGACCACGCTTCCACCTTCGGGGGGAACCCCCTGGCCTGCGCGGCCGCCCTGGCCGCCGTGGATGAACTGCTGTTGGGCGGCGTGGTGGAAAACGCGAAGAAGGTGGGCGCCTACCTTTACGACCGGCTGAGCGAGCTGTCCCAAAAATATTCTTACGTCCGGGAAGTGCGGGGTCTGGGGCTCCTGCTCGGGATGGAACTGGCCATCGAGGGCAAGGAAATCGTGGACGGCTGCCAGGCAAAAGGACTCTTGATCAACTGCGTGGGCGGCAATGTGCTGCGGTTCATCCCGCCCCTCAACATCACTGCCGCCGACGTGGACCGGGCCATCTCCATCCTGGACGAAGTCATGCCCACGCGACAAGGGGAGAAACAAGGGGACGGTTCTTGATTGTCGCACGGTTGTCGCAGAAATTAAACACAGAAATTAAATTTTTCAGAACAGACAATATTAGGGTGGCGGGAGTTTCATTGTAAATTCGAAAGGAAGCGAGGGATACAAAAGTGGATTCTGTTGCGCAGAAGATGAAAGGGCGGGACCTCCTGAGCCTGCACGACTTCACACCGGAGGAAGTGTCGGCGTTTCTCGGCCTGGCCGCCGAACTAAAGGAGAAGCAGAAGTGGAACGTGCCTCACCCTTACCTGCAGGGAAAAACCCTGGGCATGATTTTTCAAAAGTCTTCCACCCGCACCCGGGTTTCTTTCGAGGTAGCCATGGTCCAGCTCGGCGGCTACCCGATGTTTCTGAGCGCCGGCGACCTGCAGTTGGGCCGCGGCGAGAGCATCGCCGACACGGCCCGGGTGCTTTCCCGCTATCTGGACGGGATCATGATCCGCACTTACGCTCAGGCCGACTTGGAGGAACTGGCCCATCACGCGGTCATCCCGGTGATCAACGGGTTGACCGACCTCCTGCACCCGTGCCAGATCCTGGCGGATCTGCAGACCATCCGGGAGCAAAAGGGGCGGCTGGCCGGGCTGAAGCTCGCCTACGTGGGCGACGGCAACAACGTCTGCCATTCCCTCCTCTTCGGCTGCGCCAAGGTGGGGATGCACATCAGCGCAGCCTCGCCCGACGGCTATCAGCCCAAAGAGGACATCGTCCGCCTGGCCAGGGAGGACGCCGCGGCGACCGGCAGCCGGATCGAGATCCTCACCGACCCGGTGGAAGCGGTCCGGGAGGCCGACGTGGTGGTCACCGACGTTTGGGCCAGCATGGGCCAGGAGGACGAGCAGGCCGGGCGGGTCAAGATCTTCGCCCCCTATCAGGTAAATGGCGCACTGGTGGCCCACGCCAGGCCCGACTACATCTTCCTCCACTGCCTGCCGGCGCACCGCGGCGAGGAAGTGGCGGCCGAGATCATCGACGGGCCGCGGTCTGTTGTCTGGGACGAAGCGGAAAACAGGCTGCACGCCCAGAAAGCGGTGCTGGCGCTTTTATTGTGAAATGCGATAGAAACAAACGCGGCGATCCGGTAAGATCTTTTCTTCATCTTCTTTTTAACGGATGGCCGCAATGACAGCGATTGGCATAGAGGGTATTCTTCAATTGCATTACTCATGTGGATTAAATTTGCGCAAGTGAACGTACTGAACCAAATTGAAGGTTTAATCAAAATAAACACACAGGAGCTGTTGCATTATGGCTAAGGTGGTACTGGCTTATTCCGGCGGGTTGGACACTTCGATCATCATTCCCTGGCTGAAAGAAAACTACGGCTACGAGGTCATCGCCATGGCCGCCGACCTGGGTCAGGGAGAAGAGCTGGCCCCGCTGCAGGAAAAGGCCGTCAAAACCGGCGCGAGCAAGATTTACATTGAAGACGTCAAGCGGGAATTTGTCGAGGATTACATATTCCCCACCCTGAAGGCGGGCGCCCTTTATGAGGGAAAGTACCTTCTGGGCACCTCCATGGCGCGGCCCCTGATCGCCAAAAAGCTCGTTGAAATCGCCGCAAAGGAGGGCGCCGAGGCGGTCGCCCACGGCGCCACCGGGAAGGGCAACGACCAGGTGCGCTTTGAGCTGGCGATAAAGGCTCTGGCGCCGGATCTAAAAATCGTCGCCCCCTGGCGGGAGTGGGACATTCGCTCCCGGGAGGACGCCATCGACTACGCCGTGGCGCGGGACATCCCGGTCCCGGTGACCAGGGAGCGGCCCTACAGCATGGACCGCAACCTCTGGCACCTCTCCCACGAGGGCGCCGACCTGGAAGACCCCTGGAACGAGCCGACTTCCGACATGCTCCTTCTGACTCGCCCCCCGGAAAAGGCGCCGGACCACCCGGCCTACGCAACCCTTGATTTTGAGCGGGGCGTGCCGGTGCGGTTGAACGGCGAGGCCCTCGACCCGGTAACCCTGATCGAGCGGCTGAACGTCATTGCCGGGGAAAACGGCGTAGGCATCGTCGACATGGTGGAGAACCGCCTGGTGGGAATGAAGTCACGGGGGGTCTACGAGACACCTGCGGGCACGGTTCTTTTCCTGGCCCACCGCGAGCTGGAGCTTCTGACCCTGGACCGGGCCACCCTGCACTACAAGGAAATGATCGCCCTGCGCTACGCCGAGCTGGTTTACGACGGGATATGGTTCGCTCCCCTGCGGGAGGCCCTGGACGCATTTGTGGACGTCACCCAGCGCACGGTCACCGGCACGGCGGTGATGAAGCTGTACAAGGGCAACTGCACCCCGGCCGGGACGAAGTCGCCGTACTCTCTTTATAACCAGGAGCTGTCCACCTTCAGCCGGGACGAGATCTACAACCAGAAGGACGCCGAGGGCTTCATCAACCTCTTTGGGCTGCCGCTGAAAGTGCGGGCGCTAATGGAGAAAAACGCGGGCCTGCGGTAGATTTAGCTGAAGGGTTGAATTAAAGACCATGAAGCCAAAGCTGCCTGATTCCAATTATTTTTTGATTTCTGAAATGAATGCACCGGAGTGCTATGTTGAGGGGTTAAGATTCCCTATCTGGCAAGTCATATCCTTGGAGGTATTGCTTGACGCATTAGCGCCGACTGGATGAAAAAATATGGTCATCCTCTTTGGAATATCTGGATGAGTTGAATTTAACTTATCATTTCATCTAAAAATTACCGTGCACCTGTCGGTTTCTTCGTAGCCGGTTCCGTCGGAATATGACGCACGGGCGTTATACAGAGGCCTTCCTTCTAATGTTATCCTTAACCTGACTATGGGCATTTGAGATCCGGACTGATTATCGCCCAGCCACCCTGAAAGCTGTTCGAATCTCACTTCTTTTACATGTCTCAGGCCGGGGCTTTTGACAATCATGTTTTCTTTTAAATTGTCGGCCAACTCTACATTAAAAAAGTTGAATACCAAATCATTTGATTTTTCATCGTACTGGACTGTTGTGTGCGGTAGTCTCCTGCCACCGGCAAGAACTTCTCCCGCCGCAGCCTTAAACTCGACACCATCGCCAGTACCAGGCAGGTGATCAGCTACGATTGCCAGGACGAATCCGGGCGCGGCCAAAAGGGCAGCGTTACCAAGGAAACTGCTCAGGAGACGGCGGTGAAGTTTCTGCAGAAATACTTGCAAACAGGGTCTACGGAGATGGAGATGCAGGTGTCCCCGGACGCAGAAATAAAGGTTCCTGACTGGGTGGATCAAAGCAAGCTTGGGGTACAGGAGCGTCCCCGGCCGGTAATCGCGTTTATCTTTAACCAGGTTCACCAGGGCGTGCCGGTCATGGACCGGGCCTATTCAGTGCGGGTAGACGCCCTGACCGGTAAGATCGTTGGATTTTACAACGGTAAAGGTGTTTCGTCCGTTACTCTGCCGAACGTCGCCCTGCCGGACAACCGGAACGTGGCGCCGGTCGAAACGGCCAAAGCCGAGTTTTTAAAACAACATCCCCCGAAACTGGTTTACTTATGGCCGGAGTATTTTGGCCAGAAGGCGCCCTCCCCCGTGCTGCTCTATATTCCGAAACCCGGGATCGGGTCCGGCTTTTTTGTCGATGCCTTTACCGGGAAAACAGTGAAGCCGGACAATAACTAATCACCGAACAAAACCGACCGCGATGGCGCCACATCATGGAAGTCGCCCGCCCGTATTGCTGCGGGATATCCTTTCGGACCTCTCGCCGGCCGCGAATGGAGTGTCATCCAAAGTGTAAGTTCCGACACAACCTTCTCTCCCTGCTGGTTGTGTCGGAGGATTCTTAGAAAAAAGCATGTATCTGAATGACCTTGGCCTGCTTTAAACGGCCAATTTCTTTTTCTCTGACCGGATTTACCGAATGGTTACGTTTAATGTAAATAAATGTCAAGGTAAGTAATATAATATTAATAAATGCTTAATATTATATTAATTGAAATATCATTATTTAATAGTATTATTAAAGTAACTATAAAAGTAAACAAAAAGGTGGTTATTATGTTCTCCTTATTATTTTCTAAGAAAAGAGTAAAAGCCGTTTGTATTGATGAAAGGGCGGAAGATGACTTTTTAATGGCCCTGGCCGATTTTTCCCTTGCGCACACAGACTTGATGGCCTTCAGGGCCGCCTTTAAGGTTCAGGAGGTTGCCCAAAAGGCCACTGATTTGGCGGCGGTGAGCGAGGAAATAGCCGCCAGCGCCCAGCAAGTCGGGGCGGCCACCCAGGAAATCAGCGCCGGCATGCAGGAACTCCGGGCCGGTTCCGTGGAAAACATGAAGCGGCTAGACCGTCTGGGGGACCTATCAACCAGGGTGCACGAAACCATGAATTCTATGGTGGCCAATGCCACGGAGTTGGCTCAAAAAACCAGAAACATCGACACCATAAACCAAAACATCGCCGACATCGCCGACCAAACGAATCTCCTGGCGCTCAACGCGGCCATTGAGGCGGCTAGGGCCGGTGAACACGGCCGGGGCTTTTCAGTGGTGGCGGAAGAGATCCGCAACCTCGCCAACCAAACGAAGGAAGCAGTATCGGAAGTGAAAAATATTTCCACAGATATGATCGATAAAACCATGGTCACCAGCAACGCGGTCAACGTTGTTAAAGGAGCCTTCGGGGAATACATAAACGAAGCGAACCAGGTTTCGGAAACCATTCGGGAAAGCATCAGCCGGCTCCGGGAGACCACCGGCGCAGCGGAGAATATCACTGATGCCACGCAGCAACAGGCTTCCGCCACGGAAAGCCTGGCCAAACTGGCCGATGGTATGGCCTCCAGCACCGGCTTCGGGCAGTCCATCCGCTTTAACGCGGATCATCTGAGTCAGATCATCAGGCCGTTTCTAGTCGTTAACGAAAAGGAAGCCGTGATCAGCACACTTGCCGCCAGATTGGTGGATCACGCCAACTTCCTGAGAAGCACTATAAGTAATGCCGGAAAGGGAGGTCAAACAGTCTCTCATCATCAGTGCGCCTTCGGGAAGTGGTACGATGAAAACGCTGAGAAATACAATCATATCCCAGAATACAAAAATATCGATACTCCCCACAGGATGGTTCACGAGTCCGCCGCGGCGCTTGCCCAAAGCTGTATCGTTGAAAATGTCGAAGCCCTGGTCGGCACCTCCATGAAAATCCTGGAGGCCTTTATAAAGCTTGCCGAAAGATTTAAAAACCCCTCTTATTCCAGGTAACAAATGCGTCAACAACCGACAGCCGGTGGGATTAAAACTTAGCGGGCAGAGCACTTACGGCAGGCATAAAAGCTTGACACCGACAACTTCTGCCGGATCAACCACAAACGAAACAGCCTTCGGGCTGCCTTCTTTTTTATGTAATTGCATAAATTTTAATAGTCGGGAGGCTTTGTCCTGCCGACTATCCGTCTTATTTCAGATTTGAGAAATAACGCCAATGAGATCTCCGAGTTCTGTCGCAGAGAGACTGAAGGGGGGCCGGTTATTGCCAGGTCCTCCATTTTGTTTGTAAATTATTTTTTGATATCCGTTACATTTTGCGCGCCTGATTCGTCTATTGGTTAAGCAGGCTAATCAGGAGATAACCCGTGAACGGGGCCTTAACGGTCCGGGAAGTGATAGCCGGCTCAATGGGGGATTTCCAGGGGAGTGTTTTCAAGTGGAAGCAGAGACTGAGAATAAGAAGGACGCGGGAGGTTCTTTCGAGGAACTTTACGACCGGCATTTTGACGCCGTAAACCGGTACCTCCGTTACCGGATCAACAGTGCGTGGGACGCCGACGACCTCACCGCGGCGGTTTTTTTGAAGGCGCTGGAGAACTTTCACAAATACCGGGGGGACGCTCCCTTTGTGGTGTGGCTCTTCCGCATCGCCCACAACGCCTACGTCGACTATCTGTTGTGGAGGCGCAGGGAAAAGGTTTTTGCGGAGGGGGAGACGGCGCTTCTGGAAGCCCCGCCCTCCGGTCCTGAAGAGGAATTGCTGCGGGATGAAGAGGTGAAGCAGCTGAGGAACATGCTGTGGCGGCTTGCTCCGGAACAGCGGGACGTGCTTTCCCTGCGGTACGCCGGGGAGTTGAAGTTCGGCCAGATTGCCCTGGTGTTGGGGAAATCGGCAGCTTCCGTCCGGATGATTCACCACCGGGCGCTCAAAGCGCTGCGGGCTGTTTATTTAAAAAACGGGGAGGGGGTTGAGGGATTTGCGCGGGGATAGTTCGAATGACGACAAAGGTCCGGATAAGATCACTCCGCTGGACGCCCACCGCAGCAAGAGGTCAAACCGGGTGGAAGCGGATAACATACAGGACGAAGGCTCCCTGGGCGAACTGTTAATCCATATGCGCAAGGTGCGGGAAGCTGTGCCGGTTAACAGCCGGCTCAGGGAAGAGTTGAGGGCGCGGCTGGCCCGGGTGCAGGCGGAACAGGCGGGGGAAGGTACAGGTCCGGCCGGAGGCGCCGTGGCTGCCGCCGGGGAGGGGGCGGGCGCGCAGTTACCCCCTGCCTGGAAAGAAGGAAGACACCGGCGGCCGAAATATTTTTGGCTCTTCCCGGCGGCGCTGCTGCTGGCGGCCGTGTACTGGCTGTGGTGGTCCGCAGCGGCGCCGAAGTCGCTGGAGGCGGGACCGGTCAGGGAAGTAAGCCGCTTTTGGCTGGAAGACAGCCCGCTGGAATTTGCCTGCGCATCTGACGGGCGTGGTTTTATAGCCGTGCGGGGCGGCTCCTTGCTGCTGCTGGATCAGTACGGCAACCAAACCGGCACGGTCAGGCTTTCCGGGGGCCGCTCCTACGCGGCGCCAGCCCTCTCCCGGTCCGGTGGTAAACTGGCCCTGGTGCGGCGCAATGGCGCCGGGGGAGGGGAGATTGTCGCGGCGGCCATGCCGGCGGCTCCCCTGGAGCCAGGCGCCGCGCAGCAGGTGGAAACAGCCCTGGCCGGGGCCGAAACACTGCTGAGTGTGGATGAAGGGAAAAACCTCTCCGGTTTGACCTGGTCGCCCGGCGGGCAGACCCTGGCCTGCTCCCTGGGTGAGCCTGACGGGAGGGAAGAAATCTACCTGCTGGCAAAGGGGAAAGAGCCGGTGTCCCTGGGCGCGGGAAGGCATCCCGCCTGGTCTCCGGACGGCTCCCGGCTGGTGGTGGAGCGGACCGGTGATTCCGGCCGGCCGGAACTCTGGCTGATCGATCCAGGCGGAGGCGCAGCCGCCTTGCTGACGGAAGGGCAGCGGCCGGCCTGGGGCCAGCGGGGATACCTGGCCTTTATCAGGGTCAAAACCACCGAGCGGGTGCTGACCTACAGCCCGGACGGGTCGCCCCTGTTTGTGGCGCGCCAGCGCCAGGGGGAAATCAGGACCATCGACCTGGGGCGCAAGGGGGCCCTGCCCCCCGGACAGGCGGCGGGGAAACCGCTATCCGCCGACCGGCTGCTGCTGGCCCCGGATACGAGACCCGGGGGAGAGGAACTGAACTGGCTGCGGAGGCTGGAACTGGAGGGTGTGCGGGAACCCAGGACGCTCCTGCTGGAACCGCTGAGCGATTTTCAGAATGTAAATTTCAGCCCGGACGGTAAAACTCTGCTGGTGGCCCGCCGGGACGGGGGGACACTGGTGCTGGTGCAGGTGGGGCTGCAGGAAAAAACGACCAGGCGGGGTGAACAGTGGTGAGAGAAAAAATCCGGTTATATTGCAGCGTCTTTATTTGCGCCATCCTGGCCGTTGCTGTTATGGCGGGCGCCTTGCCTTCCTCCGCCGCGGCCGCGGTGGAGATGAAAGCCTGGCCCGGGCTGGGGGGGCTGTTCAGAGTGGATCAACCCCTTGAACTATTGATCACAGTAGAAAATTTGGGCCCGGGGTTCAGGGGGACCATAACGGTGGGGCAAGATGAAAAACAGCCGGAAGGGCGCCGGCCCGGCCTGGCCCGGTACATTTTGGATGTGGATATTCCAGCGGACGGCCGTTCGCAGTTTCGCATTGTAATACCGGGGGAATTGGCCTCCCGGAAGCCGCTGGTTGAGCTGGCCTCCGGCGGCATGACGCTGGCGGAGGCCCGGGTGGAAGGGGTCGCTGTGGGCGGCGGCCGGGTGCTCCTGGCCCTGGGTGAAGATATCGCGGGGAGCGGCCTGCAGGGGTGGCTGGCTGAAACGCCCGGCTCACAGGTAAACTTGAAGTACCTCTCTCCCGGTGAATTGCCCGGAGACAGCCTGCTGCTGGGTGTCGCGGACGTAATTATGATCAGCCCTTCCATCGCATCTCCTTTGAACGAAGGGCAGGTCCGGGCACTTAAGGAATGGGTAAACCTGGGCGGCACGCTGTTGCTGTTCGGCGGCGCGGGAGCCGCGGAAGGCGGTGATTTTGCGGATGTCAGCCCGGTGCGGGCTGCCGGCAGGAAGGTGGTTGACGGGAAACTGGCGGGCCTGCGCTCCGGCGGGCCGCTGGAGGTGGCTTCCGGCGAACTGACGGCCGGAAAGGCCATGGCCGTGGAAAACGGCGTCCCCGTGCTGGCCCGGCGCGAACTGGGCTGGGGAGAAGTGGTTTACTGCGCTGCCGGCCCGCGGGACCTGGGTGGCGAAGCCCGGGGAGTCTGGTCCACCCTGCTGCGCGGCGCCACCCCTGGGCCGGGCGATAAAGACCCGGCATCGAAAAGGCCGTTTGGCCTCGGGACTGGTTCAGACGGCCAGTTGGTCGGCCCCAGTTCCTACATACCCCGGCTGGCGGGGCCGCCGGCGCCGGTGCTGGCAGTATTGTGGCTTGTTTACGTGGCCGCCGTGGGACCGTTGCTTTATTTCCTCCTGCGCCGCGCGGACCGGAGGGACTGGGCCTGGGCTCTGGCGCCGGCGGTGGCGCTGCTGGCCGCCGGTGCTTTTTACCTGCTGGCGCCCGCCGGCCGGCTGCAGGGTCACCTGACCCAGACTGTCGCCACGATTGAAATCTTATCGCCGGAGATGGCCGCGGTCCGGGCCGGCGCCACCGTCGTGGCCGCCAGGGGCGGCGACCTGACCGTCCATGCCGCCGGCAATATGTTCGCCGGGCCTTCGGGCTACGATGGCCGTGCGGACATCCAGAAATCAGTCCTGGTTCAGCGGAGCGGCGAGAAGACCACTGTCAGCTTCGGCGACGTGCGATACAGCTCCCTGCGGCAGGTTTACGCGTACGGGCTGCGGCGGGACCCGGGGAGCATCGAAGGCAAGCTTTACTTTGCAGGGAAAAATATAAAAGGCGACCTGCTCAACAAAACCGGCCTGGACCTGCGGGACTGCAGGCTGGCACTGGGCGGCCGGGTGATCCGGATCGGCAATTTGTCTGCCGGGGAAACCGTACACATCGAAGAAACGCTGGAAGGATTAAATATTTCGCCCGGCCCGGAAATGCTTTTAGCCGAGCTGGGAGGAAGCCGGGGAACCCGGCCGGGTGATCCCTTTTTCCGGGAACGGCAGGTGCTGTCTGAAAGCCTGCACGGAGAAAACGGACGAGCGGCAAGTATCCAGTTTATCGGATGGCACGACGGTGCGCCGGGGATTTTTGAGGTGACGGGAAAACCCGGCCGGATTGAAGACCACGGCCTGGTCTTGGTGAAACAGGCGATCGGGATGGAGGCAGCCCCCGGGAAGTTCCGCCTCCCGGCCGGATTTATCAAACCGCGCCCCGGGGAGCTTAGATTTGCATCCACCGAGGGACGCGAGACAAAGGTAATCTATAACGATAATATCAACCTGGTTTATAATATTGACGACGCCGGGATAAGCGGCAATTTCGAGATCGAAGCCCTTGAATTTCAGTATGCCGGGGGGCAGTTCGCCTCCCCGGTGGAAATATACAACTACCAGGACGACAAGTGGGAGCAGCTGCCGGACGGCGGCAGAAAGATCGGTACGGAAGAGTTGCCGCGGTATTTATCCGGCGGCGAGGTCAGGCTCAGGGTGGCCGGGGAATCCCGGGGGCCTTACCCGGTCTGGCCGGGCCTGGCGGTGGAAGGGGTGGTTTCCTGATGATCCGCTTTAATGAGGTAAGCAAAAATTTCGGGGCTACCAGGGCGCTGGACAATTTCAGCCTGGAGATCCGCGAGGGAATGGCTTACGGTCTGATCGGGCCCAACGGCGCCGGCAAAACCACAGCCATGAACATCCTGGCCACCCTGCTGCTGCCCGACGCGGGAACGGCCACGGTGGACGGCCTGGACGTGGTCCGGGAGGCCGGGGAGGTGCGGGGCAGGATCGGCTACATGCCCGATTTCTTCGGGGTATACGACGGCCTGCGGGCCGCCGAATACCTGGAGTTCTTCGCCGCCGCGCACCACATCCCGGCGGACCGGCGGCCCCGCCTGGCGAAGACGCTCCTGGAACTGGTCAACCTGCCGGACAAGGCCGACGTGTACGTGGACTCCCTCTCCCGGGGGATGAAGCAGCGTCTGGCTATGGCGCGCTGCCTGGCGCACGACCCCAGGGTGCTGATCCTGGACGAGCCGGCCTCGGGCCTGGATCCCAGGGCACGGGCGGAGATGAAGGAAATTGTCAGGCAGCTGAAACATTTGAATAAAACGGTCCTGATCAGCTCCCACATCCTGCCGGAGCTGGCGGAGATTTGCGACGAGGTGGCCATTATGGACGCGGGAAGGCTGGTGGTCTCCGGCCCGGTGGCGGAAATCACCGCCGTGTCCCGCGGCGCCAGGCAGATGAAGGTGGAAGTACTGGACAGGGCGGCGGAACTGGCGGGCTTCCTGGCCGACCGGCCCGGTGTCGGCGAGACCTTTGCAGACGGGCCGGAGGTCAGGTTCTTCTTCGGCGGGAGCCGGGCGGAGCAGGCCGGGCTCCTGCAGGCCGTGATCAGCGGCGGCTGGCCCGTGGTTGAATTCGGAGAAATCAAGCGCAATCTGGAACAGGCCTTTATGGCCGTCACCGGTGAGGGGGTGGATCGTTTTGACGGAAATTAACCCGGTTTTGCTGAAAGAACTGCGCCAGCGGTTCCGCAGCGGGAAAACGGCCTGGCTGCTGGCCCTTTACCTGCTGGTCATCGGCGCCTTCGTCCTGGGCTTCATGTACTTGAACTGGCGCAATTCACCGGGGTTCTTTCAACCCGGCCGCAGCCGCGAGCTTTTCAGCATGCTCAGCATTACTCAACTGGTCCTGCTCGGTTTCGTTGTACCGGGCCTGACCGCCGGCGTGATCAGCGGCGAGCGGGAGCGGCAGACCCTGAACGTGCTGCTGACCACCCGGCTCACCACCCGGCAGATCATCTGGAGCAAGCTGGTTTCCTCCAGCGCCTTTGTGGTGCTGCTGGTCATTGCCACCCTGCCCCTTTACAGCATCGTTTATATGTACGGCGGCATAGCCCCGGGGCAGGTGCTGGGGGTTTTCGGTTTCTACCTGGTGACCATGTTTCTCTTCGCCTCGATCGGGGTGGCCTGCTCCTCTTTCTTCAAGAGGACCGGCGTCAGCACCGTCACGGCCTACGGCCTGGCCTTCGCCATGTCGGCGGGCACCGGTTTCCTGGCGCTATTCCTGTATGAATTAAATAACATGCAGCGTCGGGGACAATGGAGCCCGGAAACCTGGAGCCCGGCCTCTATGGCATGGGTGGTTGAATTTTTGCAGGATATCAACCCAGTTTTCGTCTTGATGGAAATCATCGGGGAACAGGGGATCCAGACGGGAGTAAACTTCGGTCTGCCCGGCTGGGGAATTTACACCATCGTTTACCTGCTCGCCGGAATCCTTCTCCTGTACTGGAGCGCCCGCCTGCTTTTGCCCCGCAAAAAGGAATGACGGGGCAAGTGGGGACGGTTCTTGCCTTGCCCGGTAAATATTGTAAAATAGTGACGAGGTGAAAAGGATGCCGGGGCAGACATGGATAATCATGTGCATCTCTGATAACTGTGCGGAAATTTCAAAGTCTTTTTGATTTGGTTTGTCCAGATGGGGTAAGAATGTTTTTGGTGTTAGCTCTGTTGGTTTCCAGATATAACTATTGAGTGGATAGCTCATCTTCTGACTATGTCATTATCACGTTTTGTCTGATGGATGTGTAACTATGTCATGAAAAGAAACAAGTTGTTGTCAATTACAATAATTTTAGCGTTACTATTGGCCGCCGTATTGTTTGCATGCCTGCCGGTCCGGGACTCAAACCGACCCTTTATTGAGGGTTTGCGTGGAGTAACTGAACCTCGCTGCACAGTCGAAAAAGTAGTGTTGGACACAGATCGAGATGGTGACGGTATCTACGATCTGGACGACATTGTTCAGGGCGCGCGCAGGGACTTGCAGGCGAAGCCTCAGTATAAAGACGCCTATTACGCCGGGGGATATCCGCCTGAAAATGAGGGCGTCTGTACCGATGTGATCTGGCGGGCGCTGCAAAACGCGGGCTATGACTTAAAGGGAATGATGGACAGGGATATTAAAGAACATATCGGAGATTACCCCCGGGTGGAGGGCGGGCCCGAACCAAATATTGATTTCCGCCGGGTGCCCAACCAGGAGATATTTTTTAAAAAGAACGCCGATGAGCTTACCACTGAGATCAAACCCTGGGACCCTGAAAATTTGAAACAGTGGCAAGGTGGCGACATCGTGGTGTTCGGTCCTCCTTATGACCATGTCGGAGTAGTATCGGATAAAAGAAGGGGAGACGGTGTTCCCCTGCTAATCCATAATGCCGGTCCTTGCACCCGGGAGGATGAAGGGCTTCTCACCTGGCCTGCCCCTTTAAAATATCACTTTCGTTTCCCCAAAAACAATTGATTGGATGGTGCAATTATCAACCAATTGGCTGTTGCCCGCCAGCTAAACGGCAAGCATGCTTATTGTTGTTTTGCTGCCGCCAATCCTGGTTTGGCTGCCGGCGCCCTGGTAACGAAAGATATTGCCGCCGCAATAAGGAGCAGTATGCCGGAAATCATATAGCTCGCGCCGTAGCCT
>Ga0209347_1001614_pt1 | contig 34918 bp, 32 predicted proteins | sample AutmiccommuBRH23_FD_187382 | JGI IMG/M metagenome (GOLD analysis project Ga0209347, IMG submission 187382) | Deep subsurface microbial communities from Mt. Terri, Switzerland - Autotrophic microbial communities BRH/23 (SPAdes) (version 2) | ecosystem: Environmental > Aquatic > Deep subsurface >...
TTGGCCCCGGCTTTCTGTTCCGGGACTAGCGCCATACAGGCGTTATAGAGCCCCTCGCGCGTGCCGTTCAGCGTCATCACCTGCTTTTGTGCATCAAGGCTTACGCCATAGCGCCGCGCGATCCACGCACCGATCGTATTCAGCAGTTCGGGCGTTCCTTCGTTGGGCGGGTAGCGACCGAAATCGGCGATATTCTCGGCGATCACGCGGCCGACCCACTCGGGAAAAGCGTGTTTCGGCTCTCCGATCGTCATATGCACGACTGGTCCGCCGGGCGCGTGCGCGTCCAGAAGTTCCCGCAAGCGCGGAAACGCATAGGCCGGTAGGTTCGAGAACCGCTCGGGGAACATGTTTAAACTGCCTCAATCATCGGGATCATGACGCCCCGTTTGGTTGCAAACTATCGAACCGCGCGGCTTGCGTCCAGAAAAAGCAGCGGGATTCCGGCCTCTTGTGGCATTTCAGCAAAAGAGGTGCTGCAAAGATGCCCTGGGTCGGCTGTTCCGCTTAACCGAGCGCGGTTTCGGCCGCCGCAGACAGGCGCAACAGCCGCTCTTCGGCCATAGGCGCCCCCATCAGCATGATCCCGCAACCGGGCGTGCCTGTGGGCAGGGTCGTGGCGCAAAGGCCCATCAGATTCCCTGCGCGCGTATTGCGCAGGGTCAGCAGGTTTTCGGTCACATAGTAGTCGTGATCCGACATCAGCCGCTCCAGATTTGGCGGCGTATTGGGCGCGGTCGGGCAGATCACCGCGTCAAAACCGGCCATGCGGGCGTGCCATGCCTGCCGCCCCGCATCAAGGGTGCGCCATGCGGCCACGTAGTCAGCAGCCTTGAAGGCCGCTCCGCCCCGGAAGCGTTCAAGAATCTGGTCGAACATCAGATGGGGGGCTGCTTCGATCACCTCGCGCCAGATGCCGTATGCCTCTGCGGTGAACAGGATAGGAGCCAGCTTCATTGCCTCTGCCAGTTCAGGGGCTTCGACCTCTTCGATGGTGGCGCCTGCGGCCTCAAGCCGCTGGACAGCCTTGGCAAAAGCCGTGGCGGGCGCATCGCGCAGATCGTCCATCACGACGGTCTTCAGGATCGCCAGACGCCGCCCTGACAGGCTTGCCCCGCGCAAATCTGCGGGCTTACCCCCTTCAAGTGCGGCCAGAAGAAGCGCCGCGTCCTCGACCGAGCGTGTCAGAGGTCCGACCGTATCGAACCGCTCGCACAGCGGAACAACACCGGCGCAGGACACCCGCCCTGCCGTGGTCTTGAGGCCGACAAGGTCGTTCCAGCCTGCCGGAATCCGCACCGACCCGCCCGTGTCTGTGCCAATCCCCGCCGAAGCCAGCCCAAAGGCCACGGATGTCGCAGCACCCGAGCTGGACCCACCCGGAACAGCGGCGTGGTCATTCACATTCGGCGGGGTGGCGGTCACGGGATTCAGGCCCAGCCCACTGAAAGCAAGTTCACTGGTATGGGTCTTGCCCAGACAGATCAGTCCCGCGGCCGTGGCGTTGCGCAACACGTCGGCATCGCGGTCCGGCACGCGCCCTTTCAGCAGGGCAGAGCCCGCCTCGGTCAGCACCCCGGCGGTATCGAAAAGGTCTTTCCAACTGATGGGCACACCGTCGAGAGGCGACAGGCGCAGTCCGGCCCGCGCGCGCGCCCGCGCAGCCCCGGCTTCGGACAAGGCGCGGTCCGGCATGGTCCGGGCATAGATGCGGTCTGTCATCGGATGCGCGGCGATGGCGTCCAGATAGGTCTGTGTCAGATCGACCGGGTCCAGTTTTCCCGCGCCGATGGCTCGTCCTTGATCCGCCGCTGTGCGGCCCAGCCAATCCTGCATCCCCAACCCCTCCCAATACCGATATGTCGCAGACGGTAGCGTCAGTCAGGCGCATGGACAATCCCATCCATTCCCCCATATTTGCGCCATGACATATGACAGCGATATCCTGATTGTGGGCGGCGGGCTGAATGGCCCTGTTCTGGCACTCGCCCTTGCCCGGTCGGGCCTGACTTCGACTGTGATCGACGCACAGCCTGCGGACTCGCTTGCGGCGGACGGGTTCGACGGTCGCTCATACGCGTTGGCGTTGGCCTCGGTCCGCCTGCTACGGCGGCTTGGGCTGTGGGAGGCGCTGGCGGATGACGCGCAGCCGATGCTGGAGATCAAGGTCAGCGACGGCCGCGCCGGCGAGGGGCCGCTTTCGCCCTTCCATCTGCATTTTGACCATGCCGAGATCGAAGAAGGCCCGATGGGCCACATGGTCGAGGACCGCCATCTGCGCCAGGCGGTACTTGAGGCGATCACTGACAACCCTTTGATTACAAGGCTGAACGGCGAGACCGTCATTGCGCAGGATGCTGGCGCGCAGGGGATCACGGTCACCCTCGCCTCTGGCCGGATCTTGACTGGGCGAGTGCTGGTGGGTGCCGATGGACGCCGATCCGGCACGGCAGAGCGGGCAGGAATCAGCCGGACAGGATGGGATTACGGACAAACCGCGCTGGTCTGCGCCATCGCGCATGACCTTCCGCATCACGGCATCGCACATCAGTTCTTCATGCCGCCGGGACCTCTGGCGATCCTGCCGCTGAAGGGCAATCGCAGTTCCATCGTCTGGTCGGAAACGCATGCCAATGCCGCGGCGTTCAATGCCTTGTCGGATGAGGACTACCTGACCATGCTGCGTCCGCGTTTTGGCGATTTTCTGGGCGAGATCCGGCTGGCCGGGGCGCGCTACACCTATCCGTTGAACCTGACCCTCGCCAACAGCTTTATCGCACGTCGTCTTGCGCTGGTGGGAGATGCCGCGCATGGCGTGCATCCGATCGCTGGACAGGGCCTTAACGCAGGTCTGCGCGATATCGCGGCACTGACGCAGGTGATGACGGATGCAAGACACCGCGGCGAGGATATCGCCTCGGATTCGGTGCTGGAACGCTATCAGCAATGGCGGCGGTTCGACACCGCGACACTGGCGCTGGCGACGGACCTGACGAACAGGATCTTTGCAAGCGACAACCCTTTGGTACGGCTGGGCCGCGATATCGGCATGGGTGTCGTCAATGCCATCCCGGGCCTGCGTCGCGGGTTTATCCGTGAGGCCGCCGGGCTGACCGGCGACCTGCCAGAGTTGATGCGGGGCTGACCGCCTCAATCACCCAGCTTTGCGTGCACCTCGTCCAGATCGATCTCGCCCACCGGCATCTTGTTGGCAGGGTTTTCGAAATCGTATTTGAACAGGTCGAAGTCGCGCTTGTAGATCTCATAAACCAGATGCATCGACAGATCGTCGAAGTAATCTTCGACAGGATGCAGACGCTTGGGCCCGTGCCCCTCGGATTCATTGAAACGCGGGATCGTCGCCAGATCCACCTTGTGGGGCGTTTCGATCGCGTCCAGCACGGTCTGCATCCCGTCATTGAACGCCTCGGTCCAGAAGATGTTGTCGTAGCGACCGCCATTGACGATGAAGGTCGAGACATGCCCCGACATCGCCGACCAATGGATATCCGGCTCCATCGGGCGGCGCCAGCGGATGGTGTCGCGTGCGAACAGAAGGAAACGGCGGAAACTGCGGATCTGGTCGAATTCGGCTGTGCCATCCTCGCCTCCAACCTCGATCCCGTATTTCTGGGTCAGCATGGGCACCAGATTGCCGCGATAGCGACGCCCGTTCCGCTGGATGCCACAGATCTTGTCAAAGAATGACGACAGGATGCGGGTATAGGGATTGCGCACGCAGGTGAAGGCATAGGAGGCATGCTCCTTCACATTCTTCTCGATCAGGACCTGACTTTCAGGCTGTGCCCATTTGTGCAGGCCAGCGGTGGAATCATGGATGTCACCGTCGAAGAACGCGCCATGATCCGAGTAAAAGAGGATCTGTCCGATGGTCGAGCAGGCGCATTTCGGCACCACGCGATAGACCACGCTCTCGCTTTCCGTCATCCAAGTGCCCGGAAACCCCATCTGCTCTGCCTCCAAACCACGCGTCTTTTTTATGCGACGCTATATACCAACTTTGCAAAATCGAAAGAAAGCCTGTTTATTCATTCCTCTGGGATCGGTATCACTCTTCCTCATATCTGTAACCAAAGGCTTGTGGTTTCCTGAATGGCGAGAATTGCATTCATTCTTCTGTGCCACAAGGACCCCGAAGCGATCATCGCGCAGGCACAGCGTCTGACGGCTGTGGGCGACTTCATGGCCATCCATTTCGATGGGCGCGCCAGTGACGCCCATTATCGCAAGATACGGGATGCGCTGCGGAACAATCCCAATGTCACCTTCGCCAAGCGGCGGGTCAAATGCGGCTGGGGTGAATGGTCTTTGGTCAGGGCAACCTTGGCGGCTGTTCATGCGGCGGTGGACGCCTTTCCCCGCGCCACGCATTTCTACATGCTGTCGGGTGACTGCATGGCCATCAAGTCGGCAGAATACGCCCATGCCTTCCTTGACTCCGCAGACATGGACTACATCGAAAGCTTCGACTTCTTCGAAAGTGACTGGATCAAGAGCGGGATGAAGGAGGACCGGCTGATCTACAGGCACTTCTTCAACGAACGGAACAACAAGCGCCTGTTCTATGCTGCTTTCAACCTTCAGAAACGTCTCGGTCTGAAGCGAGATATCCCGCAGGACCTTCAGATCCAGATCGGCAGCCAATGGTGGTGCCTGCGCCGCCGCACGATCGAACAGATCCTCGATTTCACCCGCCGCCGTCCCGATGTGATGCGCTTCTTCAGCACCACATGGATCCCGGATGAGACATTCTTTCAGACCCTCGTCCGCCACCTGATCCCCGAGGCCGAGATCAACTGCCGCACCCTGACCTTCCTGATGTTCTCGGATTACGGGATGCCGGTGACATTTTACAACGACCATTACGATTTGCTGCTCAGCCAGGATTTCCTTTTCGCGCGCAAGATCAGCCCCGGAGCCACGACGCTCAAGGCGCGGTTGGGCGATCTCTATGCCGCCGAAGGGGTGCGCTTCCAGATCTCGAACGAGGGGCGCAGTCTTTACAAGTTCCTTGCCGGGCGGGGCCGGATCGGTCGCCGCTTCGCGTCCCGCTTCTGGGAGACGGAAAGCACGCTGGGCAGAGAGCGTGAATTGCTGATTCTGGTCTGCAAGAAATGGCACGTGGCCAAACGCCTGCTCTACCGTATCCGTCAGGTCACGAACGTGCCGGTGATCGAGTATCTTTTCAATGAGGAGAGCACCTATCTGCCCGATCTGGGCGGCATCCAGTCCAGTCTTGGCAAGCGCACGCGGCATCGCCGCGCGCTGATGCGGATGCTGTTCGACTATTACGAAACGGATCGGTTGATCGTGTGCATGGACCCCGGCAATCTGGACCTCTTGCAGGATTTTTGCGGTGACCGCTCGACCACACGTCTGCTCGAGGTCGAATGCCAGTTCTCGGACGACTACCTGATCGGTCATGCGAAACGCGTGGGTCTGGCGGGAGAGCAGACCCCGCCCGATACGCTGGCGCGGCTGCTGCCCACGATCCGCAACGACATGACCTTCGAAAGCGACCGGATCCGCGATCAGAACTTTGAACATCACCACCGCATCCGTGAGATCGACCCGGTCGAAGAGAACACGCGGAAACTGTCGCAGTTTCTTGCCATTTCCCACGACAAGGCGCATGAAATCGCAGCAACCGACTATCTTTTTGCCGACTGAGGTGCCCGATGGCCTATACTTATGACGACCAGAACGTGTTCGCAAAGATCCTGCGCGGGGAGATTCCAAGCCGCAAGGTTCTGGAGACCGAACACACGCTGGCCTTTCATGACATTTCCGAACAGGCACCCGTCCATGTGCTGGTGATCCCCAAGGGGCCTTACGTCACCTATGATCACTTCGCGCAGGCCGCCTCGGATGCCGAGATCGTGGACTTCACCCGCGCCATCGGCGAGGTTTGCCGGATCATGGAGGTGCAGCCCGGAATGGGTGGCGGCGGTTTCCGCGCTATCTCGAACGCGGGTGCCGCGGGCGTGCAGGAAGTGCCGCATCTGCATGTGCATATCCTTGGCGGACGTGTGCTGGGCCGGATGCTACCGCGCGCAGAATAGGCGCCGCGCCCTGTTTCTTCTTGCCTAAAATATCCCCGCGCGGAGCGCATCCGAGAGGTGTCGCAGGCGCGCGGGATGGGATCAGGCAGAGCGGGTCAGGTTCAGGAATACATCCTGCAGGTCGGCCTGTTCTGTCTTGACGTCGCGGATGGACACACCCGCATCATGCACCGCTTCCAAGACCTGCTCGGCCGAGGTTTGGCTGGTGTGATAGCTGATGGCCAGCGATCCGTCGGGACGCCGTGTCACGTCCAACCCCGGGCCGGCAGGCAAGGTCTGGGCCGGGCTGGCGGGGTGGATCACCATGGTCTTGCGGTCCATCTGGCCCAGAAGGTTAGCTGTACTGTCGCGGGCGACGACCTGTCCCTGATTGATGATGGCGATCTGGTCGCACATTTCCTCGGCCTCTTCGAGGTAATGGGTCGTCAGGATGATGGTCATGCCCTGTTCGCGGTTCAGCCTGCGGATATTGGTCCACAGCATCTGGCGCAATTCGATGTCCACGCCTGCTGTGGGTTCGTCCAGCACAAGGATTTGCGGGTGATGCACCAGCGCCTTGCCCAGCAGAAGCCGCCGCCGCATCCCGCCTGACAGGGTGCGGGCATAGGCATCGGCCTTGTCCTCAAGCCCGATCAGGGCCAGAATTTCGTCGCTGCGCCTTTGGGATTTTGGCACGCCGTAAAGACCCGCCTGCACTTCCAGCGCGGCGCGCGGCGTGAAGAACGGGTCAAGGTTCAGTTCTTGCGGCATCACGCCGATCGCGGCGCGCGACTGGCGCGGGTTCACATCCTGATCAAAGCCCCAGATCCGCACCTGTCCTGCGGTCTTGACCACCAGCCCTGCAAGGATGTTGATCAGCGTGGACTTGCCCGCCCCGTTCGGCCCCAGCAGGCCGAAGACCGACCCGGTAGGAATATCAAGGTCAACGCCCCGCAGCGCCTGTTTTTCCGGTTGGCCCCTGGCCCCGCCATAGGTTTTCACCAGCCCCCGGATTTCGATCGCATTGCCGCTCATGGTCTACTTGCCCCTGCTCGTCTCATCGCTCATAACGGACCTAATCCAATTGACCGCGAAAGGGAATGTCCCGAGATGACGATCGAGGCGCCAGAGACAAAGCTTGTCGATACCTACCGCGTGGCCTGTGACGGGGGCGAAGGTGCCCTGGGCCATCCGCGTGTCTGGCTACAGATACCGCACGAACATGGATGGGTGGAATGTCCCTATTGCGATTGCAAATTCGTGCACCGCGATTTCGAGGGCAAGGTCTGATCGCTGGCCAGTGTTCTGCTTGAACGGGCAGATGCCTCCGGCGGGGATATTTTGAGCAAGAAGACGCAGCGGGCCCAAGGCCCGCGAAAGGGGCGCGCATGACATTCGGCAAGGGTTGCCACCTGCATCTGATCGACGGCTCGGCCTTCATCTTTCGCGCCTATCACGCGCTGCCGCCGCTGACGCGGAAGTCCGATGGCTTGCCGATTGGCGCTGTGTCGGGCTTTTGCAACATGTTGCAGCGCTATGTGGAAAACAACAGCGGCGCGGATGCGGCGACCCATGTGGCCGTGATCTTCGACAAGGGCAGCCATACGTTCCGCAACGACATGTATGACCTCTACAAGGCCAACCGCGAGGCCATGCCCGAGGACCTGCGCCCCCAGATCCCTTTGACGCGCGCCGCGACCGAGGCGTTCAACATCGCCTGCAAGGAGTTGGAGGGGTTCGAGGCTGATGACATCATCGCGACCCTGGCCTGTCAGGCCCGTGAGGCCGGGGGCCGCGTGACCATCGTCAGTTCGGACAAGGACCTGATGCAGCTGGTGGGTGACGGGGTCGAGATGCTGGACCCCATGAAGAACCGCCGCATCGACCGCGAGGGTGTGATCGAGAAATTCGGCGTCGGCCCCGAACATGTGGTCGATGTGCAGGCGCTGGCAGGCGACAGCGTGGACAACGTCCCCGGCGCCCCCGGTATCGGCATCAAGACGGCGGCGCTGCTGATCAACGAGTTCGGCTCGCTTGAGGCGCTTCTTGATCGTGCGGAAGAGATCAAGCAACCCAAGCGGCGGGAGGTGTTGCAGCAGCACCGCGCACAGATCGAACTGTCCAAGCGGTTGGTGCAGCTTGACTGCGACATGGTGCTGGATTTCACGTTGGATGATCTGGAAATTCGTGATCCTGATCCGGACAAGCTGTTGGCCTTTCTGGCGGAGATGGAGTTCCGCACCCTGACCAAGCGGATCTCGGATGCGCTGGGCGTCAAGGCACCCGTGATCAAGGACACCGACCCTGCCGGGGCGGCACCTTTGAGCGACAGCCCGGACAACGGCACCGCCCCCGCCGAGGTGCCCTTCCCCAAGACCTATGAACGCGTGGCGGATATGGCCGCCCTTGAGCGCTGGATCACTCTGATCCGTGACCGGGGCCATGTGGCCGTGGATACTGAAACTACCAGCCTTGACGAGATGCGCGCCGAACTGGTTGGGATTTCCCTGTGCGTCGAGGCGGGCAGCGCATGCTATATCCCGCTGGGTCACAAGGCGGGGGCGGCGGATGATCTGTTCGGATCAGACGCGCTTGCCGAGGGGCAATTGCCCATGTCGGATGTTCTGGCCGCGCTGAAGCCTGTGCTTGAGGACGACAGCATCCTCAAGATCGGGCAGAACATGAAGTATGACGCCAAGATCTTTGCCCGCCATGCAATTACGGTGGCGCCCATCGATGATACGATGCTGATGTCCTATGCCCTGAATGCCGGACTGCACGGGCATGGGATGGACACGCTGTCCGAGCGGTATCTGGGGCATGAACCGATTGCCATCAAGACGCTTCTGGGTGGCGGCAAATCCGCGATCACCTTTGACCGCGTGCCGATTGACGAAGCGGTAACCTACGCCGCCGAAGATGCGGACATTACCCTGCGCCTGTGGCAGTTGTTCCGCCCTCAACTGCACCGCGCGCGGGTCACGACCGTTTATGAAACCCTTGAGCGCCCGTTGGTGCCCGTATTGGCGCGGATGGAGATGGCAGGCGTCAAGGTGGACCGCGACACCCTCAGCCGCATGTCCAATGCTTTCGCGCAGAAGATGGCGGGGCTGGAGGCCGAGATTCACGAATTGGCCGGTGAGACGTTCAATGTCGGCTCCCCCAAGCAATTGGGCGAGATCCTGTTCGACAAGATGGGGCTGGAGGGCGGCAAGAAGGGCAAGACCGGCGCTTATGCCACGGGTGCCGATGTGCTGGAGGATCTGGCGACAATGCACGATCTGCCCGGTCGCGTGCTGGACTGGCGGCAGTTGAGCAAGCTGAAATCCACCTATACGGATGCATTGCAGGATCACATCAACCCCGAAACGGGGCGGGTGCATACGTCCTATATGCAGACGGGGGCGAATACGGGGCGACTGTCCTCGACCGATCCCAACCTGCAGAACATCCCCGTGCGCAGCGAGGAAGGCCGCCGCATTCGCGAGGCTTTTGTGGCCCCTGAAGGCCGGGTGCTGGTGAGCCTCGATTACAGCCAGATCGAGCTACGGATTCTGGCCCATATCGCCGGGATCGACGCGCTGAAACAGGCCTTCCGTGAGGGGCAGGACATTCACGCCATGACCGCCTCCGAGATGTTCGACGTGCCGATAGACCAGATGACGCCCGATATCCGCCGCCGCGCAAAAGCGATCAACTTCGGCGTGATCTATGGGATTTCCGGCTTTGGTCTGGCGCGGAACCTGCGCATCCCGCGGGCCGAGGCGCAGGGTTTCATCGACCGTTATTTCGAGCGTTTTCCCGGTATCCGCACCTATATGGACGAAACCAAGGCCTTTGCGCGCGACCATGGCTATGTCCAGACGCTGTTCGGGCGCAAGATCCACACGCCAGACATCAATGCCAAGGGACCGACCGCAGGCTTTGCCCAGCGCGCAGCGATCAACGCGCCCATTCAGGGCACAGCCGCTGATATCATCCGCCGCGCGATGATCCGCATGCCCGCCGCGATCAAGGGCCAGCCCGCCACGATGCTGTTGCAGGTGCATGACGAATTGATCTTCGAAGTGGATGAAAACGCCGCCGACCGGTTGATCGACACCGCGCGAGAGGTGATGCAAACCGCCTGCGAGCCGGTGTTGAAACTGGATGTGCCGCTGATCGTGGATGGTGGCAAAGGGCACAACTGGGCCGAGGCGCATTGACCACGGCACAAGGGACAAACAGATGACAGACAGCGCAGCACAAGCATCAGACCAGCACCTTGCTGACAGCCTGACCCGCGTTCTGACCGTGGAGCGGATCGAGGAGGATTTCTATCGCGGCATCGCCACACCGCAGGGGCGCGGGCGCAGCTTTGGTGGGCAGGTGATCGGGCAGGCGCTGATGGCGGCGACGATGACGGTTGATCCTTCACGACCCAACCATTCTCTGCATGGCTATTTCATGCGTCCCGGTGACGCGACGCAGCCCGTGCTCTACCGGGTTGAGCGGGACCGTGATGGAGGTAGTTTCGCCACCCGCCGCGTCGTGGCGATCCAGCATGGGAAGCCGATCCTGAATCTTGCCGCCTCGTTTCACGTACCTGAGCCGGGGCTGACGCATCAGGACAGTATGCCCGATGTGCCCGCCCCCGAGGATCTGGAAACCGAAGAAGCGATGGCCGCCCGCATGGGTGATGCCCTGCCCGAGGCCTTTCGCAACTGGCTGAAAACGCCACGCCCGGTCGAGATGCGCTCGGTCACGCCGCGCCCTCCGTTTGACCGGACACCCCGGCCACCGGTGCAGGATATCTGGATCAGGGTCCGGGGCCGCATGTCCGACGATCCCGCGATGCATCGGGCGGCACTGGCCTTTGCCTCGGATATGGGGTTGCTGGGCACCTCGATGATGCCGCATGGCAAGACCTTTACGGATTTGGATATGCAGTTCGCCAGCCTTGATCACGCGTTGTGGGTACATGACGAGTTCCGCGTGGATGACTGGCTGCTTTATACGATGGACAGCCCTTGGGCAGGTGGCGCACGCGGCTTCAATCGGGGCCGCGTTTTCACCCGCGACGGGCGGCTGGTGGCCAATGTCGCGCAAGAGGGGCTTGTCCGGCAGGTGACGCCGCGCGGCTGACGGCCCTCTGATTCATCGTTTCACAATTACTCTATCCAGCACGCGACGCGCCTCAGGCTGGCAGGCGGTTCGATACTTCGATCAGGTTGCCATCGGGGTCACGCAGGTAGATCGACAGGATCGGCCCTTCTGCCCCTGTGCGGCGAACGGGGCCTTCTTCGACAGTGATAGCTTGTGCCGCAAGATGCGCTTGCCAGGCATCCAATGGCGTCTCGCTTAGAAAGCAGAGATCGGCTGATCCCGCCTGCACATGGCCGGCATGGGGACGAAACTCGGCGCCGGCTTGATGCAGGTTGATCTTCTGCGCCCCGAAGCGCAGCGCCATACGGGGTGCGCCGCCCGCGGGGGTAAAGCTTTCGCTCCGCATTCCCAGCACGCGGGTGTAGAAATCGACCGTCGCGCCGATATCGGCGACCGTCAGAACCAGATGGTCCAGTGCTGTGACTCTGGGTGTCATTTCGCGATTGTTCCCCGTGAAAGCCGCGCCTAATCTGCGCCCATGCAACATGATACTACCCGCCCAGACAGTCAAACGATCACCGATCCAATGGACCCCGCGCGCGGGGCTGCCTTGCAGGTGGCGCTTGGGCTGACGCCCACGATCACGGTGGGACGCGCCTTGCCGCCCTTTTTCCATCAGCTTCATTTCTGGGACCCACAGCCCCCGGCGCGACTGGGCCGGGACGGGCATCCGGCCACCGGGCTGGGGCTGATCCCCGATCTGGGTCTGCCGCGAAGGATGTGGGCGGGAGGGCGGCTGGAATTCCACGCGCCCCTGATCGCAGGCACCGCTGCGGTAAAGACCACGACAATCGACAGCGTGACCCGCAAGGATGGGCGCACGGGTCCGTTAGGCTTTGTCACCCTGCGGCACGAGATCGCGCAGGATGGGCAGGCTTGCGTGACCGAATGGCAGGATCTGGTCTATCGTGAGGACCCTTCGCCGGATGCCCCCGCACCTGTGGCCCCGCAGGCGCGGACGGATGAGGAGATCTGCCGCACCGTGCATTTCGACAGCACGCTGTTGTTTCGATATTCCGCCCTGACCTTCAACGGGCACCGCATCCATTACGATCTGGATTACGCCCGCGATGTCGAAGGCTATGCAGGCTTGGTGACCCACGGTCCGCTGCTGGCGCAGCATCTGATGCTGCTGGCCGAGGAACGTTTGGGCACCCTGCGCCAGTTCAGCTTTCGTGCGACGGCACCGCTGATGCATTTTGAAGCGGCTGATCTGTGCTGGTGCGATGACGGGACGATGTGGGTGCGCGGGCCGGACGGACGACAGTGCATGCAGGCACAAGCCGCCTGACGGTTACAAGCTCGCCTCTGGTCGGAACCCGGCCGGTATACTGTCCACCCCATCCAGCATCAGATCGGCCATGACTTGTGCCACCTTGGGGGCCATGCCGAACCCGATCTTGAAGCCGCCATTGGCGATGAAGTGATCCTTGTGAACCGGATGCACGCCAAGCACCGGCGCGCGGCTGCGTGACCTTGGGCGGACCCCGGCCCATCGGTCGATGACGGGTGCCTCGCGCAGTGCCGGCGCAGCCTCACGGGCCCGGGCGATGACCGCGTCAAGCTGTGCATCCGTGCTCTTCGGGTCGTCATAGTCCCGCTCGCTGGTCGATCCGATGGCCACAGTCCCGTCTGCATGGGGCACGATATGGATCGTATTGACAAATAACTGTGGCGCATCACGCCGGTCCAGCGCGAGCAACGCCGCCTGCCCTTTCACGCCGCTGCCGAAACTGCGACCCAGAGCGGCACTGGCCGCGTCAAGCCCGGCCACACCTGTGGCGTGGATCACCCGTCCTTGATGGGCGTGATCCTTGACCACCTCAGCCCCGCGCGCCTGCAGCGCGGCGACCAAGGCGGCACATGCCATGCGGGGATGTAAACGCGCGGTCAACGTGTCGCGGATCACCCAACCCGACGGGCTTTGCGGTGCCCAGTCGCCCTGTTTTTCAGCAGGCAGCACTTCCCATACAGCCTGTCCTTGCCATAGATCCGCTGCAGACTCGCCACGCGCGCGGGCAAGATCCAGCCCCGCGACATCCGCGACAGGCTGCACGCGTCCCAACCGTGCATACCCGGTGGACAGGCCCGATGCCGTCTCGACCCCAGCCCAGAAATCTGCCGCCATCAACAGGCTATCCAGTTGAAAGGCCTTCTTTTCGTTCCATTGTTCGGGCACATGTGGGGCCAGTGCGCCTACGATGCCGCCGCTGCTGCCCGCGCCCGGCCCATGCGGGTCGATCACGCGCACTTTCGCCCCGCGCAGCACACAGACCCATGCCACTGACAGGCCAAAGATCCCGGCCCCGAGAACGGTCACATCCGCCATTGCCATTCCCGGTCATCCTTTGCATTGTCGCCCTGTTTTCATTGCCATTCCTAAGGGATGCCCCCGTGCAAGACCAGTCCGCACAGATCGCTTGGCGCGACGGCGACCTGCCCGTCTCGACCCGGTTTGACGATCCATATTTCTCGTTGCAGGGCGGGCTGGCCGAGACATCGCATGTGTTTCTGGCGGGCAATGACCTTCCCGCCCGTTTTCGCGACGGGTTCCATATTGCCGAGCTTGGCTTTGGCACCGGGCTGAACCTGTTGGCGGCGCTGCATCTGTGGCGCGGCTCAGGTCAACGCGGCCAGTTGCACTTTACCACATTCGAGGCCTATCCCATGACCGCGCTTGAGATGCGACGCGCGCAAGGCGCCTTTCCCGAACTTGCTTTACTGGCCGAGGAATTGTCGCCATTCTGGCACGACAGCCCCCATGCGTTCGTTCTGCCCGATCTGAAATTCTCCCTGATACAGGGCGATGCGCGCGAAACCCTTCCGCTCTGGCAGGGACAGGCGGATGCTTGGTTTCTCGACGGTTTTTCTCCCGCCAAGAACCCCGAGATGTGGGGCGAGGACCTTCTGGCCGAGGTTGGCAAGCATACAGCGCCGGACGGCACAGCCGCCACCTATACTGCCGCCGGTTTCGTCCGGCGCGGCTTGCAAGCGGCAGGGTTTGACGTGACCCGACAGCAGGGATACGGCAGCAAGAGACATATGACCGTGGCGCGGAAGGCCAACGAATGACCGAACAGAACACCCGCCTTGGCATCCTGTTGATGATCGCGACCACCTTCGTGTTCGCCATGCAGGACGGAATTTCGCGCCATCTGGCGGGGGAGTATAACGTTTTCATGGTCATCATGATCCGCTACTGGTTTTTTGCCGCGTTCGTCATGTCCATCGCCGCGCGCAAGGCAGGCGGACTGCGGGCAGCGGCCAAGACCTCGCAGCCGATCCTTCAAGCGTTTCGTGCAGTTCTACTGGTGACCGAGATCTGCGTGATGGTGCTGGCCTTCACACTGCTTGGCCTTATTGAAAGCCACGCGGTCTTTACCTGTTATCCCTTGCTGATCGCGGCTCTGTCAGGCCCGGTCCTTGGAGAGAAAGTCGGCTGGCGGCGCTGGGCGGCCATCGGTGTGGGGTTCATCGGTGTGCTGATCATCCTGCAACCGGGTTTCGGTGTCTTTCGGATCGAGGCGATCGTGCCGCTTCTCGCTGCGCTGATGTTCGCGCTCTATGGACTCCTCACCCGCTATGCTGCGCGCAAGGACAGCACCGCCACCAGCTTTTTCTGGACTGGCACCGTGGGGTCACTGGCCATGACAAGCGTCGGTATCTGGTTTTGGGAACCGATGACCGCCCCTGACTGGGGCTGGATGGGGCTGCTGTGCATCACTGGCGCGCTGGGACACTGGCTCTTGATCAAATGCTATGAGGTGGCCGAAGCCAGCGCGGTTCAACCCTTCGCCTATCTGCAGCTTGTCTTTGTGTCGGTCCTTGGAATCGTGGTCTTTTCCGAGACGATCCGCACCAATGTCGCCATCGGTGCGGCTCTGATCGTGGCGGCGGGCCTGTTCACCCTATGGCGCGAGCGGCAAAACCGTCGCGCCTGACAATTCGCGACTGAAGGGCACAGGATGCGGATCACGGCCCAAGCGCGCGCGATAGATCGGCAAGGACTCGGCCACACGCATCACATAGTTCCGCGTTTCGCGGAACGGGATGTGTTCGATCCAGTCCACCACCTGCTCGGCGCTCATGCCGCGCGGGTCGCCCTGTTCGGTCATCCAACGGATGGGGCGGCTTGGACCGGCGTTATAGGCGGCTGAGACAAGAACGACATTGCCACCGAAATCCGCACCAAGCCGAGCCAGATAGCCGCTGCCCAGACGCGCATTATAGGCCCAGTCCGAGAGCACGCGCGCCGCGTCATGGGCAAGCCCAAGATCGCGCGCCACTTCTGCGGCTGTGCCCGGCATCAGCTGCATCAACCCCTGCGCGCCTGCACCGCTGACCACGCCGGGATCGAATTCGCTTTCACGGCGGGCGATCGACTTTGCCAACTCGACCGGCACAGGCAGTCGCATGTCCCGCATCGGATGGAGCGCATAGTAGGGGCGCGGCAGGACGATGCCCTTTTCGGCAGCGGCCTTGCCGATCATCACGGCCAGATGCGGCTCGTTCAGATCCAGCGCCATTTCGCCCAATTGTGCCAGCCCGGTGGCATCCAGCCCTTCGGCCAGATGGGTGAAGAACTGCTCGGCAAGACCCAATTCGCCGGCGCGGAGCAAAAGCTGTCCGGCCTGAAAGACCGAGGAACCTGTAAAGCTGGCGTTGCGCCAGTCAGGTGGCACATCTGCCCCGCGCAACACGGGGTCGGGTGCTAATCCCGCACGTTCAGCGGCCAACAGACCGTAAAAGCTGGTCTGATGCTGTGCCCCTTCGGAATAGGCTTGCGCGGCACTTTCGGGATCACCCGCCGCGTCTTGCGCGCGTCCGATCCAGTAGCCCGCGCGACCCAAAGAAATCGGCGTGGTTACGGCCATCCGCAACCTCTGGAAGTGATCCAATGCCAGATCGGTATCCTTCATGTAGGTCAGCGCGATATAGCCCGCCAGCCACTCCAGATCGGCGTAGTCTGACCCCTCGGTCAGTTGATGTGACGCCGCCAGACGATAGGCCACATCGGACTTACCCTCGCGCATCTGGGCGCGCGCCAGATAGCTGCGCCAGCCAGCCCAGCGTTGTGGATCACCCAAAAGCGCGGCCGATGCGGACCGTTCCAGCAGAAGTTCGATCGCGCCTTCGGTCAGGCCTTTCTGGATGCGCCAGTTGAAACGGTCATGGGCCAGACCTGGATCTGATTTCAACGCGGCCGGAACGGCGTCGATCAGCGTGTTCACGCCGTCGCGCTGCGCCTTGAGCGCCAGCCGCGCGTTGGCCAGCGCGCGCCGGTCCGCGTTGACCAGCGGCAACATCCGCTCGGCGTCACTGGTCAACCCGCGCCAAAGCGCCATGTCCAATCGCGCCGCGTGATGAGACGCCAGAAGAGTCCCATAGCCCGCCAGAAAGGCCTGATGCATCGGCTCATCAAGGCTCAAGGTCCGCCAAGCCTCGACAATGGACGCATCGGCCAGACCCGATTGCCCCGTAGCCCGCAAGGCGGCAGCATGGCGCAAGACGCCTGCACCGGTCTGTGGGGCCTGACCAGCGAAGAACTGCAAGACCTGCGCGTCGGTTGCCGTCACGAACGCCTCTTCCGAGCGGCGTCGCAGCAAGGCAAGGCCGGGCCAGTCGGCATGACGTTCCAGAAAACGCAATACTTCGTCCGGTGTGCCACGACCGGCACGCAGACGGTGCCATTCGACCAACGTCACCGCCTCAGGACCGGCCCGGCCCGCCAGTGCGGCGGCATTGTCCCAGTTGCCTGCCCGCACTGCCGCCATGGCCGAGGCAAGCGGCTGCGGACCCGGTGTCTGGGCAGGCGCGGCAGTGGTCATGAACAGGCCGGCAAGCGTGGCCGTAAGGATCGCTTTTCGCAACATCTCTTGCATTTTCCAGAGGGACAAAGGATAGACAGCACCAGACTATATCCCCGAGTCCGCAGCTTCAATTCACGTTGGCGACAGGATTGGTCGAGGTCTATTCACCGGCGGCGACGTGCCGTCATGCAATGCAAAGGAGCGTGTCATGTTCAAGGGTTCCATTCCCGCCCTCATCACGCCGTTCAAGAACGGCGCGCTGGATATCGAGACGCTCAAGAAACTTGTGGAATGGCATATCGCCGAAGGCTCGCACGGGTTGGTACCCGTTGGAACGACCGGCGAAAGCCCGACGCTGACCCACCGCGAGCATGAGATCGTGATCGAGGAGGTGGTCAAGGCTGCCGCCGGGCGTATCCCTGTGATCGCGGGCGCAGGGTCGAACAACACCGCCGAGGGTATCCGCCTGATCCAGCATGCCGAGGCCGTGGGCGCCGATGCAGCACTTGTGGTGACGCCCTATTACAACAAGCCGACGCAGGCCGGGTTGATCGCGCATTTCAAGACGATCCATGATTGCTGCAATCTGCCGATCATCATCTACAACATCCCCGGCCGGTCGGTCGTGGATATGCTGCCCGCCACGATGGGCGAACTGGCCAAACTCCCGCGGATTGTAGGCGTCAAGGATGCGACCGGCGATCTGAGCCGTGTGCCCAAGCAGCGCATGACTTGCGGGGCAGAGTTCGTCCAGTTGTCAGGTGAGGATGCCACGGCCTTGGGCTTTAATGCCCATGGAGGAGTTGGTTGTATTTCCGTGACCGCGAATGTCGCGCCGCGTCTGTGCGCCGAGTTCCAGACGGCCACGCTGAAGGGCGATTATACGACGGCGCTGACGCTGCTGGACCGTCTGATGCCCCTGCATGAGGCGATATTTGCGGAACCCGGTGTTGCGGGCGCGAAATATGGCTTGTCGCGTCTGGGACTGTGCAGCGACGAGGTGCGTCTGCCCTTGGTCGGTCTGACCGACGGGGTCAAAGCGCGCATGGATGACGCGATGCGCTTTGCCGGTCTGATCAACTGATCCCATTCGATAACAGATGAAACCCCGGCCATGGGTCCGGGGTTTTTTCATGCTCGGACGGTGAATTTATGATATACATGGCCCATCATTACGATGGGATATGGCTATGGCAAAGAAATCGAAGAAGTCTGAGGACAAGGCTGAAAAGCTGCCCGAGGTGCCGCAGCGTGCGGTCAAAGTGCCGGTGGCGCTGCGGTTCAATGCTGATCTGCTGGCGCAGATCGACAAGGTCGCGCTCAGGCGGGGCATGTCGCGCAATGCGATCATATCCTACTGGTGTTCCCGCGCGGTCGAGGCAGAATGAAAAGGGCGGGATAATCCCGCCCTGCCATTGGTCAGATCCCGCAATCCACGATGGCTTTGGCCAGGATCGGCACGGTTGTCTTGTTCAGCCCCGCGATGTTCAGGCGGCTGTCGCCCACCATGTAGATCGCGTGTTCTTCGCGCAGGCGGGCGACCATTTCAGGCGTCGTGCCAAGGCGTGAGAACATGCCGCGATGCTGCGCGATAAAGCCGAAACGATCCGACCCGGACTGGCGCTGCAACTCTGCCGCCAGTTGCTTGCGCAGGTCGAGCATGGAGAGCCGGACCTCCTCAAGCTCGCTCGCCCAATCGGCGCGCAGCGTGGCGTCCTGCAGGATTTCGGTCACCACGCGGGCGCCGTGATCGGGCGGGAAGGAGAAGTTCTGCCGGTTTAGGAAGTTGAGCGAGCCCTGCGTCAACCCGCGCAGCCCCTTGTCCTGCGCTACCGCCATCAGCAAACCCGTCCGCTCGCGGTAGATCCCGAAATTCTTGGAGCAGCTTGCCGCGATCAGGCATTCCGGCACTGAGGACGCAACCAGCCGGACGGCCTGTGCATCAGCGTCCAGCCCATCACCAAAACCCTGATAGGCGATGTCGATCATCGGCACGCCGCCCGTTTTCAGCAGCAGATCGACCACGGCTTTCCATTCGGTCAGGTTCAGGTTGGCACCCGTCGGGTTGTGGCAGCATCCATGCAACAGCACCACGTCACCCGCGCGCACATCGGCCAGATCGGCCATCATGCCGCCGAAATCGACGCCACGGGACTCGGCGTCGAAATAACGGTATTCGACAACCTCCATCCCCAGATAATTCAAGATGGTTACATGGTTCGGCCATGTCGGGTTGGAGACGAACACCCGCGCCTGCGGGTTCGCCATGCGGATCAGTTCGAACGCCTGCCGCACGGCACCTGTGCCGCCCGGCGTGGCCGCAGCGGCGATACTGTCGCGCGGCACGGCCCCGCCCAGCACCAGATCGATCATCACATCGGAAAACGCCGGATCACCCGCCAGCCCGACATAGGATTTCGTCGTCTGCTCTTCCACCAGCTTTCGCTCGGCGGCCTTGACCGCACGCATCACCGGAGTGACCCCCTCCGCGTTCTTGTAAACACCGACACCAAGGTCGATCTTGGTCGGGCGAGGATCGTCCTTGTACAGCTGCATCAGCGCAAGGATCTTGTCGGCGGGATGTTCTTTCAGATTGGAAAACATGCGTTTTCAGGCCTTTCCGGTTGCGACGGGCAATGTGGGGAATGCACCCCATTCGCACCATGACCCGTCATAAAGCGAATGGTCGGTCTTGCCGATCCGTTCCAGCGCAAGGCTGAGGATGGCGGCGGTCACTCCGGACCCGCAGGTGGTGATCACCGGCTTGGACAGGTCCACGCCTGCTGTGGCAAAAGCCGCACGCAGACCGTCAACGTCCAGCATCGTGCCATCAGGATTCAGCAGGTTCTTGAACGGCAGGCTTTTGGATCCGGGGATATGCCCCTTGCGGAGGCCGGGTCGCGGCTCGTCCACCTCACCGGCGAAACGCTCGGCGGCGCGGGCGTCCACGATCTCGTGGTCCCCCAGCTTCGAGGCCGCCGACACCTGAGTCACATCCTTGACCATCTGGTTCTGGCGGCGGACGGTCATGTGGCGGTCGCGCACCATCGGGGCCATATCCTCGACCTCGCGGCCCTCAGACAGCCATTTCGGGAAACCACCGTCCAGCACGGCGATATCCATCTGCCCCATCAGGCGGAATAGCCACCAGACGCGCGCGGCTGAAAACAGGCCTTCGGCGTCATAAACCACAACCTGATGCCCATCGCCCACGCCCATGGCGCGCATGCGGGACATGAATTTCTCGACCGGCGGGGCCATATGCGGCAGGTCCGACCGGTGATCACTGATATCGTCAATGTCGAAATAACGCGCGCCGGGGATATGAGCGGCGGCATAGGCGGCCTTTGCGTCACGCGGATCGCCGGGCATGAAATAGGTCGCATCCAGAATCCGCAGATCCGGGTCCTTCATATGTGCGGCCAGCCAATCGGTGGACACCAGCGTTCTTGGATCATCAAGTGCCATGGGAAACCCCCTGTTGATGCGTCTTGCCCTGCCTACATCGGGGGTCAGAGGCTGGCAAGTCAAAGGGCGGGCCATCTACGGCCAAAACCCCTGTTTTCAGGCGATATCAGCCCTCTTTCAGAAGGCGTTGCTTCTGGCGGGCCCAGTCGCGCTTGGCCTCGGTCTCGCGCTTGTCGTGGTTCTTCTTGCCCTTGGCGACGCCGATCTTCAGCTTCACCAGACCACGGTCATTGAAATACATCACCAGCGGCACCAGCGTCATACCCTTGCGTTGCGTGGCATTCCAAAGATGCGCCAGTTGCTTGCGCGAGACCAGCAGTTTGCGGCGCCGACGCTCTTCATGCTTCCAGACGCGGGCCTGCTGGAATGGTGCGATATAGCCGTTGATCAGATATAGTTCACCATCCTCGACCGAGGCATAGCTTTCCGCGATATTCGCCCCGTTTTCGCGCAGCGATTTTACCTCGGACCCCAGAAGAATGATACCACATTCGATATCTTCTTCGATCGCGTAATCAAAGCGCGCGCGGCGATTCTCGGCGATCACCTTGTAATTGGGGTCTGATTTCGTCTGGGCCATGCGCGCTGAATATCCCGCGCGCGGGCAACTGTCCATCCGGGGGGCTCAGCTTCCCCGATAAGTGGAATAGCCGAAGGGCGAGAGCAGCAGAGGCACATGGTAATGCGCAGCCGCATCCGAGATCCCAAAGCGGATCGGGACGATATCAAGAAAGCGCGGCGCTTCCGGCGGTGTGCCGGTTGCGTCAAGATAGGCGCCCGCGTGAAACTCCAACTCATAAACGCCTTCCGCGAACTGACCTTGCGGCAGAATTGGCGCGTCGGTGCGTCCATCGTCATTCGTGACCTTGCGCGCCAGATGCACGCGCGCGCCCTCCTCGATCCGGTAAAGGTCGATGGCCAAGCCAGCCGCAGGGCAGCCCCTTGCGGTATCCAGCACATGAGTGGTCAGGTATCCTTGGGCCATGAAGCGCTCCTTTTCTGCGGTCTTGCTGGGCAGTCTAGCCCAAGCCATAGCGCAGGACAGGGGCAAATGCCGCGCGCCGATTATCGCATAAGTCTTTATCGGATTTCTTGATAATCCAACTGACCATCCTGTCATAGAGTTCTGTTCAGCCAAGCGAGGAAGACCCATGAACCGCTACCCACGCAACATGATCGGATACGGCGCGCACCCGCCGCTGGCCCAATGGCCCGGCGGCGCGAAGGTCGCCGTTCAATTCGTGGTGAATTACGAAGAGGGGGGCGAGAATGCCATCCTTCACGGTGATGCGGCGTCCGAGGCTTTTCTCTCCGACATTGCGGGGGCAGCACCCTGGCCCGGCATGCGGCACTGGAACATGGAATCGATCTATGAATATGGCGCGCGGGCCGGGTTCTGGCGCCTCCATCGTCTGTTCACCGGGGCAGGGATTCCGGTGACTGTCTACGGTGTTGCTTCGGCCCTTGCGCGCAGCCCCGAACAGGTCGAGGCGATGAAGTCTGCCGGCTGGGAAATCGCGAGCCACGGGCTGAAATGGGTCGAACACCGCGATATGCCCGAAGATCAGGAGCGCGCCGCGATTGCCGAAGCGATCCGACTGCATACCGAGGTAGTCGGCGAACGCCCGCGCGGGTGGTATACCGGCCGCTGTTCAGCCAATACCGTGCGGCTTGTGGCTGAGGAAGGCGGCTTCGACTGGATCAGTGACACTTATGATGACGACCTGCCCTATTGGCTGGAGGTCGGGGATCGTGACCAGTTGATCATCCCCTATACGCTGGAAGCCAATGATATGCGTTTTGCCACCGCCCCCGGCTACATCACGGGCGGGCAGTTCTTCGACTACCTCAAGGATGCCTTTGATACCCTTTATGCCGAGGGTGTTGAGGGCCGGCCTGCGATGATGTCCGTGGGGCTGCACTGCCGCCTGATCGGACGCCCGGGCAAGCTGGCAGGGTTGAAACGCTTTATCGACTATATCGCAGAGTTTGACGGGGTCTGGTGTCCGCGCCGCATCGACATCGCCCGGCATTGGGCGGCAATCCATCCGCATCAGCGCCGTCTTCGTCCGAGCCAGATGGAAAAGGCAGATTTCGTTGCCAAGTTTGGTGGTATTTTCGAACATTCGCCATGGATCGCCGAACGTGCCTGGGAACTGGAACTTGGGCCTGCTCATGACACTCCTGCGGGTCTGCACAACGCGCTTGCGCGGATGTTCCGCTCGGCCACCGAGGCAGAGCGGCTTGGCGTTTTGATGGCACACCCCGATCTGGCGGGCAAGCTGGCCGCAGCGAAGCGATTGACAGCAGAGTCCACCGCCGAACAGGCCAGCGCCGGGCTGGACGCCTTGACCGATGCCGAACGCGCGCGCTTCACGGAACTGAACACCGCCTATGTCGCGCGGCACGGGTTTCCCTTCATCATCGCGGTGCGCGACAACACCAAGGCCAGCATCCTGGCCGCCTTTGAGACGCGGCTGAACAATGACCGCGCCACCGAATTCACCACCGCCTGCGCACAGGTCGAACGGATCGCGCGCCTGAGACTCGAGGATATGCTGTGACCTATGCCTTTCCCCCCGGTGGCCTGCCCGGACAGGATGTGATGCCCGACGGCAAGGCCGTTTTCACCACCGCCTATGCCTTCATCCCAGCCAATACGATGCGCGACATCACCGCGAGCCTTTTGCCCGGCTGGTCTGACACCCGCGCCTGGATCATCGCGCGCCCGCTGTCTGGGTTTGCCGAAACCTTCGCGCAGTATGCGGTTGAGGTGGCTCCGGGCGGTGGCAGTGACACACCCGAACCTGATCGCGGCGCGCAAGGCACGATCCTTGTTGCCAGCGGCCAGATGCGCCTGACCATCGACGGGGCAAACCATGACATGTCGGCCGGTGGCTACGCCTATATCCCGGCAGGCAGCAAATGGTCCTTGGCAAATCCCGGCGATGTGCCGCTTCGGTTCCACTGGATCCGAAAACGTTATGTCGCGGCAACGGGGATCGACCATCCGACGGCCTTCGTGACCTCGGATCAGCAAACCCCGGTCAACTGGATGCCCAACACGGACAAATGGGGCACCACCCGCTTTGTCGAACCCAACGACCTGCGCCACGACATGCATATGAATATCGTGACCTTCAAACCCGGCGGGCTGATCCCCTTCGCTGAAACCCATGTCATGGAACACGGGCTGTATGTGCTGCAAGGTACCGCGCGCTACCTGCTGAACACCGACTGGGTCGAGGTCGGCCCCGGCGATTTCATGTGGCTGCGCGCCTTCTGCCCGCAGGCCTGCGTTGCCACGGGGACCGAGGATTTCCGCTACCTTCTCTACAAGGATGTGAACCGCCACGTGTCCCTGACGCTCTGACCGCCGCTTCACTGTTCTTCAAATACTCAAATTCCGCCCGCGCACCGTCACAGGAGGTTCCGATGCAGACCACGATCACGGCCCGCCCTTTGACGGCACAGGATTTCGCACCCTATGGCGATGTGCTTGAGGCGGAGGGGCAAGCGGACAAGATGATCAATCAGGGCTTTTGCGGCCGTTGGCACGACCGCGCGCAGCTTGATTTTGGCCTCGAGGGGCGCGCTGGCATCAGTGTTTTCAAGGCGGAACCGCGCAGCCTGCCCTACACGCTTGATCTGCTGGAGCGGCATCCCGACGGATCGCAAGCCTTCATTCCGATGAGCATGACCGATTGGCTGGTGATCGTGGCCGAAGATGACGCAGGCCAGCCCGGCCGGATCACGGCTTTCATCGCGGCTCCCGGTCAGGGCGTCAACCTGCATCGCGGCACGTGGCACGGTGTGCTGACACCGCTGCACGCCCCTGGCCTTTTTGCCGTCATCGACCGGATCGGCGCCACGCCGAACCTACAGGAATTCCCGCTTGAGGTGCCCCGCATCATCAAGCGCTGAACCGCAAGGCCCCGCCAAGAGGGCTCACCCCATCATATCAACAAGGAGACTTCAGGGATGGCTGACACCTCGCCGGGTACGCCCGACCAATTGCGCGACCCAAATTATACTCCGGCCCTTGCCAAGGCCGTGCCACTGGGCATCCAGCATGTGCTGGCCATGTTCGTATCAAACGTGACGCCTGCCATCATCGTGGCGGGTGCGGCAGGATTTGGCTTTGGCTCGAACTCGCCCGATTTCCCGAACATGATCTACATGATCCAGATGTCCATGCTGTTCGCAGGCATCGCCACGCTGTTCCAGACCATCGGTTTCGGCCCCGTCGGCGCGCGTTTGCCCATCGTGCAGGGCACGTCCTTCGCCTTCTTGCCCGTGATGATCCCGGCCGTTGCAGGGCAGGGCACCGCGGGGCTGGCCGGGCTGATGACAGGTGTTGCCATCGGCGGGCTGTTCCATGTCTTTCTGGGCACCTTCATAGGCAAGCTTCGTTTTGCCCTGCCGCCGCTGGTGACAGGATTGATCGTGCTGATGATCGGTCTGGCGCTGGTCAAGGTAGGCATTCAATATGCGGCGGGCGGTGTGCCCTTGATGGGCAAGCCTGAATTCGGATCATTGGCGATGTGGACGCCTGCGCTGGTGGTCATCGTGGTCACCCTTGCGCTCAAGTTCTTCACGCGCGGGATGATGTCGGTCGCCGCCGTGCTGATCGGCCTGATCGCGGGCTATGTGGTTGCCTATCTCATGGGGCAGGTAAGTTTCGGCAACGTGGCCCGCGCGGGTATGTTCGAATTGCCGACGCCCTTCAGATGGGGCATCGAGTTCAACACCGCCATTATTATCGGCATGTGTTTCATGGCGGTGATCTCTGCCATTGAAACCGTGGGCGATGTATCGGGTATCTGCAAGGGCGGCGCGGGGCGCGAAGCGACGGACCGCGAGATCACGGGTGCCACCTATGCCGACGGCGTGGGCACAGCCGTGGCCGGCATCTTTGGCGGGTTGCCCAACACATCCTTCAGCCAGAACGTGGGTCTGATCAGCATGACCGGCGTGATGAGTCGCCATGTCGTGACCATCGGCGCGATCTTCCTGATCGTCTGCGGTCTGGTGCCCAAGTTCGGGGCCATTGTATCGACCGTGCCGATCAACGTGCTGGGCGGCGGTGTGATCGTCATGTTTGGCATGGTCTGTGCGGCAGGTGTGAACATGCTGTCGGATGTCAGCTGGAACCGCCGGAACATGGTGATCTTTGCTGTGTCGCTGTCGGTGGGTCTGGGCCTGCAGCTGGAGCCAACCGCGCTGCAACATCTGCCGAAAACACTTCAGATCCTGCTGACATCGGGGCTGCTGCCTGCTGCAGGTTTGTCGATCATCCTCAATCTGGTTCTGCCGGAAGAGATCGACTGAGGACCAAACCCGGGGCAGCCAGTCGGCGGCCCCGGGTTTTTCCGATTTTCAGAGGCACGCTTCCAGCAAGGCCCGCGTGTTCTCGGCAGTCATTTCGACCGGGTTGCCACCGGTGCTGGGGTCTTGCAGGGCCGAGGCTGTCAATGCCGCCAAGTCTGGGTTCGTGACGCCAAGGGCGGTCAGGTTGGCGGGGATCCCAAGCTTTGCATTCAGGGCACCCACACAGGCATAGAAGCCGTCGAACCCGCCTGAAATGCCCAAGTAAGCTGCGGCCTGCTCAATCCGCTCCTCGATCGCAGCGCGGTTGAAGCGCAGAACGGGCTGCATCACCACCGCATTCGTGGTGCCGTGATGCGTGCTATGCACCGCCCCGATAGGATGGCTGATCGCGTGGATCGCGCCCAAGCCCTTTTGGAACGCAACGGCCCCCATCGCTGCTGCCGCCATCATCTGGCCGCGGGCCTCTATATCGGTGCCATCAGCATAGGCGCGCGGGAGATATTCCTTGACCAACCGCATCCCTTCCAGCGCAATTCCTTGGCTCATAGGGTGGAAATGCGGCGAGCAATAGGCCTCAAGGCAATGGGCGAAAGCATCCATGCCCGTGCCCGCCGTGATCGCCTTTGGCATGCCCACGGTCAGTTCCGGATCGCAGATCACGACCGAGGGAAGGATCTTTGGGTGGAAGATGATCTTTTTCTCATGCGTGTCCGAATTGGTCAGGACGGATGCGCGGCCCACCTCGGACCCTGTTCCCGCCGTGGTCGGCACCGCCACGATGGGCGCGATGGCAGAGGCATCGGCGCGGGTCCACCAGTCGCCGATGTCCTCGTAATCCCAGACGGGCCGGGTCTGGCCCGCCATGAAGGCCACCGCCTTGCCCAGATCAAGGCCCGAGCCGCCGCCGAAGGCGACCACCCCGTCATGTCCGCCTGCCTTGTAGGCGGCGACACCGGCGTTCAGGTTGATCTCGGTCGGGTTGGGATCGACATCGGCGAATATGGCACGGCCCAGACCAGCGGCCTGCATCAGGTCCAGCGTGGCGGCGGTGATGGGCAGGCTGGACAGCCCCTTGTCGGTCACCAGCAGGGGTTTGCGGATACCCGCTGCCGCGCAAGCCTCGGCCAGTTCAGAGATACGGCCCGCCCCGAAACGGATGGCGGTGGGATAGGACCAGTTGGCGCGCAGAGTCATTGCTGTTTCCTCAGGTGGTAGGATTTTGGGCGGGTCAGGTTATGATAGCCGATCACCGACAGCCCGCCGCCGCGTCCGGTGTCCTTACATCCGGTCCAGCACAGACCAGGGTCCAGATAATCGGCGCGGTTCAGAAAGACCGTGCCGGTTTCGATCTGTGCGCCAAGGCGTTCGGCGCGATCCACATCAGCGGTCCAGAGGGAAGCTGTCAGGCCATAATCGCTGTCATTCATCAGGCGCAGCGCCTCGGCATCGTCCTTCACCGGCATGATCCCGACGACGGGACCAAAGCTTTCCTCGCGCATCACGCGCATGGAGTGATCAACGTTGATCAGGATTTGCGGCATCAGGTAAGCGCCGCCATCCTGCGGGAAAAGCGTGGGGTCGATCAGGGCTTTCGCGCCTGCGGCGACAGCCTCGGCGGTTTGCGCCCGCACCAGATCGGCGAACCGCACCTGCGCCATCGGGCCAAGCGTGGTTTCGGGATCAAGCGGATTGCCCAGCTTGTAGCCGGATACCAGCGCAACTGATTTTTCCACGAAAGCGTCAAACAGGCTCTCATGCACATAGATGCGTTCTATCCCGCAGCAGCACTGCCCCGAGTTGAACATAGCCGCATCCATCAGCGTATCGACGGCGGCGTCCAGATCGGCGTCTTCCATGACATAGCCGGGGTCCTTGCCGCCCAGTTCCAGCCCCAGCCCGGTAAAGGTGCCCGCCGCGGCGCGTTCAATGGCGCGGCCACCGGCGACCGATCCGGTGAAGTTCACGAAATCAAAGGCACGCGCCGCAATCAGTGCGGATGTCGTATCGTGATCCAGCACGACGTTCTGGAATACTTCCTCAGGGATGCCAGCGGCATGAAACGCCTCGGCCATACGCTCACCGACCTTGAGGGTTTGGCTTGCGTGTTTGAGCACCACCGTATTGCCCGCGATCAGGGCGGGGGCGACGGTGTTGATGGCGGTCATGTAAGGGTAGTTCCACGGCGCGATGACCAGAACAACGCCATGCGCCTCGCGCGTGATGTGGCGTTTGAAGGCGGCGCTGTCTTCCAGAACGATGGGGGCGAGGGCGGTTTGCGCGATTTCGGCCATATACTGCGCTCGTTCGTTGAAGCCGCGGAATTCGCCGCCATAGCGGATGGGGCGGCCCATCTGATGCGCCAGTTCCGGCACGATCACATCGTTCATGGCACCCACATGCTCGACGGCCTTGAGGACCAGCGCGATGCGTTCGGCCAAGGGGCGCGCGGCCCATCCCTTCTGCGCGGCGCGCGCGCGCGCCGCGGCGGCTTGTGCGGCATCCAGCGACAAAGCGGGACGCTCGAGATAAACCGATCCATCAATCGGCGAGATACATCTGATCATCTTGGTCATTTCCAGTCAGGCCCGCTCGAAGCCACGAGCAATTTCATAGTCGGTCACCACGCGGTCGAACTCTTCGATCTCCCACAGGGCGGCGCGGATGTAATGGTCGATCACGTCATCGCCCATCGCGGCCCGCAGCATTTTGGAGTGGCGCAGCGTATCCACCGCATCGCGCAGGGTCCTGGGGATCTCGCCGCCTTGTGCCGCTTGATAGATGTCACCCGTGGTGGGGCGCTGCAACTCCAGCCCTTCTTCTATCCCGGCCAGACCGGCAGCCAGCATCGCGGCCATGGCGACATAGGGGTTCATATCAGAGCCGGGAATGCGGCACTCCACGCGGATCGCCTTGCTGCCTTCACCACACAGGCGGAACCCGGCCGTGCGATTGTCCACGGACCAGACCGTCTTGGTCGGCGCGAAGGTGGCTTTGGAGAAGCGTTTGTAGCTGTTGATATAGGGGGCCATGAACACGGTCATATCGGGGGCGTAGCGGATCAGCCCGGCCATGTATTTCCGCATGAGATCGGACATGCCGTGTTCGGCATCCGGATCAAAAAACGCATTCGCGCCGTCCTTCCATAAGGACTGGTGGACATGAGACGAACTGCCGACACGGTCCTGATGCCATTTCGGCAAGAAGCTGGCGGCATGCCCGTGTTGGTCGGCGATTTCCTTGGCTGCGTGCTTGGCAATCGTATGGTGATCGGCGGTGTCCAGCGCGGGCGCGTAGCGGATGTTCAGCTCTTCCTGCCCGGCCTCAGCCTCGCCCTTGGAATTCTCGACCGGGATCCCTGCGGCATAGAGGTGATTGCGCAGAGGACGCATCACGTGCTCCTCTCGCGTGGTCTGGAGGATGTTGTAATCCTCATTATAGTTGCTGATCGGCTCCAGATCACGGAATCCAGAAGCGGCGATCTGCTTGAAGGAGCGCGCGAACAGGAAGAACTCCAACTCGGTCGCCATGATCGGAGTCAGGCCCAGCGCCTCGACACGTTGGATCTGCTTCTTCAGCATCGCGCGGGGGGAGTGGGCGATTTCATGATGGCCGTGATGATCCATCACATCGCACATCACCATGACCGTCCCCTCGAGCCAAGGCATCGGACGGATCGTGCCAAGGTCCGGCTTCATCATGTAATCGCCATAGCCCTTTTGCCAGCTGGTCGCGGCATAGCCATCGGGCGTGGCCATGGCTATATCGGTCGCCAGCAGGTAATTGCAGCAATGAGTTTCTTCCCACGCGCTGTCGATGAAATGCTGCGCCACGAAACGCTTGCCCTGCAGGCGTCCTTGCATATCCACGATGCAGGCCAGAACCGTATCCACAGTTCCCGCAGCAACAGCGGATTTCAGGGCCTCGAATGTCATCAATCCGGCCATGTCGTGGCCTCCCTTATGTCTTTGTGTCGTCTGCCGTTCCCGCAGACGGCCCCGCACAAGTGCCGGGGCCGCCTGTGATCCTTGAGCAGGCCACGCCTGCCCGCAAGAGATATCAGGTGTAGCGATAGGGCCGTCCGGCCTTCTGCATGTCGGCATTATACTTCTTGAAGATCTCGACCACCTTGGCTTTGACCTCGGATTCCGATGCGATTTCGTCCCAGAAGACCAGCGCAGCATCTTCGACGGTTTTCCATTCTTCGTCAGGGATGCTGGTCAGTTGGAGTTTGGTGCCGTTGACGCGCAGGTTCGCCTCGCCGCCCCAATACCACCACTGGCGATAGTAGTGCGACTGATCGCAGCAGACGCGGAACAAGGTCTGCATGTCCTCGGGCAATTCGTTCCAGCGATCCATATTGGCAAAGAACGATCCAGCCCATGCGCCCGAGATGTTGTTGGTCAGGAAGTAGTTGGTCACATCAGCCCAGCCGACCGTATAATCCTCGGTGATGCCCGACCAAGCGATCCCATCCAGCTCGCCGGTCTGGACCGCGACCTCGATATCTTCCCAAGGCAGGGTGACGGGGACGACGCCGAATTGCGCAAGGAAACGTCCAGCCGTCGGGAAGGTGAACACGCGCTTGCCTTGCAGATCGGCGAGACTGTTGATCGGGTCCTTGGTGGCGAAATGGCAGGGATCCCAGGCGCCAGCGCTGATGTGCTTCACGCCGACGGCGGAATATTCAGCGTCCCAGATCTCGTTCAGGCCATACTGGTTAAACAACACCGGCACGTCGAGAGAGTAGCGCGAGGCGAAAGGGAAATAGCCGCCAAACACCGTGACTTCGGTCGGTGAGGCCATGGAGTCGTCATCCGACTGCACTGCGTCCAGCGTGCCGCGTTGAAGCGCCTGAAACAGTTCTCCGGTCGGAACGATCTGATCGGCATAGAACAGCTCGATCTGCATCTTGTCGCCGGCGATCTTGTTGAACATGTCCACGGCAGGCTTGATCACATGCTCGCCCAGCGCGGCGCCGGCATAGGTTTGCATACGCCAGCGAATGGTGCTTTGCGCAATAGCGGGCGTGGCCAGTGCGGCGGGGCCTGCCAATGCGGCTGTGGTCAGGAATTTGCGTCTTGTTGTCATTTCATTCTCTCCTGTTGCTTTTTGGTTCAAAGGGCGGTTCTTGCCTTTTTGTTGCTCCTTGCGGAGGTCATTTTCCGTAAACCAATTCGGGCAGCCAGAGCGCGATCTGCGGGAAGATCATGATCAGGGCCAGCGCACACAACATCACCAATACGAACGGCAGGATCGACGCGTAGATATCGCGCAACGTGATCTCGGGTGGGGCCATGGCCCGCATCAAGAACAGATTATAGCCGAAAGGCGGCGTCATATAAGCAATCTGCGTGGTGATCGTGTAAAGGATCCCATACCAGATCAGGTCAAAGCCCAATGCGCCCACCAGCGGGACATAAAGGGGCGCCACGATCACCAGCATTGCGGTATCGTCCAGAAAGGTCCCCATCAGCAGAAACGACAGCTGCATCAAGATCAGGATGACCCAAGGGTTCAGGCCAAGCCGGTCGGTGAACAGCGTGTCGATGGCCCGCACCGCACCCAGCCCGTCAAAGATCGCGCCAAATCCCAGAGCCGCCAGAATGATCCACATGAACATGCAGGAGATCATCAAGGTCTGGCGGACCGAGGTTTCAAAAACCGCTCGTGTCATGCGGCCCTTGAGGACAGCCGCGAAGAAGGCAGTCATGGCCCCGATGGCCGAGCTTTCGACAAGGCTTGTCCAGCCGTTCACAAAAGGCACCATCATCGCAGCAAAGATCACCAGCGGCAGCAGGCCCGCGCTGAGAAGGCGCAGCTTTTCTGCGCGTGAGACATTCCGCTCCTCAATGGGCAGGGCCGGGCCCAAGGTCGGATTCAATCGACAGCGGATATAGATGTACAGAATGAACATCCCCGCCATCATCAACCCCGGCACCACGCCTGCCAGCCACAACTGACCCACAGGCTGCCGCGCGATCATTGCGTAAAGCACCAGAACGACAGAAGGCGGTACAAGGATACCAAGGCTGGACCCCGCTTGAATGACACCCGTGACCATTCGCTTGTCATAGCCACGCCGCAGCAGTTCGGGCAGCGCGATGGTGGCTCCTATTGCCATGCCTGCAACGCTCAGGCCGTTCATCGCCGAGACCAGCACCATCAACCCGATCGTGCCGATCGCCAGACCACCCGACACCGGCCCCATCCAGACATGAAACATCCTGTAGAGATCATCGGCCAGTTTGCTTTCCGACAGGATGTAGCCCATGAAAATGAACATCGGCAGCGTCAGCAGCGGATACCATTTCATCAGTTTCATCGCTGCCGAAAAGGGGATTTCCGCCCCGCCCGTGCCCCAGAGCATCATGGCAGACACCGCCGCCACACCACCGATGGCAGCAAAGACGCGCTGGCCAGTGAACAGCATCAGCATCATCAGCGAGAACATGAAGATGGCGATCATGTCGTAGGACATCACACCACCTCGCCACGCAGACGCAGCACGTCCTTGAAGAACTCCGAGATAGCCTGAAGCAGCATCAGGAAGATGCCCAGCGTCATCAGCACCTTGATCGGCCACATGTAAGGGCGCCATGCCGTCGGGCTGCGCTCGAACCGGCCCAGCACTTCGGAGGCGCCATTTGGCCCGCCGGTCAGAAAGGCCCTGATCAATTCGCCATAGAAGGTCAGCGGCTCACGCCCGAAGTAACCCAGCGAATAGGCCGTCGAACTCAATGCACCCCAAAGCAATACACCCAGGAAGAACAGCAGGAACAAAACGGTAAAGGCGTCAAACCACGCTTTTCGGGTGTCGCTCCATGTATGATAGAATAGGTCCATCCGCACATTTGCGCCCATCTGCAACGCATAAGGCCCGCCCAGCATGTAATAGGCCACCATGGCGAATTGCGCCATTTCCAGCGTCATCAGGGAGGGTGTGAAGAAGGTCTTGGACACCGACGACCAAAGCAGGATCGCCACCATGACGAATATGCCATACATCACCAACCGCCCCAACCGGTAGTTGATTGCATCAACGATCCGGATGTAGCCACGCATCACCGGGGGCATGACGCCTGCCTGACGGCGCGGTTCGTGACATCTGGTTGATCCGGCAAAAACAGCATGGCAGGCCCCCTATGGATCAAGCGTGATCCAAGCCCCCCCGACCTGTCAACGATGTTTCTGAAAGATTTTCTTCACCCCGAATCGTTCTGTGCATATATTGAACAAAAAGGATCGCCAAGCCTTGACCGATGAAAGCCAGACCATCGCCGAACGGCTGCAAACGGCCTTCGACACGCTGACGCGGGCCGAGCGGCAACTGGCCGATACCTTGCTGCAGAACTATCCTGTGACCGGTCTTGCCTCGATCACGCATCTGGCCAAGGCGGCGGATGTGTCGACCCCGACAGTCGTGCGGATGGTGCAGAAACTTGGGTTTTCCGGTTTTCCCGAATTCCAGTCCGCCCTGCGAGGCGAACTTGAGGCGCGCATTTCCGACCCGATCACGAAACGAGACACATGGGTGCATTCCGCACCCGAGGGCCATATCCTCAATCGTTTTACGGATGCGGTGATCGGAAATATCCACCAGAGCCTGACCCAGATCGACCTTGATACCTTCGAGCGGGCCTGCGTCCTGCTGGCCGATCCGGACCGCAGGGTTTTTGTCGCAGGCGGGCGAATTACGCATGCTCTTGCCGAATATCTGTTCCTGCACATGCAGGTCTTGCGCGCGGGCGTGACCCATGTCCATGCGATGTCAAGCACATGGGCCCATGACCTCCTTGACCTGAGGGCAGGCGATGTCGTCGTGATTTTCGATGTCCGCCGATATGAGAACAGCACGCTGAAACTGGCGGAACTGGCCCGTGACAGGGGCGCGCGGATCATCCTGCTCACGGATCAGTGGCGCTCTCCCGTGCATGAGTTTGCCGACTGCACCTTCTGCGGCCGGATCGTCGTGCCCAGCGCGTGGGACAGTCTGGTAACCCTGATGCTGATGGCCGAGGCGCTGGTCGCCGAGGTGCAGGAACGCACCTGGAACAGCACCCGCGCCCGGATGCAGGATCTTGAGGGGATGTTCGACCGCACCCGCCTGTTCCGCAAGTTCACATGAGGGCGATGCGCGAAAATGTTGACTTTGGACCCAAGCGAATGTCTTGATTTTATCAAATGATCAAAAAGGAACAGACAGCGGGCTTGGTTTCGCAAAACTGTTTCACTGGTGTGATTGGTCGCCGTCGGTACATCCGTTCTCCAACACAGGGATACATCATGATAACCTCTGCCTTTACGTTGAAACTTACCGCGTCGGCGCTGGCCCTTGGCTTGGCCGCACCTGCCAGTGCCGATACGCTGCGCCTGCTGACATGGGGCGGCTACGCCCCCGAGAATGTCATCGAGATGTTCGAGGCCGAAACTGGCCACACTGTCGAAGTGACCACATCGAACAATGAGGAAATGATTGCGAAGTTGCGCGCAACCGGTGGCGGCGGGTTCGATCTGGCCCAACCCAGCCAGGACCGCATCGCCGGCCCGCAGGAGGAGTTTGGCATCTACAAGCCGATGGATCTGTCCAAGATCGACGCCGCTCTGTTCATCCCCTCGATGCTGGAAGCGACCAAGGCCAATACCACAGTCGGAGGCGATGTTTACGGCGTCCCGCATGTCTGGGGCACTGATGGTCTGGTGCTGAACACGGCGCAGGCTGCCGATGTCAAGGATTACACAGATCTTTGCAGTGATGCCGTCGCGGGCAAGGTGTCCTACCGGATGCGCCGTCCCACGCTGATCGGCTTTGCATTCTCGATGGGGATGGACCCCTTCGCCGCCTATGCCGACGAGGCCGCCTATACCGAGATCCTGTCCAAGGTCGAAGAGGCGCTGATCGCCTGCAAGCCCAACGTCAAGACCTACTGGTCCGGCGGCGATGAGCTGATGGGTCTGGTCCGCTCGGGCGAGGTTGTAGCCGCGATGGCATGGGATACCGGCGGCTGGAAGCTGAACGAGGACAACCCCGATGTGACCTTCGTAGCGCCCACCTCTGGTGCGCTGGGCTGGATCGACACTTTCGTGATCCCTGCCAAGGGTCAG
>Ga0209347_1001615_pt1 | contig 34913 bp, 28 predicted proteins | sample AutmiccommuBRH23_FD_187382 | JGI IMG/M metagenome (GOLD analysis project Ga0209347, IMG submission 187382) | Deep subsurface microbial communities from Mt. Terri, Switzerland - Autotrophic microbial communities BRH/23 (SPAdes) (version 2) | ecosystem: Environmental > Aquatic > Deep subsurface >...
AACTCGAATCGGGCCGGATATATTATAGCGGCCATGACATTGAAAAAGTGGACATCCGCGCGCTGCGCCGGCAGCTGGGAGTGGTCCTGCAGAACGGAAAGCTTCTGTCCGGGGATATATTAACCAATATCGTGGGGTCCAATCCAAACCTGACCATTGGTGACGCCTGGGAAGCGGCAAAAATGGCCGGGCTGGACAAAGACATAAGGGATATGCCCATGGGCATGCACACTATAATCAGCGAGGGGGCGGCCACCCTGTCCGGCGGCCAGAGGCAGCGGCTGCTGATAGCCCGGGCCATTGTCAACAGGCCCAAGATAATATATTTTGACGAGGCCACCAGCGCCCTGGACAACAAGACCCAGGCCATAGTCAGCCGGAGCCTGGACGGGCTCAAGGCCACCCGGGTGGTCATAGCCCACCGGCTCAGCACGGTGATAAACTGCGACCGGATCATCGTTTTGGATAAGGGAAGGGTCATCGAGGAAGGTTCCTACCAGGCTTTGATGAAAACCAACGGAGTGTTTGCAGAGTTGGCCAGACGGCAGCTGGCCTAGACGTTGTGTCTCATGCTGTAAATATTTCTAAAATCATGTAATGGAAATTCTGCCATGACGTATTAACAATTGAGAAAAAATAACGAGGCAAATAAACATGAGTGAAAACGAAAAGATCCAAAATATTGATTCGTCTGATGTCACCCGGTATGAAAAGTTTACCTTCCCCCGTTTCCGTGATTTATTACGGAAAGAACAGCAGGTTTCAATAGTTGCCGGGGCGGCTTCCTGTTACGGTTATCCGGCGGGACTTGTCCTGGCTGAAGCAATGGGAGGCGGTCAAACCGGTATAATCCATTCCTTGTTTGTGGCGCCGCGTTTTCGAAACCTCGGATTTGGAAAAGAACTGCTCTTTTTTGCTGAGGAGAAGCTGCGGGAAAAGGGATGTACGAAGTTGGAGATTTGTTTTACTGACGATGGGAATTCAACTTCGGCGGTAAAAAATACTCTCAGTAAGTGTGGATGGGGCGAACCGGAGTTAATGAGGGAAATCAGCAAAATTGATATCTTCTCGCTATCGAAAGAAAATTGGCCCCATCGATATCACCTTCCCGCCGCCTACACCATAATCCCGTGGCCTGACGTTTTACCGGCGAAACTCGAAGAGCTGAAAGCGCCGGAACATAAATGGTATCCGGGTTATGCGTCTCCCTTCAAGGATCAGCCCGTTAGCCCTCACTTTTCTACCAGCTTTTGGCTGTGCCTCCGGGAGGAGATCGTCGGCTGGGTGATAACGCGGCTAACAGCGCCGGATACTCTTTACTACGACATTCTTTTTGTCAGAGAAGACCTTCAAAAAACAGGACGGGGTGTCCAGTTGCTCGCCGAAGCATTAAAAGCACAATTCCGGGAACAGATACCTTTCGGGACACACATTGTAATGCACGCCGCCGGTTTTTCAAACCCGCCGCTGATAAGGTTTACGGAACGGCGTCTCAAACCTTTTGCCTTGAGAACAGAGAAATACTGGAACTCTTATAAATGAAATGATCTCTCAAAAATATTTTATTATAAGCTGTAATGGACTGCTTCACTAAACGTATTAACTAATGTGAGCAAAGGAAGAGAAGTACTTCCATTTACGACTGCGACAAAAAAGGAGGTGATATAAAATGGCTGAAAACGGAAAAATATTGACACGCGAAGAAATCGAAAAGGGAGCAATTACGAAAGCGTGGAAAGACGAAAACTTCAAGAAAGACCTGATGGAAAAGCCTCATAAAGCGCTTGCTCAATTAGGCGTTAATGTCCCCGAAAAAATTGAGATCAAAGTTGTCGAAGAGTCAGCTAAGGTGTTATATCTGGTTCTGCCGGTAAATCCCGAGGACGAATTAACTGATGAAAGCCTCGAATCCGTGGCTGGCGGCGCATGCAAAAGTTTTTGCGTTCATGATATCATTTAGTTGTTAAAGTATAACTCTTCCCGTTTCCGGTGGGATTAGCTTACTGTCATTTTTGACCCGGAGGGGGGGTCTCTCCTCCGGGTCAAAAATTTGTACCGTAAAGTACCAGGCACCCGAAGGTGATCCGTCACTATAAATTGGGTACATTCCTGTCCACAAAGGAATACCCACACTCCAGCAGGCGTGTCCCCTTTCCCTAATTGGGGACATTCCTACGACTCCCCCAGAGCCATGCATATAAAGAGGAGGTGTGTCCCCTTTCCTTGAAACCTTCAATTTACAACTTTATCTGGCCCAGCGGCGACCCCGGGAAATTAATGGTCTTTAACAGCCTGACTACTTCACTGGTTGAAGTGGGGAGGACCCATGCGGAATTGTTAAATATTCCCCGGTTTGAATACGATACCCTGCCTAAAGCTGCAAAGCAGTTTGCCGACGGGTTAAAGCAGGGAGGATTCGTCCTGGAGGATCAAACCGATGAACTGAAAATATTGAAGTTTGCCTATAACAGCAGAAAATACAACCGGATGGGGCTGGGTTTCACCATCGCCCCCACCCTGCGCTGCAATTTTGCCTGCACCTATTGCTATGAACAGGCGGGGGAAAACCAGGACAAACGGGACGGTCAAAATGTTTTCATGCCGGAGAACGTACAGCAAGAATTACTTAATTACATAAAAAAGGCGGCAAAAACAGTAAAAGGCCTGCATATCACCTGGTTCGGCGGAGAGCCGCTGCTGGGTAAAAATATCATCTTCGGCCTGTCAGAGAAAATAATCGCAATCACCGGGGAGAACAAGCTGGATTATACCGCCCGAATGGTTACCAACGGCTACCTGCTGACCGGTGACCCGGAAATAGTGCAGAAACTGAAAGATAGCAGGATAACAGCTTTCCAGATCACCCTGGACGGCCCTCCTGATGTACATAACAGCCGCCGGATGCTCAAAGCTGCTAAAGGCCCCACTTTCGACAAAATTATGGAAGGAATTAAGCTGTTGAAGGCTAATGATCTGAGCGTAGGCCTTCGTATCAACGTAGACCGTTCCAACATGGACGGTGCGTTAAAACTCCTGGATATACTGGAAGACAACAATCTGAAAGACATCACCATCAAACTGGGCCATGTTTCAGCCGATACGACAGGCTGCAAATCAATTGAAAATTCCTGTGCGACCAATGAAGAATTCACGGTATTGAACCAGACCCTCCAGGAAACCTTAAGGCAAAGAGGCTTTAAAACAGGCCAAACCCCCTACTATCCCCGTATCGCAAATTCCTGTACAGCCAACCAAATGAACGCCTTTGTGGTGGATCCCGACGGCGATATGTACAAATGCTGGTCCGAAATCGGCGACAAGCCCGCACGCATTGGTAATATTATTGACTTTAAGCAACGTGGCAAGGATGAGCGGATGCGCGAAATACGCTGGCTTACCTGGGAGCCTTTCGATTATGCAGACTGCCTGGCCTGCAAAGTGCTGCCTATCTGCATGGGAAGCTGTGCTTACCGGGCAATGTTTGTCAACAAAGACAGGCCGGATTGCGCGGAGTGGAAATACGGACTGGAACATTACGTACGGGCCCGGTTTAACAGGGAGAAAGAAATCAGGGCGGCAGGTGAGAAGTCCGGGGACATTGGGGATCGATCTTAGCTTTTATGTCACGCAAAGCGGCCCCCATCAAAATCTCCTGCGCCGCCATGAGCCTTTTGGGCGGTCGGGAAGACGCAAATGAAAAACAAAAGCACCCGCAATCACTTGCGGGGCTTGCCTTTTCCTGGTGCGGGTGGCCAGACTCGAACTGGCACGGTCTATTAAACCGGGGGATTTTAAGTCCCCTGCGTCTGCCATTCCGCCACACCCGCGCGAGACACAAAATCAAGCATATTAATTTTAGCACCCGGCCGGGGCGCTGTCAATGGCGCTGTTGTTATTGCCCGGATTGCTTCTCGTGCTGAAAAATCTGAAGCAGGGCCATCCCGGCCGCGTCTTCCGGGGAATCGGCGCAGTTTTCCTGCCTTTCGTCTTTGTAGCACCATTTATCGGTTTCTTTGTCGTATTCCAGCGTGAAGCCTTTCGCCGCCCTGATTTTTAATTCGTATAACAGATGGGCCAGCCTCGGCAGCCACACCAGATCACCGATCTCCCGGAGCGAGAGAACGATCTTCTTTTGTTTCTCGTGGCGGGGAATAATAGGCTCAATGATCTCTTCTCCGGCTTCCCCGTATACGATTGTCAGGTCGCCGACTTTCGGCTCCCATGGCAGGTAGTTGGCCAGTGCCTTTGCGTAATCAATGCTGATCAACAGCGCAGCCCCCTTTGTCGGCAAGTCGTTAAATATAGTATAAGAAGAGGCGCTGCAACACGTGCCTCTTCTTCATCTTATTTCCAAGACCCCCCGCTGAAGCAGAATCTCCACCTGAAGCCCCGCTGTTTAGCGCAGGCTAAATGAGTTCACTCTTGATCGCAGGACGGACCGGCCTGCGTCACGGTATTCATCTCCGGCCGCGGAAAGCCAGGATTAAAAGCTGGGCAACGCCGAAGGCAAGCAGGACCAGATTGGCCAGCGACGGGAGAAATGTAAGCGTGAACGCGGCCAGAATAAAAAGCGGCCCCAGGATTACAAACAGGTTCCTAATTTTACAGGTTAACATAGACAAAGTTCCTTATCTTTAGAATTTTCTGTTTAGCGGACAATCAGTACCGAGCAATAAGCGTAACGGGATACGGCGCTGCTTACGCTGCCCAGGAGGTAGCCCTTGACACCGCTCAAACCATGGCTTCCCATCACGATCAGGTCATAACTGTCCATTTTCGCCTTCACGCAGATGGCGTCGGCCGGATGCCCGGGGACCATGTCGGTGTCGACCGCTATGTTGTAGGAAGATAATTCCGCACGCGTGGATTGAAGCAGTTCTTTAGCCTGCACCTTCGCTTCGTCGAGAACGATGCTCCGGAAGCGGTCAACGGGCAGCACAGGCACCACGTGGAACAGGGTGATGGAGGCGCCCGCTTTTGCGGCCAGTTCCGCGCCCTTGTGGGCGGCCAGCGCCGACTTTTCCGATCCGTCTATCGGAATGAGAATTTTTTGATACACCCCTCGTTTTCCCCCTCAAAAAATTTTGACTTACGTTATCTTTTACTTCTTTAAAGGATCGCTAAATCCCTGCCGGTTATTTCAGGGGTCAGAAAAAGAGATTATAAAAAGGAGAATCAAACAACCGGCTGAATGAAGCCTTTTCAGGAGCCCTTCAATAAGGATTTACCTTTATTCCCTTAAATATTTTAAAGGAAAATCGTGTTTTGTGTATAATGTTTTTTAAGACTGCTTTAAATGGCGGCTGGATTCTAACTGACAGAAATGAAGGAGTGTAAGATATGTTTCTCTCTGCCCTGCACATGGAAAAGATTTTAAGCCCGCTTGAAAACAAGGGTGTCTTCGATGATTTGGAAAAACTTTACGCCCAGATGCCGGAGACCGAATGCGAAGGGTGCGCCACCTGCTGCACGGCGCCCCCGCCGGGTTACTTGATCGAGTTTTTAAACCTTTACCGTTATCTAAAGCGCAACCTGGCGGCGGAACGGGCCAGCATCATGGTAAAGCTGGCCGACTATTACTTTCTTGAGCTGGTGGACATCAACGTGAAATGCCCTTTTCTGTCCGGTGATAACAAATGCCTGGTTTATCCCGTTCGTTCATTGAGCTGCCGTTTCTACGGCCTCCAAAACCGGGAGGAGTCCTTCGACCACACCGCGATGCAAAAGTTGGCGCAGTTCTACCGGGAGCGGCACGGCATCGAACTCCCGCCGGAGATCGTTTCCTTCCACTTGCCGCCCAATTGCGCCAGGGTCAGGGTTGCCAGGGGCAAGCACCTTAAAAAAGGCGACATTGAGCGGTTGATCACCGAGTTGGCCGGGCTTGAGGCGCATGTCATGCCGCCCGAATACATTGAGCAGGACCGCTCGCTCCTGCCTTTTGCCAGCTACCTGGCCCTGACCGTTCTGGGTGAAGGGGCCCGGTCAAGGCGCATCCGGGTGATGAAAGAGTATCTGGAAACAGGAAGAAGCGAGCTTTTAGAAGGGTACAGGGAAAAAGCGAAAGAGTTTAACTTTTAAGGGTCATTAGAGTTTTTAGAGAGTTTTACTATTGTTGATGGATCATATAGTTGATGGAACATATAAAGGAGGCCGGCGCAAGTGACCGGGAAATATAAAAGAGAACTGGCGGCTATGCTGGAAAGCGACAGCCTGCCGGAGGTGACTCAGGACGATACCTTCACCTTCGGCTGTGTTGACGTGTGCATGGGCCGCTGCTGCAACACCATCAGCATCATGCTGGACCCTTGGGACGTGGAAACCATGGCCCGTTACCTCGGCCTGCCGGGTCAGGAGTTTCTCAAGGAATACTGCATTTATGAGCTTGACCAGCGGGGGGGCTGGCCTTTTGTCCGCCTGCGCCATGCGGAAACAGGCGCCTGCGCTTTCATGCTGCCGGGCGGGAAATGCCGGGTCTACCCCGCCCGCTCCCGGAACTGCCGCACCTATCCCCTGGGCCGGGCGGTACGCGTCGATCGGGATGGCGGCGAGGCCAGGATTGAGGGAAAGCTGTTCATGGTCGAGCGCCAGAAGTTCTGCCTGGGGCACGGCGCCGGCCGGGTCTGGACGGTGCGGGAATGGCTTGCTGAGGCGGCGGCCGAAAAATATGACGAGCTCTCAGACCTGTATATCGAGCTGATTGACTATGCCGGTACAGGGCTGGCTGTTGACGCCTGGATGACGTCCGGCACGGCGCAGTTGATGGCGCCGCTGCTGTTCGGGGCTGATCTGCTGCGTAAAAAGGTGGGCGTCGCGCCGGCAGAGGCGTCCCACGAAGAATTTTACCGGCGCCGGCTAAAGGCTTTGCGGGCACTGTTAACCGAACTCGCCGCCTGTTTCGGTTTCGGGCCCAAAGCGGGCGCTGCCGGGGGGGAAATGGTCAGCTCGGTGACGATGATGGAGCAAGTGAAAAATATCTTAATAGCGGGCTGAAGCCGTCGGTGCTATTAATGTCTGCCAGCGGCCGTAGGAGCTTTTGATCCAATATTGTCCTTCATTTTCGCAGTGTTTTGCATCCGCACAATGCACTTTGTGCTTCCAGGGGCGGTAACAGTTGGTACAACGGCGCCAGACGAAGAAGACGGCGAATTTTTTTGGTTATTAAAGCTTGTCAAACAAGGGAATCCATGATATATTCTTTCTAGTTGATTCTTGACACAAAGTCATAAATAATACCCTTCATCATCATGTATCCTCTTGTTTAAGCCGCTGGGCTTCGCACGTCAATAAAAGGTTTCGGTCCAGTCTACTCCAAAAAAATATTCCACGTCTTTAAAGCCCTTGCCGGACCTGTATGGACAGACCGGTTGGACGAGGGGCCCGGGCCTGTTGAGCCGGCCTGTTGTTTTAATGTAAGGGGGGTGAAGGAAATTCTTTGCCGGGGGGGGGATGCAATCGTCTGAAGTGGCCTGAAACCACGTTTTGATTTGTGATTTTGGTGAACAAAGCCGCTGTTTCCTGTCACAATCAAAGGGCATGTGCGTCGATTCGCAATTTTTTGTAAACGCGGGGATAGGTGGCCCAATTAGTTTTTTGGGCTAAGTGATAGCCATCACAAGCACAAGCAACCCATGCCGGAGGCAATGCCCCGGGCGATAGACACCGGTTGCTTTCCGTTTCAGAAAAAAAGAGAGGTTTTACAAATAAAGGGAGGGATTTAATTTTATGTCACAATTAGTGTCTCCGCACGGAGGTAAATTGACCCCGGTTCTGCTGCCCGAGGCGCAGCGCGCAGCTGCGCTCGCAAAAGCCAAAACCCTGCCGGTAATCCGGATGAGCTCGCGTGAGGCCTCCGACCTTTTGATGATCGGCATGGGCGCTTTCAGCCCCCTGACCGGCTTCATGGGTAAAGCCGACTACGAGAGCGTCGTCTCCACCAAGCACCTGGCCAATGGCCTGGCCTGGCCCATTCCGATCACCCTGTCTGTCACCAAAGAAAAGGCTGCCGAACTGAAAGAGGGCATGGAAGTAGCCCTGGTTGACGATGAGACCGATGTCTATGTTGGTATCCTCGTTGTTGGCGACAAGTACGCCTACGACAAGACCAAAGAGTGCAAGGAAGTATTTTTCACTGACGACATGAAGCACCCCGGCGTCCAGAAGGTTATGGGCCAGGGCGAAGTGAACGTGGGCGGCAGTATTATTACTTTTAGCCAGATGGGCTACGCCTCCAAGTATCCCAAGTACTTTGCGACACCGGCGGATACCAGGGCTCTCTTTACATCGAAGGGCTGGAAGACAATCGCTGCTTTCCAAACCCGGAACCCGCTCCACCGCTCCCACGAGTTCTTGTGCAAAATCGGCAACGAGGTTTGCGACGGCCTGATGATTCACCCCATCGTCGGCAAGTTGAAGCCTGGCGATATCCCGGCTGACGTTCGCATTGAGTGCACCGAAATTCTTTTAAAAAATTACTTCAATGAGAACAAAGCGGTTATGCGCGTATACCCGATGGAAATGCGCTATGCTGGTCCCAGCGAAGGCATCCTGCACGCCATCTTCCGCCAAAACTTTGGCTGCACCCATATCCTGGTCGGCCGTGACCATGCCGGCGTCGGCAGCTATTACACCCCGTATCAGGCGCAGGAACTGTTTGACCAGTTCAAGCCCGGCGAGATTATCTGCCAGCCGATTAAAGTTACCTCTTCCTTCCATTGCTTCAAGTGCGACGGCACCACCACCGAGAAGACCTGCCCGCACGGCGCCGAAGACCACCTCAGCATCAGCGGCACCAAAGTGCGCGAAATGCTGGCCGCCGGCGAAATGCCGCCGAAGGAATTCAGCCGTCCGGAAATGCTCAAAGTCCTCATGAAGTACTACCAGAGTCTGTAAGAAATTTACTTTGTTACGCAAACCGGCGGCGAAGGCGCCCTTTATAGTGCCACGACGCCGGAGTTTTCACGACACGCGGCCGCAGGCTTTTGCGCCGGCAGGCCGGGCGCTCCGCTACTACCGGTATGAGGAGGTGGTCGGTAAAACCGGGTGATCGTGTTGCTCACCCGGCGTGGGCAGTACAAAGAAGGTACCAGTGAAGATTGTCTCGGGAGGGAAAAGGTTGCCATTTTAGGGAGCCTGAATTACCGGAGAAATTTACAATGAACCGAGAACCGGAAAGCTTTAAAAAGGGAACAGGAGGTTGAATAAATGCCAGCTTTTGTTATCGCCGAAAAATGTGACGGCTGCAAAGGGCAGGACAAAACTGCCTGCATGTACGCGTGCCCCAATGACCTGATGGTGCTGGACAAAGAAAAAATGAAAGCCTACAACCAGGAAACCTGGACCTGCTGGGAGTGCCTCTGCTGCGGCAAAATCTGCCCGCAACAGGCCATCGACCTGCGTGGCTACGCCGATTTCGTGCCCCTGGGCGCCAGCGTGACTCCTCTGAGGAGCTCCGACAACATTATGTGGACCATCAAGTTCCGCAACGGTTCGATCAAGCGCTTTAAATTCCCCATCCGGACCACTGAAGAAGGCAAGGCTGTTCCGGACGGCGGTTTCGGTCCGGACAAGGCGGAAGACATCAACAGCCCGTACCTCTTCACCGAGCCCGCGTCCCTTGGTGGTACAGACCTCTATACATTAAAGAAATAAATATCCAGTTATCTATCAGAGGAGGGAAAGAATAAATGGCATTACCGACTTTTGAAACCGTAGAAGTTACCACTGATTTCTTGATCGTCGGCGGCGGTATGGCAGCCTGCGGCGCGGCCGTGGAAGCTTCCTACTGGGCCAAAAAATACGGCGTAAAAGTGACCCTGGTGGACAAAGCAGCGATGGACCGCAGCGGCGCCGTGGCCATGGGCCTTTCAGCCATCAACCAATATATCAACGTCTCCAGCAAGTCGCAGAACCCGGCCAATACGATTGAGCAGTATGTCGACTATGTCACCCAGGACCTGATGGGGATCATCCGGCAGGACCAGGTGGCCGACATCGCCCGTCACGTCGACTCATCCGTGCACCTGTTCGAGCAGTGGGGCCTGCCGATCTGGAAAGACGAAAACGACAAGTATGTCAACGAAGGCCGCTGGCAAATCATGCTGAACGGCGAATCTTACAAGGTCATCGTGGCTGAGGCCGCCAAGAACGCCCTCGGCATGGATAACATTTATGAGCGCGTTTTCATCATTGAGCCGCTTCTTGATGGCGACCGCGTCGCCGGCGCAGTGGGCTTCAGCGTCCGCGAAAATAAATTCTACGTCTTCAAGGCGAAGGCTGTTCTGGCTGTCATGGGCGGCGCGGTTGGCGTGTTCAAGCCCCGCTCCACCGGCGAAGGTCTCGGCCGCAGCTGGTATCCTCCGTTCTCCACCGGTTCCAGCGCCTACTTCACCATCAGGGCCGGCGCCGAAATGACCTGTCAGGAAGTCCGCTTCATCCCGGTTCGCTTTAAGGATGCTTACGGCCCGGTCGGCGCCTGGTTCCTGCTCTTCAAGTCCCGCGCCACCAGCGCCCTCGCCGGCGAGTACATGGTTGAGCGCCGCCCCGAGCTTGAGAACTGGGCTCCGTACGGCCTGGTGAAGCCGATTCCGGCCAACCTGCGCAACTATCTGGGTATGCTCGATGTCTTTGAAGGCAAAGGTCCGATCTTCATGAGGACAGACGAAGCCATCAGCAACATCGCCAAGAAGTACGAAGACGACCCGAAGGCTTTCAAGAAGAAAATGAAAGAACTCGAGTCGGAAGCCTGGGAAGACTTCCTCGACATGACCATCTCACAGGCTCTGCTGTGGGCTGCCACCAACGTTGAGCCTGAAAAGAAATACTCCGAAATCGCCGCCGCCGAGCCCTACTTCATCGGCTCCCACTCCGGCGCGTCCGGCGCCTGGGTCAGCGGTGCGGAAGACCTGCAGACCGAAGCGTCCAAGAAAGACTACTGCTGGGGCTATACCAACATGACCACCGTGAAGGGCCTGTTTGTGGCCGGCGACGCTTCCGGCGCTTCCAGCCACAAGTTCTCCTCCGGCTCCCACGCTGAAGGACGGATCGCCGCCAAAGCGGCCATCAAGTTCATCCTTGACAATAACACCCAGCCGAATGTTGACGCTGCTGCGGTCGAAGCCCTCAAGACCAGAACCTATGCGCCGCTGGCCATCTTTGATGAGTTCAAGGGTTACACCACCAACAGCGACGTCAACCCGAACTACATCAAGCCGATGATGTACATGTACCGCCTGCAGAAGCTCATGGACGAGTACGTCGGCGGTGTGAGCGCCAATTTCTCCACCAACACCCCGAGCCTCGAACGAGCCCTTGAGCTGCTCGGCTTACTGAAAGAAGACGCCGAGAAGCTGGGCGCCGAGAACCTGCACGAGCTCATGCGCTGCTGGGAAAACATCCACCGGACCTGGCAGGCGGAAGCGCACATTCGCACAGTCATGTTCCGTGAAGAGACCCGCTGGCCCGGCTACTATTTCCGTGCCGACCACCCGAAGATGGACGAGGCCAACTGGCACTGCTTCGCCAACGTCACCTACAATCCCGGCTCCGGCGAGTGGACTCTCGCCAAGAAGCCGATGCACAAGATCTTCGCTTAATAGCTGCATCGAGGACGCGTGTTTGAGCCTGGCTTAAACGAGCGTTTCAAAAAATACGGCAACAGTCAAACCACCGCGCTTACAGGCTCGTGTCCGTCTGTGGCCACGAGCCTGCTTATTGCGCCGCAACCAGATCCTCACCTCCGGTGGGGATGTTTGGCGGTAAACGGATCGCGTTTGTGGGGACTGGAAGAGATATTTTTGTTGCTTTTAAGCCAGTTTTTCACAGGCGCCCTAGAGCAGGTCGCCTGAAGCTTTTTCAGTCTGCAACCAATTTCAGGGTGTGCTGTAAATATGTTTACCGGAAGAGCCAGAACAAAATGAATGGAGATAGGTGCATGAATAATAGCATTTTGGTCGTTGGCGCCGGCATGGCCGGCTTGACTGCCGCTATCGAGGCCGCCGAGGTGGGTTACGAGGTGATTCTCGTCGAGAAAAACCCTTATTTTGGCGGCAAGGTTACCCAACTCAACGAATATTTCCCCAAGCTCTGCCCGCCCAACTGCGGTTTGGAAATTAACTTCAGGCGGATCAAGAGCAATCCCAAAATAAAGTGTTACACGATGGCCACTGTTGAGAATATATCCGGCCAGGAGGGCGACTTTGACGTTACGCTGAAGTTTGCCCCGCGCTTGATCAACGAAAACTGCACCGCCTGCGGGAAATGCGCCGAGGTGTGCCCGGTGGAGCGGGTGAACGATTTTAATTTTGGCCTGGACAAGAACAAGGCGGCCTACCTGCCCCATAAGTTTGCCTTTCCAATGAAGTACGTCATCGACGGTTCCGTCTGCCAGGGCTCCGCTTGCGGTAAATGCGCGGAAGTGTGCGATTACGACGCCATCGAACTGGGGATGCAGGAAAAGAACGTGACCATCAAAGCCGGGTCGATCATCTGGGCGACCGGCTGGAATTCCTATGATCTGACCAGGCTCAGCAACTACGGCGGCGGCCGCTACCCCAACGTGATCACAAATTTGATGATGGAGCGGATGGCCAGTTTGACCGGTCCGACCCAGGGCAGGATTGTACGCCCCTCCGACGGGCAGGAGCCGAAAAGTATCGCTTTTGTCCAGTGCGCCGGCTCCCGGGACGAAAACCACATCAAGGCGTGCTCCAATGTCTGTTGCCTGGCGTCCTTGAAGCAGTCCACTTATGTGCGGGCCCAGTACCCGAACGCCAAAATTGTCATTTATTACATCGACATCCGGGCTCGCGGCAAGTATGAAGATTTCTACGTCAAGGTCCAGGAAGAAACCAATGTTACTTTCATTAAGGGGAAACCCGGCGAGATCAAGGAAAACCCCCTGAACGGGAACCCTGTTGTCGTTGTGGAAGATCAGGCCACCCAAAAGGTCGGGGAAGAAGAATTCGACCTGGTGGTGCTTGCCACCGGCATGGCCCCGGCCACCAGGGATGCTGCCATACCGGCCGGGATGGCCTATGACGAGGACGGATTTATTGCCTCTGAGTCGTCGACACCGGGTATTCATGGCGCCGGTTGCGTCAACAAGCCGTTAGAAGTCGCCTCGACAGTACAAGACGCTACCGCTGCAGCGCTAAAGGCTATTCAATCGGTGAGGAGGCAGAATAATGGCTAAGAAAATCGGTGCATACATCTGTTCCGGCTGCGGCATCGGGGACAGCCTTGATGTGGCTGCCCTCTGTCAAGTCGCGAAAAAAGAAGGCAAGGCGGCTTTCTGTAAAACCCACGCGAATCTGTGCGGCGCGGAAGGCATTGCCTTAATCAAAGCCGACATTGAGGGTGAAGGCGTCAATACCGTTGCAGTTGCGGCCTGCTCGCCCCGGGTCAAGTTTGATATCTTTGACTTCGGCGCGGCAGTCATGGTGGAGCGGATCAACTTGCGGGAGCAGGTGATCTGGTGCCATGAGCCGGAAGACGAGGATACCCAGGCGCTGGCGGAGGACAATATCCGGATGGGAATGGTTCGGGCCAACCAGGCTGAACTTCCCACGCCGTACCTCGGCGAGAACCTCTCCAAAACGGTCCTGGTCATCGGCGGCGGTCTTGCCGGCATGACGGCCGCGCTGGAAACGGCCAGGGCCGGCTACCCGGTTGTGCTCGTGGAAAAAGAAGCGTCCCTCGGCGGCTGGCTGAACAAGATTTACAAGGCGGCGCCTTTAAAACCGCCCTTCAACGATCTGGCTGAACCGGGCGCGGACGCTCTGGCCAAAGAGATCGAGGACAATGCCAACATCAAGGTTTACACCAATGCCGTCATTGAAAAAACTTCCGGCGGCCCGGGCATGTTCGACGTCACCATCAGCGCCGGCGGCGGCAGCGCGACGGAGCGAATCGGCTCCATCGTTGTGGCCACCGGGGCCAAGCCATACGACACCGACAAGGTGAAGTCGCTGCCAAACCTCGGTTTCGGCGCCTTTCCGGATGTGGTCACCAACGTCATGTTTGAGGAACTGGCCAAAAAGGGGGGCGGTAAGATCCTGCGCCCTTCCGACGGCAAAGAAGTCCAGAATGTGGCCTTTATCCAGTGCGCCGGCTCCCGGGACAAGGAGCACCTCCCCTATTGCTCGGCAGCCTGCTGCATTGAGTCGCTGAAGCAGGCCCTCTACCTGAAGGAGCAGAACCCGGAGGCCTCAGTATACATTTTCTTCAAGGATATCCGTTCCTCCGGCCAGTACGAGCATTTCTACAAGCGCGTGCAGGGTGAGGGGGTCGTATTCATCAAGGGTGACGTCACCTGCGTGAGCGATGAAGACGGCGCCCTGGCGGTGGAAGCCGACGACATCCTGCTCGGCGGCAAGGCGAGCGCCCAGGAGCTGGATATGGTGGTCCTGGCCACCGGCATGGTTACCACCTACGCGCCGGAAGAGTCGGCTGACGTGGCCTGTGAGTCTGCCGCGGCAGCCGCTCCCGCTGAAGAAGGGCAGTCGCCCGCGGCGCCGGCCATTCCTAAGCTGAATATCCTGAACCTGGATTACCGGCAGGGTCCCGAGATGCCGGCTTTGAAGTACGGTTTCCCCGACTCGCACTTCATCTGCTTTCCGTATGAGACCCGCCGGACGGGTATTTATGCCGCCGGCAGCGTGCGCAAGCCGATGGATCTGGTAACGGCCGTCGAGGATGCCGCCGGGGCGGCATTGAAGGCCATCCAGTGCGTGGAGTCGACGGCCAACGGCGCCGCGGTGCACCCGCGCTCCGGCGACCTTTCCTTCCCGGAATTCAACATGAACCGTTGCACCCAGTGCAAGCGCTGCACCGAAGAGTGTCCCTTCGGCGCCATCAACGAGGACGCCAAGGCCAACCCGCTGCCCAGCCTGACCCGCTGCCGGCGCTGCGCCACCTGTATGGGCGCCTGTCCGGAACGGATTATCTCCTTCAAGAACTACTCGGTACCGATGGTCGGCAATATGATCAAGGCCATTGAAGTGCCGGAGGAAGACGAGGAGAAGCCGCGCATCCTGATCTTCGCCTGCGAGAACGACGCCTATCCGGCCCTGGATATGGCGGGGATCAACCGCATGAAATACAATCCCTGGGTGCGGGTGATTCCGGTCCGCTGCCTGGGCTCGCTGAACCTGGTTTGGGTGGCTGACGCCATGTCCAGTGGCATTGACGGGCTGATGCTCATGGGCTGCAAGCATGGCGATGACTACCAGTGCCACTATGTAAAGGGGAGTGAGCTGGCTGAAATCCGCCTGTCCAAGGTTTCGGAAACGCTCGACAGGCTTAGCCTGGAATCCGATCGGGTTCGCGCCACCACCGTGAGCATCATGGATTACGAGAAGATCCCGGCCATGCTGGACGACTTTGCCAGGCGGCTGGAAGAACTCGGTCCCAACCCGATGAAGGGCTTCTAAGCGCAACAGAACAGGCCGGGGCGGCCGTTAAGGGGGCCGTCCCGAAAGACCTGTTAAAAAGAAGGTTAAAGGAGCACGCGTAAAATATGGCAGATTGCAGAATCTCTCCTGACGCCCAGAAAATTGACTTGAGCTTTGCTAAGGAAATTTATGCGCTGGAAAACGGCTCATCGATCAAGCTGTGCATGAACTGCGGGGTCTGTGTGGTGTCCTGCGCAGCCATGGCCGAGATGGAGTATGCGCCGCGCCGCCTCTTCAACCTGATCAAGGTCGGCAAAAAGAACGAGGTGCTCAAATCCAATACCATGTGGATGTGCACATCGTGCTGCACATGCAAGGCGCGCTGCCCGCGCGGCATTCCGATTATCGACGTGATGCACGATTTAAAGAAGTACTGCATCGACAAGGGCTATGTCAGCTTCCCGCAGGCGGAATTTTACCAGGCCTTCTGGAACGAGATGCAAAAATTCGGCCGGGTTTATGAAGGCAACTTAATGAAAAACTATCTTTTAAAGAAAGGCCTCATCTATGCCATCAAGAAGGGGCTGGAAATGAAAGACATGGGGATGGATATGGTCAAGCACGGGCGCATGCCGATCATGCAGATGCTGCCATTCGTATCCCCCCCAAAAATCAAGGGGATGCAGAGCTTGAGCTCCATCATCGCCAAGGCGCAGTCCCAGCAGAAGGAGGCTAAGTGATGCGGTACAGTTTTTACCCGGGCTGTTCCATGGAAGGCGCGGCCAAACCCTATCTGAAGTCCATCGAAGCGGTGGCCGGGGCGCTGGACATGCAAATCGAAGAAATTCAGGACTGGAACTGCTGTGGCGCAACCATTGCCTCCGGCGTGGTCGGGGATTATACCCAGCAGGTCGTCACCGCGCGCAACCTGGCTCTGGCCGAGGCCAAAGGGAACGACATTCTGGTGGGCTGCAGTTCCTGCTATTTGAGCCTGGCCACCACCAACAAGCGCTTTCAGGAAGATGAGCACTTTGCCCGGATGGCCAACGAAGCTCTGGCGGCAGGCGGTCTGAAGTACAACGGCACGATCCGGGTGCGCCAGTTCTTGGAGGCTTTGATCAGCGACATCGGGCTGGAAAAAATCAAGGCCAGGGTGAAAAAGCCGCTGACCGGTTTGAAAGTGGCCGGCTATGTCGGATGCCAGACTGTGCGGGCGCTGCCCTGGGAGTTTGACGATCCGGAAAACCCCGTTTTTCTTGACAAACTGATTGAGACTCTTGGCGCGACCGCGGTCCCGTTTCCCATGAAGGCCCGCTGCTGCGGCAGTTCCCAGGCCGTTGCGGCGCCAGAAGTCGTGTTGAGCTACGGCAAGAACATCCTCAACTCGGCATCGGCCGGCGGCGCCCAGTTGATCGTCACGCCGTGCCCGATGTGCCAGCTCAACCTGGAGGCCTACCAGGGTCAGGTCAACAAGACCTACCAGACCAATTTCTCCCTGCCGGTGCTGTTCTTTACGCAGTTGATGAGCGTCGCCTTCGATCTGGGCCCTGCCGCTGCCGGGCTGAATTACCTGATCGTGCCGGCTGAAAAAGCGCTGGGATCATTTGCCAGGTAAATGCTCTGCTCCTTATGGGACAATAGAAATAGATAAATTTTTTAATTTCGTGTATGTTTATTTGATGGGGCAGGAGTATAATTATTATTACGAATTTTAATCAGGGCTGCCGGCGTTATCCCGGTGTCAATGGCAATGGTGGGATTGAAAATTAATCGCGGGAGGGGAAAGAATTGCCGGAAAGAGTGCACATCGATACCGACTTTTTAATCATCGGTGGAGGGACCGCCGGTTGTCTGGCCGCCTGGGAAGCCCGCCGGGTGGGCGGTCCGGACGTTGCCATCACCATCCTTGAGAAAGCCTTCATCCGCCATAGCGGCTGCCTGTCGGCGGGGATGAACGCTCTGAACATGTATATCAACGAGGGTACGCCGGAAGACTACGTTTCATACGTGCGCTACGATATGTGCGGCGCGCCGGTCCGCGAGGACATCATCCTGAGCGTGGCCAGGGAGGTTAATGAAACCGTGGCCATTATGGAAAAGGCCGGCCTGCCGATGAAAAAGAAAGAAGACGGCCGCTATTTAAACCGCGGCAAGTGGAACATCGAGATCAACGGCTCGATGCTGAAGCCGATCACCGCCTCCATGGCCCAGGCGGCCAACGCCAGGATATTCAACCGGGTGTATGTCACCAACATTTTGGTTAAGGACGGCCGGGCCGCCGGCGCTGTCGGCTTCGGCGTACGGGACGGCAAGTTCTACGTGGTCCGGGCCAGGGCTGTTCTTTTGAGCGCCGGCGGCGCGGCCGGCCTTTGGCGTCCGGCCAACCATGGTGACGCCCACCACCGCATGTGGTATTTCCCCTTCAACACCGGGGGCGGCTATGCCATGTGCAAGCGCGCCGGCTGCGAGATGACCGGTTTTGACCAACGGCTGGTCACCGTGCGCACAAAGGACACCTATTCTCCCACCGGCACGCTTCAAATCGGGATGGGGGCGCCGATGGTGAACGCCAGGGGCGAAGCCTTCATGCGTGATTATCCGGAATACATCAAGTGGGGCGGGCACACGGCGCCCACCCAGATTCGCCTGCTGGGCTTCTGCAGGGAAACGGAGAACAACCGCGGGCCAGTTTACATCGATACCTCCAAGGGGGACCCTTACAAGGTGGCCGGCCTGAAAAGCCAGTACCTTGATATGAGTCCATCCCTGGTCCTTTACTGGGGCTGCAACGACATTAACCCGTCCAAGGAGCCGGTTGAAATCGATGCGGCGGACCCGGCCGTGGTCGGCGCCCATGCCGGGATGTCCGGCGCCTGGACTCCGAAAGAAGACCGGATGACCACTCTGCCCGGACTGTTTGTGTCGGGCGATGCCCTTGGCGGGGCGCCCTCGCGCTTTATCTCCGGAACGTGGACCTGCGGCCGCATCGCCGCCAGGCACTGTATTGAGTGGATCAAAAATCAGCCGGATCTGGCCGAACTGGACCCGGCGGAAATCGACGCCCAGGAAGAACTGTCCTTCCGGCCGGCGAGAAATTACGAGGAACTGGCCAATTCAGGGTTCTGGACGGACGGCGCCCTGAAAGAGGGGATCAACCCCAAGCAGATGGAAGACCGTATGCAGCGGATCATGGAGGATTACTGCGGCGGCTGGACCAGAATGTTCAACGTCAGCGAGCCCTACCTGAAGGTGGCGCGCAAACTGCTTGAGCGGCTGCGCAAGACCCAGCTGCAGTACCTGGCCGCAAAGGACCTGCACGAGCTGCAGTTGGCCTGGGATGTGCTGAACCGCCTGGAAGTCTGCCAACTGGTTGTTGAGCACATCAGCCACCGCAAGGAGACCCGCTACCCGGGCGCTGTCAACCGGACTGATTACCCCGATTGCAGCGAAGAATACGACTGCTTTGTCAATTCGGTTTGGAACCCGGTGACCGATGAGATTACCTTCAATAAGCGACCCTATGTCCAGATTGTGCCGGGAGACAGAAAGAAGCAGACCATCTAATTTAAGTTTTTCTGGTTGCGAATAAAAAGTGGGAGGAGGACCATGGATGCCCCCAAAAGTAGACCCCGTGAAGTGTGACGGTTGCCAGGGAGAAGGGGAGCCTTTGTGCGAGCAGGTTTGCCCCGGCAACCTGATGACCCTGGAAACAGAGACCAAAAAAGCATTCTGCCGCGACGCGGGAGATTGCTGGGACTGCATGACCTGCACCAAGGCCTGTCCCCGCCAGGCTATCCAGACCCAGCTCCAGTATCAGCTGGCTTTCTTCCCCGGCAAGCTGATGCCCCTTGTCGGCACCAACAGTGTGACCTGGACTTCCATTGACTGCCACGGCCGGGTCGAGCGTTTTGTAATTAAAACTATTACCGGCGATGACGATGAGGATGAGGATTAAAGCCCACGCCTGGCAATTTGGCTCGAAAAACTCAGGCGTTAGAAACTAAAATAACATCAGCCTTCGCTTAGCTGAGATGGCGGGACCAGGGCCGGAACGTCCCTGAGTTAAGTCTGCTGGAGATCGCGCAAGACCTTTGTGGCTTCGGTCGATGAAGCAGGAAGCACCCACTTCTAAAGTGGCGGGTGGTTCACTGAGCCCTGCTTTTTTTCAGGCGGGCTTTTTTATTATCCTTTTAAAACGGCAGGGCCAGGTTTGGAGGATGAAAATGGCCGGCAGGATTGGAATTTTTGTCTGCGGATGCCGCGGAGCGGTTTCAGATGTGATGGACCCCGAAAAAATCGTCGCGGGTCTGGCCAGGGTCAAAAAAAACGTGGCTGTCAAGGCCGCTCACGACAGCCTTTGCTCCCCGGAGGGCCGGGAACTGATCCGGGAAAAGGCGCAAGAGAACGATGTGGACTGCCTGCTCATTGCGGCCTGTCCGGCCCACCTCCATGATCAGGCTTTTAAAGAAGTGGCCGGGGGCGCCGGCCTCTCCCCGGAAATGGTGCTCCGGCTGGATCTCCGGGAAGGTTGCGCCTATGCCCACCGGGATGACCCGGCGGCAGCCGGCGTGAAAGCAATCAACCTGATCAAGATGTACAGCGCGCGGGCCAGGCTGACGCAGCCGCACCAGCCCATTTTAGCCGGGGCGCCGGGGGTGGCGCTGGTGGTCGGGGCCGGCATGGCCGGTCTGACCGCCGCTTATGAACTGGCCCTTTCAGGAATCAACGTCACCGTGGTGGAAAAGGAATTCAGGCCGGGCGGCCGGGTAGCTCAAATGCACAAGATCTTCCCCCGCATGTGCGACGCCGGGTGCGGGGTGGCTTTTTTACTGAACCGCCTTTACGAAACCGGCCGCTTTGTCCTGCTGACCGGTACGGAACTCGTCTCCCTGTCCGGCAGCGCCGGCCGTTTGGAGGCCGGGCTGCTCAGCCGCCCCCGGTTTGTGGACCCGGAGCGGTGCAGCGCCTGCGGCCGGTGCGCAGAGGCCTGCCCCGTGACGGTGGCCGGGAGGAGCGATTCCGGCTCCGGCAAACGCAAGGCGATTTTCGCCCCGCTTCCATTTGACCCCATGCTGCCGGCCTACGCAATTGACCGGGCCGCCTGCCCGGACGGGTGCGACCGCTGTGTGTCCGCATGCCCGCACGGCGCAATCAGCCTGGACGCCGAACCGCAAAGCAGAACCGTTCGATGCGGGGCCGCAATCATCGCCACCGGCTGGCGGCCTTACGAAGTGGAGCGGGTGGAGCGGCTCGGGTACGGCCGGGTGGCAAAGGTGGTTACCAGCATGCAGATGGAGCGCCTGATGGCGGGGGATGATCCGGACACAGGCCTTTTCACCCGCCCCGGTGACGGGAGGCCGCCGGGGACGGTGGCTTTTATCCAGTGCGCCGGCAGCCGTGACGTCAACCACCAGCGCTGGTGTTCGGCGGTGTGCTGCACAGCCAGCCTGAAACAGGCGCTGATGATCAAAGAAGCCAGCCCGAATACGGAAGTATATATTTTCTACATCGATATCCGCACTCCCGGCGAATATGAGGAATTGTACCGGATGGCCCAGGAGCGCGGGGTTTCCTTTGTGCGGAGCAATCCCGCCGGGGTCCGCTCCGACCCGGACGGCAATCCCGTCGTTTGCGGCGAGGACACGCTGCTGGGAAAATACTACGAGGTAAAGGCGGACCTGGTCGTACTGGCGACGGGAATTAAGCCCAATGAGGTTCCTTCCCCGGTAATCGAATTGATTGGCGCCGAACAGATGGCCGCTTACGGCTTGCTGGATGCCGGCGGCTTTATTTCCGGCCACCGGCAGTGTTTTCCCTATGAGTCCAAGCACAGCAGCCTCTTTTTTGCCGGCGCCGTTCAGGAGCCCATGGACATCGCCGGCGCCGTGCGCAGCGCCACCGGCGCCGCCGGGAAAGCAGCCCGCCTGCTCGGGGAAAGGGTGGAAGTCCTGCCTCAGGCGCCGGAAATCATCCGTTCCGGCTGCGACAAGTGCAAGCGCTGCGTGGAAGAATGCCCCTTCGGGGTCATGCGACTGGATGAAGAGGGCTACCCGGTGCCGGAATTGGCCTTTTGCCGCGCCTGCCAGGTGTGCATGGGAGCCTGCCCGCGCAATTGCATCGTTACCCAGGGTTTCGACACCCGGCAAATGGTGGCCATGGTCACGGCAAAAGTAGAGGATGCAGCCCCCGGGGAGCCTTTCGTGGTGGCCTTCATGTGTGAAAACGACGCTTACCGGGCCCTGCTGGACGCGGCCTGCCGCGGTCTCGTCGTGCCGACGAACATTCATCCCATTCCGGTCCGCTGTCTCGGCTCGGTCAATATGCTGGTCGTTCAGGACGCCTTGCCGAAGGGGGTTGACGGCTTTGTTTTTGCCGGCTGCCGTTCCGGCGAATGCCATTATGTCCAGGGCGCCGACCGCGCGGCCGAGCGGATCGAGAACCTGCTCATTACACTGAAGGAGATGCTGATCGAGCCCGAAAGGGTAAAATTGTTACGGCTGGGCATCGGGGACGGCGAAATTTTTGCCGCTGAAATGAAAGCCTTCGTGGAAGAATTGAAGTCGATGGGCGCCAACCCGTTTAAGGCCGGCCAGGTCAACCTGACCTGACGTTGCAAATCTTTAGTCTATTGCTGCGCGAACCGCCGCAGAATCATTTGATCTAATTTTTTAAACCCCCCACTTCTAGAAGTGGGGGTCCTGGAAATAAGACAAATACTTTTTGACTTCACTTGGAGTCCGCCTGCTATTCATGTTGTCAAGGCGGTTTAGCCGCCACCACGACGATCACACCCTCAAGTCAAATATTTCGCATTTTAGACGGCCCGGCTTCAGCAAGATACTGTTATCCAAAAATTGGCCTGGTATGGCGGCCGCAAATTTGTTATTATATTTTCAAAGTGAATCAATAAAGGGGGGTTGGTGTTCGATGAGTGGCAGCTGGAAGCGTTCATTGCTGTTTATTGCCGTGGCTGCTTTTCTGGCCGGGGTCATGTTTACGGGGGGCTGCTATCTGGTGCGGGACATCCATCCCGGCAAGCAGCTCGCCGGGGAGGGCGGTATCGCTGGCGCCGAATCAATCCCGGGGGTGGGCCCGGACACGATCGCCGATGTCGTTTCCGCGGCCGGTCCGGCCGTGGTTAAAATCTCTACCGCGACTGATTCCGGCAGGAGAGGGGACCAGTTTTTCAGCGATCCCTTTTTCAGGCAGTTTTTCGGCGATTCTCCGCGCCCCAGTCCTTCCAAGGAAGGACTGGGCTCCGGTTTTATTATTTCTAAAGACGGTTACATTTTGACCAATGAGCACGTCATCGACGGGGCCGAGCGGATTGCGGTGACCGTCGGCGGTTTTGATAAAGACTTTACCGCCCGTGTCATCGGTGTCGAGCTTGACCTGGACCTGGCGCTGATCAAGATTGACGCCGGGGATGATTTGCCGTTTTTAAACCTCGGAAATTCGGATCAAATCCGGGTGGGGAACTGGGTCATTGCCATCGGCAACCCTTACGGCCTTGACCATACCGTTACCACCGGGGTGATCAGCGCCAAGGGCAGGCCGATTGCGGTGCAGGACCGCCGCTACGAGAACCTCTTGCAGACCGATGCCTCCATTAACCCCGGCAACAGCGGCGGTCCGCTGCTGAACCTGAAGGGGGAGGTCATCGGCATCAACACGGCCGTCAACGCCCAGGCGCAGGGCATTGGCTTTGCCATTCCGACCAGCACGGTGAACAGTGTGCTGAAGGATATGAAAGACAGTGAGAATGTGGCAAGGCCGTGGATTGGTGTGCAGGTTCGCCCGGTTGACCAGGAGGTTATGCGCTACCTGGGGCTGGAAAAGGCGGCGGGGGCCCTGGTGGCGGGCGTAATGCAGGGCAGCCCGGCGGAGAAAGCGGGTTTGAAGCAATGGGACGTTATCCTGGAGTTGAACGGGGTGAAAATAAACAATGCCGACGACATTGTCAGCGTCATCCGGGGGACTCAGCCGGGGCAGCAGATCAAGGCCCTGGTGTGGCGGCGCGGTCAGACTTTCGATGTAACTCTGACCGTTGGGGAAAGAATCAAAAACATGCGTTGACCTTTTGGCCGGAATCCACAAATGAAAACCTCGAAGCGCCATGCCCGATGCCGATTGGAAAAGAGGGACTGCTATGGAAGAATATCCGCGCTATGAACTGGGGCCTTCCCGGCCGCCCAGTGAAGCACACTCCCTGCTCCTCCGCCTGACCAGGAGCTGTCCCTGGAACAGGTGTGAGTTTTGCACCACAAACAAGGGGAAAAAGTTCTCGCTGAGAACGGTGGAGGAAATAAAAAAAGACATCAAAACGGTAAAAATAATTCAAGAAAAAATAAAGATGCTCGACTTGGCCCGTATTTACGAAGATCCGCCCAACGACAGTTTCCGGGTGGTTGCGCTGTGGCTCTATTTCGGCGGCCGGACGGTATTTCTGCAGGATGCCGACAGCATCATCATGCGCACCCCCGATCTAGTGGAGGTGCTGCAATTTTTAAAGCAAACGCTGCCGGCCATTACCCGGATCACTTCTTACGGGAGTTCAAGGTCCACCGCCCGCAAAAGCCTGGAGGAGTTGAAAGAAATTCACGGGGCCGGGCTCTCCAGGCTGCATACCGGTCTCGAAAGCGGCCACGATGAGGTGCTGCAATACGTCCGGAAAGGAGCCACTGCCGATGAGCATGTCAGGGGCGGGCAGAAGGTCGTGGCTGCCGGCATATCTTTATCGGAGTATGTTATGCCCGGCCTGGGGGGAAGAAGGTGGTCGCGGGAGCACGCCCGCGCAACAGCCGGGGCGCTTAACGAGATAAACCCTGATTTTATCCGTCTGCGGAGTCTGGTGTTGAGAGAAGACCTGCCCCTTTATGAAAAATACAAAAGCGGCGAATTTGAACTGCTCTCCGACGACGAAGTGGTCCTGGAAATAGCCGAATTCATAAAGGAACTAAAAGTTACCAGCAACATCGTCAGCGATCACATTGAAAACCTCCTGCCCGAAGTGGAAGGCAAACTGCCGGAGGATAAGGAGAATATTTTGGCTGCAATCAACCGGTACCTCTCCCTGCCGCCGGAAGAAAGGCTCAACTACCGGCTCGGCAGGCGGGCCGGCTATTACGACGGCTTGAGCGACCTTTATCAGCCGGCAAAGCGGGGCAGAACAGAAAAGCTGTTTCAGCAAATAGAAAAGCATGGTAATGACGTCGAAGAAGTTATCTTCAACTTAAAACAGGGTTACCTCGTTTAGGAATATCCTTTATCTTATTTCCAAGACCCCCACTTCTAGAAGTGAGGGGTCTTAAGTTTTTACTTCAAAAGGAAAACAAGGCCACGGAGTTATCCTTTGCCAACATAGTAAGCGGAGTCAGGTGCGGAGACAGGGGGACGGTTTTAAGGTACGGGAACACACTTCTTTCAGAGGAATGTCCCCCTGTCTCCTCTCTCACCGGGGCGCCGGTTCGTCCGGCAGATAGCGGGAAAATAATTCCGGTCTGGTCATGATGATGTACTTTGGCACGAGTTTGTCCCGGTAGCTTTTTAGTTTGCGAAACCCGCCGGGATGGTAAAGGCCCAGGAGCCACTTTTCGTACAAGGTGGCGAGGGGGCGCATGAGACCTTGCGTGTCGTAGGCTGTAAAGCCCAGGCGCTCTGTGCCGCGGTGCAAGAGGGTAATTGCGAAAAGGGCCTTGACGTTTTTGTAACGCGGGTCGAGGCGGATAATCCTGGCCAGGTCCGGCAGTCCTCGGCGCGATTCGCGCACGACGATCAGCGCCATCCTTTCGGTGGAAGTGTCTCCGGCGATTAAGGAAGCAAGCCACTCATTGTTGACATGCAGCTCTAAATATTGATCGCCCTTTTTCAGAAAAACGCCCCCCGGCAAGGGCCAGTCCTTCCCCCGGTAAGTCCGCAGGGCGATCCGGAAAAAAGCGCTTTTATTGCCACCCGGCGCCCGAATGCCGCTGACGAGTCGGATGATGCGTTCCAGGCGGCCCCAAATCCGGATGAAGCCGTTCTTGAAAAAACCTCTGCATTTCTTCTCCGGGGTGATGTCGGCGAGGGGGACCACCCGCAGCCCCTTTTCTCTGACCCCTTCCAATATTTTCGGCAGCGCCGCCACGACCCGGGCCGGAGCGCCGCGGGCGGCGCCCGGGGTGCAGTCCCCGTCGTGGAAAACCAGGATGGCGCCGTCGTGAATCCGGTTGAGGACTTTTCCGGCAATGCTTTCGGGGGTGGCCCTTTGAATCCAGTCCCAGCTCATATAGGTCCAGAGAACCACTTTCAGGCCCTTCAGGCGGCAGTAAGTGACGGTGATCAGGTTGAAGAGACCCCAGGCCGGGCGGCAGTAGCGGATCTTGTAGCCGGTCAGATCTTCGATTGCCCGGTTGGTGTCCACAATCTCCCTGGCGCTGGCCAGTGGCGTCAAAAACCAGGCGATGCGGTGAGAAAAGCCGTGGTTGCCGATTTCATGACCGGCTTTTATGATTTGCCGGACCAGTTCGGGATAGGCCCAGACCTGCCTGCCGATGACGAAAAAGCAGGCTTTGACCTGGTAGCGGCTGAGTATTTCCAATATCTGCGGGGTATAGTGCGGGTCCGGCCCGTCGTCGAAGGTAAGGGCAATTTTCCCTCCCCCCCGGGGGGCGCGCGAAAGCGCGCCGAAATGGCCAAAACGGATGATCGCCGTCGGCGCTATGCTGTACAATAGAAAAGAGAGAATTAGAAAATCAAATAAGGTGAGATCCAATTTCAACCTTCCTTTAACGGAGTATGCGTGGGGCATCCGTCAGGCGGTTCGGGCGCGTTTTTAGCCGGCGCCGGCAAACTGCCGTCTGCTTTAAAGGCGGTGGATTTAACCATTGAATCAAATAGTTGGCGCCTGTTTAATTTTAGCTGAAAAGAGTTTTTCCACCGGATAAAGAAAATAAAAGCAAGACATCGCGGACAGGGCGCAGGTGCTGAAAATTAAGGCGGCCGACATGCTTGCGTAATTGGCCAGAACACCGCCCAGCGCCGGTCCGATGGCCACTCCCAGCCCTTCAATGGTGGCGAAAACTCCCCAGCCGGTTGCCTGTTTTTCCCGCGGGATCGCTTTGGCCAGGAGATTGTTCCAGGCCGGCAGCACCATGGCGTAGGAAAATCCCACCAGCGCGGCCAGCAAGTAGGCGCTGCGGGCGTCGTGGGCCCTGGTAAAAAGGACCAGTGAGACGGCGCTCATGCCGAACCCGGCGCCGAGGATAGTTTTCAGCCTCAGCCGGTCCGACAGGCGTCCCATGGGCAGGAATGAGAGGGCGGCGGCGGTGCCGCCCGACAACAGCAGCAGGGCGTACTGGTTGGGATTGAGGCCGATGGTGTTTTGAGCGTAAACGGGCAGGAGGGGGACCAGGACTCCGGCCGCCAGGGTTTGGAGAAACATGCCCGGCAGGAGAAGACGGGTAACAGCCCTGTCTTTTAAAATTTTTCGCAGCTCGTTGAGCAGGGAGAAGCCGGCGCCCTTGCCGATTGGGTTGGTTGCTCCGGGGATAGCCGCAAAGGCAATCAGAAAAGCGGCTGTCCAGAGAACGATGAGCATGGTAAAGGCGAGGTTGTAATCATGGGAAATGAAAAAGTTGATGATCACCGGTCCGCTCCCTCCCCCGGCAAGCCAGGCGACAAAGACGACGCCCATTCTGGCGGCGCGGTCTTTCAGCTGCACCGGCGCCACGCCGGTGATCACAGCCAGCCAGACGGGGGAGACACCCAGGCCGAAGAGGGCCGACCCAGCCAAAAAGGTGAGCAGCGAAGGCGCCAGCTTCATGGCTAAAAGCGCTGCGAGCCCGAGAGAGAGGCCGGCCAGCAAGATCGGCCGGCCCCGTTTGTCAAGCTGCCAGCCGGCGGCTCCTTTGCACAGCGTCTCCGCCAGGTAGTGAGCCGAAACGCAAATGCCTGTGGCAGCGACGGAAATGCCCAGATGATTTACGGCGTAGAGGGGAAGAAAGGTGAGAAAAAAAGCGCCCCGGACAAACTCTTGCAAAAAGAGTATTGTGATCAGGCCTGTTTCTTTCCTCGAAGAAAGAATTTTTTTTAGTTCTTGCAATGACAGAAAAACCCCTTATTCGCTAAAATGGCGATAGTTGAATTTATATCTATTATACACCAGGCGAAAGCAGGGGACAAGTGAACTCGTTCAGCTTACGCTGAACAGCGGGACTTCAGGTGGAGACGCTGCTACACCTGAAGTACCATGCAGAGACCCCACTGATATCAGTGGGGTCTCTGCATGGTACTGCTGCCATTATTTCGGCCATTCCCCATGTGCGGCACCGAAATTTCGGAGCCGCACATGGTTGAAGAGTTTGCCCGCATCAGGGCACTACTGCCGGATAACGGCCAGAAGGTAAACATCCTGCTTGTTTTTCATGGAGCCGTTGATATGCTGTTCCGCCTGACGCAGGGCGTTGAATTGTTCAGCGGAGAGTTCGGCGGCTGCCATGCTTTTGCTGTCTACTTGAGCCATGGGCAGGGTCCTCCTTTTTGTTTTTCTTATTTTGCCCCTTTTTCGCTTAAAAATTATAGTTGATTTTTCCGGAGCGACGGATTATAATTTAATTGAGAACGGTTATCTTTATCGGAATACTGATAATGAATGCCGTTGTTGGGAGGGTTGGACCATGAAACTGGATAAAGTTAAAAAAGGGCAGCATATCAGGATTACCGGCATTCCCAACGAATTAACACGTGTCCAGGCCATCCGGTTCGGCATATCTGAAGGAGCCGTGGTGACCTGCCGTGAAGTAGTACCGGCGGGACCGGTGGTCGTGTCCAAAAACAAGCAGGAGATCGCCATCGGGCGCGGCCTGGCCAGGACAATTTCAGTGGAAATGTGTTGATCTGTGAGCTGGCTGTGAACTCGTTTAGCTTGCGCTAAACAGCGGGGATTCAGGTGGAGATCCTGCTCCGCCTGATGTAAAAAACCAAGACACCCACTGTTAACAGTGGGTGTCTTGGAAATCAGATAAAATTAAGGATACTTGATGCGGGGTTATACGAGCCGGCTGTGCGCGCACTGGCCGGTTTTTTTCTGGCGCCGGCCTCGTTCGCCGGAATCATTGTGACCGTGCGCTCAGGCGATCCCTGGTATCTTCATTATTTCTGAAATTTTGCGGCAAATTGATGGCTGTGCGGCTGGAAGCACTGTGGTATAATAATTCATGGAAATCAGCAAAACCACCTGTTTCTTGATGACAGGAGCTTTTTTTAAACATAAAAAAATGGTGGTATGAAATGCGTTATTTTTTTGCGGCATGGATTCTATTGGCAACTATTTTTTTGTGGCCAGGTGTTTCATTTGCGGCAGCTTTGCCCGAAGTGGTCGGACAGGCGGCCATATTGGTTGACGGCGGCACTGGGCAGGTGCTCTACGAGAAAAACGCGCGCAGCAGAATGTACCCGGCCAGCACCACCAAGACGCTTACGGCCATTATCGCCCTGGAGAAGGGCAGGTTGACGGATATCGTACAGGTTCCGCCGGAGGCCGGCGCCGTTGAAGGATCGGCCATCGGACTGAAAACGGGGGAAAAGCTCACCCTGGAAGACCTCCTGTACGCCATGATGCTGAATTCAGGCAATGACTCCGCTGTTGCCATCGCCGTCCACATCGGCGGTTCGGTGGCGGGGTTTGCCGCCTTGATGAACAAAAAAGCGGCCGAACTGGGCGCGGTAGACAGCCATTTTAGAAATCCGAACGGTCTGCCCGACGACAATCACTACACCACCGCCGGCGATCTGGCCCTGATCACCCGCTGCGCCATGCAAAATGAAGCGTTTAGAAAAATAGTTTGCACCATGACCAGAAACATCCACCGCGACGAGCCGGAGGCACAGACTTTTCTTTTGAACCACAACAAGATGCTTTGGGACTATCAGGGCGCCGTGGGAGTCAAGACCGGTTATACCACGCTGGCCAACCAGTGCCTGATCGCGGCGGCCAGGCGGGAGGACCGGGATTTGATCGCCGTGGTGCTGGGTAGTGAGGGCGCCAACATCTGGAGCGACTGCGCCGCCCTGCTTGATTGCGGCTTCCAGCAGTTTGAACCGGTTCATTTCATTGGCGCGGGTGAATACGTGGAAGAAGTTCCGGCTAAATACGGTGAAGAGAACGTCGTTTTACAAACCGGCGGCGCTTTTTCCTACGATTTTCCGGTTGGCCGGACGGGTGAAGTGCGGCGCGAAGTGGTGCTCAAAAACCCGGTGGCGGCTCCGGTGGAAGCTGGAGAAAAAATGGGTGAAATCATTTTTACCGCCGGCGGAAACGAAATCGGCCGGGTCGACTTGCTTGCCCAAAAGTCGGTCAAGCGGAAATGGTATCGTTACAGCGGACCCTGGATTATAGGGGCGGCGCTGCTTTTATTGCTGACGCGGATTTGCCTCCGCCGCCATAAGCGGGCCAGGCAGAGGCGCTGGCAAATTTATTACCACCGTAAAAGCAAGTGGCATTTGTAAACGGTTCCTTTTCCCTTGCGCGGAGCAGCCGGGTTTAAAAAATAGCTGTTAATCCTATTTTAACTATTATCCGGGGATGATTGGGAGTGACCTTCCGTTGACAGTTTAAGGTGTATTCTTTATACTATGAATAAAGTGTCCGTGGTGGTGTTGTTATGAACAAACTCATTTCCGAAGTCGGTGAAAAGCTCAGGTCCCGGGAATATAAACTGACCTCGCGGCGGGAGCATATCTTGAGGGTGTTGTTGGAAAACAAGGACAAACACTTGAGCGCGGAGGAAGTCTATTACCTGATCAAGAAAAAGCTGCCGGACACGGGGCTGGCTACGGTTTACCGCACCCTGGAACTGTTTTCCGACTTCGATATCATCCACATCATTGATTTCGGGGACGGGCGCAGGCGCTACGAGTTCGGTCCCGATGAGAAGGGAAATCACCGCCACCATCATTTGATCTGCAGCCTCTGCGGCAAGATTATTGAAGTCAACGAGGACCTTCTGGACGAACTGGAGAGCAGGGTCAAAAATCAGTATGACTTTAAGGTAACAGACCACCAGCTGAAGATTTTTGGAACCTGCCGCGCTTGTACGGAAGGGGGTTGGGAATAAATGCGATCAAAGATTAAAAAAAATGTTTCCATGCTATGATCAGAGCGTGGAAATTTTTTCTTTCCAGCCTCTTTTCGAGCGTTCCCCCTTGTTCATTTCCCCGGTGGATAACGCCCGGCACTCTTCTCCAGCGCAGGCAAGAGACTTTCGCTTTGCGCTTGATTGCGCCGGAAAAGAAGTGTCTGGCAACAGGGCAGGATTTAAGCGGCTCTGCCGGATCTGTCTGTTTCAGCGCCCGGTCTTGCCGATATGGCGCAGGGAGGGATTGGTATGAGTGAAGGTTACCTGACGCTGGTATTGCACGCGCACCTGCCATTTGTCCGGCACCCGGACAAACCGGGTCTTCTGGAGGAGCGCTGGCTTTTTGAAGCGATTACCGAGTGCTACGTGCCCCTGATTATGGCTTTTGAGCGGTTGATTAAGGATGGTGTCCGTTTCCGGCTGACCATCTCTCTTTCACCCCCTCTGATCAGCATGCTCGATGACCAGCTGCTGCAGGAACGCTATGTCCGGCACATCAGCAATTTGATCTGCCTGGCCGAAAGCGAAATGGAGCGAAACAGCAATAATGCTGATTTTCTGCCCCTGGCGGCGATGTACCACGACTATTTCAAAAAGGTCCGCCGCGCTTTCACGGAAGACTACGGCGGCAATATCCTGCTGCCTTTTCGCAGCCTGCAGGCGCTCGGGGCGCTGGAGGTAATCACCTGCTGCGCCACCCATGGTTATCTGCCCCTGATGCGCACCAACGAGGCCAGGCGCGTCCAAGTCCAGGTGGCCGTGGAGCTGTATGCCAGAGTTTTCGGCCGCCCCCCGCTCGGCATCTGGCTTCCGGAGTGCGGTTACGTGCCCGGGGTGGACGCGATTTTAAGAGACTACGGCCTGCGTTATTTCTTTGTGGAAACCCACGGGATCAGCTTTGCCGACCCGGCGCCCCGATACGGAGTCTACGCGCCGGTATACTGCGAATCCGGGGTGGCCGCCTTCGGACGTGATCCGGCCAGCTCCAGGCAGGTTTGGGACAGGCACACGGGATACCCGGGGCACGCCGACTACCGGGAATTTTACCGCGACATCGGCCACGACCTGAAGCTGGACTACCTGGCCCCTTACCTGCCGGATGGGACGGTTCGCTGCGACACGGGGCTGAAGTATTACCGCATCACCGGCCCGGACTTGCCCAAGGAGCCCTACCGGCCGGAGCGGGCCGTGGCGCGGACGGCGGTGGACGCGGCCGACTTTGTGCTGAAAACCGAGGGGCAGGTAGAGCGTCTTGCGGCGGGGATGGACCGGCCCCCCTTAATCGTGGCCCCGTACGACGCTGAGTTGTACGGCCACTGGTGGTTCGAGGGCCCGCTCTGGCTGGAGCAGATCTGCCGGCAGGTCCACAGCCGGAAAAACGGGCTGACTTTGGTCACTCCCTCCGACTACCTGGGGAAAAGAATTGAGAACCAGGTTGTTAACGTGGCCGCATCGTCCTGGGGTGAGGGGGGCTATAATCAGGTCTGGCTGAACCCGGCCAACGACTGGATCTACAGGCACCTGCACCGGGCCGAGACCACGATGGTCGATCTGGCCGACCTGCTTCCCGGCGAGGGCGGCGTCAAGAGGCGGGTTTTAAACCAGGCGGCGAGGGAACTGCTGCTGGCGCAGAGCAGCGACTGGGCTTTTATTTTAAAGACCGGAACCACGGTTGAGTACGCCAGTCAACGGATTGACGGACATGTGTCACATTTTTTCGAACTGGTGGAGGCCCTGAATGCCGGTAAAGTCGATCTCGACGTTCTGAAAGAAATGGAAGAGGAAGACAAAATTTTCCCCGACCTCGACTACCGGATATACAGCCGCCACTACAACGTGAGCCGGGCCGGGCGGGCTGTCGTCAAGAAAGGCGGGGACAGCCTGAAGATCCTGATCCTGTCCTGGGAATTCCCGCCGAAAACCGTGGGCGGCCTGGCCCGGCACGTTTACGACCTGTCCCGCGCCCTGGCCGATATGGGCGAGAGTGTTTATGTGCTCACCTGCCCGGTGGAAGGCGCATTAGCTTATGAACTGGTGCAGGGGGTGCACGTTTACCGGGTTGATCAAAATGATTTAACGGCGGGTGACTTCATGCAATGGGTCGCCCAGCTCAATGGCGCCATGGTTCGTCTCGGCCGCCACCTGGATCAGGATATTGCCTTCGACCTGGTGCATGCCCATGACTGGCTGGTGGGTGACGCCGGCGCCGCCCTTCAGAACGAACTGGGGCGGCCCCTCGTGGCAACCATCCACGCCACCGAACACGGTCGTCAAAAGGGCATTCACAACGAGCTGCAGCACAGTATTCACATGCGGGAAGGGGAGCTGGCAAAGCTGGCGAGACCGGTCATCGTTTGCAGTCACTACATGGCGGCGGAGGTGCGCAGGCTTTTTGGCGTCCCGCAAGAGAAACTGATGGTGATTGCCAACGGGGTTGACCCGGCCAATATGGGGGTGCCCAGGCAAATCACGCCGGAAGCAAGGAAATTTGACCATGCCGGAGAAAAACTGATCCTTTTTGTCGGCCGGCTGGTGCCGGAAAAAGGCGCCCAGGTGCTTTTGGAGGCCTTTCAGATTCTATTGGCCCAAAACCAAGACATCAAGTTGATCATCGGCGGCGCCGGGACCTACGAGTCCTTTTTGAAGAACCTGGCCTGCGAGCTCGGGGTGGCGGATAAAGTTCTCTTTCCCGGCTTCCTAAATGAAACCCGGCGCAACCGCTATTTAAAGGAGGCCGATGTGGCTGTTTTTCCCAGTTTGTACGAGCCTTTCGGCATTGTGGCGCTGGAGGCCATGGCCGCCCACGTACCGGTCATTGTTTCGGATACGGGAGGTATGCGCGAAGTCGTGGAGCACGGCATAGACGGGTACAAGGTGCCGCCTGGACGGCCCGGCCACCTGGCCTATTACATCATGGAAATCCTGAAAAACCCCGGTCTGGCCAGGGAGTTGACGGCGCGGGCCTGGAAAAAGGTTTTGACCGTCTACGACTGGCACGCCATCGGGCTGAAGACTCTGGAAGCCTATCGGAAAGCCGCTGAAGCCTGGAATGGTTAGCCCGGTGGCTTCTTACAATGCCAACGAAAAAAGAATGAATTTGAATATTCATTCTTTTTTATCGTCATGGCATTGCCACTCAAACAACTGCAATGTACAATATAAACAGGGTGTCCGAATCGAAAGGAGAATGCCGTGATGAAAAAAGTTCTGGGACTGGTGATATCCGAGAGAAGGCTGGGCAACAGCGAGTTGCTTGTGAAAGAGATTATGCGCAACATCCCCGATCCATGCGAACGGGAGTTGATCAGGCTGACGGATTTTCAAATCGAGCCCTGCAAGGCCTGTTACAGCTGCCTGAAGCCCGGGACGCCGTGCCGGATGGACGACGACTTTAACTTCATCTTAAACCGGATCAAAGCAGCCGACGCCCTGGTGATTGGGCTGCCCGTATACGTGTACGGGCCCCACGGCTACCTGAAAATGCTCAGCGACCGCCTGCTGGGAGCGGGTCATTACGGGGAGTTCACCCGGGACAAACCCTGCGTTTTGGCCGTGTCCTATGGCGCGCAGGGATGCGCTGGTTACGCCCGGACCGCCGCGCTGGCTTTTCCCAGGTTATTGCAGATGAAAATTGTTGACTGCTGGCAGGTTCACGCCGCCCTGCCGGGGGAAAGCGTGCGCGACCAGAAGAATCTCGAACACGCGAGGAACCTGGGCGCCAATTTGTTTAGTGCGCCGGAATTTGCGAAAGGCCCCAGGGAGTGCGCCTGCTGCGGGGCCGATTTGTTCCGGCTGCTGCCGGACGGCAAAATTGAATGCCCTATCTGCAGCGCTGTGGGTCGCTTGAACCAGGACGGCGCCCCGGACTTTTCGGAGAACGTCCACTACCGTTTTTCCGAGGAGGCCGTACGGGAGCACTTCCTGGGCTGGCTGGTGGGGATGAAGGAAAAATTCATCAAAGAGAAGGACCAGCTGAAAGAAGTGCAAAAGCCTTACCGGGAAATGGACTGGTGGATTAAACCGGCGACACTCCGCCAGGGATAAATCCCCACGGCTTCTTTGGGCATCCTCTTAAAACAAGTGTTCGCGAAAAGATTCTGACTAAAGCCACCTTTAAACCCGCCTATTTACTCGGGCTTAAGCCCGGTAACTTGCGGCGGGTTTAAAGATCGGTCAATGGGGTTTCAATGTCTCCATTATTCCGCCTTAAAACAGTCTTTGGAAGCAAGGGGACGTTTTTTTTGCTTCCTTTGCTGTTATCTGTGTGAATTTAGGGTAGAATAGAGAACTGGCAATGACCGCTTTAGGCTGGATTATCTGTTTCCGTCCCTTTCGTTTGACGGTGTCTAAATAGCCGCACCATAGTAGACTTGCCAGTCCTCCCTCATCAAACCGTGCATGCGGTTTT
>Ga0209347_1001616_pt1 | contig 34893 bp, 28 predicted proteins | sample AutmiccommuBRH23_FD_187382 | JGI IMG/M metagenome (GOLD analysis project Ga0209347, IMG submission 187382) | Deep subsurface microbial communities from Mt. Terri, Switzerland - Autotrophic microbial communities BRH/23 (SPAdes) (version 2) | ecosystem: Environmental > Aquatic > Deep subsurface >...
TGGCTTGCTCTGCTGACTTGATGTCTTTGTTGGGGACGAAGTGGTCGGGGACGAGGGCTACCCGCTCCCGGTCGAAGACTTCTGCTACTCCGATTTTTTCAAACTCTTTGATCGCCACCGGCGCGGTGATGTCGTTGCCCAGCACCAGGTCGACGCGGGCGTTGATCAGTTCGCCGGGAACTACTTCTTCTTTGCCGGCGTGGGCCGCCAGGATCTTTTCGGTTATGGTCATCGGCATGCGTTGTTCACTCCGTTCGGCAAAATGTTTTCAAATCAAGGCCCATAAAAATAACTGATTGCTCCCTTACTTTCCACCCCCTTGCGAAGAAAAATAACAAGAAAAATAACATTAGTATCAATTCTAAAGTATCAATTCTAAAAATTCAGAATCTAATCAAAGGTAATTGCTATTTTTATGCCTGTTATCCGCTTTAGCCAAAAAATATCAGCGAATGGTCCGCAATCCGGCCCGAATGGCTGTATGCTTTGGTGGAATGTTTTTTTCGGACTGGTTTTCAGTCTGCTCGATATAGGGGGGAAATAATGTTCTCTTGTTGCAAACGTTTTATTTATGGAACACTTTGAAACAGTTTTGTCGCAGGCAACTAAAAACTCGAGGGCATCGTGCGATCGAAAAAGGCGGGGGAATTAATTCCCCCGCCTTCTTGTGCGCTAGCAGCCCTTTGCCAGCTTCTTGTAGGTTTCGTGCCTTTCCCTGGCGTCTTCTTCCGTCTTTTCAAACAACTGGTCCGCCTCGCCGGGGAACAACTGCTTCAGGGAAGCGTAGCGCACCTCACCAAGCAGGAATTCCCTGAAGTCGCCGGCCGGCTCTTTGGAATCCAGGGTGAAGGGGTTCTTCCCTTCTTTCTTCAGATCGGGGTTGAAGCGGTACAGGTCCCAATAACCCGCCTTAACGGCCTTATCCTGCTCGTTCTGGCTCTGGCCCATGCCGGCCTTCAGACCGTGGTTGATGCAGGGGGAGTAGGCGATGATCAGGGAAGGTCCCTTGTAGGCTTCCGCTTCTTTGATGGCCTTCAGAGTCTGGCTCTGGTCGGCGCCCATGGCAATCTGGGCCACGTAGACGTAGCCGTAGGACATGGCCATCATGCCGAGATCTTTCTTCTTGGTCCGCTTGCCGGAGGCGGCGAACTTGGCGATGGCCGCGGTCGGAGTGGACTTGGAAGACTGGCCGCCGGTGTTGGAATACACTTCCGTGTCGAATACAAACACGTTGATGTCTTCGCCGGATGCCAGGACGTGGTCCAGGCCGCCGTAGCCGATGTCGTAGGCCCAGCCGTCGCCGCCGAAGACCCACTGGGATTTTTTGATGAAGAAGTCCTTCCGGTCGATAATTCCCTGCAGGGCCGTGCTGGTCTGGCCTTCCAAAAGAGGAAGGATCCTGGCGGCCGCCGCTTTGGAAGCGGCCGCATCCTCTTTGCCGTCCAGCCAGTCCTGGAACGCTTCTCTCAAGGCCCGGGGTATGTCGGCGGACATGGCGTCGTTAATCAGGTCGGCCAGTTTATCGCGAATCTGCCGGACGGCCACCATCATGCCGAAGCCGTGCTCGGCGTTGTCTTCAAAGAGAGAGTTCGCCCAAGCCGGACCTTTGCCCTCTTTATTGGCGCAATACGGCATGGAAGGCGCGCTGCCGCCCCAGATGGAGGAACAGCCGGTGGCGTTGGAAATCATCATCCGGTCGCCGAAAAGCTGGGTAATCAGCTTGGCGTACGGGGTCTCTGTGCAGCCGGCGCAGGCGCCGGAGAACTCCAGGAGCGGCTGGGCAAACTGGCTGCCCTTCACGCTGAACAGGTTCCATAAATTGTCCTTGACGGAGACCGTCATGGCATAGTCCCAGTTGGCGGATTGCTCTTCCTTTTGGCTTTCAATGGGCTGCATGACCAGGGCTTTTTCCTTGGCCGGGCAGGTATTGACACAAACGCCGCAGCCCATGCAATCGAGGACGCTGACCTGCGTGCGGAAGGTCAGGCCGGCCAGTTGCTTGCCGGTGGCGGGCCTGGTCGCAAATGCCGCCGGGGCGTTCCTGGCTTCTTCATCATTCAGCAGTACGGGACGGATTGCCGCGTGGGGGCAGACATAAGAGCACTGATTGCACTGGATGCAGTTTTCCTTGATCCACTCAGGCACGAATGCGGACACACCGCGCTTTTCATACCGGGCGGTGCCCATTGGGAAAACCCCGTCCGCCGCGTCTTTAAAGGCGCTGACCGGAAGCTTGTCGCCTTCCAGCCGGTTCATCGGCTGCAGTTTTTCTTTGACAAAGGCGGGAACGTCTTTTTCCGCCACGACCTCGTCCTTTGCGTCGGCCCAGGCGGCGGGAACTTCGACTTTTACCAGGTCGCTGATCCCCTTGTCCACGGAAGCGCAGTTCATGTTGATGATGTTATCGCCTTTTCTTCCGTAGGCTTCCTTAATGGAGCCCTTGAGGTGATTGACGGCCTCCTCGGTGGGGATGACGTCGGCCAGCTTGAAGAAAGCGGACTGCATGATCATGTTGGTCCGGTTGCCCAGGCCGATTTCCTGCGCGATTTGCACCGCGTTGATGGTGTAAAAATTGATATTATGGGCGGCCATATACCGCTTCATATAGGCGGGCAGCTTCTCTTCCAGTTCCTCCTTCGACCAGACGCAGTTCAGGAGGAAGGTGCCGCCGTCTTTCAGACCCGCCAGCAGGTCGTACATGTAGACATAGGACTGGTTGCTGCAGGAGATGAAGTCGGCGTTGGTAATCAGGTATGGTGACTTGATCGGCTTTTTGCCGAAGCGAAGGTGGGAAATGGTGATCCCGCCGGACTTTTTGGAATCGTAGGCGAAATAGGCCTGCGCGTACATGTCGGTGGAGTTGCCGATGATTTCCACGGCCTGCTTGTTGGCGCCGACGGTTCCGTCTGAACCCAGACCGAAAAATTTGCATTGAATGGTACCGGCCGGCGTGGCGTCGATTGCTTCGTTCCGCTCCAGGGAGAGGTTGGTCACATCGTCGATAATGCCGAGGGTAAAGCCGTTCTTCGGCCGGTCCGCTTTCAGGTTGTCAAAGACAGCCTTGATGTCGGCGGGGACGATCTCCTTGGAGCCGAGGCCGAACCGGCCGCCCACGATGAGAGGCCGGTCCGCCCGATCGTAGAAAATGGTGCGGATGTCCTCGTACAGTGGTTCGCCGAGGGCGCCGGGTTCTTTGGTCCGGTCAAGCACGGCGATCCTCTTTGCGGTTTTAGGGAAGACATTAAAGAAGTACCTGGCGGAAAAAGGCCGGAAAAGGTGGACCTTAACGACACCGACCTTTTTCCCTTTGCCCATCAGAAAGTCGACGGTCTCTTCAATGGTGTCGCAAACCGAGCCCATGGCCACGATGACGGATTCGGCATCGGGCGCGCCGTAATAATTGAAAGGCAGGTACTCCCGGCCGGTGATCTCAGTTATTTCCTTCATGTAGTCCGCGACAATATCAGGAATTGCTTCGTAATAGGGGTTGCAGGCTTCCCTGGCCTGGAAGAACACGTCCGGGTTCTGGGCGGTACCCTTGATGACCGGGTTTTCCGGATTCAGAGCCCTGCCCCGGAAGGCTTTAACCGCTTCGTAATCCACCAGCCGGGCCAGATCTTCGTAGTTAATAACTTCAATTTTTTGCATTTCATGGGAGGTTCTGAAGCCATCAAAGAAGTGCTGGAAAGGAACCCTCGACTTGATGGCGGCCAGATGAGCCACCGCGGCGAGATCCATTACTTCCTGAACACTTCCCGTGGCCAGCATGGCGAAACCGGTCTGGCGGCAGGCCATGACGTCGGTGTGATCGCCGAAAATACTCAGGGCATGGGAAGCGATGGCGCGGGCAGTCACGTGCATGACGCCCGGCAGGAGTTCACCGGCGATTTTATACATGTTGGGGATCATCAGCAGGAGCCCCTGCGATGCCGTGTAGGTGGTTGTCAGGGCGCCGGCGGACAGCATGCCGTGCACGGCTCCGGCCGCGCCGGCCTCAGACTGCATCTCGACAACTTTAACCGTCTGCCCGAAAATGTTTTTCTTACCCTGGGCGCTCCACTCATCCACATATTCGGCCATGGGAGAAGAAGGCGTGATCGGGAATATGGCTGTGCACTCGGTAAAGGCGTAAGAGATGTACGCGGCAGCCTTGTTCCCGTCCATCGTTTTCATTTCTTTATCCATTCAGTTACCCCCTTTAAGCGGATTGCCCCGCCCGGTGAAAAGATTTCCGGAGCAGCCGTGAGCGGCGGCCCGTTCAATGAACCTAGACCGGGTAGAACTCGCTGCCCTGTTTGGCCAGCTCAAGGTCTATTTTCAATTTCTTGGCCATCCTGTCTTCCAGGAACTTGGGCGCCACCTGCGGGTACAGGGCGCAGGATATGATATCCTCTTCCTTTTCCATGACGGCCCCGCACATTTCCCTGGCTTTCGGCAGTTCAGGCTCAAGCAGGTCGGCCGGGCGCACGGTGATCGGCTGCTCATCGCCGATAATCTGCTTGCGGGCCTCTTCGTTGATCGGAGCGGGTGGACGGCCGTAGTAGCCGCGCATATACAGCTTCACTTCGTTGGTGCAGATCTTGTACCGACCGAACAGCACGTTCATCACGGCCTGGGTGCCCACGATCTGGCTGGACGGTGTAACCAGCGGCGGCCAGCCAAAGTCCTCCTGCACCCGCGGCATCTCTTCGAGCACCTCGGGGAGGCGGTGCAGGGCGTTCTGCTGCTGGAGCTGGGAAAGAAAGTTGGACATCATGCCGCCCGGAACCTGGGAGAGCAGGATATTGGCGTCCGGCCATTTCGAAGACAGGTCGAATTCGGCGTATTGAGAGCGCACTTCTTTCCAGTAGTCCGCGATTTCCGTCAGAAGTTTCAGATCCATACCGGGATCCCACTCGGTGCCCCTGAAAGTGGCCGTCATGGTCTCGATGGCCGGCTGAGAAGTCTGGTTGGCCATCGTGGAAATGGCGCAGTCAATGATATCGCAACCGGCTTCCACGGCCTTCAGGTAGGCCATGGCGCCCATGCCGCTGGTGTAGTGGCAGTGGAGCTGGATGGGTATCTTGATGCCGGCATCCTTCATGGCCTTGACGATATCGTATACGATGTACGGGGCGATAATGCCCGCCATGTCCTTGATGCAGATGGAGTGGCAGCCGAGTCCTTCCAGTTCCCTGGCCATCTTGACGTAATATTCCAAGTTGTGCACCGGGCTGATGGCGTAGCAAACAGTGCCCTGGGCCTGGCCCCCCTCTTTGATGACGGTTTCAATGGATTTCTCCATGTTCCGGATATCGTTTAAGGCGTCGAAGATCCGGAAGATGTCCATGCCGTTGACAACAGCCTTTTTGATGAACTCAACCAGCACGTCGTCGGCGTAGTGCCGGTAACCGACCACGTTCTGACTTCTCAAGAGCATCTGGGTCGGCGTCTTAACGTGACGCTTGATTACCCTGAGCCGCTCCCAGGGATCGTCGCCGCAGAAACGCATGCAGGTGTCAAAAGTCGCGCCGCCCCAGACCTCCAGGGAGTGGAAGCCGGCGGCGTCGTGTTTTTCCAGTATTGGCAAGATGTGTTCCGTTTTCATGCGGGTTGCCAGCAGAGACTGGTGGCCGTCCCGCATCGTAGTATCAGTAATTTTGACCTTTGCCATCTTATTCTCCACCCCTTTTTTGGCTGTCCGGACGCCTCGTCAAATCCTAGTATCCGACAATCTTCATTAAGTTGCGAACGGACTGGATGGACTTATCCAGGGCAGCTTTCTCTTCGGGTTTAAGTGCAAGCTCAAAAACCTTTTCCACACCGGCGCCGCCGATGATGCACGGCACGCCGCAGTAAATGTCCTTGTTGCCGTACTCGCCGTTCAGGTAGGCGGCCACCGGCAGGATCCGCTTTTTGTCTTTCAGCACGGCCTCGGCCATCTGCACCGCGGATGCGCCGGGCGCGTAATAGGCGCTGCCGGTCTTAAGGAAGTTGACGATTTCCGCGCCGCCTTTACGGGTCCTGTCGACAATGGCGGCCAGGCGGTCGGCCGGGATCAGTTGTTCGACGGGAATGCCGCCGGCAAAGGAATAGCTCAGAATGGGCACCATGTCGTCGCCGTGGCCGCCGAGTACGAAAGCGCTGACGTCTTCAAAGGACACGCCCAGTTCCAGGGCCAGGAAGGTGCGGAAACGGGCGGAATCAAGCACGCCGGCCATGCCGAATACGCGGCCGGACGGGAACCCGCTGGCTTTGTATGCAGCGTAGACCATGACATCAAGCGGGTTGGAGACAACGATGAGCACCGCATTGGGCGAGCAGCGGGCAATGTTTTCGGCCACGGAGCTGACGATTTTAAAGTTGGTGTGCAAGAGATCGTCGCGGCTCATGCCAGGTTTACGGGCAATGCCGGCGGTGATGATGACCACGTCGGAACCGGCGGTGTCTTCGTAATTGTTGGTGCCGGTGATGTTGCAGTCGTACCCTTCCACGGGCGCCGCTTCCATCAGATCCAGGGCTTTACCCTGAGGCACGCCCTCCACCACATCGAATAAAACGATGTCTCCGAGTTCTTTGGCAGCCGCCCAGTGGGCCGCAGTGGCGCCCACGTTGCCGGCTCCGACAACGGTAATCTTGCTCCGTTTCATAAATGGCTCCTCCTTAAACTTACCTGAGCTTCAAAAGTTTTCCGCTCCCTGTGCAGCATCGTCGTTATACAGATGTAAACGCTGACGCCGTCTGGTCATAACTATCTGATCTATCGCGGTATTGCTGAAATCGCAGAGATTATGAGAGAAGTTTTTCTGGCCGACCGGGCGGCGCCGTCCCTCCTGAATGAGATGTTGGCAATCTATCAATTTCTCAGCAGGGCAGGTTGCCGTGCTTCTTCTGCGGCCTGGATTCCCGCTTGTTCGAGAAATTCTTCAGGGCGTCAATGATGGTGGCACGGGTTTCGCGCGGGTCGATGACATCCATGACAAACCCTCTGGCGCTGGCGATATAGGGGTTGGCAAAGCGTTCACGGTAATCTTGAACCAGCTTTTTCCGCATTTCCATCGGGTTTTCAGCCTCGGCAATTTCCTTGCGGCTGATAATGTTGACCGCGCCTTCCGGGCCCATTACAGCAATTTCCGCAATCGGCCAGGCGTAGACGGCGTCGGCCCGCAGGGAGCTGGAGCACATGGCCAGGTAAGCGCCGCCGTATGCCTTGCGCAGGATGATGGTAATCTTGGGCACAGTGGCTTCGGAATAGGCATAAAGCATCTTGGCGCCGTGGCGGATGATGCCGCCGTACTCCTGCTGCACACCGGGCAGGAAGCCGGGAACGTCCATGAAGGTAACGATGGGAATATTGAAGCAGTCACAAAAACGAATGAAGCGGGCGATCTTGTCGGAAACATTGATATCCAGGCAGCCGGCCAGCACTTTCGGCTGGTTGGCCACGATCCCGACGGCCTGTCCCTTGACCCGGGCAAAGCCCACGACGCCGTTCTGGGCATAGTACGGGTGAACTTCCAGGAACTGGCTGCCGTCCACTACCGCGCGGATCACGTCGCGGACGTCGTAGCCCTGGTTCGGGTCGGCCGGCACCACATCAATCAAGGTTTCCTTGTCGACGACCGGCTCAAGCGGCGCGAATACCGGTGGTTCTTCCAGGTTGTTGGAAGGCAGATAGCTCATCAGGGTCCGGAGCATGGCAATGCACTCGTCTTCGTTGCCGGCCATGAAGTGGGCCACGCCGCTGACCTGGTTGTGGGTGGTGGCGCCGCCGAGGGCCTCCATGTTCACTTCTTCACCGGTGACGGCCTTGATCACCTGCGGCCCGGTAATAAACATCTGGCTGGTATTGGCCACCATCATGATAAAGTCGGTCAGGGCCGGCGAATATACGGCGCCGCCCGCACAGGGTCCCATAATAACAGAAATTTGTGGAATCACGCCGGAGGCGATGGTGTTGCGGAAGAAGATCTCCCCGTAGCCGTTCAGGGCGTCCACGCCTTCCTGGATCCGCGCGCCGCCGGAGTCGTTCAGGCCGATCACCGGAGCGCCGACCTTCATCGCCAGATCCAAAACCTTGCAGATTTTTGCGGCGTGAGTACGTCCCAGTGAACCGCCGGCAACCGTAAAGTCCTGGGCGTAGATGTAAACCTTGCGGCCGTCAATATCGCCGTAACCGGTCGTAACGCCTTCACCGGGGTTTTTTAGCTTCCGGAAGTCGTCTTCCGAGGCCGCAAAGGCGTCGATCTCCCGGAAAGTGCCGGGATCAAACAACATGTCAATCCGTTCGCGGGCCGTCATCTTGCCGCTTTCGTGCTGCTTGTCGATCCGTTTTGGACCACCGCCGGCTTCAACCGTTTCCCGTAACTTCTTAAGCTGGTCTAGCTTATCCTGCATGCTCAGATGGTTACCTCCAATCTACTAGCGCTCACACAGCTCGATTAAAACACCGTTGGTGGCTTTCGGGTGCAAAAATGCGATTTTGGCGCCGCCGGCGCCGCGCCGGGGTTTTTCGTCGATCAGTCGCACACCCTTTTGTTTGAGCTCGGCCAGCCTCTGCTCAAGGTTGTCTACCCGAAAGGCGATGTGCTGAATGCCTTCACCGTTCTTTTCAATGTATTTGGCGATGGGGCCGTCGGGAGCGGTGGACTCCAGCAGTTCCACTTCACTGTCTCCAACCGGCAGGAAAGCTACTTTTACTTTCTGCTCCGCCACCACTTCGGTCTCCACAGCCTTTAAACCAAGCATGCCCTCATACAGCTTGAGGGCCTCGGCCAGGTCTTTCACCGCAATTCCAATGTGGTCGACCTTCTTGATCATACAATTCCCTCCCAGCTCAACTTTCATTACCCCTGGATAACAGGGGATGCGGCGGGTAGGCGTTTTACCCGCCCGCTGTTTAGCGTAAGTTAAACGAGTTCACTGCTTTACGTTCCCTTGAATAAACTTCACCACAGTTGCGAGCGGGGTGCCCGGGGTGAAGATCTCGTTAACGCCCGCTTCCTTGAGCACCGGGATGTCTTCGTCCGGAATAATCCCGCCGCCGACGACCAGGACGTCGCTCGCGCCCTGTTTCTTTAAGAGCTCGATCACTTCAGGGAACAGGGTCAGGTGGGCGCCGGACAGAATGCTCATGCCGACCACGTCGACGTCTTCCTGCAAAGCTGCCGACACGATTTGTTCGGGAGTCTGCCGTAAACCCGTATAAACCACTTCCATGCCGGCATCCCGCAGGGCCTGGGCAATGACTTTGGCGCCCCGGTCGTGACCGTCAAGACCTGGTTTAGCAACCAGTACACGGATGCGTTTTTCGCTCATCTGCCTTCCTCCTCCTCAATTGGGGACATTCCTTCCCGATAGAGCGCATATACCGGGTTTTATAATAACCGGGAAGGTGTGTCCCCTTTCCTTAAAATACGATTTGTTGCTTGTACTCACCAAATACATCGCGTAAAACGCCGCAGATCTCGCCGAGTGTGGCGTATGCTTTTACAGCGTCGATAAAGACGGGCATCAGGTTGGCCTCAGTCTGGGCGGCGTCACGCAGCGTGGACAGAACCGACTCGACCCTGGCGTTGTCTCTTTCCGCGCGCAGTTTTTTGAGTTTTGCCACCTGGCGGTCGCCGACGGAAAGGTCCACCTTTAAGAGGCCCTCCTGCTTTGCTTCCTCCATTTGGAACCGGTTTACACCGATAACGGTTTTCTTCTTGGAGTCGATGTCCATTTGGTACTGATAAGCAGCAATGTGAATTTCTTTTTGCATATAATCAATGGCCTTGGTTGCGCCGCCCAGGCTGTCGATTTTCTCGATATAATCCTGAGCTCTCGCTTCAAGGTCGTTGGTCAGGCTTTCAATGTAGTAAGAGCCGCCGAGCGGGTCAACGGTATCGCAGACGCCAATCTCGTAACCGATCACATGCTGGGTGCGCAGGGCGATCATCACAGACTGATCGCTGGGCAGAGCCAGCGCTTCATCAAAGGAGTTGGTGTGCAGAGACTGGGTGCCTCCCAAAACCGCGCTCAAGGCCTCAAAGGCGGTGCGCATGATGTTGACCATGGGCTGTTGGGCCGTCAGGCTGCAGCCGGCCGTTTGGGTGTGAAAACGCAATGTCCATGAGCGCGGATCTTTTGCGCCGAACCGTTCTCTCATGATTTTCGCCCAGAGGCGGCGGGCCGCCCGGAACTTCGCGACTTCTTCCAGGAAATTCAGATGAGCGTTAAAGAAGAAGGAAAGCCGCGGGGCAAATTTGTCGACATCCAGGCCGGCCTTAATGGCGGCATCGACATAGGCGATTCCGTCGGCCAGGGTGAAGGCAATCTCCTGAGCGGCCGTGCAGCCGGCTTCACGAATGTGGTAGCCGCTGATGCTGATGGTGTTCCAGTTGGGAACTTCTTTGGCGCAGAATTCGAAGATGTTGGTAATCAGGCGCATGGATGGATCCGGAGGCAGAATATAGGTGCCCCGGGCGATATATTCCTTGATAATGTCGTTTTGGATGGTGCCGTTCAGCTGCGCTTTATCAAAACCCTGCTTTTCAGCCACCGCGATATACATGGCTAAAAGCACACCGGCCGGAGCGTTGATGGTCATGGAGGTGCTGACTTTGCCCAGGGGAATCTGGTCAAAGAGGGTTTCCATATCCAGTATGGAGTCAATGGCCACGCCCACTTTGCCTACTTCACCACGGGACAGCGAGTGATCGGAGTCATAGCCGATCTGGGTGGGCAGGTCGAATGCGCAGCTAAGTCCGGTCTGTCCCTGCTCCAAAAGGTAGCGGAAACGCTTATTGGTCTCTTCTGCTGTGCCGAAACCGGCATATTGGCGCATGGTCCAGTGACGGCCGCGGTACATGTTTGGCTGCACACCCCTGGTGTAGGGATATTCTCCGGCCAAACCAAGGTCGCGCTCGTAATCCATACCGTCGATATCCAGCGGCGTGTAAAGGGTGTCGACTTTAATACCGGAATCGGTGGCAAACTCGGCTTCTCTTTCCGGACGTTTTTTCACCGTGGCTTCCAGTTTTGCCGACCAGCCCTCCTTTTTAGCGGCTATCTTTTCTAGTTGCTCCTTTTTAAACAAAAAAACTCCTCCCTCCTTCTTTGTTACTTTGCCAGTATCTCTTTAATAATCCCGGGCACTTCAAAGGGCAGTTCGGCCACTCTGGCTCCGGCTTCCGTCAACGCCTGGACTTTGCCCTGATAGGTGCCCTTGCCCCGCTCGATGATGGCGCCGGCGTGTCCCATCCGTTTTCCCGGGGGTGCGGTCTTGCCGGCGATGTAGGCGACAACCGGCTTGGTCATTTCCTTGATGTACATGGAGGCGTCTTCTTCTGCGTCGCCGCCGATTTCACCGATCAGCACCACCGCTTTGGTTTCCGGGTCTTTCTCAAACTGCTTTAATACATCGATGAAGGTAAGTCCAACAACACGGTCACCGCCCATGCCGATCACTGTGGACTGGCCGATACCCTGTGCGGTGAGGTTGCCTACGATTTCGTAGGTCAGGGTTCCGGAGCGGGCGACAACGCCCACATTACCAGGAATAAAGAATTGATTGGGGGGAATGCCAATTTTGCATTTTCCGGAGGATACGATGCCGAAGGTGTTCGGCCCGATTACGGTGGCGTCTACCCGCTTGGCATAGGCCATCACGGCCATCTCATCGTGGACAGGAATGTGCTCGGTAATCACAACCACTACTTTTACGCCTGCTTCCAGTGCTTCCAGGGCGGCGTCTTTGGCGAAGGGGGCCGGAATGAAGAGCACGGACGCATCGATCCGGTGGTTTTCACATGCCGCCCGAATACTGTCGTATACGGGTATACCCTCAATGGTGGCGCCCCCCTTGCCGGGGGAAGAACCGGCGACGATCTTGGTGCCGTAGGCGAGCATTTGCTTTGTATGGAAAAGGCCCTGTTTGCCAGTGATGCCCTGGACAACGAGGTTGGTATTCTCATCAACGATAATGGCCAATTTAACTACTCCCCTTGTCAGAACTTTTCAATCGCTCCGTTGAAAATTTTATGCCTTTGACAGCTCGACTGCTTTCATGGCTGCATCTTGCATGAAGTCATACGCTTCAATACCAACTTCCTTGAGGATGGCCCGGCCGGCTTCCTGGTTGGTGCCTACAAGGCGGATAACCACAGGAACCGGGATGCCAGTTTTCTTCTTGACGGATGCAAATGCGTTGGCAACATCGTCGCAACGGGTAATCCCGCCAAAGATGTTGATGATGATGGCTTTTGGGTTCCTTGCAAGAATCAGTTCGAGCGCCTTGGCAGTTCCTTCTTCACCGGTCCCGCCGCCAGCATCCAGGAAGTTTGCCGGTTTGCCGCCGTAGTAAGAAAGGGCATCCAGCGTTCCCATGGTGATACCGGCTCCATTCGCCATGACACCGATATCTCCGTCCAATTCGACAAAGGAGAGACCGAGATCGTGGGCCGCTTTCTCCGTTGCGGTCCGCTCTTCCACGCGAGGCAGATCTTTTTGACGGTAAAGCGCTTCGTCGTCAATCGTGACCTTGGCGTCGGCAGCGATAACCTTGTCGCCGCTGAAAACAAGCGGGTTGATTTCAACCAGGTCCGCGTCTTTCTGGATAAAGATTTTATAAAGAGCGGTAATGACCTTTACCAGTTCTTTGCCGTGGGGGGTGTCCAAGGAGATGCCCATTTTCCGCACGACATCGCGGGCAATAAATCCCTGCATGCCGAGTTCTACATCGATTTGTTTCTTGATAATCAGTTCTTCGGCTACTTCCTCGATGTCCATCCCGCCGTGGGCGGAGGCGATGAGAACTGGTTTCCTGGCCGCATTGTCGATGGTGATGGACAGATAGAGTTCCTTGTCAATTTGCAACTTCTGCTCCACCAGCAGGATTTCTACCGGAAGTCCCTGGATGGTCATGCCTAAAAGTTCCTGAGCGGCTGCTTTTGCTTCTTCCGGAGTGTCCGCAAACTTGATCCCGCCGGCTTTACCGCGTTTGCCGGATAATACCTGGGACTTGATTACAACCGGAGCTCCTATTTCCGCGGCAACGGCTGCCGCCTCGTCCGGGTTGGTTACCATTTTTCCTTTCGGTACCGGAAGGCCGAATTTGGAAAACAGTTCCTTCCCCATATACTCGAACATTTTCAATGTCTAAATATCCCCCCTCTGATTGTGTTGTATTTTTAAAAGAAGTCCCGGCGCCTTCTTTATAGATATTAGAATTGTTCTAAAATCTATATTTAGTTCATTAACGAAAAAAACCTATAATCCCACTATGTGGATTTTTTTCGGGTTCCAGGCCGGTGATTACTTTAGAACAATTCGGTATCCAAATCCCTTTTCCTCCTCATCTTTAATATTCTTAATCGAATTAATATTCTGTTTACACCTCTTCCCTGTTACCCCTTCGCAGATGGCAAAGCCGGTTAAAGCACAACCTCTTTATGCCGGGCAGCATGACAGCTGATGTTCACCGCCACCGGCAAACTGGAGATATGGGCCGCGTAGATTTCTATGTGTACGGCCAGGGCCGTCATCCTGCCGCCAAGGCCCTGCGGCCCGATTCCGGTCTTATTGATCTCATCCAGCAGTTCATCTTCCAGTTGCGCGATTTCCAGGTGGCTGCTTCTCTCGTCCAGTTCCCGCAGCAACGCTTCCTTGGCCAGAAGCGCCGCCTTTTCAAAAGTCCCCCCGATTCCCACGCCGATCACCATCGGAGGGCACGAGTTCAGCCCGGCTGCTTTGACCGTTTCAACGATAAACTTTTTGACACCCGCCACCCCTTCAGCGGGCTTGAGCATCTTGATGTCGCTCATATTCTCACCGCAAGCCTCCTTGGGTGCGACGATGAGGCGCAGGTTTTCCCCCGGAACGATCTTGGTGTGAATCACGGCCGGCGTGTTGTCGCCGGTGTTCTTGCGCTCCAGCGGGTGCCCCACAATGGACTTGCGAAGATATCCTTCGGTATAGGCCCTGCGCACGCCCTCGTTAATCGCCTCGTAAAACTCTCCCCCTTCGATCTTGAGATCCTGCCCGAGCTCGACGAAAACCACGGCATAGCCTGTATCCTGGCATATCGGCACAGACTCCTCACGGGCGATCTCGGAATTTTGCAGCATCTGTCGCAGGATCTCTTTCCCCGTAAGCGAAACTTCCTGCTCTAACGCTTTCTTAAAGCCCTCGACCATATCCTGGCCCAGTTTGAAGTTGGCTTCCTGGCAGAGTCTGGCCATAGCTTCAATAATCGTATCCGTATGAATCGTTTTCACAGCAATCACCCACCCTCTGCTGTTTAGTGAATCCCCCCGGCAACTTTGAAAAAACAGTTTACCTGTCACAGCCGCTTGCTTATAAAAACCAGCCGGTCAACCTGATCCGAGTATCCTCCCCCGGCGCTGTAGAAATCAAGTTGGCTCCGCGCCCGGAAAGGCTTTTGCAGCACTAGCGCCAGGTATTAAACTAAGCAAGATCCGTACCCGGGTACAGATCTTGTCTTTTTTGCAGCTATGCTCCATTATCCGCATATTTACCGCTGAAATAAGCCTGAACACTTCTCTGATTCCATACTTAATGTTGCCATCTTATTTTCTAATATTTATAATAATTCTAATTTTTATAATTCACAGCCCTGACTTTTTTAATTTTATTATAAAGAGTGGCCAGTGAGATATTCAAAGCCTGGGCCGCCCGCCGCTTCCCCTCCACCGTGTTGCCGAACTTGGCCAGGGCCTTTTTGATCAGGATTTCTTCCATCTGGTTGATGGACATGATGTCCATATCCCGGTCCGGCGCTATTCTGAACTGGTTGACGTACAGGAGCAGGTCGTTCTTATGCAGTACCTCTTCGTCGGCGGTTACCATCACCCGCTCGATAACGTTCTCCAGTTCGCGGACATTTCCCGGCCAGTTGAAGCCAAACAGCACTTCCTCGGCCTCTTTCGAAAGGCCCTGGACCTTTTTACCCAGTTTCCGGTTCAGCTTGATGATCAGGTTGTTCACCAGCGCCGGCAGGTCCTCTTTGCGCACCCGCAGTGGCGGGATGGTGACCTCCACCACGTTGAGGCGGTAATAAAGATCCTCCCGGAACTTACCCTTCCGGATCGACTCATGCAGGTTGCGGTTGGTGGCGGCGATCACCCGCACGTCCACCTTGATGGTCTGGTTGCCGCCCACCCGCTCGAACTCCATTTCCTGCAGCACCCGCAGCAGCTTGGCCTGGAGGAGGAGGTTCATGTCCCCGATTTCGTCCAGAAAAATGGTGCCGCTGTGAGCCAGTTCAAACTTGCCGATTTTCGTTTTGACGGCGCCGGTAAAAGCGCCCTTGGCGTAGCCGAAAAACTCGCTCTCCAGGAGCGTCTCCGGAATAGCGGCACAGTTGACCTTGATAAAAGGGTTCTCCCGCCGTCTGGAGGCGTTGTGAATGGCGTGAGCGAAAAGTTCCTTGCCGGTGCCGCTTTCGCCCAAAAGGAGCACCGTGGAATTGCTGCGCGCCGCCCTCTCGGCCACGCTGATGCAGCGTTTCAGCTCGGTGCTGGTACCGGTGATGTCCTCGAAAGAATACTTGCTCGTGGTCGCCTGGCCCAGTTTATCGGTCAGGTTTTCAATGATGTTGGTGCTTTTCTTCAGCTCTTCCATCAGGTTCATGACGTCGGTGAAGTGCTGGAAAACCACCACCCCGCCGCGCAACTTGCCGTCCACCATGATCGGCGCGGCGTTGGCGACGACCTCGGCGTTGCTCCCCCCCACCGTGGTGCGCTTGCCGAAAATGATTTTGCCGGTTTTGAGCACGTTGGCCAGGGCGCTGTCGGGAGATACTTCAAAAATATTCTGGCCGATCCGATCTTCCTCCGGGATACCAGTTACCCTGGAAAAAGCCGGGTTGACATATTTGATGATCCCATTGCTGTTAACCACCTCGATGGCTTCCTGGACCGAATTCAAAATGACCGAAAGCTCCCCCTGGATGCGCTTGAACTCCAGCAACGCCTCTTTTTCATTTAAGATGGCCTTCATCAGATTGGCAGACTGCGCATCCATCACCGCCGTATATTCATGCCTCAGGGTGTGGATCCGCTCCCGCACCTCCTGTCTCCTGGTCGCCTCAATGATCACATCCAAGCCGGGGATTTTTACGAGTTCGGAGAAATCAACGGTCACGAAAACACCGTCTTTCTTCGCCGCCAAAATGCCCGGCGCCACTGGATTAATATCGGCCAGGCCGACAATTTCTATTTCCTTCATGCTCTTCAGCATCCGGTAAATTGAATTTCCGCCTTTACCGGCGCCGATAATCGCCACTTTTAATTTTTGCACTCCGCCCGCACCTCACATTGTTTTAAGCAATCAAAAATTCTACACCAAAAGACGTTTCCCTTCTAATTTTTAAAAATATAATGTTCCCCAAAAAATTCTCGAACAAATGTTTTCATTTGTTCGAGAATTATGCTATAATGAGCTAAAAACAGGTAAAGGCTGGTGATTGGCATCAATGGAAGACCTCACATCCAGGGAGGCAGCCATCTTGACGGTGATTAAGAAAAACGTCCGCCAGAAAGGCTATCCGCCTTCCGTCCGGGAAATTGGCCTGAGCGTGGGGTTGAGCTCCAGCTCCACGGTGCACGGCTATTTGAAAAGACTGGAGGAAAAAGGTTACCTGCGGCGCGACCCGACCAAGCCCAGGGCGATTGAAGTACTGGATGAAATGACTGGCGGCGGCTACAATCTGATCGGTGTCCCCGTTCTGGGCCGGGTGGCGGCTGGCGTTCCGCTGCTGGCCGTGGAAAACAGGGAGGATGTTTTTCCCCTGCCGGCCAATTTCACGGGAGAGGGTGATTTCTTCATGCTCACCGTGCGGGGAGACAGCATGATTGAGGCCGGTATTCTGGAAGACGACATGGTTGTGGTCCGGCGCCAGTCCGATGCCGACAACGGTGACATCGTTGTGGCTTTGCTGGAAGACGAGGCAACCGTCAAACGGTTCTTCAAAGAGGACGGCCGGGTCCGCCTGCAGCCGGAAAACAGCCGCCTGGAACCCATCTACACCAGTGACGTCCTGGTTCTGGGCAAAGTGACCGGACTGGTGCGAAAAATCCATTAAAACAAAAAAAACACCGCCTGGACAGCGGTGTTTTTTTGTTCATCAGCTTCTTCAACCACCGGCCCCTCCGCGGGGCCGGTGGTTCGTCGGAGATTGCCGGTTGAAACGGCTCTGCGCAGGGGCGTAACATTTGATGACGGCTTGTGAACTACCCCGCCCTTCGCTCTCGCTTCGCGAGTAAGGAAGCTCAGGACGGGGACTTCCCGGCGGGGGAGTTAAAATAGGAAACGATTGCAAACTTCCAAATCGTTTATAAACGAGGTAAAGGCGTCGATGGCAAAACCACCGGTGCCCTGGCAGTGTTTAACCTGATAAAGGTAACGGGTCAGGTTCAGGTCCGCCACCCGCACTTCACACACCCTTCCCAACTCCAGCGCCTCTTGCACGGCGCAGCGGGAAACGACGCTGATTCCCAGATTCGCCTCCACCGCTGTAATCACGGCCCTGGTACTGCCCAGTTCCAGCCCCTGCGGAATTTGGTCAAGAGAAATATTGTGCTCACCCAGTTTCTGCTCGATTGTCCGGCGCGTTCCGGAGCCGGGCTCGCGGACAATCATCATCTCCCTCTTCAGGTCGGCGGCGTTGACCATTTCCCGCGTGGCCCATGGGTGTGAAGGCGGTACGATCAGCACCAGGCTGTCTTCAATCCAGGGGACACATTCCAGTCCTTCACCGTCAACCGTTGTGCCGGTTATGCCCAAATCCGTTTCCCGCTCCCGCACCCAGCGCCCGACCTGCCCGCTGCCGGAAACCTTGAGGGCAACCTGAATGCCGGGGTATTTCTCTTTAAAGCCCCCGATTAAAAGGGGCATCAGGTATTCGCCGGGGATTGTGCTGGCGCCCACGACCAGATGTCCAGTCTTGAGGCCCTTTAAATCGTCCAGGGCGGCTTTAATTTTATGATAGTGCCTCAGCATCAATTTCGCTTCCGGGAACAAAAGACGGCCGGCTTCAGTCAGGATAACCTTCTTGTCTCCGCGCTGAAACAAAACCACCTTTAAGTCTTCCTCCAGCGCTTTGATTTGAAAACTGACGGCCGGCTGGCTCATATACAGCTGCCGGGCGGCCCTGGTAAAGCTTTGCAGTTCGGCAACCCACAGGAAAGCTTCCAATTGTTTAAAATTCAAGGTGACCACCGCCACATGAAGAAATAAGGGTTATAAACTAATTTTATTTCGCCAAAAAATTTTAAAAACCTGCTCATTTTATAAATTTATTAAAATTTCTGTAAAATAAAAAATTTGCTGCCTCAGCGGCAGCTTAATCCTGCCCGACGGCTAATATTTCCCGTGCCGCCGCCAGGACAGCCAGCCTGATATGTTCCTTGAAAAGGCCGCCCTGAAGATAAACGGCGTAAGGGCTGCGCACCGGCCCGTCGGCGGTGAGCTCAAGGGAAGCGCCCTGCACAAAAGTCCCCGCCGCCATAACCACGGCGTCTTCGTAACCGGGCATGGCATTGGGCTCCGGGAGCACATGGGCGTCAACCGGAGACGCCTTTTGAATCCCCCGGCAAAAGGCCAGCATTTTTTCTCTGGAGCCAAGCAAAACCGCCTGCACTGTGTCGGTGCGCGCTTCGTCATAGGCCGGATAGACCGGAAAGCCCATCCGCTCAAAGAATCTTGCTGCGAATACCGCGCCTTTCAAGGCTTCAGCCACCACGTGGGGGGCAAGGAAAAGCCCCTGGAAAAAAAGCCGCTGATACTCGGGTGAGGGACCCACTTCGGAGCCAATCCCCGGGGCGGTCCATCGCGCCGCAGCCATTTCAACCAGACTCATCTTTCCCGCCACGTAGCCTCCGGTAGGAGCCAGGCCGCCGCCTGGGTTTTTAATCAGCGAACCGGCCACAATATCTGCGCCCGCCTCTATGGGCTCCTGTTCTTCCACAAACTCGCCGTAACAGTTATCCACAAAGACAGCGGTTTCGGGGCTCTCTTCTCTTACCGCCGCGCAGATTCGCCGGATATCCCCGGTGGACAGGGAAGGTTTTTGGCTGTAACCCCTGGACCGCTGGAGCATCACCAGGCGCACCCGCCCGCCGCCCGCAAGCTCGTTTTTCAGCGCGGCCCAATCGACTTCCCCCCCCGGCAGCAGCTCCAACTGGCGGTAGGTCACGCCCATTTCTTTCAGTGATCCCATGCCGTCGCCCCTGACACCGATCATTTCACCCAGCGTGTCGTAAGGCTCTCCCTGGAGCGAGAGAAGCACGTCCCCGGGGCGAAGAACACCATACAGGCACAGGGCGATGGCATGGGTTCCGGATACGATTTGGCCCCGCACCAGGGCGGCTTCCGCGCGAAAAACGCGGGCATAGACTTTTTCCAGGGCTTCCCGGCCCTGGTCGCCGTAGCCGTATCCGGTAGAGCTTTTCAGGTGAAATTCACTCACTTTAGCCCGGTGAAAGGCTTCCAGAACCTTGCTGTGATTGGCAAGGGCACGGTTTTCAATGCGCCCGTAGAGAGGCCGGACTTCTTCCTCTACCTCCCGGGCCAACTGGTCCAAGTTTCCATTCACTGTTTTCACACCATTCTCCCGATGTCTGCACGAAATCATCCAAACTTGCACAGGTAATCGTTGTCAATATTCTATCAGGATGCTGCATTTTCAGGCAGCAGGGACGCTTTTAAATGGGTTAAGCCGGACTAAATTCCTGGGCGCCGCTTCCTTCAAAATCCTCCCGGGCAATGGCCATCAGTTCCTCCCGGCTCAAATTTTCCCGGCGATGGATGAGCCGCACCGCCTGACGGCGGATCGCCCGCTCGATCAGATTGCGCACCAGGCGGGCATTGCCGCTGTGCTCGTGACGGCGGCGCTCTTTTTCAATGTGAAAGCGCAGCTCTTCCCGCGCGCCGCTGATCAGGACATACTGCCGCCTGTGCAGCATCAGGTCCGCGATGGCGAGCAGCTCACGCAGGTTGTAGTCGGGAAAAGCGATCTGAATCGGAAAGCGGGAACGCAGTCCCGGGTTGGCCTCGACAAACCAGTCCATTTCATCCTGATACCCCGCCAGAATCAGGATCAGATTGTCCCGGTGGTCTTCCATCCCCTTGACCAGCGCGTCGATGGCTTCTTTACCGAAGTCCTTCTCGCCGCCCCGCGCCAGGGAATAGGCTTCATCAATAAACAGGATGCCCCCCAGCGCTTTTTTTATCTGCTCCCGGGTTTTCTGCGCCGTATGGCCGATAAATTCACCGACCAGATCGGCCCGTTCCACCTCAACCGAATGACCTTTCGGCAGCACTCCCACCGCTTTGAACATCCGGCCGAGGATGCGGGCCACCGTCGTTTTGCCCGTACCCGGGTTTCCCTTGAAGATCATGTGCAAAACCAGGGGGTCCGTGGCAAGCTTTTCTTTTTGCCGCCGTTTTTGAATCTCGACGAAGGCATAGATTTCCTCAATCAATTTTTTGACACCGGAAAGCCCGACCAGGGAGTGCAGTTCTTGCAAAATTTCGTCGACGCCCCCGGTCTGGGGCGCCTCTTCACCGCCCGGCCGGCTTTTACCCGCCAGATGCAAAGAGTTTCCCGCGGCCGGCTTGCCGCTCCCCTTCATCCCACCGGCGCCCGGCTGCTCAAAATGCCATTTTTTTATCTTCACGCCAAAAACCACCTCGCTCGGGCCAGTCACTTCATTATACGCCCGGCCCGGCGGATACTGACCAAGAAAACAGCCCCCCGGAACAGGGGCCGTTTTCTTGCAATTGCTTTTAGTTAAGGCGCTTTTGGCTCCGAGAAGGAGGTACTGACCGGTCTGAGCGGGCTGACCGTGGAAATGGCATGCTTATAGACCATCAACTGTTTACCGTCGCTTTCCAGGATAACTGTAAAGTTATCAAAGCCCCTGACCATCCCCTTTAATTGAAAGCCATTGACGAGGAATATGGTGACGGGAATATTCTCTTTCCTGATCTGGTTTAAAAAGGCGTCCTGTAAATTGATCTGGGATTTCGTCATAGGGGTTCCCTCCGATGGAATGTTTTTCTTTATTTTATTAATGTTCTACAAAGTTAACAATACTCCTTCTACCGCTCCGCTAATTCTTTGGGCCACACCGGCCAGGTCGCCGGATTGTTCCACGTCGATCCACTGGATCCGGGGGTCGCGCTTGAACCAGGTCATCTGTCTTTTGGCAAAACGCCTGGTGTTTCTCTTCAATATTTCAATTGCCTGTTCAAACGCCACTTCTCCCGCCAGATAAGAAGCAATTTCTTTATAGCCAAGGCCGCGCATGGAAGTGAGTTCCCGGCTGCAACCCCTCTCCAGCAGGCCGCGGACTTCATCGACCAGTCCGGCGTCGATCATCCGGTCCACCCTCTTTTCAATCCGCCGGTAAAGGGATTCCCGCGCCATATGCAGGCCGAACATTTTTACGCTGTAAATGGGTTTGATGTCCTCATCCTTGTGCTGGAAGCTGGATATCGGCCGCCCCGTCCGGTAAAAAACCTCCAGGGCGCGGATTACCCGCCGGGTGTCCCCCGGGTGCAGCCGGTCCGCCGTAACCGGGTCGACTTCCCTCAGCCGTTCATGGATTCGCTTAACTCCCGCTTCCGCCGCTTCTTTTTGCAATTTTTCCCGCAGAAGACTGTCTCCGCCGGCACTGCCGAAATCATAGCGGTCGATCACCGCCCGCACGTAAAGACCGGTTCCCCCGACCAGGAGCGGCAGCTTGCTCCTTGCCAGCACATCCTGGATGACATCCCTGGCCTGCTGCTGAAAAAGAGCTGCGCTGTAATCTTCGTCCGGGTCAACGACGTCGATCAGGTGGTGGGGGATGCCCCGCCGTTCTTCCGGCGCCGGTTTGGCCGTTCCGATGTCCATGGTGCGGTAAACCAGCATGGAATCGGCCGATACTATCTCTCCGCCCAGCTTCCCGGCGACCATGACTCCGACATCGGTCTTGCCGGTCGCGGTTGGTCCGGTGATCACCAGGAGGGGCGGACTTTCGCCTCCAAACAAATGCTTCAGCCCTTTCATCTGCTCCTCCTGGGCCATTGCTTCAATCATTTTATCAATTTTCCCATTTTTTAGCTCTTTTATGCGCAGCATGGCAATTCCCGGGTGAAAAAAGAACTCCTGCCCTCTCGTTACAGAGGAAATCTCAATCTATCTTTTAAAACGTCCGTCAATCTCTCGGAAGGAAATGCGGACCACCGTCGGCCTGCCGTGGGGGCAGGTCAGGGGGTTGTCCGCTTCGGACAGGCGCCGGATCAGTTCCCCCATGGACTGGGAGGACAGTTTTCCGCCTGCTTTGACAGCTTCCCGGCAAGCCAGCACGGCGGCCATTTTTTCAAGGAATTCGTTCTCCCCGGGGGGTGGGCCGGGCCGTTCGAACAGGCTTAACATGTCGATAAAAAACTCCTTCTCCATGCCCGGCGTAAAATAGGCCGGCACCCCGCGCAGAAGGAAGGTATTGCCACCGAAGTGCTCGAGAATAAAGCCCGCATCGGCAAACCGGATGATCTGGCTGGTCAGGAGCGCCGCCTCGCGGGGAGTCATTTCAATGGTTAAGGGTATCAGGAGGACCTGGCTGGAATTATCGCCTGACTGAACCCGCCCGTAATACTCTTCGAAGAGAATTCTTTCGTGGGCCGCGTGCTGGTCAATGATATAGAGGCCATCCTCACCCCGGGCCAGGACGTAGGCCGGCAAGAGCTGGGCCAGGGGGAAAAGTTCGGGAAAGGAGCTTCTCTCCGGGCATTGGTAGGCCGGTTGCTCTTCTGCGGCGAAGAAGCCGGCCGCTTGACTCGTTTCCCCAACCGGGTCAGGGGAGAGGAGCAGCTCTTCTTTTTTCTCTGGTTCACGCGCCCGGCCGTCATCCATCCGGACCTGATCAAACGCCGGCCCGGTGATTGAACCAGCGGGCCGTTGAAAGGACGCTGTTTTCCCGGTCCCGCTAAAAACCGTTCTTCCGGCTGCTCCTTCTTTTTGCATAGACGGTATTGCTCTGCGCTCCCGCAATGCTTCTTTTAACGCCTCCGTTACCAGGGAGGCAACCTGCTCTTCTTCCAGGAGACTCACTTCAAGCTTGGCCGGGTGAACGTTGACATCCAGCATTGCGGGGTCGGTCGCAATCGATAAAACAGCCACCGGTTTTCGCCCGGCCGGCAGCATGTTGCGGTAAGCTTCCTCCAGTGCCGCCGTTACTGCGGGAGAACGAACAAACCGGCCGTTAACGACAATCGTCTGGTAGCTCCTGGAGCTGCGGTGAAAAGACGGCTTACCGGCGTAGCCGCGCACGCTGACGCCGGCTTCGCCGGCCTGAACCGGCACCATTTCCCGGCTCTGACCGATTCCGTAAACCGCCACCAGGGAGTCGATCAGCCGGCTGGTGCCCGGCGCGTGGAAAACTTTTTTGCCCTTTACCCGCAGCTCAAAACAAACATCGGGCCTGGACAGGGCCAGCCGGGAGATCAGGTCGCTGCACAGAGCTCCTTCCGCCGGTGCGGATTTCATCGCCTTCCTCCGGGCCGGCGTGTTGTAAAACAGTTCCTCCACCACCACGGCGGTGCCGGGCGGGCAGCCGGCGGGCCCCCTGGAAAGGAGCGCGCCCCCTTTGATTTCGGCGCGGGCTCCCGCGACGGCGCCGGCCCGGCGGGTGGTTACCGTCACGCGGGACACGGCGGCGATGCTGGGCAGAGCCTCACCCCGGAAGCCGAGGGTGGTAATCCGGCTCAAGTCCGACGCAATCCTGATCTTGCTGGTGGCGTGGCGCTCGAAGGCCAGCCGGAGGTCATCCTCCTCCATGCCGCAGCCGTCGTCGATCACCATAATCCGGCCCAATCCGCCCCCGGACAGGTCAACCATAATTTTTCCGGCGCCGGCGTCCAGCGCGTTTTCCACCAGTTCTTTGACCACCGACACCGGGCGCTCCACAACTTCTCCGGCGGCAATCTGGTTGGCCGTAAATGGATCCAGTACGATTATGCTGGCCATAAGCCGCACCCCTTACCCTTCTGTGCGCCACTCCCGGCGCAGTCCTTCATCGTAGCCAAAAAAAGTGTCGGTCGATTTATCCTGCAGGTAGACAAAGTTGTACCGGCCGGAACTCCTGGTCTCCTCGTAAAGGTCGTAGGCTTCCGTAACGCAGCGTGAACAGGCGTTAAAGGGAATGGACAGGCAGAGGGCGTGGTTGACCTTGCCGCAGCCGTGATTGGCCCTGGTGTCGATGACCAGGTGCCCGGCGCAGTCATCACACAGCCTGAGTTTTTCCAGTTGGTTTTCTTCGATGTAATCGGTATCGTAAAAAACGTCCTTTTTTGTATGGTAATATTTTCCGTCAATACGCTTGGGGTCCAGTGGCGTCTGATCCCGCATCTGCCAGCAGCCCAAAATTTTTTCCACGGACCGGCGCACTTGAGCGGCCCGTTCAGGCGTCTCTTTGAACCGCTCCGGCCGGTAGTCCGGCTCGCGCACGGAGGAATAGTCCATGCCGGCCAGGGCCAGCAGGATGGCCAGGTTGACGTAGGGCAGGGCTGTTTCAATAGCGTAGCCGCCCTCGAGCACGGCCAAATCGGGCTTCAGCTTTTCGGTGAGCCTGGCGTAACCATGAGCGGAGACGCGCATGCTTCCCAGGGGGTCCGTGTAGTGATTGTCCTGCCCCGCCGAGTTAACGATAAAGTCCGGCTTGAAATCTTTTAAAATGGGCAGGATCAGGTTTTCTACCACGTACAGTACGCTTTCATCGGTGATTCCCGGCGGCAGCGGGATGTTGATGGTGCGGCCGAAGGCCTGCGGCCCGCCCAGTTCATCGCTGAAACCGGTGCCGGGGAAAATGGTCCGGCCATCTTGATGAAAAGAAATGAACAGGACGTCCGGGTCATGCCAGAAAATGTCCTGGGTGCCGTCCCCATGGTGGACATCGGTATCGATGACGGCCACCTTCTTGATGCCGTGGCGCCGGCGCAGGTACTCGACCATGATCGCCTCGCTGTTGATACTGCAAAAGCCCCGGTTGCCGTGGACCACCCGCATGGCGTGGTGGCCGGGGGGCCGGACCAGAGCGAAGCCGTTTTCGATGTGCCCCTCGACGATCTGCTCGGCCAGCACGATGGCCGCTCCAGCGGCAATCAGGTGGGCTTCCGTGATCTGGTTCTCTACCTGCGGGATACAGAAGTGCACCCGGGCGATATCATGGATCGATGCCAGCGTGGGTGTATATTCCGCGATCTGAGGCAGATCGATGATCCCCTCCTCAAAAATCTGGTCCCGGGTGTACAGGAGGCGCTCCTCGCGCTCAGGGTGGGTGGGGGATATGGCCCAGTCAAAAGCGGGAAAAAAGATTAAGCCGGTTTGCTTGCACCTGAATTTTTTCACTTTTGCCCCCCCTCCTCTCCGATGTGAAAGACAATCCCGCGGGGCGTCTGAACCGTGATGTCAAAAAGCCGCCCGGTCGTGGTCCAGTCCCGGATCATATTAAAAACTTCTTTCCGGGTCACCTCAATATCATCCGGGGTGACTTTAAGGCCGTATCTGGCCGCCCGCCGGATCAGCCACTCCCTGGCCAGTTCCAGTGCTTTTTGCTCGTTGAACAACTTGCTTTCGATTTTCCCCTGGTACCCTTCTTCCTGGATAATATAGTAGCCCTGCTCGGTGTCCGCCCGGAGGCTGACCTGCATGGTGGGTTTTGCCACCGCCGCGCCAATGGCGTTAGCCACCGGGGCGTAAGGCGGTATGATTGGGGCGCAGCCGACTTTGGCCGCGATCCGGGTAATGAATCCGGCGGCTCCTCCGCCCACCCCCACCACGATGGTGGGGCGCACTTTCTTCTTCTGGAGCACTTCCCAAACCCGGTAAGCAGGTTCCTGTTCCCACTCCAGAAACATCTTGCCGATCTCCGCGGCAATGCTGTCCACCACCAGCCCGATCGCCCTTTCCGCCACTTCAACGGAGTTCATGCCGATGGGGTTGCCCAGGATGTTCATCGCTTCCCGGGCCTGATCCTGATCCCCGAGCAGGGTCAGGCCCATCACCCGCAGGGCGTCGGTCGGGGTCGGCAGCGGGCCGCCCATGCAGTAGGCCGGTCCCAGTCGCTCCGAGTAAATGATGATTTCTTTGCCGACCCTTTCCAGTATGCTGTCCCCCCCCACCGGGACCGACTTGACCGCCAGCGTCCGTACCTGGGTCAGCTGTTCGTCCACCCTGGCGCCCCGGGCCGATAAAAGCGGCTGGCCGCTCAGGATCAGGGCCAGATCGGTGGTGGTCCCGCCGATGTCTACAATGACCGCCGTTTCACCGGGCGGGATCAGGGCCTGCACACCCAGGGTGCTGGCGGCCGGCCCGGAAAAAATGGTTTCCACGGGCTGTTCTTCGGAATTTTCCAGGGGTAGTGTGCCTCCGTCCGCCTTCAGGATAAAGACGTCGGCTTTGATCTCTCTTTTGGCCAGGGCCTGGCGCACAGAGCTGACAAAATACCGGTAGGATTCCCTGGTCGCGCAGGTCAAAAAAGTGGTTTCGGCCCGGCGCGGAAAGTTGAGCTGGCCGCCGGCCTGTGAACCCATCTCAACCAACCAGTCAGGATACTTTTCCTTGATCATGCCGGCCACGTACTTTTCATGGGATGTATTGCGGGGAGAAAACTTACCGACCACCCCGACTTTTTTGTACCCCTTCAGGGCCAAATTGGCCAGCGCCGCGTCCACCTCTCCCTTGTTCAGCGGGACGACTTCCCTGCCCCGGTAATCAATGGCGCCAGACAGGTAAAACGCTTCTGTGTTAAAATTGTAATAACGATAATTCAAACCGGGACCGGGAATTAAAAGCAGGGCCACGCGATCGTACTTTTTCTCCGCGATCAGGTTGGTAATCATGGTGGTGCTGAATACGACGCGTCTGATCTGACTGGAGTCAACACCCTTCAGGATTTCGTCGATGGCTTTCGTAATGGATTCCAGCAGGTCTTCCTTTGTCGGCACCTTGGCACTGGCCCTGACCGTTCCTCTGTCCAGCAATACCGCATCGGTAAATGTGCCGCCAACATCAACCCCGACGTACATTGCGATCACCCCTATTATAAAATACAACTATTCAGTCTTTTCTGCAATTGGTATAATCTATTGATCGCTTCCAAGGGTGTTATGTCCATGATGTTTATCTCGCGCAGATCTTGTAAAACCGGGTGTTCTCCGCCGCCGGCCGCAACGTCGCAGCCCTTTTCCGCAGCGGCCGCAACTTCAGGCCGCTGCTCCTTGACCGCTTCCAGGCAGGACAGCAAGTCCCGGGACCGGGACAGGATTTCTTCGGGCAGCCCGGCCAGCCTGGCCACGTGAATTCCGTAACTGCGATCGGCCTTACCGGGAACCACTTTGCGCAAAAAGATGATCCCTTCTCCTTCTTCTTTTACCGCCACGGTGTGGTTGACCACCCCTTTGATTTCCTCCAGGTCGGTCAGTTCATGAAAATGGGTGGAAAAAATGGTTCTGGCGCCGATTCTGCCGTTTATATATTCAGCCAGGGCGCGCGCGATGCTGATCCCGTCGTAGGTGCTGGTGCCGCGCCCCACCTCGTCCATGATAATCAAACTCTTTTCAGTGGCTCCCTGCACGATTTCCCGGCACTCTTTCATCTCGACCATAAAGGTGCTCAGGCCGCCGGCCAGGTCGTCCGCCGCTCCCACCCGGGTAAAAATGCGGTCGACCAGCCCAATTTCAGCCTTCCGGGCCGGTACAAAACTGCCGGTTTGAGCCATCAAAGCGATCAGGGCCACCTGGCGCATGTAGGTGCTCTTGCCGGCCATATTGGGACCGGTGAGCAAAATGAGACGACGATCTTCCCCGCCCAGGTCAAAATCGTTGGGCACGAAGCAACCCGGGTCCAGGACCTGCTCGAGCACCGGGTGGCGGCCCGCCTCGATCCGGATGCGCCGGCCGCTGCTCAGCGATGGGCGGCGGTAGTCACCCTCAACCGCCGCTTCGGCAAACGAGCGGAGCGCGTCAATATTGCCCAGGGCAGCGGCCGACCGCTGGAGGCGCGGGAGGTTGGCCAAAAGAAATTCCCTGATTTCCAGAAAGAGGCGGTACTCCAGCTGAGCCGCCCGGCCCTCAGCGCCCAAAATCATTTCTTCGTATTCTTTTAACTCCGGAGTGATGAACCGTTCCGCGTTGGCCAGGGTTTGGCGACGCGTGTAATCGGGCGGAATCTGATTCAGGTTGGCCCGGGTCACCTCGATAAAATAGCCGAAAATCTTGTTGTAGCCGACTTTCAGAGAACGGATGCCGCTCCTGGCCCGCTCCCTTTCCTCAAGCCCGGCCAGCAGCGTCTTGCCGTCTCTTCCAGCGGTCCGCAGCCGGTCCAGGCCGGGATGGTAGCCGGTCCGGACGATACCCCCGTCCCGCAAAGACTGGGGAGGGTCCTCGGCAACCGCCCGGTCCAGAAAATCCTTTACATCTTCCAGAGCGTCAACCTGGCTCCCCAAATCCTTCAGCAGAGGGGAAACGGCGCCGGCCAACGATTCTTTGAGCCCGGGCAAACAGCCCAGGGATTTACCCAGGGCCAGCAAGTCGCGGGCGTTGGCCGAGCCGAAAGAAATCCGGCCGGCCAGCCGCTCCAGGTCATAAATGCCTTTCAGATGATCTCTCAGGCCGCGGCGTAAAAAAACATTTTCCACCAGTTCCTGCACGGCGTCCAGCCGGGCCTCGATCCGCTTTTGGTCCAGCAGGGGCTGTAGAAGCCAGGACCGTAAAATCCGCCCACCCATTGCCGTTACGGTCCGGTCAAGCACGGCAAGCAGGGTGCCGCGGCGCGATCCTTCCCGGAGCGAAGCGGTAAGTTCCAGGTTGCGCCGGGTGGTCGTGTCTAAAAACATGTATCGCTCCGGGTGATAAGTCCGAAGCCGGTTGATGTGGGTAAGTTCCCTCTTCTGAGTGTCTTTTAAAAAAGCAAGCAGAGCCCCGGCGGCGCTCCAAACCGCTGTAAAAGCGGCCAGTTCACTGTCTTTGACAACGTCCGTGCCGAACTGAGCCTCAACGGTGGGAACAGCGGCCGCCGCCGAATAAGCATGGTCGGGATACCCGCCGACAGGAGCCCGGCATACTTCACTGAAGCGTTGAAAGAGGTTTCCATTGATCAGTGAAACCGGCATGATGATTTCCGCCGGTTTTAAGCGTGCCATTTCTTCGATCAATTCATCCCGCCCGCCATTTCCGGTGAAAGCGGCAACCATGAAAAGGCCGGTGGTGATGTCGGTAACGGCCAGGCCGTGGGCGTCACTCCCGACGGCGACGGAACACAAAAAATGGTTGGCCTTGTCTTCCAGCAGTTGGCTGTCGGTAACCGTGCCCGGGGTAATTACCCGGGTCACTTCCCGCCGGACGATCCCTTTTGCCTCCGCCGGGTCTTCCACCTGCTCACAGATCGCCACCCGGTGCCCTTTGGCGATCAGGCGGGCAATATAACCTTCTGCGGCATGATAAGGAACGCCGCACATGGGCACTCTTTCAGCGGCGCCCCCGTCACGTCCGGTCAGGGTTATTTCCAGCTCGCGAGACGCCAGTACGGCGTCTTCGAAAAACATCTCGTAGAAGTCGCCCAGTCTGAAAAACAGGACGGCATCCGGATTTTGCTTCTTAATATCAAGATACTGGCGGATCATCGGAGTAAAATTCAACCGGAACCCCTCCTGTTGTTCATTATATCACAGGGGTTGCCAAACCAAAAGAAAAACCCTGGTGTTAACCAGGGTTTAGAAAACAAGCGTCAGTGACAGCCGCCGTCGCAACCACAAGAACCGCAATCGTCGCTGTCGCAGCCGCAACCCGAACCGCCGCCGATGGCATCGCCGATGATGGCATTAATTTGCTCCAGTATTTTTTCAAAGTTCTGTTGAGCGCTGAAAAAGTTGAAGATGTACGGGTTATCGAGCATTTTGCTCTCCAGCTCCTCAGCCTGCATCTTCTGGCTTTCAGTCAATTCCTGGCCCTGTTTCTGGACTTCCCGGAACATTTCACGCTTTTCATTGAACGCCTTGATGATTTCCTGTGCCTCCGGGTTTTGCATCATCATCATTTCAGCGTCTCTCATTTCTTTCAGTTCATTCGAGCTGGAAAGCGCCATACCCAGCTCCTTGGCTTTATCAATAACAGACAAGTGATCACCTCCTGATTTTTGGGTTTATTCTCTTTGCGCAATTGAAAGTCCTTTGTTTGCGGCAAATATTATTGACGCGGTTTCTCTGTGAGCGTGTTCGAAAAGCACTTCGGGCAAGCCGGCCCGGGGTTAGCCAGAGGGGGGTTCGAGCCGGCCGTCCAAATGGGCCAGGTGGGCTTCGGTGATCCGGACCCGGCCGATCTTCCCGATCAGGTCCGGCGGGCCCGAAAACACGACCAATTTATTGCCCCTGTTCCTCCCGCACAGAAGGCCCCCGGCTGCTTTGGCCTCCCCCTCCACAAGCACCTCCTGCACCCGTCCCTCCTCCTCCTTGTTCCGGGCCAGGCTGATTTCGTTCTGCAGCCTGATCAGCGCCGCAATTCGCTCCTTTTTTTGCACAGCGGGGATTTGGCCGCTCATTTCGGCCGCCGGCGTGCCGGCGCGGCGGTTGAAGACGAAGGTATAGGCGCTGTCGAAGCGAACCCTGCTCACCAGGTCCAGCGTGTCGTTAAAATCAGCGTCTTCTTCGCCGGGAAATCCGACCATGATATCGGTGGTCAGGGTGGCGAGGGGGATGGCCGCTTTGATCCTGTCCGCCAGATCAAGGTACTGCTCCCGGGTGTAGCCCCGGTTCATTTTCCGCAATATTTTGTTGCTCCCGGCTTGTACGGGCAGGTGAATGTGCCAGCATACCTTTTTCGCGGCAGCGATCGTGTCGATCAAGCGGCCGCTGAAATCCCGCGGGTGCGAGGTCATAAAGCGAATTCGCTCCGGACTCTCCTCACGATCCAGCTTTTCCAGCAGGAAGGCAAAATCAACCGGCCCGGCAAGATCTTTGCCGTAAGAATTGACATTCTGCCCCAGGAGTACGACCTCCCGGTAACCATCGGCGGCCAGCGCTTTGACTTCGGCGAGTACATCCCCCGGCCCGCGGCTCCGCTCACGGCCCCTGACGTAGGGAACGATACAGTAGGTGCAGAAATTGTCGCACCCGTACATGATGTTCACCCATGCCCGCCCGCCGGCATTTCTCTTTACCGGCAGTTCCCCGGCGATCCCGCCTGAACCGGCCAGGATCTCGACGACCGGCCGGCGGGACGCCATCACTTTTTCGAGCAGTTCCGGCACTTGAGCGGCATTGTGGGTTCCGAAAACAAGGTCGACGTGGGGAAAGCGCCGGCTGATTTTTTCCGCCATGCCCTCCTGCTGGGGCATACAGCCGCAAACACCGATCACCAGGCCCGGGTTTTCCACCTTCAGGCGGCGCAGGCGTCCCAGCAGGCCGTACACTTTGTTTTCCGCAGTTTCCCTGACGCAACAGGTGTTGATCAGAATCAGGTCCGCCTTTTCCATCTCCGCCACCGGCCGGTACCCTTCTTTTTCAAGCAGGCCGGCCAGCACTTCCGAATCGTGCTCGTTCATCTGGCAGCCGAAAGTCAAGGTGTGATACTTCTTTGGCTGGTTATTTTCGCCATCCATGCTGCTCACCCTGATCCTGTCCATTTCTATAGATTATAACGCACACCCCAGTATTATACAACAAATGGCGCCCGAAGCAAATTAGGATCCGCTCCTCAATCCCCGCGATAGTCTGTACGGAGAAAGCTGTATTCATGCTAAACATAAACTAAAGCGGGCCGTTTTTCAAATTGAACCTGCGCCGAGTCCGGCCGTCTGCCGAAGACGGTATACGGCAAAGAAGTGTACACCCCAGGCAACATTTGATATAATTGTCTTCGGATGAAGAGATCATTGTGACCGGAAAGGTGTTTTGAATGAGGGGCAGATTGATTTCCCTGGCTGTTTTGGCCGGGATGATCCTTTCCTTTGCGGGGGCCGCTTTCGGCCAGGAAAAGTTGAAAAACATCGGCAACCTGTCGCTCCTGGTTATCGCCACCATTGCCGGGTACCATTTTTTACGGTTTCAACTGCTCAACCCCGCCCGCGAGATAACCGGCGTTTGCCTGAACAAAGTCCGGTTCGGCTCAGGCTGCCGGATCACCTTCAAAACAGGAAGCGGAGAGCTTTTTACCGGGGCAAGCGGGCCGGCCCAGGGGGAAAAAATAAAGATCGGCGAAAAGGCAAGGTTTAAGGTCAAAGGCTGCAATATTGTCGAGATCGAAAAGATTGTGTCCGTGTCGAAGAGAGCTTGATCCAGCGGGCCGGACGAGTTTAAGATCCCTCCGGATGGTCAAAGTTTCCCTCGTCAATGACCATAATCTCACAGTAAAGGCTGCAATGACTGCAGATCAACGTGTACTGCCCCGGCTCCGGCTCGATGGTTATGCTGCCGCTGCCGCACTTCGGGCAAAATCGCAATAATTTATCCATTCGCCAGGACCCTCTTTCCTGCCATTAAAAGAACTCCTTCCCCGGCTATTTTATTCGTGTTATAATTTTTTCGCCGGTAACGGGACATAGAGTCCCGATATTCTCATGCATTTGAAGGGGGCTATTTCTTGCGCAACATTGAAGACTTGGAAGCAGCCAAACAACTGATTGAAATGCAGCTCAAAGATATCGAAAATATTCGCGCCAAGGCGCCGTACGGTTTTGAATACACCTTCTGGGAAGACTTTACGGCAAAGATCCTTGACCGCATTTTCAGCAACGAATCAGGGCAGCGCCACGGTTTTGAGCAGGCCGGACGGGGTGAGTGCTTTTCTGTTTTCGAATCTTATTCCGACCAGCAAAGGCGGGAAAATTTTATCGAAATACTCAACTGCAAAAAAGAATATCTGATCAACCTGATCAAGGGACTCGAAACCAACGGCAAGGAGAAAACGGCTCCCGCCCCGGACGCCGGCCGGGAGACACCCGTTGGCGGCGACAGCGGCATCTATCCCGGCGGCTTTAACGTAACCGGAAAGACCATGCTGTCCCCTCTGGACCGCGCCATCGGCAGCATACTGGAAAAGATCACCAGCCCTGTTGCCCAACAGGAAGCCGGGACAAAGCTGCGGTTGTTGAGAGATGAACTGCTGCAGCCAAACCCCTCGTGGACCGTTGTCAAACCCGCGATGGCCTTTTTGCTTGAGTTGGGCCGCGATGAGTTTTTCGCGATCTTGCCGTTTATCGTTTTATATCACCGTAAAATCACCGGCTGAATTGACCGTTTACTTCACCAGGGTTACCCGGCACGGGGCCGTGTTGATCACTTTATGGCTCACGCTGCCCAGGGCCGTTCCTCTTAATTCGCTCACCCCGCGGCTGCCCATGATGATGTGATCGTAACCGCCCGTCCCGGCGTATCGCAAAATAACCCCGGCCGGGTCGCCTTTTTCCAGGATTTTTTCCACCGCCAGCCCTTCTTTTACAAAAACGTCCGCCGTTTTTTCGAGGGCTTCCCCGGCCCTGTCTTCCAGGGCGGACTGTAACCTGGCGGCGAGTTCATCATGCCTCCTGTACCCGTCGATTAATTCTTTGCCGGTGGGAACCACCACCAGGATCGTCACTTTCTTTTGCGGGTTCATTTTGGCGAGCTTTGCCGCGTAAGCCGCGGCTTTCATGGCCGTTTCCGAACCGTCGCTCGGCAGCAGGATATTTATATTATCGGTCAATTTGCGCACCCCCTGAATTATTATTCCGCAGCCCTTGCCGCGATATGTCCGGCCAGGGCCAGGATCCGGCGGGCCCGGTTCGCGATCGGGTATTCGATCATCTTCCCGTCAACCTGAATAACGGCCTGCCCATCTGCCTCGGACCGATCAAAGGCAGCCACTACTTTCTCCGCCCAGGCCAACTCCTCGCCGGACGGGCGGAATACTTCATTGAGGGGTCCGACCTGCCCCGGGTGAATGGCCAGCTTGCCCTGGAACCCGAGCTGCCTGACCGTGCGGGCGTCTGCCACCAGCCCGTCAATGTCCTTAAAATTGGGATAAACCGTGTCGATGGGCGGCTCGATCCCGGCCCTGCGGGAGGCCAGGACCAATTGGGAGCGGGCGTAAAACAGTTCTGTGGCCCCCTGTGAAAAACCGGTCCCAATGTCCAGGACAAAGTCGACCCCGCCAAAAAAGAGCCTGGCCACCCGCGGACAGGCCGACGCAATGTCGCCGGCGTTCAGGACGGCATTGGCGCTCTCAATAAACGGAACCAGTTCCAGCAGGCCCGGCGCGAACCCCTTCTCCTGCTCGAGCTGCCCAATCAGCCAGTCCGTCCGGCGCACTTCCTCCGCCGATTCTGATTTCGCCAAAACGATGCCCTTGACCCCTTCTATTACGGCCGCCGTCAGGTCGGCCAGGATATAACGGGTTTGCGCGCCGTTTACCCTGACAAATACGTCGCTTTTCCGGGGCAAAGCCAGCGCCTCTTGCAAGGACTCCCTGGCCCGGGCCTTTTCGGAAACGGCCACGGCGTCCTCCAGGTCGAGCACCACTCCGTCGGCAGCGAGCAGCAGAGCTTTGCCGGCTTTCTTCAAGTCATTGGCCGGTGTAAACAACATGGTCCGGTAAAGTGACAAAGTGCGAGCACCCCCTAAAGAAAGAAAACTTATGCAAACCATTTTACGCAGCGCTTTTTAGTAAGAGACCGCCGCCATAATGTTTTATTCGATTCGTCAGGTTATTTTTCCTTTTAAAAATCCTTATATACGGGCTGAGAATTGAGCGGAATGGCATCTTAAAGACCGGTTCTCTGGTATTTCCGGTTATACCACCAGGCATAACTGGTACCGATACGTTTCATAATTTGAGGGATCTCCTCACTTTTTTCATGTATGAGCAGATGGACATGGTTGCTCATTAAGCAATACC
>Ga0209347_1001618_pt1 | contig 34849 bp, 27 predicted proteins | sample AutmiccommuBRH23_FD_187382 | JGI IMG/M metagenome (GOLD analysis project Ga0209347, IMG submission 187382) | Deep subsurface microbial communities from Mt. Terri, Switzerland - Autotrophic microbial communities BRH/23 (SPAdes) (version 2) | ecosystem: Environmental > Aquatic > Deep subsurface >...
ATTGATCACACGACCGCTCCGGCAGAAGTGGGAGGTCCTGTAGCAACATCAAGCACTGTGGAATGTGAAGCTGATGCGGTTGCACCAACTCTTCCTGTAGTAGAGGATGTCTGTGGTAACGTATTGCCGGCCCCTGCTCCGGTGATGAGCGGTACCTATACGGATTGTGAAGGCACCATCATTTACACTTACACCTATGAAGATTGTTCAGGATTGGAATTTGACTGGGTTTATACCTATACGATTGATCACACGACCGCTCCGGCAGAAGTGGGAGGTCCTGTAGCAACATCAAGCACTGTGGAATGTGAAGCTGATGCGGTTGCACCAACTCTTCCTGTAGTAGAGGATGTCTGTGGTAACGTATTGCCGGCCCCTGCTCCGGTGATGAGCGGTACCTATACGGATTGTGAAGGCACCATCATTTACACTTACACCTATGAAGATTGTTCAGGATTGGAATTTGACTGGGTTTATACTTATACCATCGAGGCTGAGGACTTCACCATGCCTGTAAATACAACAGAAACGGTTGCTTGCGTGGATGATGTGGTAGCACCCACTCCTCCAGCGGTAAATGATGCTTGTGGCAATCCAATTACTCCGGTAGCAGCTCCTGCTCCTGTAGCTCCTGCCTGCAATGGCGAAATGATTTACACCTGGACCTACACCGACTGCGAAGGAAACAGCCATGACTGGACACACACGATTACCATTAGTGCTCCTGTGGTGGATATGCCAGGCAATGGAGTGGAAATTGTAACAGCTCCTGAGCTAGCCGCCGCGGGGGAACCAACTCCCCCAACAGTGTACGATAACTGTGGAAGGGAGCTAACCCGTGGCGCTGGTGTAGAAACCGAAGATATTGACTGTTACGGAGCTAAGATTTGGACGTATACTTACACGGATTGTTCCGGCAAAACCTATCAATGGACCTATACTTATACGGTAGAACAACCAACCGTTACCATGCCAGACGATGAAGGTTCAACGGTGAATTGTGCGGTTGATGCCACAGAGCCAACTCCTCCTGTCGTGCTTGATAGCAACTTGCGTCCGTTGGATGTCAGTGAAGGCGTTCGGTCAGCTGATCCTGCTTGTGAAGGAAATATTACCTGGACGTATACTTACTTGGATTGCGTTGGAAATGCTTATGATTGGGTATATACTTATACGATTGATATTCCTGATTTTGCAGCGAACATGCCAGCTGACGGAGGATCAACAGTGGATTGCCTGGCTGATGCGCAGGTTCAACCTACACCACCGGCAGTGAATGATTTCTGCGGTAACCCGATTACCCCAACTTTAGTGACTACACCAGCAGACATTGCCTGTGACGGTGATATGGTTTGGGTGTTCAATTATGAAGATTGTGAAGGTAACAACCACAACTGGAGCTATACCTATACAATTGACATTCCTGATTTTGTGGCGAACATGCCAGCAGACGGAGGATCAACGGTTGACTGCCTGGCTGATGCGCAGGTTCAACCTACACCCCCGGCAGTTGATGATTTCTGCGGCAACCCGATTACCCCAACTTTAGTAACTACACCAGCAGATATTGCCTGTGACGGCGATATGGTTTGGGTATTTAATTACGAAGATTGTGAAGGCAACAACCACAACTGGAGCTATACCTATACGATTGACATTCCAGATTTTGTGGCGAACATGCCGGCTGACGGCGGATCAACAGTGGATTGCCTGGCTGATGCGCAGGTTCAACCTACACCTCCGGCAGTTGATGATTTCTGCGGCAACCCGATTACCCCAACTTTAGTAACCACACCAGCAGATATTGCCTGTGACGGCGATATGGTTTGGGTATTTAACTACGAAGATTGCGAAGGCAACAACCACGACTGGAGCTACACTTATACGATTGATATTCCTGATTTTGCAGCCAACATGCCAGCAGACGGAGGATCAACGGTTGACTGCCTGGCTGATGCGCAGGTTCAGCCTACACCCCCGGCAGTGAATGATTTCTGCGGAAACCCGATTACCCCGACTTTAGTGACCACACCAACAGACATTGCCTGTGACGGTGATATGGTTTGGGTGTTCAATTACGAAGATTGTGAAGGTAACAACCACGACTGGAGCTACACTTATACGATTGATATTCCTGATTTTGTGGCTAACATGCCAGCAGACGGAGGATCAACGGTTGACTGCCTGGCTGATGCGCAGGTTCAACCTACGCCACCTGCAGTTGATGATTTCTGCGGCAACCCGATTACCCCAACTTTAGTAACTACACCAGCAGATATTGCCTGTGACGGTGACATGGTTTGGGTTTTCAACTACGAAGATTGCGAAGGCAACAACCATGACTGGAGCTACACTTATACGATTGATATTCCTGATTTTGTGGCTAACATGCCAGCTGACGGAGGATCAACGGTTGACTGCCTGGCTGATGCGCAGGTTCAACCTACGCCACCTGCAGTTGATGATTTCTGCGGCAACCCGATTACCCCGACTTTAGTGACCACACCAACAGACATTGCCTGTGACGGTGACATGGTTTGGGTTTTCAACTACGAAGATTGCGAAGGCAACAACCACGACTGGAGCTACACTTATACGATTGATATTCCTGATTTTGCAGCGAACATGCCAGCTGACGGAGGATCAACAGTGGATTGCCTGGCTGATGCCCAGGTTCAGCCTACGCCACCTGCAGTTGATGATTTCTGCGGAAACCCGATTACTCCAACTTTAGTGACCACACCAACAGACATTGCTTGTGACGGTGGCATGGTTTGGGTGTTCAACTACGAAGATTGCGAAGGCAACAACCACGACTGGAGCTACACTTATACGATTGACATTCCTGATTTTGTGGCGAACATGCCAGCAGACGCAGGATCAACGGTTGACTGCCTGGCTGATGCGCAGGTTCAGCCTACACCCCCGGCAGTGAATGATTTCTGCGGAAACCCGATTACCCCGACTTTAGTGACCACACCAACAGACATTGCCTGTGACGGTGACATGGTTTGGGTGTTCAACTACGAAGATTGCGAAGGCAACAACCATGACTGGAGCTACACTTATACGATTGATATTCCTGATTTTGTGGCTAACATGCCAGCTGACGGAGGATCAACAGTAGATTGCCTGGCTGATGCGCAGGTTCAGCCTACACCCCCGGCAGTTGATGATTTCTGCGGCAACCCGATTACTCCAACTTTAGTGACCACACCAACAGACATTGCCTGTGACGGTGACATGGTTTGGGTTTTCAACTACGAAGATTGCGAAGGCAACAACCACGACTGGAGCTACACTTATACGATTGACATTCCTGATTTTACAGCCATTATCCCGACTAACGGAAGTTCAACAGTAGAATGTATTGCGGATGCAACTGAACCGGTTCCTCCGGTGGTGGCTGATGCTTGTGGTGGTTCAACTACAGTTAGCCTGGTTGGTTATGTCGATGCGCCTGATCCAATCACAAACAATGGAACACGAACTTATACTTACCGTTATGTAGACTGCGCGGGCAATGAAGCCGAGTGGAACTATGTATATACAATTGACGACACTCAGAATCCAACCATTACTTGCCCGGCGACGGTTTCAGTACCGGCAGATCCGGGTGTGTGCTATGCCCTGCTTGAAAATGTGGACCTGGGCACTCCGGTAACGGATGACAATTGTGGCGTCGCTTCGGTAACGAACGATGCACCAGCTCAGTTCCCTACAGGAGATACTCAGGTGACCTGGACAGTGACAGATGTGGCTGGAAATACAGCAACCTGCATCCAGACTGTAACTGTATTCGACGATGAAGATCCAATTATCGCCTGTGCGGTGACTGAGGAACAATTGGTAGAGGCTAACGAAAGCTGCGTGTATGTAGTTAGTGGAACCGAGTGGGATGCCACAGCGACAGACAATTGCGGCGTGACCAGCCTGACTTACACGCTAAGTGGTGCAACAACCGGAACTGGCGATACTTCACTTGATGGTGTTGAGTTTGGCTTGGGAGCAACCACCGTAAGCTGGACTGCCATCAATGGAACAGGGAATGAAGTCACATGCAGCTTTGACGTGGTGGTGAACGATGTGAGTGCACCAACATTTACGTGCAACGATATTTCCATCACCCTTGATGAAAATAACCAGTACACCATCACTCCCGAAGATTTGGAGTTAATCGCGACAGATATTCAAGGTGGTTGTACCGAAGAGGCAACTGATATCACCGTTTCAGTAAACATCGAAGAATTTACCTGCGAAACATTGGGCGCACAAACCGTAACGGTTACCGTTACCGACGCTTCGGGTAATTCATCGACCTGCGAAACCACGATTACGGTTGTTGATCCGGTTGATCCAACCATTACCTGTGCAGGAGATGTTGAAGCTTCGGTGCAGTCTAATGAGAGCTGCCTCGGTTTTGTGGCCGTGCCTGCTCCAACGGTAGCAGACAACTGTGGAATCACCTCCGTAACCAACGACTTTAACAATTCGGATGATGCCAGTGGTGACTATCCCGTTGGTGAAACAGTGGTAACCTGGACGGTGACTGATAACGATGGCAATACAGCCACCTGTCAGCAGCGCGTTGTGTTGATCAGTGGGCCGCTTGCTTTGGATGATCAGGCTAGTTTGGAGGAAAATGAAGATGTCCAAATCTATGTGCTTGACAACGACGAGGATTGTGATGAGAACCTGGATAACAGCAGCCTCACAATCACTTCGCAGCCTGCCGAAGGTACGGCAACGGTCAATGCTGATGGTTCAATCACTTATAAACCAAATATCGCTTATTACGGATCAGATCAGCTGAGCTACCAGATTTGTGATGCCGATGGACAGTGCGACGAGGCAACGGTGAGTATCACCATTACGCCAAACGAAGAACTGTTGATCCCGAATGGATTTTCACCCAACGGTGATGGAATTAATGACTATTTCCGTGTCCGTGGAATTAGCAGATATCCCAAGGCACAGATTGAAATTTATAACCGCTGGGGAGCCAAAGTTTATAAGCGCGACCGCTACGGAGACATCGGGTTGTACGGAAATCCCGGCGCATGGTGGGATGGAAGGCCGAATGTGAATGGTACTTCGAATTCGGAAATACTACCTGAAGGAACCTATTTTATCATCCTGATTTTGGATGGTTCAAACGTGCACAAAGGAACGCTATACATTAACCGGTAAAAATGAACTGAGATGAAGATGATTAAGAGAATATCAAATTACGGGCTAAGCTTACTGTTGTTACTGTCTTCAGTTACAGCTTCATTTGGACAGCAAGATCCAATGTATAGTCAATACATGTTTAACATTCAGGCATTCAACCCGGCTTATGCCGGTACCTGGCAGAGCATTGGCATTATGGCCCTCGGCCGTCACCAGTGGGTGGGTTTCGAAGGAGCACCAACCACCTATACCTTGACGGTGCAAGCTCCTTTGCGCAACGAAAATGTGGGCTTAGGTTTGTCGGTTATCAACGATGAAATCGGGATTGAAAAACGCCTGGCCGTTTTTGCAGACTATTCCTATCGACTGAAAGTGACCGATGATGTGTCTTTACGCTTTGGTTTGAAGGCAGGTTTTACCAATTACGAAAATGACCTGAATGCCTATCGCTTGTATGTTCCGGAAGGCGGAACTGACCCGGCTTTTCAGGGAGTGATTGACAAAAAGTTTATGCCCAACTTTGGCGTGGGTGCCTTTATGCATTCGGAAAAATTTTATGCGGGCTTTTCAATTCCGAAAGTCCTGCAGAATGACTTTGAGAATGGCGTGGAAAACTACAACACCAGCTACGAGCTGCGCCACATGACCTTAATTGGAGGCTACGTGGTCGAACTCAGCGATGCGGTGAAGTTCAAACCCTCGTTTAATGCCCGTTACATGAAAGGGTCGCCCATTGTGACCGACATCAATGCCAGCTTCTTGTTTGCCGACCGATTCTGGATTGGCGCCATGTACCGGACGGCCGAGACCTTTGGCTTCAATACCCAATTCATCATCAACGAAAAGATGAGGCTGGGTTATGCCATTGATTTTAATACGTCAAACATTAGCTCTTATAACGATGGAATTCATGAGGTGATGATGTCCTACGAGTTGAACTTTGTTAAATCGCGTTATACTTCACCCCGCTATTTCTAACGATAGAAAAAACATAAAGAAATGAAAACTAAATTTTTACTTTTAGCAACTTTCATCCTGATCACCCTCGGGGGCATGGCTCAGAAGCGGTTTTTCGATGCTGTTAATATGACCATCGATACGTTGAATGTTAATACGCCATACAGTGATTTCGGGCCGGCAATTATTGAGGATGAACTGGTTTTTTTATCGTTTAGCGAGAAGGACGGGAAAAAGTCGGATAATCAAAATAAGGTTTTTTACGATCTGTATTCGGCCGATCTTAATGCGTTTGGCGAGGTGATGTCGGAACGGAAAAGGATGAGCAGCTTGGTTTCGAAATATCACGAAGGTCCGCTGGCCTACTGCGAAAGCACGGGTGAATTATTTTTAACCCAATCGAATTGGCAGGATCCGCAGGAAGAAAATATCGTCTTCGTCAAAAAAAGTATCCGCCTGGGTATTGTAATTTACGAGAAGTCGGGCGATTCTTTCCGAATGAAAGACCGTCTTCCATTTAATAGCAGCGAATATTCGGTGGCTCATCCGGCGATAAGCTCAACAGGCGATACGCTCGTTTTTGTGAGCGACATGCCCGGCGGCAGTGGACAAACCGACTTGTATTATTCGGTACGAAATGGTGATGAATGGTCCGACCCCGTGAACCTGGGGCCGAAGGTCAACAGTGCCGGCGAAGAGATGTTTCCGTTTTTGAATGCCGACGGAAGCTTGGTGTTTTCCTCCAACGGCTTTGGCGGTGCCGGAAACCTGGATTTATTCTACATCGAATTTCCGATCCTCGCATCAAGCGATCGTGGAACTTTCACAGGAGACATCAACTCCGAAGGTGACGACTTTGGTATGGTCATTCATCCCAACCAGCAGGTCGGTTACATGGCCTCGAACCGAAGTGGCGGACAAGGCGATGACGATGTTTATTTATTGCGAATCGATGACTTTGTGTTCGACGTGATTACCTACTCCAACCTGACCGAGGAAATTCTGCCAGGAGCCAGCGTTAACGTGATTGATGAGGACGGAACAGTTGCTGCATCGGGTAAGACCGATGATGAAGGCAAGCTGGAAGTGAAGCTGGAAGGTAACAAAAAATATACTGTGGTAGCAACAGCCGAAGAGTACATGGAAAAAGCGGTGGATTTGGATTTGACCAAGAAGGAAACCCTGACCGATAAGGAAGTGGAAGTTTATTTGGATCCGGAGTTCGTATTCAAAGGACAGGTGGTCGATATTATGGGTAACATCCCCATTCCGGATGCTTTGTTGGCTATTTCAGACGGAACCACCATCGATTCGATCTACACCGACGAGCAGGGAACCTTTACCTATAACCTGGAAACAGACAAACGGTACCGGGTGGATGTTTCGGCCTACAACTTCTTTGGCACCGAAGTCGAATTCAATACAATGGGCATGGACCAAGGCGTGTTTGATTACCTCATCCAGTTGTATTCGCTTGATGCCGGATCGCGGATCCAGTTGAAAAATATTTATTATGACTTTGGTGAATGGGCACTTCGGCCCGAAGCCAAGCGTGAATTGGATCGCCTGGCCAAAGTACTCGAAGACTATCCCGACATCCAGATTATTCTGGAATCGCATACTGACTCCAGGGGAACGCATGAGTTCAACATGGGACTGTCGGAAAAACGCTCGGAAACGGCCGGCAACTATATAATATCTAAAGGCATTGATACCGCAAGAATTGAGTGGGTTGGCTTTGGCGAAACACAATTGGTGAATGAATGCGATGGCAGCATCGAATGTACCGAAGAGCAACATTTTGAGAACCGCCGCACGGTGGTTGAAATCCGCAAGTCGAAAGTGACGCGGAGAGCCAAAGGAAATATTTTCTATTTCTAGAAGAGAGATAGATGTAGAGCGGAAACGGGCTGGTGAACTTCATCAGTCCGTTTTTTTTATCGTTTTGCCTCGGCGAGCTTGATCGATCAATTGAAGTGTTCGTGGGCAATGATTCGACAAACAGTTCATTTTGAATTGAGCCGGCCTCATCGAACGCGCACGGACCAAAATCAGGCATTAATTTTTATTTCCATGAGATTTTAAGTGAAAGTCAGCCGTCAACTTTCATTTCCACAGAATCGGAAGCGAAAGCCAGCCGTCAACTTTGATTCCGATGGATTTCTAAATGAAAGTCAGCCGTCAACCTTGATTCCGATGGATTTCTAAATGAAAGTCAGCCGTCAACCTTGATTCCGATGGATTTCTAAGTGAAAGTCAATTGCCAACTTTTACTTCTATGGATTTCGAAGCGAAAGTCAGCCATCAACTTTGATTCCGATGGATTTCTAAATGAAAGTCAGCCGTCAACCTTGATTCCGATGGATTTCTAAATGAAAGTCAGCCATCAACTTTTATTCCGATGGAAGTTGGAATTACAGTCAGCAGCCAAGGGTAGGCTCAGGAAATGATGCCCATTTTGCGCATCAAAAAGTTGGCGTTCATGGTGGAGGTTACCCCATCGGTGAGTTTGTAGTCAAACAGCAGTTCCTCGTCCGTCAGCTCAATTTCGAAGCATTTGTTGGTAATGTTCTGCGGATAGTTTTTGGCCAGCTCAGTCAGCTTTAAATCGTGCGTAGCAACCAATCCCACGGCCTTCAACTGAATTAACTGTTCGATCAGTTTAATGGAGCCCGACAATTTATCTTCCGAGTTGGTTCCCTTCAGCATTTCGTCGATGATCACGAACACCGGCACACCGGCTTTAATTTCATCCAGAATGGCCTTGAGGCGCTGCAGCTCGGCAAAAAAATACGACTCGTCGTTTTGCAGGTTGTCGGTGGTGCGCATGTTGGTAAACAGTTGAATGGGCTTTAAACTGAGCCAACTGGCGTGGGCCCGGCAGCCGTTCATGGCCAGAATCAAGTTTACGCCAATCGTTCTTAAAAAAGTACTTTTGCCAGCCATGTTGGCTCCGGTAATAATCGCGATTTGCCCATGTCCATTCATCCGGAAATCGTTGCCAATATTTTTGGCTTCCTTAATCAGCGGGTGTTTTAGTTTGTTTGCCGTTAAATGAAAGTCGCCATCCTCCAGCTTGGGAAGGGTCCATTCGGGATGGTTGTGGTTGAGATTGGCCAGGCTTGATAAGGCATCAAATTGAGCCAGCACCTCGAACCACTGCTCAATGCTGCGGGCGTGTTTTCTCTGCCAGTGAAAAAGCCTGAGGCTACATCGCAGGTCCCACAGCAGCAAGGCATTGAGCACCGAGCCAACCAACAGGTTCTGGCGGTAGTCGAACTCGGCCATTCGTTGCTGAAGCAGGCGAACCGATTCGCTGGCCTTTTCCTGCCCGGTGAGCAAGTGGCTTTTTAGTTCGTTCAGCAGCGGGGCTTCAAATTCCTTTTCTTCAACCAAAACCAACAGTTCGGTATAGCTTGACAGGCGTTTGGCCTGGCTTCCAAATAAAGCATACGATTCGCCGATTCTTTTTCGGTTCGCGTACAACACGGCGCCATTCAGCAGCAGCGATCCCACCAAAAGGGCCCACGGAAGATTGAGAAACTGGCAAAGCCCAAACGACAGGAAACTGACCAGCGGAAGAATAATCAGCAGCCTGCCAACCAGCTCACTGTTGCCGAATTCAACTTGTTCGGTTATTTTTTTCAGAATTTGAAAATCCTGCTCGTCACTGGTGTTTCCCTTTGCGGCAAAAAACTGCCGCCAACGGGTATATTTCGTCAGTTCGAGCAAGGCTTCCTGCCGTTTTTTTATTGTTGGAATGTCGGTTTCGGGCTGCGCCAAATAATTTGCCAGGCGCTTTTTGCCCAGTTGGGTCACGGTTCGGTTCATAAATTGGAAGATGGAACCGGGGCCAAAAATATCGAGGTCGAAGGTGAAATGATGATGCGGATCAGTAAATTCCTGCCCGTCATCGAACTGGTTGTATTCTTCGTCTAATGCGGCTAATTCTTTTTTGTTGATTTCAATCAGGTTCGAAAAAAGGATTTTCTCTTTTTCTTTTTTTTGAAAGCGCTTGATCCAATAAATAAACAGGAAGAAACTGACTCCGGCAACCGACCAGGCTAGCCAAGGCGAAACGCGCGGTAAATAAATGAGTGCCAGAATAACCGCAAGGAAGGCTGCCAGCCGCAAAAAAGCCAGCTGCCTGGTTCTCCTTTTAAGTGAATCGAGTCGTTTCTGGTCGTAGTCCAAAAACTTGTTGTATTCCTGAGAAAGCGCTTGCTTCATCTTATAAAAATTGGGCGTGCATCAGCTGGTTAGTGACGAGCAATACGGTAGCTGCAAAAAGCAGGAACACCAGCAGAATGATACCGGTCTCCTGGTTGCTGAGTCCGGTTTCGGCCAACTTGGGCATCTTCAACATTAAAAAATGATTTTCAATAACCAGCAAAAGCTTGTAAATGAAATGTCCGATCAGGATGCCAACCAACGCACCAGTCAGCACATCGAATGGATAATGAACGCCCAGGTAGATGCGCGTGTAGCTGACCAAGGTCGCCCAGAAAAAAATAAACACCTGGTAGCGGCTATTCTTGAACAACTTCGCGGTGAACATGGCTACGGCAAAGGTGTTGGTGGCATGCGACGAAAAGTAACCGTACAGTCCGCCTTTTCGGTACACGTTGTGCACCAGGTGCTGGATGTCCGGATCGTGGGTTGGTCGGAGCCGCTGAACCGTTTCTTTGACAAAAACCGAAAACTGATCGGCAATCAGAACAACCAAGGCCAGCATAATAATGATGACCACCGCCTTCATCCGGTATTTACGAACGATAAAAAAAATCAGGGTGAGGTAGAAAATGCCCCAAATATTGGTTTGAGTAAACAAGGTCATAACCACATCCCAAAACGGGTTGTGCATTCCGTTAAAAAAGAAAAACAGGGACTGATCAAGTTGTTTTATGGGTTCGATAAACGCAATCATGAAGGATTTAAAATTTGCCAGATTTTGTCTTTCAGTTGTAGAATTCCCTGGTTGGTGACCGACGAAATAAAACAGTGGGGAACGTCGCTGAGTTCAGCGCTGATTTCCTGCAGTAATTCTTCGTCCAAAAAGTCGGCCTTGCTAATGACCAGGTACCGATCCTTGTCGAGCAACTCGGGATTGTATTTTTCAAGCTCGTTAAGCAGGATGTTGTATTCATTCCGGTGGTCTTTGCTGTCGGCCGGAACCATAAACAGCAGCATCGAGTTTCGCTCAATGTGTCGCAGAAACCGAAGTCCCAGTCCTTTGCCTTCGTGGGCTCCCTCAATAATTCCGGGAATATCGGCCATCACAAACGACTGCTGGTCGCGGTACGAAACAATGCCCAGATTCGGCACCAGCGTGGTGAACGGATAATCAGCAATCTTGGGTTTGGCTGCCGAAACCACTGACAACAGGGTTGACTTGCCGGCACTCGGAAAGCCCACCAAGCCGACATCAGCGAGAATCTTTAACTCAAGAACTTTCCAGCCTTCTTCGCCTTCTTCGCCTGGTTGTGCATAGCGCGGGGTTTGGTTGGTGGCCGACTTAAAGTGGGTGTTTCCCAAGCCGCCACGACCACCTTTGGCCAAATATTGTGTTTCGCCATCTTTGGTAATTTCAAACAGGAATTCGCCGGTCTCGGCATCTTTGGCCACTGTTCCCAGGGGTACTTCAATGGTAATATCATCCCCATCGGCGCCAAAGCTGCCATGCCCGCTACCCGATCCGCCATGTCCGGCATACACATGTCGTTTGTAGCGCAAGTGGAGCAAGGTCCACATCTGCGCATTGCCTCGCACGAACACATGGCCTCCGCGCCCTCCGTCGCCTCCGTCGGGCCCGCCTTTCGGAACAAATTTTTCTCTTCGCAGGTGAGTCGATCCGGCGCCCCCGTTTCCTGAGCGGCAAAATATTTTTACGTAATCAACAAAGTTGTTTTCAGCCATGGTATAATCTTGTGAATGTGCAAAATAAACAAAAAAAGACGAATGCATTCCAATCATTCGTCTTAATATATTTTTTGGAGACGGCTTATAACGAACGAACGGTTTCTTTTAAGCGCGACGTAATTTCTGCAACACTTCCCATTCCGTCGATGGGAAAATGTTTGTTTTGAGCTTCATAGTAGTCTTTTATTGGGGCGGTTTTTTTGTTGTAAACCGAAATTCGCTTTTCAATAATCCAAACATCCTGATCGTCTGACCGGCCGGAAGTTTTTCCCCGGAAAAGAATTCGATCGATGAGTTCCTGTCTTTCCACTTCAAGGCAAAGCATGCCCTTGATTGGCGTTTTGTTCTCCTCCATTAACTTGTCCAGCGCTTTTGCCTGCGCCACGGTTCGCGGAAATCCATCAAAAATAAATCCTTTGGCGTCGGGGTTTGCAGCAAATTTATTCTTAATCATTTCGATAACCACTTGATCAGGGACGAGTTCTCCTTTGTCGATCAGTTGTTTGGCTTCCTTTCCAAGTGGCGTTTCAGCCTTAATTTCCTGACGCAAAAGGTCTCCGGTTGACAGGTGGATCAAGTCAAAACTTTGAGTCAGAAATTGGGCTTGGGTTCCTTTTCCCGCGCCGGGAGGGCCAAATAAGATCAGGTTTAACATGTTGGCAATTGATTTAGCGTGTTTGATTCATTTATTCCACCACTTTAAAGATGTCGATCAGATTTCGGCCACGTCCGTCGTAATCCAGTCCGTATCCAACAATAAAATCGTTGGGAATCTCAATGCCAACATAATCCAGGTTGACTTCTTTAACCAGTGCGTCGGGTTTAAGCAAAAGTGTTGCTACTTGCACTTCAGCTGGATTGTGCGCTATAATTTGTTTGATTGTGTTATCAATGGTGATACCTGTATCGACAATATCTTCCAACACAACAACCGTACGTCCTTCCAGACTTTCATTCAGCCCAATCAGTTCTTTAATCTCACCCGATGATTGCGTGCCGGCATACGAAGCCAGTTTGACGAATGAAATTTCCGCGTCGAGCAGCGAGATCCGTTTGAATACTTCGGCAGCAAACATGAATGAACCATTCAGGATACACAGGAATAATGGATTTTTTCCTGCTAAGTCTTCATTCATTTTGTCGGCCATTTTTTCAACCACCGATCGGATTTTTTCATACGGAATAAAAAGTTCAAACTCCTTGTCTAAGATCTTTATGTTACTCATTTGGCTGTCTTTATTTGTTGATGGAAAGATGAGTTTCAAATCTGTTTATTTTCAATTATTTTAGCTCAGAATTTAAAAAGTACAAAGAAACAAAAATTAATTGAAAACATGGAAGCGAAAGTGAGTATCATCATGGGAAGTACCTCCGACTTATCTGTCATGGAAGGCGCTGCAAAAATTCTGGATGAGTTCGAAATTCCGTTCGAAGTCAATGCCTTGTCGGCCCACCGTACGCCGGCAGAAGTGGAGGAATTTGCCAAAGGAGCTAAAGACCGCGGAATAGAAGTGATTATTGCCGGTGCCGGAATGGCTGCTCACCTGCCCGGAGTGATTGCGGCCATGACCACCTTACCGGTGATTGGCGTGCCCATTAAAGCCAGCCTCGATGGTTTGGACTCGCTGTTGGCCATTGTCCAGATGCCTCCCGGAATTCCGGTGGCCACAGTTGCCATCAACGGCGCACAAAATGCCGGAATACTGGCCGTTCAAATGATGGCACTGGGAAATGATGGCTTAAAGGACAAACTCGTCACATTTAAAGCGGCACTAAAGAACAAAATTGTGAAGGCCAACCAGGAATTATCTGAAATAAAATACAAATTCAAAACGAATTAGTTTTTTCTTCATTTTAAAATTTGTAACTTAACCATGCTTGTTGCTTAAGGGTGTGTGGATTACACCCTTTTGTCATGGTTAGAAGTTATGCTGTTTTTGTTTTGTTATTGATTGTTGGGAGCGTGGCTGGTCAGGAAGTTTTTCGTGTTCCGGCCCGGTTTCGTTCCATGGGCGATGCCAGTGTCAGTTTGCAGTCGCCACTTTCCCTGTTTTCAAATCCTGCGGGTATCGGATCCGAAAAGCAGCCTGCTTTTGGTGTTCAGTATGAAAAGCGTTTTCTGCTGAACGAGTTGAGTACGGCATCCGCTTTTGTGGTTTTACCGGTTTCGAAAACGAATTTCGGATTTTCTTTTTCCCAATTTGGACAAGACCTTTACCGGGAAACTAAGCTTTCGTTTGCGGTGGCCAAAAGATTATCCGGCCGTGTCCTGGCCGCACTTCAATTTCATTATTTCAATCTGAATCTGCCCGAGAACCGGGAGCATGCTGCTACGCTGATGGTTGACATTGGAGCACAGTACCGCTTGGGGCGGGATTTTTGGATCGGGGCTCAACTTTTCAATCCTTATCCATTGTTGGTGCAACGCTTGCAACTCGAGTTCGACTACCCAATGGTGATGCGGCTGGGCATGCACAAAGTGTTCGATGAATTGATTCTGGTGGCTGTCGACATCCGAAGACAGGATGACAGCCGGCTTGGTGTGAGTTCGGGGCTGGAATTGCGGATTCGGGAGCAGTTGCAATTGCGTCTGGGCGTCGAAACGCTGGGATCAATTTTTTCGCTGGGAGTGGGTTATTCGATCAACCGGATTCAAACCGACCTCGCGTTTAGCCATCATCAGTATTTGGGTTATTCTCCTTCATTCTCCATTTATTATCAATTGCCATGAAACGAGCTCTGTTCCTTTGCTTGGGTGTTGTGCTGACTTCGGTGGTCATGGGCCAAACCACAGATTTTGACTTTCAAACCGAATTGGAAGATCTTGTGGAAACGCTGTTGGAGGACGATGAAAACGCCGATATTGAACAGTTAATGAATGAGCTGCAGTTGTTGCAGGATCGTCCGCTAAATATTAACCAGGCTACGCGCGACGACTTTGAACGGCTCTATTTCCTGTCTTCCTTGCAGGTTGATCGTTTGCTGACTTACCGGCAACAATACGGGCAAATTTATTCACCCTTTGAGTTGAATAGTATCGAAGGCTTTGATCCAAAGTTGATTCAACTGTTACAGGCTTTTGTGTATTTTGGCGAAGTGGATGCGCGGCCGATGACTTTTAAACCACGGCAGGAAATTTTGATGCGCTCCATCCGTTTGCTTGAGGAGCAAAAAGGTTTTCAGGAGCCAGCAAAATACGAAGGATCGCCGGAGAAGCTTTATTTCCGTTACCGCTTTTCATCGTCGCAGGTTAACGCCGGACTAACAGCAGAGAAGGATGCCGGCGAGTCCTTTTTCGGCGGCTCCAATCCCCGCGGATTTGATTATTACAGTGCCTTTGTCAATTTTGGTTTGAACAAGGGAAAGCACCAGCTCTATTTTGGCGACTACCTGGTTCGCTTTGGACAGGGCTTAACGGCCTGGCAAGGTTTTGCCCTATCCAAGTCGGCCGAAGTGGGCAATGTGGCTAAGTTCAACCAGAGAATCCGGAGCTACTCGTCAACCGATGAGAATAACTTTTTGCGTGGTGTCGCGGCCAGCCTGTCTTTGGGCCAATTTGAGTGGAGCAGCTTCTTTTCGTATAAAAATTTCGATGCCAACCGCGATAGTATTGATGAAGCGCCGGTTTTTACTTCCTTTCAGTCGTCGGGTTTGCACCGCACATCCGGTGAGATTGAGGATAAAAACTCGGTGGCAGGCATCACGGCCGGGACGAACCTCAGCTATTCCGCCGGGCGCTTTTCATTTGGCTTTTCCGCCATTCACCTTCAATATGAATTTCCGTTGCAACGGCAGTCATCCAGTTACAACTTGTTTTTGTTTGAAGGGAAGCAAATCAGCAATCTGGGGGTGAATTATCAATGGGGAATTAACCGTTACTATTTTTTTGGCGAAGCGGCCTGGGCAAGCACAAACGGTTTGGCCACGCTGCATGGGCTTCAGGCCAGTCCGGCCGATCAGGTTGAGCTGTCGGTGATTTACCGGAACATCAGCAAAAAGTACAATGCCCCGCTTGCCGGTGCATTCACCGAAGGCAGCCAGGTAAACGATGAGCATGGCTTTTACGTCGGTGCAACCATTCGTCCTGTAGCAAAGCTGAGTTTGCGGATGTATGCCGATTTTTTTGAGCACCGTTGGGTGAAGTACACCACTGCCGGACCTGCCAGCGGCCGCGAATATTTGGTGCAGGCTTCTTACAAACTTGCTGATCGCTGGGATGCCTACAGCCGTTATTTTTATGAGTGCAAGCCAGTTCGGGCCAATGGCGAGTTTACGAAAATCAACCTGGACCAAACCCGACAAAAACTGCGGATTCACGTGAATGGTTCGCTGAGCGATCGCTTTTTTCTGAAAAGCCGGGCCGAATGGACTTGGTATGCGCATGAAGAAATGTCGGCTGGATGGATGGTGCTGCAGGATGTGGGTTATCAATCGTTGGAAAGCAGGATGAGCTGGTGGCTGCGACTGGCTTATTTCAGTACCGATAATTACGATGCCCGAGTTTATGCCTACGAGAACGATCTGCTTTACCAATTTTCAGTTCCCGCTTTTTACGGGCAAGGCCTGCGTTCCTATGTCAACGGAAAAGTTAAAATATGTGAAAAGTTAGATGTGTGGGTCAAGCTTGCAAGAAGCTGGTTTATTGACGTTGAAAGCATTGGTAGTGGAAACAGTCTCATTGATGGCAACAAGCGCACCGAGGTTAAATTTCAGTTAAGATTCAAGTTTTAAGTTGCATTTTATATCTTTGCCGCAAAACTTAAAGGATTGGAGTGAAAATGAGCTACGACGATATTCGGCCGTATGACGACCACGAAGTCAACCATTACATCAACGTGTTGTTGGAAGACGAAATTTTCCAGCAAGTACTTCAGTTTATTTTCAAGGATGAAAAGGAGCTGGCCGGAGCCAAGCAGATGTTGTCTAAAATTCAAACTGTTGAGGAACTGCAGCTGAATTTTATGTATCCGCTGGTTAAGAACTGGATCATTGATAAAACAACGAGCGGTATCAGTTGGAGCGGTCTCGACAAGCTGGATAAGTCGAAAAGTTATTTGTTTATTTCAAACCACCGCGATATTATTCTCGATTCGGGAATTTTGAACTACATCATTGTCACTGCCGGAATGAATACCACAGAAATCGCCATTGGCAATAACCTGCTGATTTACGATTGGATTGTTCATGTGGTCAAGCTAAACCGCGCTTTTGTTGTGAAGCGAAATTTGCCGGCCCGTGAGTTATTGACCGCTTCAAAGAAATTATCCAACTATATTCGCGATGCTGTCACCAAGCGTAACCGGTCGGTATGGCTGGCCCAGCGCGAAGGACGAACCAAAGATGGCAACGACCAAACCCAGCAAGCCCTGCTCAAGATGTTGAACTTGAGCAATAAGAAAGACTTTGTGGAAGGATTTCGCGAATTGCAGATCGTGCCGCTTTCGCTTTCGTACGAACGTGAGCCCTGCGGTATTTCGAAAGTTGAAGAACTGTACAAGCGCGAGAGCGAAGGCTACGAGAAAACCCAGGCCGACGATTTGAAAAGCATGGCTTTTGGCTTGACACGTCCCAAGGGGCGGGTGCATTTTTCGTTTGGCAAGCCCATTGATGCTCCGCTCGAAGAATTCGCCAAGGCCGAAACGCTGAACGAAAGTATTCAGCAGCTGGCCAACTACATCGATAAACGCATTTATTACAACTACAAACTGTGGCCAAACAATTACCTGGCGGCCGACTTGTTGCATGGGCGCGACGACCACGCCGACAAAATTGAGCCGGCTACGCGCGAGAAGTTTGAAGAGTTGTTGCAGGATTTGGTAGGAACCATCGGTAACGGCGACCCCAAACGGCAGCAGGAACTGTTCATCCAGATGTATGCCAACCCACTTTTGAACGCCGAAAAGTAAGTAGCCCTGTTTTTCAGAAATGTTAAAGGACCTTTAGCTTTTGAGTCTGGCATCTATTTTGATGATTGATAGCCGGTTTTAAAAAGAAAGGTTTTTATTATGAAGCAATTCGCATTGATCATCCTGATGTCATTCATGCCTTTCGTCCATGCTTTTGCACAAGAAAAGGAGAGCGGCGAAAAGGAAATTCTGGAATTGATCGAAAGCAAACAGTTTAAATTTACAGCACGGTCGGTGACGCCTTTGAGTGGTTCCACGATCAACTTAACGTCCACTTACGACCTGGTTGTAGATAGCGCGGAAGTTGAGGCATGGCTTCCGTTTTACGGACGGGCTTATCAAACAGACTACGGCAGCACCGAAGGCGGCATTAAATTTAAGGAGAAAGCCAAAGTTTTTGAAGTTGAGGTGAATGAGAAAAAAGAAATGTATGTGATCCGCATCGAAGTGGATACCACGCGCGATTCGTACAAAATCATCATTCATACCGGCAAAAGCGGATACGGCAGCATGAGTATCACCTCAAACAGGCGGCAGTCGGTGAGTTACTACGGAATTATTGAAGCACTGGAAGAATAAGGAAGCAGATGGCCTTGGGCATGCTTCCTGGTGTTTTTATTTCAGAAAAAATTACATTGAACCAGGAAGGGTTTCACAGGCGTGAAGCCCTTTTTTAGTTTTCAGTCGCAGTGATCAGTCACAGTCACAGTTTACAGTCGCAGTGTGCAGGGGCCATTCCGTCCGTCAGTTGCCGGATCGGGATCCCTCAGCGGGTGGAGCAGGAGCCGCTTCTATTGATCCGATACCTCGAAGTCATCGGATGAATAAGCATCGTGGGCGATCACACTATGGCGGCGGGCGGTTTAGTGAGGGTTTCACTTCGAGTGAAGCCCTCACTAAATTCAACTCGGTTCGGCTTCCAGAAAATTACCGTTATCACGAGACTGGCATTTTTTCAGGGGTCTGTTGGCCTGTCATTCGGTGGGCAACTTTTCCGTCTTTTCAAAAAAATGTAAAAATCTGCGGCCAGCTTTCTTGTTTTATATTGAAAACAGGAAAATCTGCGGCCAGCTTTCTTGTTTTATATTGAAAACAGGAAAATCTGCGGCCAACTTTCTTGTTTTACATTGAAAACAGGAAAATCTGCGGCCAGCTTTCTTGTTTTATATTGAAAACAGAAAAATCTGCGGCCAGCTTTCTTGTTTTATATTGAGAACAGAAAAATCTGCGGCCAGCTTTCTTGTTTTACATTGAAAACAGAAAAATCTGCGGCCAGCTTTCTTGTTTTACATTGAAAACAGAAAAATCTGCGGCCAGCTTTCTTGTTTTACATTTAAAACAGGAAAATCTGCGGCCAGCTTTCTTGTTTTACATTTAAAACAGGAAAATCTGCGAGCAGCTTTATGCAGGGGAGCTGATCATCAGACGCGCGAAAATAAAAAAGGTCATTTTATTGATATTTAGTTTTGTTTTGTCATTGTCAAATAGAATAAAAGGTCATAACTTATGTTCGAATAAAATAATTTAAAATAACACGTTATGATACTTAAAATTCTTTTTTCATTGTTTTCACTGGCCCAATTAGCAGCTCTGGCCCAACGAATCCGTAATTTACTGAGTGAACGATTTCCTGATCATCCGATGCTTGGACCCGTGCTGGCTCAGCTTGATGAACATCTGGCGCTGGCTATTCAAGCGATTGGTAGTACAACCAAACAAGCATTGACCAAAATGGTGCGGGCAGCCGACTCGAAACGCGACAATAGTTTCCGGTCATTGCGCGACCACGTTGAGGCGGGATTGCGGCGCGAAAATGAAGCCTACCGCCTGGCTTGCGAGGCCTTGTGGGTGGAGTTCGAAAAGAACGGAACACAGTTGCACAGCTTGTCTTATGACGAGCAAACCGCAGGCGTGAATAGTTTATTGGTGGATTTGTCGAAAACCGAAAACATGGCACACCTGGCAACCATTCATGCTGTGGAGTGGAAAGATGAACTGGACCGGGACAACCAGGGCTTTGTCGCCACAACCAAGGAGCGTAGCGCGATCCGTTCGGAAGATGACACCCCGACAGACAAAAGCGCGCTGATAGCGTTGCGGACCTCGGTGGAACTGTTGGTGAACGTACTGAACGCGATGTATGCATTGGACGATCCCGAAGGTATTCGCGGCGTGGTGGTTGAAATCAAACAATACATTCGTGAGGCGAGCACAGCCGCACGTTTGGGCGGAAGTCAGGCTTCGGTAAATGAGGAATAAGCGATAGCGCTGAGCTGGCTACTGGTTGTTGCGGCTTTCAGCAAGGGTTTCACAGGCGTGAAGCCCTTTTTTAGTTTTCAGTCACAGTCTGCAGGAGTCATCCCGAACTTGATTCGGGATCCCTAAGCGGATGGAGCAGGAGCGGTGCTGATTGATTCGATCATTCGAAGTCATCGGATCAATAGGCATCGGCGGCGAATTTCTTTCAACGATTCTGTTTTTGTAGACAGGCGATTCTCCGGCAGGTTAACCGAATCAGGTATTGGAGCAAAAAAAATGCGGTCTCTTTTGGATAACCGCATTGGAAAAAAAGTTTAGGACTTTCTTATTTTACAGCGACTGCATAGTCGTAAACTTCATTTCCTGAAGCCAATACCACCTGGTATTCTCCCGAAGCTAATTTAGAAAGATTAAGTCCTTCGTTTACAGAGAAAGAATTTTCCAATGCTTTGCTGTAAACCAATTCCCCATCATTGTAAATGTATAAGCTTGTTTTTTCACCCGCGTGGTTCAGGAAAGCGACACGTAATATGTCTTCCTTGTATGAAAAGAACGGGGTGGCCAGCATTTTTTCTTTTCCAACGTTGATTGATCCGTTGTTGATGGCGAATTCACGTTGGCCTTTCACGCCGTCAAGGCTGACAATCAATTTGTAATTTCCGTTTTCCAGTTTCGAAAAGTCATATACTTTCCGGTAGTCAGCAACATTTCCTTCAGTCTCTTTAAAGTAAACCACGCTGCCGTAAGCATCTTCAATACTGATTTGAAATTTGGTTTCCCCATCATTCGAAATGGCTACTACAGCACGTTCTGCATTCAGCGGCAGAATGTTCACACGCAAGTTTCCCGTTGCCAGGGCGATGTTTGCAATAACTGTTAAAGCAAGCATCATGCTAATTGTTCTAAATGTTTTCATAGTTTTGAATTTTTAAAAGTTCACTATTGAATCACAGAACAAATGTAACATGTTTTACAGCATGTGTTATAAAACATACGTTAATGGTGGGTTAAGTTTATGTTTCGAGATCGATAGAGAGAATTGATGGAGGAAAGAAAGTCTCGAACAGTAGTTTTTGCAGGGGGTTTGGGAGAAAACGATTCATGAAACAAAAATAGTGCCATCTGGTTTTGTTAATATTAAATCATCTTCAAGAAAATGGATATAAAAATACTTCAATTGCTCGATGGAGCCCGGCAGGCGGAAGGGTTGACCGTAATCATCGATGTGTTCCGTGCTTTTTCGGTGGCCTGTTACGCTTTCGATGGCGGTGTCCGGCGTATTTATCCGGTCGGACAAATCGAGCTGGCTTACCAGCTGAAACAACAAAACCCGGAATACCTGCTGGTGGGCGAGCGTAACGAGCAAAAGCCCGAAGGCTTCGATTTTGGGAATTCGCCTTCGCAGCTACTCACCGGTCAACTCGCCGGAAAAGCCATGGTGCACACCACCAGCAGCGGCACCCAAGGAATTGTTAATGCCACCCATGCCGATGAGATCATCACCGGAAGCTTTGTAAATGCAGGAGCCATTATCGACTACGTGAAGCGCCAGAATCCGGAGAAACTGTCACTGGTTTGTATGGGTTATGCTTGTCAGTATCCAACAGATGAGGACACGTTTTTGGCCGAATACCTGAAAGCGAAGCTGGAAGGGCAGCCGGTTGATTTTCCGGCCATGGTCGACAAGCTGAGGCATGGGGCAGGAGCCCGTTTTTTTGCGCCCGAAAAGCAGCTGTGGGCACCCTCAGCCGATTTCGATCTTTGCCTCGATCTCAACCGTTTTAACTTTGTATTGAAAGTTGAACGAGAAAAGGATTTGTATTTTCTGAAAAAAATTGAACTTTAAGCCCGCTTTTGTCTTACTACCTGTGAAGATTGTTTACCGAAAATTCAGGAAATCTCCTTTCAGGATAAAAGCGAATTTTGATCAAGACAAATTGGAAATAACAACGCATGAAGAATTATAATTTTGACGAGTTGGTTGACCGGACCAACACCAACAGTATTAAATACGATGCCCGCGAACAGTTTTTCGGTACGGGAGAGTTGTTGCCGCTGTGGGTGGCCGATATGGATTTTAAAACGCCCGATTTTATCATTCGGGCCTTAAAGCAACGGCTGGAGCATGAAGTGCTGGGCTACACCTTTCGCGGAGATTCGTACGCTGATGCTATTGTCGGCTGGCTGGATCAACGTCACGGTTGGAAAATCGAAAAGGAGTGGATTTCGTTTAGCCCGGGTGTGGTGGCCGGACTCACTTTGGCCATTGATACCTATTCGAAGCCGGGCGACGAGGTGATTGTGCAGCCTCCGGTGTACTTTCCGTTTTTCGATTCGGTGAAAGGCACCGGCCGCCAAATGGTTGAAAATCCGCTGAAACTTGTAGATGGCCGTTATACGTTTGATCTGGAGGATCTGAAAAGTAAAATCACGCCCAAAACCAAGATGCTGCTGCTGTGCAACCCGCAAAATCCCGGTGGCATGGTTTGGACGAAAGCGGAGCTGGAAGCGCTGGCAACCATTTGTCTCGAAAATGAGGTATTGATTGTTTCCGACGAAATTCACTCGGATCTGGTTTTTAATGGGCATCGACACATTCCGCTGCCCACCCTTTCCGAAGAAATTGCCAACAACTGCGTGGTATGCATGGCCGGAAGTAAAACTTTCAATATTGCCGGTTTAACCACCTCGTTTGTGGTCATTCCGAATAAAAAATTGTTTGTGCGCTACGAACGCACCTTGAAAGTGCCACACCTGCATATGGGCAATATCTTTGGTTCGCTGGCACTGGAAACCGCCTACCGCGAAGGAGGCGCCTGGGTCGATCAGATGGTTGACTACTTGCAGGAGAACTACCGATTTTTGGAATCTTTTCTGAAGGAACACCTGCCACAGGTGGTGCCGATGAAGCCGGAAGCCACTTATTTGATCTGGCTTGATTTCTCGGCCTTCAATCTCAGCGATGAAAAATTAAACGACAAGCTGATTCAGGCTGGCGTTGGACTCAATCGCGGCGTGCAGTTTGGTAAGCAGGGGAGCGGCTATATGCGCATCAATATTGGTTGTCCGAAAGCCACACTGGAGCAGGCTTTAATTCGGATGAAGGAAGCTTTCGCCTAAAAATTCTTCTCAATCCATTTGGCCATTTCCGCTGTGTTCTGTTCGAGCATGCAGCGGAAATGTTTTTTTGGACAGTATTGCCGCCCAATCTTGGAGCAGGGCTGGCAGCTCAAGCCATCAAGCTTTTGAATGTGCGATGCCGGATGAGGCAGGTATGGCGTCATGCCCAGGTCGGGTGTAGTGCTTCCCCAAACCGACAGGATTTTCTTTTTAAAGGCCGCAGCGATGTGCATCAGGCCGGTGTCGTTCGAAACCACCACCCGGGCAGTTTTTACCAGGGAAGCCGATTGGTTAATGCTCAGTTGATGACACAGGTTCAGGATTTTTCCTTTGGCCTGTTGTTCAATTTCCCGGGCCAATTTCACTTCACTTTTTCCACCGATTAAAATGCAGGGGACGGTGAGCCGGTTGAGAAACTCCACCTGCTTTCTGGCCGGTAGCCTTTTGGTGTAGTAGGTGCCCGACAGAACCACTGCGACGTAGCCTTTTTTATATTCTTCGGGTAGGTTTTCCTGGCTAAAGCTTTCTCCTTCGGGAATGAAATAGTCCAGCCCGTGGCCATCGTCTTTAATCCCAAGCGGAGCCACGGCGTGCATCATCCGGTCGACAATGTGAATTTTTGGAAGAATGTTGATTTTGAAGGAGACCAGCAGCCATTTCTTAATGTTCAGTTTTTTCAGGGTGAAGGATTTCTTCCGGAGGTTTCGCTTAATGAACTGGCTGCGCAGGTTGTGGTGGAGATCAACAATGTAATCGAACTCTTCTTTTTGAAGTTGCTGCACCAGCTCGGTCAGATTCGAACTTAGCAAATGGATCCGATCAATATAAGGATTGGCCCGCAGCAGGTTTTCGTGCTTTTCTTTGGTCAGAAAATGAATTTCAGCTTGATGCAGCTGCTTTTTCAAGCAACGAATCACCGGGCTGGTTAATACGATATCGCCGATGGAACTAAACCGTATGACTAATATTTTGGTTTTCAATGGTAAAATAATACCCTGAAAGATATTCATCTTTCAGGGTATTCCAATTGTTCATGCTTATTTTTTAGGCCGATTCGGTTAGCACGATAATTTTGTTGTGCTTCACCTCAGCAACGCCGCCATCAATATCAAAAAAGCTGATCTGGTCACCTTTCTCCACCACTTTAATTTTACCTGCTTCCAAGGTTGAAATCAGCGGGGCATGGTTTTTTAGAACGGCAAATGAGCCTTTGGTTCCCGGCAGTTGTACCAGGGTAACTTCGCCGGCAAACACTTTCTTTGATGGTGTTATAATTTCAAGAAACATAGTTCTAAGTTTTTTAAGCTTCGGCTTCAGCCAGCATTTTCTCACCTTTTTGTATGGCTTCTTCAATCGTACCAACCAGGTTGAAGGCCGATTCCGGGTATTGATCCACTTCACCATTCAGAATCATGTTGAAACCCTTGATGGTATCTTCAATCGAAACCAGTTTTCCTTTTAAGCCTGTGAATTGTTCGGCAACAAAGAAAGGCTGCGATAAGAACCGCTGAACGCGCCGGGCGCGGTGAACGACCAGCTTGTCTTCTTCCGACAGTTCGTCCATACCAAGAATGGCAATGATATCCTGCAATTCCTTGTAGCGTTGCAGAATTTCTTTCACTTGTTGGGCGCAGTTGTAATGCTCATCGCCCACAATGTCGGCGGTCAAAATTCGCGAGGTGGAGTCCAGCGGATCAACAGCCGGATAGATTCCCAGTTCGGAAATTTTACGGCTCAAAACGGTGGTCGCGTCCAGGTGGGCAAAGGTTGTTGCCGGTGCCGGGTCGGTCAAGTCATCGGCAGGTACATACACCGCCTGTACCGAGGTGATGGAGCCGTTTTTGGTTGAGGTGATCCGCTCCTGCATTTCACCCATTTCGGTGGCCAGTGTGGGCTGGTAACCTACTGCCGAGGGCATCCGTCCCAAAAGTGCCGAAACCTCCGAGCCTGCCTGGGTAAAGCGGAAGACGTTATCGACAAAGAAAAGAATGTCGCGGCCGCCGGGACTGTCAGAACCATCTCCGTCGCGCAAGCTTTCGGCAATGGTTAGCCCCGAAAGGGCCACACGGGCACGGGCGCCAGGGGGTTCGTTCATCTGCCCGAACACCAGTGCCAGTTTCGACTTTTTGATGGCTTCCGGATCAACTTTCGAAAGATCCCATCCGCCTTCTTCCATCGACTTGCGGAACTCGTCGCCATAGTCAACAATTTTTGCTTCAATCATTTCGCGCAGCAAATCGTTTCCTTCACGGGTCCGTTCTCCAACCCCTGCAAAAACGGAAAGTCCGCTATGCGCCAGGGCAATGTTATTAATTAGTTCCTGAATCAATACGGTTTTTCCAACACCAGCGCCTCCAAACAAGCCAATTTTACCTCCTTTGGCGTAGGGCTCAATCAGGTCAATGACTTTAATTCCAGTGTAAAGCACTTCGGTTTCAGTGGTTAAATCTTCGTATTTGGGTGGTTTGTTATGAATGTCCAATCCTTCCTTGGGTAGGTTTTCCATGCCATCTACCGCATCGCCGGTCACATTCAGAAGGCGTCCCAGCACATCCTGTCCTTTGGGCATTCTGATTGGCGAGCCGGTGGCAACGACATCCATTCCACGCCGCAGTCCGTCGGTGGAGTCCATGGAGATGGCCCGGACTGTGTTTTCGCCGATGTGTTGCTGGCACTCAACAACCAGGTTGGTTTTTCCTTCGCGGATAATCTCCAATGCATCGTGGATATTGGGAAGTACGCTGCCTTCCTGGTCGAAACTGATATCAACTACAGGTCCGATAACCTGTGCGACTTTACCGATATTTTGACTCATGATAAAAAGTTTACTTCTGTGGAGCCGGAAATTACAAAAACCGGCTTAATTGAACAAATTTAATGGGTTTTATATTGTCTGTTGTTTTTACACGAATAGCAAACGTTTTTACTAGTTTAATGTTCACGTTTCATGATGGTTTTAGCCAGTAAAATCAGGGGTTTTTTCCGATCGCTTTCAAGCTCAATGGCTTGCAGTTCGTTCAGCGCTGCCAGGTAATAATCGTCCGATTTTTGTTGGCTGATTCTCTTCAGATTCAAATCGGTGTAGATTTGTTTTACGGCGGCTATTTTCTCCAGCGGGTCAAAGTCTTTTTTTGTGAGCCAATGATTTAAACGCTCCTTCTGCTCCGGCTTGGCCAGCTCCAAAGCTTTCAAAAGCAAAAAGGTTTTTTTATTGGCCAGAATGTCGCCACCGGTTTTTTTCCCAAACTTTTCCTGTTCAGCAAAAACATCGAGCAAATCATCCTGGAGTTGGAAAGCCAATCCTAAATTGATTCCGAATCGGTAAATCCGGTCAGCATCGGCATCGGTTGCCAGGGCCAGTTGGGCACCCATTTTGAAGCTTCCGGCAATTAATACGGCTGTTTTCAGGCGAATCATCTCCAGGTAGTCGTCAATGTTCACGCTGGTTTGATTTTCAAAATCCATATCGTATTGCTGGCCTTCGCAAACTTCCATGGCAGTTTTTGAGAACAGTTGGGTGACTTTTTGAATCGCCGGACTTTCTGTTTTCAGTAGAAATTGGTAAGCCATAATTGACATGGCATCGCCCGACAGAATGGCCACATTTTCATTGTACTTTTTATGCACCGCAGGCTGGTTTCTCCGAATATCAGCATGATCCATAATGTCGTCGTGCAGCAAGGTGAAATTATGGAAGATCTCAACGGCAATGGCCGCATTCAAGGCTTGCGGAACCTTCCCGCCAAACAGGTCACAGGCCATGAGCAACATCACGGGGCGCAGGCGTTTTCCTCCCATGTTGAGGGTGTACTCAATGGGTTGGTATAAATTAACCGGCCGGGTTTGCCCGATTTTTCCTGCCTCCTCTTTGAGGCGATCAATAACTAATTGTTGCAGGTATTCAATGGAATGCGGTTGTTTCATGCGTCTTTTTCTTCATTTTGTGTCCCTTCAATTTCAAGATCATCCAGTTCAATATCTTCCTCTTCGTCGTAGATTTGAAGCAAGGGCTCGTGGAACGACTTGGTGGTGGTGTATTTTTCAAGCCCGGCCAGAAGCGAGGGTAACAGGATGAGGTTCGACGTGATGGCCACAAATAGGGTTAAGGAAACCAGCACGCCCAGTGCCGCCGTTCCGCCAAATTGCGACACGCTGTAAACGCCAAATCCGAAGAAAAGCACCACAAAGGTGTACATCATGCTGACGCCGGTTTCGCGAAGCGCGCGTTTAACCGATTGCTGAATATTCCAGCCTGTGGCCGTTAGTTCCTGGCGGTACTTGGCCAGAAAGTGAATGGTGTTGTCGACCGAAATTCCAAAGGCAATACTAAAAACCAGTATGGTGGATGCTTTGATCGGGATTCCGGTAAAGCCCATGATGGCAGCGGTGAAAATGAGTGGAATAATATTGGGAATGAGTGACATGAGCACCATTCGCCACGAGAAAAACATGATGGCCATAAATGTCGAGATCAGGAAAATAGCCAGTGTCAGACTGCTGAACAGGTTTTTTACCAGGTATTGGGTTCCTCTGAAAAAAGTCACGCTGGAGCCAGTGATGGTCACGTCAAATTTGTCGGGCGGAAAAACCGAGTCGACTTCCTGTTTAAACTCCGTGTACAGTTCTTCCATGCGCTTGGTTCCCACATCGTGCATGCGAATGCTGATCCGGGTCACTTGTTTCGAGCTATCCAAAAACGAGTGTAAAGCGCTCACCCCGGCGGCTTCATCCTCTTCGCTCTCGGAGGCATAGGCCAGGATGAAGTTTTTTTCCTGGTTGTTTGGCAGGCTGTAATAACGTTCGTTTCCGTTGTAAAATGCCTGCTTCGAAAATTTCAGAATATTGAGCAGCGACATGGAAGAGGACAGCTCATCGTAGTCTTCCAGCTGTTTTTCGAGCCGTTCAATCCGCTGAAAATTACTTAGATTCATGACGCCATTCTGACGTTTGGTATCAATAATAATTTCCAGCGGCATCAGTCCATCAATCTGTTCTTCAAAATATTTTAAATCTTTGTAGATGATGTCGCTTTCAGGAATGTCATCGACCATAAAGCCGGAGCTTTTGATAAGAGAAATACCATAAAACCCCAGTAGTAAAACGCCGATGGTAGAGAAATAAACCAGTTTGCGATGGTTTTGCGAAATGGTTTCGAGTCGCTTGACGATTGTTTTAAAAACCCGGCTTTCCAAATGCTTCATATGTCGCCGGCCAGGAGGCTTGGAGAAACTAAACAGGATGGGGATGAGCAAAAGCGACAGGACAAAAAGTGTCAGGATATTTAAGGCGGCCACCACCCCGAACTGTCGCAACACTTCACTGTTGGTAATCACAAAAGTGGCAAATCCCGATGCGGTGGTCAGGTTGGTCAGAAAAGTGGCGTTTCCAATTTTGATGATCACGCGTTGCAGGGCCTTGATGTTGTTGCCATGACTTCGAAATTCATGATGATACTTGTTCAGCATGTAGATGCTGTTGGGGATACCAATCACAATCAGCAGCGATGGAATCATCCCCGTAAGCAAGGTGATTTTAAAACCAAAAAGCGACATGGTCCCCATGGCCCACAGTACCCCCGAGATGACAATCAGAATAGGGAAAAGAACCGCTTTGAATGATCGGAAAAAGATGAAAAGTGTGATGACGCACAGCAATAAGGCCAGTCCGCTGAACAGGTAAATTTCTTTTTTTATTTTGATCGAGTTGATGACTTTGATGTAGGGAAGGCCTGAATAATGCAGATCTAAGCCAGTTTCTTCGGAAAAGGTCTCGCAGGTTTTTTTGATGGCGAGCACGAGTTTTTCGCGCTCTTTAGACTTCATTTTATCTTTGTTGACCGTGATGGCCAGCAAGTAAAAGTCCGATTCCTGGTTGTAAAGCAGCCCTCGGTAAAACGGTAAACCGTGAAAAACCGAAGCCAGGCTGTCGAGTTGCTCTTGCGAGTCTATTTTGTCGGGGAAGATCTCTTCAATCTCGAATTGTCGTTTTTCCTGATTCTTTTTTAGGTTGTATGCGTTCGACACGGAGAGCAGGTTTTCAACGCCGTCAATTTGGTCGAGGTTTTCAACCAGGCGGTGCCAGTCTTCAAAATGATCGAGCTTGAAAAAATCCACATCCTGCACGCCAACCACAATCAAGTTTCCTTCTTCGCCAAAAAGTTCCCGGAATTGTTGATAATCAACGTATGCACTGTCTTTTTTGGGCAGGAGTTGTGCCGACTCATACGACATTTCAACTTGAGTGGCCTGATAGGCCATAAAAATAGTCACCAGTCCTAAAATTGAAAGAAGTAACCGCCTGTTTCTTAGTATAATTCCGGAGAGCCAAACCCACATAATAAAATCTCGTATAAAAATGATGGCGAAAATAGCTAATAAAACGGGATTACGAAAGTAACGTGAATGAGGGTTTTTTGATTGTTGAGCTTTTTATGTTTCGCCTGGCTTTCTGGCAAATTAGTATTGATGAATTAATTTCGATAAGTGTCTTTTTACAATCGTTGCAATCTTGCTTCGCCAGCGTTTAACGCGGTGATGGAAATGTCGCAGGCAAAAGTCATGTAAAATACCAGTAAATCAGGAAGCTATGAAGAAGTATTTTTATTTGGTTGCCACCCCCGAATCTATTATTGTTTCTCATTTAAAGCCGCTTGACTTTGGGAATTACCTTTCGGTAGGCACGACGAAGCAGATTCATGGGCAGGCGGTATTCTTCGAATTTGACCCTGATCAAACCAACTTGCACCAGGATTATATCAATCTGAAAATGAAGCCGTATGATGATGGTGAGCCGAAGCGTTCGGTGTTTCTTTCCATTTACCAGTGTTTTGAGCGCATACCGCTAAAGGCCCTGAAAAATCTTTACCTGGTGACCGACGACGGGAAAGTGTTGGAAATTGCGCCTCATGACTTTATTCCGAAAACAGCGAATGAAATTCATTTGTACCAGCAACTGATCCCCATAACCACACGCGTGGCCAGTAAATTATCGCCTGTTGATTTTATTCGGCGGCTGACAGATTTGAGCCAGCCAGTTTCAGCACCCAAAGTGTTTCTGGTCGATTTGAAGTTGAATGAACTGGTAAATAATCCGGATGCGCCATTGAGCGATTTGCCGTATCCCAACCCCGATCATCTGCGTGATTGCATAAAACGCTTGAAGGAGTCGCCCGCTCGCCAGACCAAAACCGTTCTGCGGTTTTTGCGCGACGACATTCCTTACCGGACCATTAAAACCGGCTTTTTTGTAGGCGATCAAAAACATTACCTTTTCTACCCGTTCCCTACAGAAAAAGAATTGGAAGGAAAATACTATTCCTGGTGGCGTTCAGCTTTGGTGCGGCACTTTTAATTTGAAGCGGCTGAAAATCAGAACGTGTTTTGCTAAATAGCTTCGGAAGCATCAGTTAGTATGACCGGTTCCGAAGCTATTTCCCAAAATTTGTAAATTAAAATTTCTCGCTTTTGTTTTTTCTTTTCAGAAAAGCTGTTATTTTTGCATCGCTTTTGAAACGAAAAGCAAGCGTTGTGAAAAATAAATTCCCTAGTAGCTCAGTTGGTTAGAGCGGCGGACTGTTAATCCGTAGGTCGTAGGTTCAAGTCCTACCTGGGGAGCTGAGAGGTCAATCAGAAGTGGTTGACCTTTTTTTATGCCCAATTTTTCGTCTTGGCAGTGGTGGAATAGCTCCCGGATACATCAATTTAAATGCTTAGACAATAACGCATAATGAATTTTTGCAAGGGGTAAATTGCAAAAGTGTGTTCAATTCAATGCAGTTTTTGAGTAGATTTGTAACATATAAAAGCAAGAATGTCATTTTACTAATCAAAACAGCTACGCGATGAAAAGAATTAAAACTCTCCTTTTATTATTTGTATTTACTTTAGTTGGCTTCGTTTCTGCGCAGGCACAACGCGTCGAAAGCGACTCGGATGTGATTGGCAAATGGGATCTTACCATCAACATGGAGAAGGATCAATTAGAGAATCTCGGAATTTTCAGGCATGGACTCTTGGCATCCGATGGTTTTCCCGGATGGTTGGAAATCAAATTATCTGGATTTTCAACACTCGTCGGTTATTATGTTGGTTACGAAGGAAGCGCACGTCCGATTGCGGAAGTGCATTACTCAGCCGATGAAGATAAGTACCATTTTACTATTCCTCCTCAGTGGATGGATATCGATGATATTTATTTTGAATTTACTTTGAAAGATGATGTTCTGACCGGGTATAAAATGCTCGATGGCAACAAGCTAAAATGGACTGGTGTTCGTGCTCCATCTTTGGAAAGAAAAGAACCGCCGGTGTGGGGAAATCCCATAAACTTACTCACTGATAACATGGACCGATGGATCATTCCGGAGAACAATAAATTTGAGATGGTCGATGGCGTATTGGTGAACAAGGAAAAGGGTGGCAACCTGATTACCAACCAAAAATTCGATGATTTCAAACTGAGCGTTGAATTCAGATACCCGGCAGGAAGTAATAGTGGAATTTACCTTCGTGGCCGCTACGAGCTGCAGATTGAGGATTCCAAAGGAAGAGCTGATGGTGTGAGTATCGGCGGTATTTATGGATTTATAGCTCCAGCGGTCAATGCGGCCAGCGAACCTGGCGAATGGCAAACCTATGAAGTAACGCTTGTTGGTCGCCATGTAACGGTTGTGCACAATGGAATCGAAGTTGTTTCGAACCGTCCAATTCCCGGAATAACGGGTGGCTCACTGGATAGTCATGAAGGGGAGCCGGGACCAATTATGATTCAGGGTGATCACGGGCCGGTTGAATTTCGCAAATTTGTTATTACGCCATCGGTTAACTAAGTAAGGATGGATTAACATACGTCAGCTCTGAAGAATTAAGCTATAACTTTCTGAAATATGCAGCGCTGCGGTACGAAAACGAATAAACGAAAAATGCTTGAAGCCAGTCGGCTTCAGGCGTTTTATTTTGAGCCTGTTCTGAGGTTTATCCAAGCTCTGACCTACCGGGAGAGGACGACTGCGTTCCGAGCGAAATAGGCAGTCAGATTTTTGCTACATTTGGACCCATGAAGCATATTTCAACCAGATGAAAAACGTACACTTATTGCTATTCTTATTTTTCGTTGGAAGTTTAGCAATCGGACAAACTAAAAAGACAAATGAAACTAGGCAGGTACTGGTCGATAAATCCGCGGCAGATGTGCATCAACTGAAAAACCGCGGGATGGTTCGTTACAGTGACTTTGGAGCGCAAGGCAACGGCAAAGTGGATGATATGGATGCGATTGTTGCGGCCCATGCCTTTGCCAATGAGCACGGTTTTCCGGTGAGAGCCGACGAGGGTGCTGCCTACTACATTGGGGGAAAAGACCGCACGGCAATCATTCAAACCAACACCGATTTCGGCACCGCTTCCTTTGTGATCGACGATACGGATGTTGAAAATCGTAATGCGCCTGTTTTTCTGGTTAGTTCAAGTTTGGAATCTTTTAAGCCGGAGGGATTGACCTCGCTGAAAAGAAATCAGGAAAAAATTGACATCTCTTTGCCCGGGCCTTGCCTTATGACGGTTACCGATGCCAATACCAGACGTTATATTCGGTTTGGGCCAAATCAAAACGATGGCTCTCCTCAGACAGATATCTTTATCGTTAACCAAGATGGGCATGTGGATCAGAATGCCCCAATCATCTGGGATTTCAACCAAATCACCGACATGACCGCCCTTCCGATAGACGAAGCAAGGCTAACCATTACCGGAGGACGTTTCACTACAATCGCCAACCAGGCTGAATCAAAGTACACCTACTACAGCCGGGGCATAGCTATCCGACGTTCAAATGTGCTGGTCGATGGATTGCAGCATCACATCACAGGCGAAGGCGATCATGGCGCGCCTTATGGCGGCTTCATCAACATCAGCAATTGCGCCGACGTAACAGTTCAAAACACCATGCTCACCGGGCACAAAGCCTACCGCACCATTGGTTCGGCAGGCGTTCCGGTCTCTATGGGGAGCTACGACATTTCGGTCAACCGCGCGCTCAACATTTCATTCGTGAACTGTCGCCAGACCAATGATATCAATGACAGCCGTTATTGGGGGATCATGGGCTCCAATTACTGCAAGAATCTTGTTTATGACCATTGCATCTTTTCGCGGTTCGATGCCCATATGGGCGTTGCCAATGCCGCGATTCGCAACTCAACCTTGGGACACATGGGAATTAACGCTATCGGGAGTGGGGTTTTCACGGTGGAAAACACAACTGTTCGCGGGCGGACTTTTATCAATTTGAGGGACGATTACGGCAGTACGTGGCGGGGCGAATTTATTATTCGCAATTGCGTTTTTGTTCCAGCAAACGGAAGACCAGCCAGTGCCAGCCTGATTGGAGGATCGAATTCGGGGCAGCACGATTTTGGCTACACTTGCTATATGCCGGAACGAATCACCATCGAGAATCTTCATATCAACGATTCCAACCATCCGGATCAGTACCAGGGGCCGGCCATCTTTTCCAATTTTAATCGTGAAAAGACGGATGCTTCCTATGTGGAAAAGTTTCCGTATGTCATTTCCAAAGAAGTGATACTTCGGAATGTAACGACATCAAGCGGCCAGGATTTGCGGCTTAGCGAAAATCCATATATGTTTAAGGAAGTGCAGGTGAAAGCCGACTAACAAGCTGGTCATGACTTCTGATTTTGTTGCGTGTTCTTAATATCCGATCAGTTTTCATGTTCTGAAGCTTTTTGTCCAGCCTTTGGGTAGGTTGTTATGGGCAAATACTCGTCTTTCAAGATCGCTGGTCATGCCCACGTAAATCTTGTCAAATTTTTCCGAATGCAGCACATAAACATGATAAGTCATTCCCAAAAATAAAGAAAAGGTAGTCAATTAACTAGATATGATCTAATTGTAGCGGGGATACGACTCGAAAGTGGGTCCGGCCTTTGCCGGATATGAGCCAACGAGCTACCGAAAAAAAACAACAAAAAAAAGGAGAACCAATTGATTGATTCTCCTTCACTGTAGCGGGGACACGACTCGAACGTGGGTCCGGCCTTTGCCGGATATGAGCCCAACGAGCTAGCGGTGAAGAATATGGTTGCGTATGAAATCTCTTCCTTGATGGCTTTTCAAAGCTTTTTCGCGTCTCAGTGCTTCTGCTTTTTCTTCGAATGTTTCGGAAAAAATCAGTTTCCAAGGTCTGAAGCTTTTTGTCCAGCCTTTGGGTAGGTTGTTATGGGCAAATACTCGTCTTTCAAGATCGCTGGTCATGCCCACGTAAATCTTGTCAAATTTTTCCGAATGCAGCACATAAACATGATAAGTCATTCCCAAAAATAAAGAAAAGGTAGTCAATTAACTAGATATGATCTAATTGTAGCGGGGATACGACTCGAAAGTGGGTCCGGCCTTTGCCGGATATGAGCCAACGAGCTACCGAAAAAAAACAACAAAAAAAAGGAGAACCAATTGATTGATTCTCCTTCACTGTAGCGGGGACACGACTCGAACGTG
>Ga0209347_1001619_pt1 | contig 34836 bp, 39 predicted proteins | sample AutmiccommuBRH23_FD_187382 | JGI IMG/M metagenome (GOLD analysis project Ga0209347, IMG submission 187382) | Deep subsurface microbial communities from Mt. Terri, Switzerland - Autotrophic microbial communities BRH/23 (SPAdes) (version 2) | ecosystem: Environmental > Aquatic > Deep subsurface >...
TCGCAGATGTCATAGATGACAATGCAGATGTTGACTGGGTTGTCGAGGACGACAAGGGACAGGGCAATGCAGGATTCGGGGCAATGCTCACAGCAGTCGACAGGGACAGCGGCGATCAGCAGACCGTTCAGTACATCAAGATCCAGATGAAACAGAGCTGGGATGGCGTACTCCCGATGAATGTTGAGGACTATTCCGTAGTTCTGCATGTTACCAGACTGCCAGGAAACCCTGAGAGTGTCTGGCTCGGACTCGATGAGGAAGAGGTAAACGAGATCCCCGAGTTCCCAACAGTTGCACTGCCGGTAGCAGCAATACTGGGACTTGCATTCATGTTCCAGCGCAGGAAGGAGTAAACTTACTCCCTCCAGTTCCTCTTTCTTTTTTTCTTTGGGTGTTATACCATGTTTTTAACATATTACCCGATAAGCAGTTAATATCAATTTTGATCCCTATTCCATTCTTATTATTACGCAATAAAATGATTTTATCTTTGAAAGTGATAATCCCGACACTCTCTTCTATATTCATTGCCTCAATTCCTGATGTTATGTGAGCCTATGCCTGCGCGCAGCAAAGATGTCGGTTTTAGGATAACATGACCATCTTTTCGGAGTTAAGATGACATGCCGACAATAAAATAGACAGTATTGAATGCACATTCTCTGGATTTGAAATCATATTCACAGCGCACAATAGAGGCTTTGCGGCCCAGATATGTCACATAAAGAGCCGTATTAAAATGATTGTCGTGAGCTTAAGTTCCGAAGAATGTGACATCATTGAAGAAGAACAAATTCCCTAAAAAGAAAGAAATCATCATTATGATAATAATAACATATAGTTAGGAAACAATAAATAGTAATAAAGGTAGATAGGGGAGTGTCTTATCAAAAGACCGAAATAATACTCGTAAAGGTGGTATGAAATGAAAAGAATATTACTAGTGTTGCTTATGCTAATTACAGTTATGCCATTAGCGGTAGCAGCAAGTGAAAATCCAGTTACAATAGAGAAATGGAAGTCCGGCAACGCTGAATTTGAGTGCAGTCAGCTTGATCACGCTATGTGTGACAGCAGCTTTGCCTTCAAAATAGATGATTGGGGAACTGGCATGAACGGCACTTACGAAGAGGCTAACATTGTTATCAACAACAGCGACAGTTACACCTTTGAATGGAACTCAGAGTCTCCTGTGTGCGCAGTTATCGTAAAGGGCGGTCAAGGAGCCAACGTCTATTATTATGATGGTGTTTATACCGGTACCGGGCTCGTTGCACCTGAAGACAAGGAGATTAGCCACGTCACATTCTGCTTCACTGAAGAAGATGGCGGCATAGAGGAAATCCCAGAGTTCCCGACAGTTGCACTTCCAATAGCTGCAATACTCGGTCTTGCATTCTTCATGCAGCGCAGAAAGGAGTAAATTACTCCTTCTTTACTTTTTTATTTGATTCCTGCTTTTCTTTCCCTCTTTATTGCGCAGGCTTTTTACATACTTTGAGCAGTCCTCGCGTCACAAAATGTTCTCAGAACGGCCCTATGCAAACTGCTTTCCAATCGGAACTGCATCCATCTTACTGAGAAAGCAGGACCTATCTGTCAGATTTACCTTCCGGAGTTAAGCTTCGCAAGCCGCTTAAGTGAAAAAAAGAACCTTATACATAACGCTTTAAGCGGGTGGTACAACTATGATACAAAGAACTGTGTTTTTAGCTGTTGCTCTTGCGATACTCTCCATGGGGTTCGCAAATGCGGCGTGCTATATAAATGTGGTTGAGGATAACAAAAGCCAGTATGAAGGCGACCTCAACGCAACGATGATCATAAACAACCAGAGCACTCCATATTCAGCGGAGATCGAGCTGAACAATGAGACTCTGGATGTGTTCCCGAATGCTGCAATGACCACTATACTATTGAATGTCCCTGCGGACCAGATAGAGAGTGCAAGCAGTGAGGCCGGGAACTGGTCAATACTAGAGATAAGTGAACAAGGCCAGACCAATACTGTTGTTATGGCTGATATCAATGATAGTGCTAACGCATCCGGTCCTGTGACCATCAACTTCAACGATAGCTGGAATGGAACATTGCCGGCTAACGAAGAAGGATATGTAATAGCAATCGACATTGAGAACATTGGAGACGCCGGAAATGACAGTGCATGGGTCACTCTGGGATTCTGCGATGATAACGTCACAGATGGCAATGTAACACCGCCGGGAGGTAATGACACTGATGGCAATGTAACACCGCCGGGAGGTAATGACACTGACGGCAATGTAACACCGCCGGGAGATAATGTCACCAATGTTACCAACGTGACGACCTGTTACCTGAACATCGTAGAGGAAAATAAGACCCAATACGATGGCGATCTTAACGCTACAATGATGGTCAGCAATGAGACCACGCCTTATACCGCTGAGATCGAACTCACAAATGACACCCAGGAGACTTTCCCGAATGCAACATTAACGACTATCGTGCTGAATGTGCCGATGGATCAGATAGTCAATGCAAACGATACGCTTGGGAACGAGTGGGACATAACAGAGATAGTAGTAGAGGAGCCAAATCCGTTTGGGACTTTCATAACAATGCTCACCATGAATGAGGATCTTGAGAACCCGTTCGGCAGATTCTTTACAAAGATAACCATCAACGAGAGCATTAATGCAACAGGTCCGGTCACTATATACTTCAACGACAGCTGGAACGGCACATTCCCTGAGAATGAGGAAGGGTACGTAATAGCTGCGGATATCGAGGATATCGGAGAGGCGGAGAATGACAGTGCATGGGTAACACTTGGATTCTGCGAAGTAGTGAATGTTACAGACGGTAATGTAACACCGCCGGGAGATAATGACACTGATGGCAATGTAACACCGCCGGGAGATAATGACACTGACGGCAATGTAACACCGCCGGGAGATAATGTCACTGACGGCATGGAGAACATAACCACATGTTACATCAACGATGTCGATGACAACAAGAGTGAGTACGAGGGTGACCTCAACGCTACCATGATGATCAACAATGAAACAGTACCTTATTTCATTGAGATCGAACTCACAAACGAAACTCTGGAAATGTTCCCGAATACAAGCATCGAGACAATCCTGTTCAACATCCCTGCAGACCAGATAGATAATGTAACAGCCCCATTCGGCAACTGGTCATTAGTGGATCTGAGTGATGAGAACAACAGTACTGTGATCGAGAGATTTGAAACAGACGAGAGTAACAACACAACAGATTCAGGACCCATAACAATCTACTTCAATGATACATGGAACGGCACGCTTCCTGTAAATGAGGAAGGATACGTGATCTCTGTTGATTTCCAGAACATTGGAGAAATGGGAAATGACAGTGCATGGGTGACCCTTGGATTCTGTGAGGTAGCAAATGAGACTGCTCAGGAAATGGATATTGTCGATACTGCAGTTGACGCGGGTTCATTTGATACTCTGGTCATGGCATTGCAGGAAGCAAACCTTACTGAGACCCTGAAAGGAGAAGGACCTTACACAGTATTTGCTCCGACAGATGAGGCCTTTGATGCACTCCCGAACGGTACGCTTGAAGAGCTACTTCAGGATCCGGAAAATCTGACTGCAATACTGACGTACCATGTGGTTCCCGGAGAGTACATGGCCAGTGACATCGCAGATATGGAATCCCTGACAACCGTGCAGGGAGAAGATATCAATGTCACAGTCGAGAACGGCAGTGTCATGGTGGATAATGCCAATGTGACAGCAACGGATATCGAGGCCAGCAATGGTGTTATACATGTGATCGATTCAGTGATGCTGCCACCTTCAATGCTTGAAGAGGCAAATCAGACTGGAACGGGCATGAATGATACCGCCTGATATGAGCAACAATAGTGCTATAGCCGAATGAATTCAGTAAAAACACTATTAGATGAACCAGTAAAAGAATGATGACGCGGAAGAGATCAGAAAAATTATATATTCTGACGAACCCGCTTTGAATTCCGCTACTGGCTCTTCTGTTTATTTTTATGCCTGCACACTTTTGTTTATTAGTTTTAGACGATTCGATCATCGCAAAACCTGATATGTATCTCACAAAAACTTTCTGTGAAACAGCCATGATTTTGAAGATATCGCATACTTCAGTAATTTGGCTAACATATCTAATCACTATGAAAATTATGTATCAATGTTTCGCAAAGAGAATAACATACAAAAGACAAAAGCATTATCGACTACACTTAAATGTAGGTGGTACAATATGAAAATGAATAATCCGAGGTTAAGAATAACACTAATAACTGCTTTCATGGTATTCCTGTCAATAGGATTTGCCAATGCAGCATGTTATCTAAATGACGTTAAGGAAGATGGTAGCGAATATGAAGATTACTTGAACGTAAGTATGAACGTATCCACAGATGCTCCCTATACCGCAGAGATAATGCTTACTGATGATACACAGGCCTTTTTCCCCGATGCAGCGGTTGATAATATCCTGCTCAATGTTCCTGCCGATCAGATAGAAAGTGTAACCGATGCTGATGGGAATGAGTGGGAGGTAAACGAAGTTACTGAAGATGCAAGTGACTTCGGTACTTTCAATACCAGCATTGAGCCGGGTGAGGGTGTAGAAGTTAGCCCGACAACAATTAACATAACTTTTGTGGATACCTGGGATCAGGCATTCCCAATGAACGATGATGGATATCTCGTAGCAGCTCAGATCAATAATATCGGAGAAGCTGGCGATGACAGTGCATGGACAACAATTGGATTCTGTGACGAGGAGACACCTCTTGATGGAGTTCCTGCTGATGAGAACGAGACAGTAACTGACAATGAGACAACAGTCGATGAGAACATAACTGACAACGGTACAATCATAATAATCGATGAGAATGTTACTGACAACGGTACAATCATAATAATCGACGAGAATGTTACTGACAACGAGACAATTGTTGACGATGACAATGAAACGGTCCCGGACAACGAAACCGCAGACAACGAGACAATTGTTGACGATAATGAGACTACCGAAGCCGATTGCTATTTGAATATCGTCCAGGAAGACAAGAGCCAGCATGAAGGACATCTCAATGCAAGTGTGATGATCGATAATGAAACAAACACTGCCGAAATTGAGCTCACAAATGATACCCTCGAGATATTCCCGGATGCTCAGATCAGTAAGATCCAGGTCAATGCTCCTCTGGAACTGATAGAGAATGTAACTGATGCTGAAGGAAATGAGCTTGAGTTTACAGAGGTCGGGACAGACGAAACAAATGAGATGCCCTTCGGAGAGTTTCTCATAGTGATCACTGCACTGATGAGTGATGAAGTGGAACATGATTTCGGAGATTTCCAGACAGAGATAACTGTATCAGAAACTGGAAATGCAACCGGCCCGATCACTATCACATACACGGATGAGTGGGACGGAACCACCCCGGTCAACGAGCAGGGGTACGCTATCGCAGCACTGGTCGATAACATCGGTGATGCCGGAAACGATAGTGCATGGATCACCTGTGAAGGGGAAGGTATCACAACATGCTACCTGAATGTGGTCCAGCCTGAAAAGATCCAATACGATGGTCAGCTGAACGCCACAATGCTCATGAACAATGAGACTACGCCCTACTTCGCAAACATAGAGCTTACAGATGACACTCTGGAAACATTCCCGAATGCTTCGATCGGTAGTATCATGCTCAATGTGCCTGCAGACCAGGTAAACTCTGTTACTGACGAAACTGGCAACTGGACTGAAGTAACAGATAATGAGACAGGCCAGACAATGTTCGTAAAAGATGAAACTGCTGCCAATGACACGCAGGCTGACGACAATATGACTAACATGACCAACCAGACCGGGGAGGAGATTAGCTCTGTTGTGATCCACTTTGAGGACAACTGGGATGGAATGCTTCCGCCAAACACTGAAGGTTATGTTATTGCAGTGGATATCCAGAATATCGGGGATATGGGAGACGACAACGCATGGATAACCCTCGGATTCTGTGAGGCATCTGAAGCCGCTGAGAATGACACAGCCATGAATGAAACAGAAGACATGGAGGACGACGTTAACGAAACTGAGGACATGAACGAAACAGAAGACATGGAGGATGACGTTAACGAAACTGAGGACATGAACGAAACAGAAGACATGGAGGATGACGTTAACGAGACTGAGGACATGAACGAGACTGAGGACACGGAAGAAACTCAGATAAATGAAGTAATCACTACGTAATGACAACTGTTGACATTACGGATGAGAGGTTACCTTATCCAGAAAACGAGGGAGGGGTTTAACTCCTTCCTTACCTATTTTTCCTTACCGGCATCTTCCATTGCTTCTTCGACGCTTTTTCTTATGATGTAACCTGCCTCGTGCAGGATGGTATCCCCTATCTGAGGGTCTTTTTCCATGCTTGCGGTACAGGGATAGGAATGGTGTGCTGCGGATATTGTTTCCTTGTAGTCTTTAACATCAGACCACTTCAGTTTCTTCGCAACGAACCATGTTGAGCCGCATGGTGCATCTCTCAGGACCTCTGCATGCGTGAAAATATCACCGTGATGGCCTAGTTCTATCTTTAAGAGAGGTTTTCCAAAACCCAGTTGAACAAACTCGTCTATAGAGTTCTTTCCGCTCAGGCCAAGGGCACAGAAGGGTTTGGGGCATTCACAATCAATACCTTTTTGTTCCAGTCTCTGTTTCACCTGCTCGGCCAGGCCTGCAGGAACTATCCTGGAATCGTCCACGGGAATGATAACACCTTTTGCACCTGAGGATCCTGCAACTTCAGGGATCGCGGACAAGAGATCAGGATTGATATCGATCGCTATTATCAGGTCACAATCTGGGATATTTTCCGGCATGTACTCCATAGGCTCTTCCACAAAGTCCGGGAGATCGCTTCTTAATTCGAATATTCCGGTAATGATATCCCCAAGACCCGATCTGACCTCCCTGCAATGATCGCACAGGTCGCCGCAGGCCACACAGAACCTGTCGGAATTAACGAGGTTGCCGATTATTTTTTTCCCGAACTCGCCCGAATAGAATATGTTCACACGCATGTTCTGTCTGTTTCCCACAAGGCATTTATTAGCTTTTCCCGCATCTTCCTGCAAGAGATTCCCTTAAACCCTGTTTCTCTTCACTTCGTTCCTGCTTTCATCCTCACAAGTCCCATCAGATATGCAGGAATGCACCCGATAGCTGTACATGTCTCAAGGGAGATGCCATTACCGGTGATGTCAAGATGCAGCGGCGCTATCTCGAAAAGACTTTTGGGAAGGCCTTTGTGACCGAGCCCCACAAGCAGCAGAAAAGACCTGTTACGCAGGATCTCGTCAGCAAGAGCCTCAGGTGTTATCGCACGCCGGCCTTCTGGCCTGGAAGATGTCACGATAACCTCACCGAACTGGGACTGGAAACCTTTTTTCGGAAGCTCGAAGACAAAGAGCTTGCGTTTCTCATGAAGCAGGCGCAGATACTTTCCGGATTCGCCTATCGTGGTCTTGTCAGCAACATAATCCACCAGTTCATCAGGAGTCATCTTGAAGGGGAAGTCAAAGAGTGCAAGTGAGAAACCAAATGCGTGACATATAGGAGCAGCCCTTGCGATAGCTCTGTAATGCGCATCAAGCACTTTGATTTTATCATAGGTATTAACGATTCCAAGAGTCAGCATCTTTTCACCTTGATCCCTTTTTGATGCACATGACAGACTGCCTGCATGTACTTAACCTGTTGCATCCGGCACAGTCCTCCCACAACTGAGCTTTTATGGCAGGATCCATTTCAACGAATCCCGCTTTCTCAAAGAATACAGGTGAGGTTGTCCTTGTGTAAACACAAATATCAGCGTCACTCCGGCCACTTATCTTCAACAGCAGATAGCTTATCAGGGAAGAGCCGATTCCCTTTCCGCGGTAATTCGGGTGCACAGCTATGGAATGTACCTCAGGAAAACGGCCGCTTACGATAGCCCCCGCACCTATGATCTTTTCACCGACCTGCGCAACAGCGAAGTCTTCCACAGGCACTCCTTCAATATCAAGGAAGTAAGTAGACATCAAAATCCTGATAGGGGCCATATCCTCCGGTAAGGCGTCACGTATCATGATATCAGCGTTCAGGTCAAAGGTCAAAGTATCTCATCCATGCTACCGCTTCGGAAGCCTTCAATGTCAAGGGTTACGTAATAAAAACCGATCCTTTTAAAATAGGAGATGATCTTTTCCCTGTTAAGCAGGAGGTCACTGAAGTCGGAAGGGTATACTTCAATGCGAGCTATTCCCTTATGGTCCCGCACCCTCACATGTGTGAAACCCATATCAAAAAGGAAGTTCTCAGACATTTCCACACGCCGGATAGTTTCCGGGGTCAGCGCGTTCCCGTATGGGAACCTTGATGCAAGACACGAGTAAGAGGGTTTGTCAGCTACAGAGAGCCCGACATATCTGGCTATCTGCCTTATCTCCTCTTTTGTTACGCCGTATTCGACAAAAGGAGAATACACCAGCTTCCCTGCTTCTGAAATGGCTTTTCTTCCAGGGCGATACACAGCTATATCCGAGGCATTGCTGCCTTCAAGTATCACATCAAAGCCTAATTCTTCCTTTACAGCGGCAAGTAAACCCAGTATCTCTTTTTTACAGTAATAGCATCTCATGGGAGTGTTCTCTGCTATTGAAGGAATCTCCAGCTCATTAAATTCCAATATCATGTGCTCTATCCCTATCTCTTCTGCCACCTTTTTTGCATTATCCAGTTCCCTTTCAGGATAGGAATGAAGCTTCACGGTGACTGCTACAGCCCTGTTTCCCAGAGCATGATAGGCAAGATAGCCGAGAGTTGCACTGTCAACTCCACCGGAAAAAGCTACAACGGCAGTGCCTCGTTCCATTATCGCGCTCTTCAGCTGGTCTATCCTTGCAGCATACATAAGGTTCAATATGGGGAAATATCTTATTAATAGCATCGCGTTAAAAGATATAGAGTAGAGTTCAGACATATCAGATTTAACATATTATATATAAAATCCGAAGATAGGAGACAAAAGATGGCTTTTTTTGGAACTAACGGCGTAAGGGGAATCGCAAATGAATACATAACTCCTCAACTCGTGATGGATGTTGCCAGAAGCGTTGGCACATATATGGGGTCAAAGGGCACGGTGGCCATAGGCATGGATACACGTGCTTCCGGAGAGATGCTCAAGTCAGCAGCAATTGCAGGTGCCCTGTCAACAGGACTCACAGTGGTAGACATAGGAGTGGTTCCAACACCTTCGATCCAGTATTATGTACGGGACCACGCTGATGCGGGCATAGTGATAACGGCATCACATAATCCCCGTGAGTACAACGGAATAAAACTGATAGCAAAAGATGGTACTGAGTTCTCAAGAGAAGACGAAGCAGAGGTCGAGAAGATATACTTTTCCAAGGAATTTTCCACGGCCAGCTGGCAAAAGACCGGAGACCTGAGAACGTGCCTGCATGCAAATGAGAATTATATCGACGGGATAATTAATTCCGTTGACAGCGAGAAGATAAGGGAGAAGAGATTCAAAGTGGTTGTGGATACCGGCTGCGGAGCAGGATCTGTCACTCTCCCATTCCTCCTGCGGCAGCTCGGATGTGAGATCCTTACGCTGAACGCTCAGGTGGACGGCACATTCCCGTGGAGAAATCCGGAACCTACTCCCGATGCGCTTACGGAGATAATAGACCTCGTTAAAAGAACAGGCTCCGTGATGGGAGTGGCACAGGATGGAGATGCGGACCGGGCAGTATTCATAGATGAAGAAGGCAATTTCATCCCGGAAGATGTACTGCTTGCCATGATGGCAAAATATGTGCTTGAGAGGAAAAAGGGCCCCATTGTCACGCCTGTAAGTTCTTCTTCCAGGATGCTGGATATCGCCCGGGAGGCAGGCGTTGAACTTGTGTGGACCGAGGTCGGCTCGATACATGTAGCAAGAAAGATGATGGAGATCGGCGCTGTTTTTGGCGGAGAGGGCAATGGAGGACTTATCTTCCCGGAACATCAATATTGCCGCGACGGAGGCATGGCCTGCGCCAAATTCCTGGAGATCATTGCCAACGGACAGAAGCTGTCCGACCTTGCTGCAAGCGTCCCTGTGTACTATAACTCAAAAACAAAGATCAAGTGTGAGAATCTGGACCTGACGATGCAGAGGGTCAAGCAGAATATAATCATCTGGAACAAAGAGGCTGACACAATAGACGGAGCCAAGGTATGGCATGAGGACGGATGGATACTCATCAGGCCTTCAGGTACTGAGCCTATCATACGTATCTTCGCTGAAGCGAGGTCTAAACTAAGAGCAGACGAGCTTATGGGTGAAGGAGTCATACTGGTCGAAAAATGCAAATAGGCACCCGGGATTAGAACAACATCTAATGGCTCATGCCTTCCCCCTGGATTCGCCGAGTATTATCCCCGTTGCAATAAGATGCGCCACACGCAGAGGCTCGGGGATGTTACTCCTTGTGGAGCTTAATCTTACTATCCGGGCTGCATCCCTGAAATTGATCCCACAGCACTGAATATAGACCGGATTTAGCGGGTCCAGGGTACATACTTCCATTATATCGCCTGCTCTTTTAAAAATAGCCATTCTTTCTTTTTCATGCGGCAGGTTAGTAACGGCCTTTGCTATCATCTCAAGATCGGGATACTTTCGCATCAATACGACTACGGGTATCCCTGTTGATCCATGCAGGAGGTGTATGTCTATCGGGTTGAACCCTCCGTATGTGATACCATCCAGCATTATGACCCGTATCTGAGGATAATGCTTGCTTGTTTTCACCATAGATATGATAGTGCCCGTGCCATCCATGCCATCCCTGGTGATATAGGAACTCAATACGCCGTCCAGCCATATCCCTCCCCTGAAGAAGGCCCCGACTATCAGTATCCTTTCTCCTATAAGGGCTGAATCATCGATGCCAAGAATGCGGATCTCATCCTTTATGTGAAAATGCCTGCTCACAAAAGAATCTATACAAGGATAGCAGAAGTAATTTACTTAGAGTAAAATGAATGGAAAAGGAATAGAGCGCCGGCTATGAAGGAAGTAGGGAGCAGGAAATATCAAACAAAATTAAATAAGGGCCGGGATTACCCAAACATTCCCAAGGGTGATTCTTCCGGCTTGATCTCTATCTTTGACAATACCTTTTTGACGGACTCAAGGAACTCATCCATGCCAACAGAGCCCTTGTCAAACCTAACTGCAAGCATTCCTGCTTCCATGGTGATCGCATTAAGGTCGGCTCCGCTCATGCCTTCTGTCAGGCGTGACAGTTTCCTGAAATCGATGCCGTCTGCCAGATTCATGAAGCGTGAGTGGATCTTGAGTATATTCATCCTGGCCTCCTCATCAGGCATCGGCACATGAACTATCCGGTCAAATCTACCGGGCCTCAGGATGGCAGGGTCCAGCACATCGAGCCTGTTAGTGGCTGCTATTATGCGCACCTCGCCCCTGTTGTCGAAACCGTCCATTTCTGCAAGCAACTGCATAAGTGTTCTCTGCACCTCGCGGTCAGCCCCGTTGGTATCATTAAGGCGCCTTGAGGCGATAGCATCCAGTTCATCTATGAAGATGATGCTTGGTGACTTCTTCCTTGCCATTTCGAACATGTCGCGGACAAGTTTTGCACCGTCTCCTATATATTTCTGGATCAGTTCAGAACCCACGACCCTTATGAATGTCGCTTCTGTCCTGTGCGCCACTGCCTTTGCAAGCAGGGTTTTGCCAGTACCCGGATCACCGTACAGCAGCACTCCTTTAGGCGGAGAGATACCAATACGCTTGAAAGACTCAGGTTTTGTAAGCGGCAGTTCTACTGATTCGATGAGCTCCTGTATCTGTTCTTCAAGGCCGCCGATATTATCGTAGCTGACATCCTGCGAATCCAGGACTTCCATTGCAGAAACTGCAGGATCCTCAGTCGTCGGGATGACTTCAACTATGGCAAGTGTCTGCTGGTTCAAGGCAACTTTCGCTCCCGGAACCATGTCCTTGTCATCAATATACTGCGATACGTTGACCATGAACTGAGGGCCTGTGGAACTCCTCACAAGAACCTTATCATTACTTATTATGTCCATTACGGTTGCAACTACAAGAGGAACCGTTTTCAGGCGATCGATCTCAGCCTGAAGCCTTCTGACTTCCCTTTCATATTTAAGTTTCTGGCTCTCCACAAAACGCTTTTCAGACTCCATCTGGTCGCATTGCTCTTTTAGAAGATTGTTCCGTGACTCCAATTGCCTCATACGATCTAACAGGTATTTAGAGAAATCTTCTTCACTTTCTGCACCAAAGTAGCCGTACTCTGCTTTATTCACGTTGGTAAAGTCATATCTTTCGGGATTTATGTCACTGTCGCTGGTCTCGCTCATATGTCTCCGAACATTATTTAAGTGCAAAGGGTATATAGCCCTTTCGTAAAGACGAGATTTGACTTTTCGAGTTGAGATCTATGCAATGTGAAATATGCGGCGCTGATATTAAAGGGCCTTCTTCTAAGATCAGTATAGACGGTAGTGAACTGACTGTGTGCCCGAGATGCTCCCAGTATGGGAAGAACGTGGAAAAACGTGCACCAACGTCTAGAAAGGTTTCACCTGTTGCACCTGTCACCCAGAGAAGGAGCACCAGGCCTGCTGGCAAACGCTTTGAAACCATGAGCAGTGAGCTTATTGATAATTACGACCATGTCATAAGGGAAGCAAGAGAGAAAAAACAGTTAAGTCATGAGGAGCTGGCCTCCAGAATAAAGGAAAAGGCAGCACTGATCAAGAAACTTGAGCGCGGAGAGATCGTTCCGGAAGAAGAGATCCGCAAAAAGCTTGAAAGAGAACTTGATATCAAGCTCACCGAGAGAAGTGACGAGGATGACTGGAGCGGAGAACGCCTGAGCAAAGGCACTACACTCGGGGATATCGTGACTATAAAGAAAAAGTGAAGGATTTATTTTTAACATATCAAAGTGGTTATTATGAGTTTGGCTGGTAAGAAAATTGGTTTTATCGGAACCGGAAAGATGGGTGGCTCGCTGATCAAAGGAATATGTAATGCAGGAGTCGTCCCCAGTTCAGGCATCTATGCCAGTGACGTCTTCGAAGCTTCACTCCGGGAGCTTCGTGAGAGCCTGCATATCAATGTTACACAGGATAACAAAGAAGTTGTAAGGAACTCGGACATTATCGTTCTGGCTGTGAAGCCACAGATACTGAAGGCTGTCCTTTCCTCCATAAAGGATATTGTCACCCCGGACAAAATTGTGATCTCTATTGCAGCAGGCGTGAAACTCGAGGCCATTGAGAACGAGCTCAATAAGGGGACGCGTGTTGTAAGGGTCATGCCGAACATAGCTGCAACCGTGGCAGAAGCTGCCTCTGCGATAGCACAAGGCAAGAATGCGTCCGCAGAGGATGCGGACGATGTCCTCATGATATTCCAGTCAGTGGGCAGGGCAATACTCATTCCGGAAAGCCTGATGGATGCAGTCACCGGGCTTTCGGGTAGTGGCCCTGCTTTTATATTCCCGGTCATCGAAGCCATGGCTGACGGCGGGGTCCATGAAGGGCTTGACCGCAATAGCGCCCTGATACTCGCGGCACAGACAGTACTTGGTGCTGCAAAGATGATGCTTGAAACTAATATTCACCCGGGACAACTCAAGGATATGGTAACATCTCCCGGAGGAACTACGATCAGGGGCATATACGAGCTCGAAGATAGTGGCATAAGAGCAGCTTTTATGAAGGCGGTAATTGCATCCTCCAATCGGTCAAAAGAGCTTGGCAAATAAATATGTTCTAACTAGTATTATTTCCTTCTTATATTTATTAGAAAAGTTTATTATACGCAAAGTTTTAATATGATTTAATGCGGTATTTCTTATGCTACTTGTGGAGAGGTAGAAAGGGATCAGCATTTATAAAACTAGCATGAAAAACACAGGGGGAGAATATAAAATGGGGATCGAAGTAAAATCTTTTGCCGTTATCCGAGGCGATAATCCGGATAAAGTGAATGTTGCATTACATGACCTTGAGCACTACGGGCACATGAGGTTCGCATCCAAGCCGAAAAGGATTGAGCCCAATTTTGCAGATAACCTGCTTGTTAGTGTTGCTGGCGTGCCCCTCCGGGCAAAATGTAATTCGGCCGCACTGGTAGAGCTGGACAACAATGCAGGTGCAGCTATTAGTAAACTGAGAAAGATACATCCGCCTGCTCATGTGGTGATCGTTAGTCCAAGACATGATGTATATGCGGAACTGATGGATAAGTCCGAACTTTACCCGGAGTTTGAAAGAACCTGGGAACCACACCATCATCCGGACGTAATTTAACCTTAGTCGGTAAAAAAAGTACTGTTTGTGGAATTCCCTGTTATCTGCCTCAACTTTAGTATATAGGTAGGCAAGCTTTCCACATCTTTTATTTCTTTCTGGACAATAGATATCAGGCGCTCCCTTATCCTAAGATCCGGGTTCACGCCGAGTGAATGGAAATGCTTTGTCATCTTGAGCATCAGCAAATTCCCCCGCCGGTCCCAATCTGTAAGAATGATCACTTTTTCATTGAGCTGAGCGATACTTTCGCAGAAGTTAGACAATGAGCGCTGTGTCGCGATCTCGAAGTGACCATCGACACCCAGCTTTTTGAGAGCCAGGACATCCCTTTTACCTTCAACTATGAAGATCCTGTCCTCTGACGCAAGCTGTATCATCTCTGCGAGTATCTCTTCAATGCTCTCAAGCCTTTTCTCATATACATGTAAAGGTGCTTTAAAAGGCCGGTTCTGCTTGTGATTATCAGTCATGGTCCGTGATGAGATCGGTAAAGACGAATATGTGCGACCTGAAATGAAAATGCTCATTCCATGTATCTTTTATCTTCCAGTGATTAATGGTACTAGGATTAAAAGATGACTGTCACTATATTGCCTGCATCATGAAAACAGCTTCCGGATATCTAGTGGGAACCGCTAAATTGAAAACAATTGAAAGTATAGGACCTGCCGTTCATGAAAGTTGATAGCTTTTGGGATTAGGAGGGATAGCACGGCAGGTACGATACTATCATTTATAATAGCGAACGAATTCCTCGAACTGTTCATAGTAAGCAGCCCGTGTTACCAGGTTTTGAAAGAAATCATCCATCTATTTCACCTCAATGATTACATAGCCATTGAGATTATATTAACTGCAGCCAAGCTCAGTGAAAGTATTTGACCCATTGACTTGCGAGGGAGATCAGAATGATCGATAGCGATATGAGAATGCGGAGCCTGCTGCGTCAGTCCTGGATGCTGTCAAGACCTTCTTTCAATACTGACACTGCCCGCTCCCGCCCGATACCGGTAACAAGAACAGACTTTTTGGCACTTTTGAGGCCTGTAACGATAGAAATATCCGATTCCCTCAGACCGAACAGTGAGGAAAGACTTTCCACTAACTGTTCATTAGCTTTACCTTTGCGGGCATTTTCTGAGAGTTTAACCTCGATCCTTTTCCTCCAGGGATTATAACCGCCCGGAATACATGTCCTCCGGGAACCAGGCGTTACCTCGACATCTATAATGACACCGCCTTCAACAGGCTTTATTGCATCCTCAAAAGACATGGGATCACCAGGTATAACAGCGAAACTGTAGAAATCAAAGTGATAATGCTGTTGCCTGACGCACTAACTCCGGAAGTTCATCCTCTGGGATCCCCGCTGTCCCTCCCGGTTTCCCTCGTGACAGGCTTTTATCGCATTATCGTGTGTGTAGCGCATTGAGGTTGTCTGTACAATCACAGATAGGCTCTGCCATGGTCTCATGCAAGGACCTAACAATACGCAGTTGTACCTTATAGAAACTAATATATAAATTTAACGACATCACTACAGCAAACAAATAATAGTAACATATTGCCTGAAGTCAGTTCACTGTAACCAGGATTACGGTTGAGGTTATTATACCGGATGATGCAAATGGCCACTGAAAAGACAGTTTACGGGAATATCATTTACGGTCCTGAAATGGATATCATCGAAGGATGCATAGTCATCAGGGATGGCATCATCACAGAGGTCTCTGAGGAAAAGACCGATTCAAAGAACATCATCGCGCCCTGTTTCATAAATGCACACACTCACATAGGAGACTCTGTGCTCAAAGACCCCATACTGGGAGAATGTACAGACCATTATGTAAAAAGGGATCTCAACGCTCTTGTAAAGCCTCCGGGAGGATTAAAGCATCAGGTGCTTAACAGAACACCTTACAGCGAACTTGTTGAGGCAATGGAACACTCCATACAGGATATGATCATGACTGGAACGTGCGCTTTTGCAGATTTCAGGGAGGGTGGTCTGCAGGGGATCCTTGCTCTTCGGGAAGCGATCGGCGAGCTTGAAATCGAATGCGTGAAACTGGGGAGGCCAAGGGATCCTGGCGCCGACGGTGAAGTCCTGTACAGGGAAATAGAGCAGATCCTTGAGGTATCTGAAGGTATCGGAATGAGTGGCGCTAATGATACGGACATTCAAACCCTTGAACACATCAGAGAATATTCCAAAAGGGATAAGAAGATATTTGCCATCCATGCAGGCGAAAATGACAGGAGCGATATCAAAAAGGCGCTTTCCCTGGAGCCTGATCTCCTGATACATCTCACAAAGGCGCAGAGAAATGACCTGAGGGAGATAGCGGACAGGGATATTCCTGTTGTGATCTGCCCGCGTTCTAATTTCATAACGGGGGCAGGCAGGGCACCGGTGCGGGAAATGCTTAAAGCGGAGATTGATGTGGCCGTGGGCACAGACAATGTCATGCTGAACTCATCCAGCATGTTCTCAGAAATGGAGATACTCTCCAAAGTATTCGGGCTTGAGGACAGACAAGTATTTATTATGTGTACGCTTATGGGTGCAGCAGTATTGGGGACTCATACTTCAGGGTCTATCCTGGAAAAGAATGAAGCAAAAATAATGATCCTCAATGGAAATTCACATAATCTTGCAGGTTCAAGAAATCCTATCAGCAGTATTGTCAGGAGAGGAAGACCTGACGACATCCTATCCATAATAATCTGACCTGAATATCATCATAACGGAGAGGGACTATGAAAAGCGATCTCTATAAGAAGATTTTTATTGCAACCGATGGATCTGAACAGAATAAAAAAGCAATCCAGCATGCTCTGGAAATAGCAAAGATGTGCGGGGCTAAACTATATGCAGGATATGTTGTCGATACCGCAGCTTTTGCCTCCATTCCCATGGACGCAGGATGGGAGATGATGTATGAACTTCTGGGAAAAGAAGCAAATGAAGTAACGGCAACTGTGGAAGAAATTGCACAGAAAGAAGGCGTTCCATTCGAAACTGTTATCCTTGAAGGCCATCCCGGGCATGAGATAGCGGATTTTGCCGAGAAGCAGGGTATGGACCTTATAGTCATGGGAACTCTCGGAAAGAGGGGACTTGACCACTTTTTACTTGGAAGCGTGGCTGAGAATGTCATTCGCAATTCCAAGGTGCCTGTACTTGTTGTACGCGGTAAGTCCGGCAAGGAATAAAGAGGGAGTAAAATATGCTGCAGAGTGTAAAAGTTATGGATATAATGAGGACGGATGTCGCCTATGCAACCCTCCCGGGTTCAAGGGACGAAGTTCATAGCTTACTTAAAGAGAAGAGAGTATCAGGAGTGCCAGTCCTGAAGGACGGCAAGGTCGTAGGGATAGTCAGTCGCGCAAACCTGCTGAAAAATCCAGAGGAAGAGCAGCTTGCTTTGCTGATGACCCGCAATCCGATAACCATCGAGCCTCATGTAGATATAACTGTTGCATCCAAGATCCTTCTTGAGAATAACATAAGAAGGCTTCCGGTTGTTGAAGACGGCAAGCTTCTTGGCATAATCTCCGTTGCTGATATTATAGCAGTGCTTGCAGACATGAACATTGTTGAGCATGTCGGCCAGTACCTTAACCCTGTTTCAGTGCCCGTGTGGACAGACTCTCCGCTAAACGTTGTTGCAAGGATAATGGAACTCGCAAAAACAAAAGCTGTTCCTGTTATTGATAGTCAGCTTGAGGTCGTGGGCATAATCACCGACCGGGACATAATAAATGCAAGTGTCATAGAGGACACTGTTGAAATGGCGGACATGTCCAATGGTGCCGATGATGATGAGTGGACATGGGAATCCATGAGGGATACCATGAGCATCTATTACAGCGTATCAAGAGTGAAAGTCCCGCCAATACCTGCAAAAGATATCATGGTCAAGGATCTTATAAAAGCTGCCTACATCTCGGGGGTCAGCGAGTGCGCGCTTAAGATGAAGCGCAACAGGATAGACCAGATCCCTATTGTGAATGCGAACCAGAGGTTCCTGGGTCTGCTGAGAGACAGGAATCTTCTCAGAGCTATTGTGAACAATCAGTGAACTTCCCATTCCGGGAGTTCCTTTATTTTATCTTTTTATCTTCAAAGTGGTTAGAATGGGAAGACCTTTTGTTTTCATTAATTCTGCAATGTCTGCGGACGGCAAGATATCCACAAAAGAGAGGAAACAGGTAAAGATATCCGGAAAAACGGACTTTGACAGGATGGATGCGTTGAGGGCCGGCTCGGATGCCATAATGGTAGGTATCGGGACAATGCTGGCCGATAACCCCAGCCTTACGGTCAAATCCAACGCAAGAAGGCTTGAGCGCAAACAGGCAGGACTTGAAGAGAATCCTGTAAGGATAGTCGTAGACAGCAGGGCAAGGACACCCGTTGAAGCGGATATATTCATCAAGGGCGAGGGCACACGGATAATCATCGTATCAGGGTCCGCACCAGCTGAAAGAGTGGAGATGCTCCGGGAAAAAGCTATTATCATCTGTGCAGGTGACAATGAAGTGGACCTGCCTGCAGCTATGGAAGAACTGAAAGACATGGGTATCAGCAGGCTGATGGTAGAAGGGGGAGCCACCCTTAACTGGGGAATGCTCTCTGCAGGACTTGTGGACGAGATATATACATTTGTTGGAAACCTGATCATTGGGGGAAAGATGTCACCCACTCTTGTGGACGGTACAGGTTTTATCGAGAAGGAAATAATAAGGCTCAAGTTAGCAGGGACAGAGATCATGGAAGAAGGCGTTCTTTTGAAGTGGGAAGTATTGCCTTACAACTAACTGAGAGAAGGCTGCTCTTCTTTTACACAAAGCTCGGTCAGGTTTTACCACCAATCTAATAAAGGCATTTTGTAAAAAGAAGTCTATAATAACTAAGAAAATAATGGTAATAGTATGAATAGAGTAATCCTGCTGTTAATACTCCTTGTAACCCTGGCACTCCCTTTCAGTGGTTGTGTCGATAACGATGGCTCGGTTTCTAATGCATCATCACAGGAAGCCACAGGTCTGACAGAGATCAGCAGTCTTGAGGAAATTAATCAAGCACTTACCCGCGGGCCTGTGCTTGTAGAGATCGGTTCTGAGAGCTGTCCTGCATGTACTGCCCAGACACCTATCATGGAGGAAATTGCAGCTGAGTATAAGGATAAAGCCAGCGTCATGTACATCGATTCAAGGAATGCCCGCTCTGCAGCTGTAGGTTTTGATCTCGATTATGTTCCCGATTCCTTTGTCATTGTGGATATAGAGGATGGCCAATATATCTACATGGGGACCGACGGACAGAAGACAACAGACAGAAGTAGTGCCAGGTTTACGGGGCTGACAAGGAAGGAGAAACTGGAGGCAATTCTTGACCAGGCCATCGGAGTCCGGCAGGAAGAAGCTAACCCGGCCGAGCTGACTGAAAAAGTTGGGATGATAGAGGTCACCAGCCTTGAAGATATGAATCAGACACTGGTTAACGGACCTGTGCTTGTGGAGATTGGTTCTGAGAGCTGTTCTTCCTGTGTTGCCCAGAAACCGATAATGGAAGAGATCGCAATCGAATATCAGGAAGACGCCCGTATCGTGTATGTTGATATAAAGAGGGCCAGAGAGCTTGCTGAATGGTTTGGCATCATTTATGTCCCTGATTCTTTTATCATTGTGAATATAGAAGATGGAAAATATGTTTACATGAGAACTGACGGGCAAACGACAAACGACAGGAATAGTGCCAGATTCCTCGGAAAGGCCGAGAAAGGGATTCTTACGGAAACACTTGACAAAGCCATAGAGGCCCGGCAGGCAGCTTAACCTATGTATACGGATACATTTACATTGGATCCGCTTGCATCTTTTCTTGCTGGCGTGATAAGTATACTCTCTCCCTGCGTACTCCCTTTACTTCCGGTCATCCTGGCATACTCTGCCGGTCAGAGCAGGTTCAGGCCCTTTGCTATTGTTCTGGGGCTCAGCTTCTCATTCACACTTATGGGGATAACTGCATCTGCCTTTGGTGCGGTCTTTCAGGCATATATCGAGGGCTTCAGGATACTTGCCGAACTAATGATAATAGTACTTGGCCTCTCGATGCTGGCAGATTATGAACTCTTCAGTGCCTTTACCGGATATATCGGAAACCTGCATGTGGAGAAAAAAGGTATCTTTGGCGGATTGCTGGTTGGTGCTTCGCTGGGAATAGTATGGATTCCCTGTGTGGGGCCAATACTCGGATCAATACTTACGTATGTTGCACTTGAGGGAAATATCTCTTACGGAGCAACACACCTTTTGATCTATTCCATAGGCTTTGCCGTACCCATGTTGCTGATCGCCTATTTCGCCAACCTTTCCTCTGCAAGGCTGGGTGAAATATCAAGATATGACCTCAAGCTGAAAAAACTAGTGGGTCTTGTGCTTGTAGTTGCAGGCCTCTGGATGGTATACAGCAATCACATTGTTGCTTATATATGAGTTTTTAATTTACGGAGCATCCTCATAAAAAAACAAATAAGATATGCTCTTTTTACAGAAACATAATGGTATATTGAAAAACAAGAAAAGGTGAATGTGTTCACTCAGTGACACATTCATCTTCATTTGCTATTGCCACAAGTTCATTGACGCAGGAAACTGCCATGGGAGTGCCACCGCGTGTTCCCACGCATGTGATAGACGGAACATCCATGTTCCTGATGACCTCCTTTGACTCTGCGGCATTGACAAATCCCACAGGGGTCCCTACGATGATAGCCGGCCTGATGCCATGCTCTATCATCCTGCAGACTGCAAGTGCGGCCGAAGGTGCGTTACCGATAGCTACAATGGAGCCTTCGAGAATATCTTTACACTTAAGGAAACCTGCAGCGGTCCTGGTGATACCGTGCTTGCGGGCCAGTTCTGCATCTTCATCCTTATCGAGCACACAGATGATCTCGCATTTGTGACCCCTTTTTGTGATGCCGGCTTCCACCATTCTGATATCTACAAGGATAGGAGCACCTCTTTTGATAGCCTCGACACCGGCCTTGATGGCATCGTCTGTGATGCGCATTATATCCGCAACCGAAGGATCGCCCGTGGAAACCACGCAGCGTTGCTTTATGCGGTCTTCCGGAGTCTCATCGCCTACAAGCTTGCGGGCGATGTTGCGACTGGTCATGTAGATTGCCTTTGCCTCATCGGTCTGTGCTCCAAGGTCGTTGCAGATGCCAATGAGTTCAGGGTCCATGTCCGTGGTGAACTCTACGAGTTCTTCCATAGCAGTATCATTTTTGCCTTTACCGGGTTTGCTGGATTCAGTAGTCATATTTCCTGTGATACCCCCTTGGAGTGATTATCCTCTTACCAAACGATGTCTCCCATATACGGGAGTCATTGGTAGTGATAAGGATGGTGGTGCTCATGTCCACCCAGTCATTATGATCAAGTACCTCGCCAAGGGTTGTGACAATATAATCCTGGTCCTTCTCCCTCAGGGCGTTCTTTACAAGGCCCACAGGCACGGAGTCGTCCTTATGGCGCCTGATTATTTCTATGGCCCTTGAGAAATTGGAATTGCGCTGGCGGCTCTTCGGGTTGTACAGGGACATGACAAAATCTGCAGATGCTGCTGCATCAAGCCTTTTCTCGATAACTTCCCAGGGCGTCAGCAGGTCACTGAGACTCACAGTACAAAAGTCGTTAACTATGGGAGCACCCAGAACACTGGCTGCGGCTGTGATAGCCGTTACACCTGGCAATACCTCTATCTCAACACCCAGGTTAGCATGCTCTGCCACTTCAAGCACAAGGCCGGCCATGCCATATATATTGGCGTCTCCGCCGCTGATCATGGATACTACGTTATCCTGTGCAAGCTCCACTGCCTTGCGCGCGCGGTCGACCTCTTTACCCATTGCACTGCGGACAATGTTCTGCCTGTCCAGCAGGCTTGCCATCTGATCAAGGTAAGTACCGTTACCGACAATATAATCGGAATTCAGTATGACCTCTCTTGCCTTTACAGTAAGCTGTTCCACAGAACCTGGACCTATACCTATGATGTAGAGCCGTCCTTTCCCGGATGCTTTACTCTGCGATTGCGATTGTGATCCTGCCATAAACTTTCTTCCTTAGTATAAGTTCTTTTTTTTCCGATAGCGCCAGTGCAGCCGGTTCTGCCACACCCGTAAGCCCGAAGCGTTTTGCCTGCGAATCGGACGGCGCATCATACCTGTTCAATTCATCGTGATCTATGAACCTTAATTCGATCCCAAGGGCCCTTGATGCCTCATGAAGGCCCTCTTCGTTCTCTTTTAACTTTGCGGAGGCAAGCACCTGCACATCAGCGATGTCCCTTCCAAGTTCTGCCAGAGCGCTGTGCACAGCATCTATGGCTTCCTGACCGCTGACACCTCTGCGGGCTCCGATACCTATTATCATGGATCCTCTGCCTTCTCTTTTTTCAGGACGGACACATCGTCGCCGACAATTACTATCCTGGGCCCTTTTATCTCAAGAACTTCCACATCCTGCTCCAGCAGGGCGCAGTTGACCTGTACAGTGGAGGCCTTGTTAACGATATCACAGCCCAGGGATCTGGCAATACCTTCCACCGAGTTGCGGTTATGCACTTCGGTGGCTGTCGTGATGACCGGTATGGGCCCTATCTCCGAGATCTTCCTGACCAGCTCATTGCCGCCGTGGTGGCCACCCAGAAGGGATATGGCGAAATTCATATTGGAATCCACCACCACTACTGCCGGGTCTTTCCACTTGTCCTGGATAAGAGGCGCGATATCACGCACAACTATCCCTGTGGCAAAGACCGCCACGATGGAATCATACTCCTCAAATGCCTTCCTGAAGATGTCCTTACCGTACATCAGGACATCGGCCTCTAGGTGCTCTGCAATGCGCTGTGCAACCCCGAGATTGCGCTCAAAGGTTATGACAGCGGTTCTTGTGCCACTCCGTATAAGTAAGACCTCCCGTAGTTCACAGGGTCCACAACTCCGCCGATAAGTATCATGGCTGAACGTTTGACACCCGCTTCTTTTACCTTGCCTGCAATATCGGCCACTGTTCCCTTTATTATCTTCTGGTCAGGCCATGAGGCATGGAAAACGACCGCCACAGGAGTTTCAGGAGGGTACTCCACCTTTTCCATGATCTCCTCGATCTTCTGGGTTCCCAGGAAAACGGCCATGGTCGCATTATGCCTGGACAGCTCCTTGATCTGGTCCTTCTCCAGGGTCTTGCCTGCCGGCCGTGTGATTATAAGGGTCTCTGATACATTGTTCAGCGTCAGCTGTGTCTGCAGTGCGGCAGCGGTAGCGAAAACTGAGGACACACCTGGGATTATCTCGATCTCCACACCTTCTTCCTTCAGTTCCTCCATCTGTTCCACGATGGAGCCGTAGAGGGAGGGGTCACCGCTGTGCAGCCTCACTACTTTCTTACCAGCCCTCAGGTTGTCAAGAATGAGCTTGTTGGTCTCATCCAGGGTCAGACCGTAACTGTCGATCTTTTCTCCCCTGGAGTAATCAAGCACTTTGGGGTTTACGAGTGAACCTGCATATATCACCAGGTCCGCCTCTTCCAGCAGTTCACGGCCTGCAACGGTTATGTATTTCTCATTGCCAGGGCCCGAGCCTACAAAATATACCTTATTATTTGTCATTGTGATGCTCCTGTGAGTCACTCCTTCTCAGCAAAGATGATGCTGAAATAGTTCCCCTTCTCAGGGATCTTTTCCTGCTCCTTTACAATCACTTCGTCCTGACTGAAGAGCCTCTCCGCGAATGTGAATTTGCTGTAGCCTTCCTTTTTGAAGGAGTCGATGATCTCAAGAGGCCTGCTGGCCTTTAGCCTTATCTTATACTTGCTGTCAGAACCATCGCTTACCTCAAAGGAAGCATCCACTTCCGCACCGGTCCGTGCGGCAAAGGATGTTATGGAACTGATGCCCGGAATGGTCGCGGTCTCCACATCAGGATACAGCCTTTTCATCACACGCTTCAGGTGAGTAAACGTGGAGAAAAAGTTGGGATCTCCGATAAGACCGAAGGAAACAAGGTTATCCCTGGATTCTTCAGCTATCAGTTCGGCGTTCTTCTTCCAGACAGCGTTGAGCACATTATAATCGGTCAGCATGGGAAAGTCCATGATCTCGGCTTCCGCATAGGGAGCCACCAGTTCTGCTGCAAGGCGGCCGGGAACGTAGACCTTATAGCTCTTTTTCAGGGTTTCGACAGCTTTCAATGTCAGAAGTTCCGGGTCACCGGGTCCAAGTCCTACTCCAACAAGCATTTTTTGATCACCATACGCTTACATTGAGCTTAGTATAATTTTACCATAAATTGACTATAATTATCGATAATCGCTACAATACTGCTTTTTGCCTGATCTGCCGACAATGATGTATACAGGATTCTCAGGCTTGAACATGGTCTCGCCGGTCAGCGGCGCACCACGCGACACTATAATGTGCAGTACCTCATCGAATAAGCCAAGTTCTTTTAACTTGTTTATTACATTTACGACTGTTTCGATCCTGACCGCATTCACCACGATGCTCCGGGCCTTCTTCTCTGCAAGGACCTCAAGCACCCTGGAGATGTTCTTCGTACCGCCGATAAATGCACATCCGATACTTCCAACCGGTTGCTTGCTCAGGATGTCTGAAGACTCACCCGAATACAGGGTAACATTTTCGACGTTGAAGGTACTGAAATTCGTCCTTGCGACCTCGATGGCCTCTTCCCTGGCATCAATGGCATGGATTCTCAGATCGCGCACCATCTTGCTGGCTTCGATAGATACAGCACCTGTGCCGCAGCCAATATCGAAAAAACTATCCCCATTTTTTAAATCAAGTTTAGATAGGGATATTGCAATTATCTCGGGTTTTGTAGGTCCGCCACTTACATGCAAAAGTTCAGTCATGTTCCACCTTAACTAAGATAAACTGGAGTTAATTACTAAGATTAACCGGAGTTAAGTAGATATAAGTTGTCCCTCATAAAACTGTTGGACTATCCCAATATCCAGATTATCCTAACTTAAAAACTTCCAAACCTGAAGGGTTGTTCTAAATGGCAGACGGTAAAAAAGCAAAGAAACTATTGGTCCTTGGTACTGCATCAGACGTCGGAAAGAGCATTATGGTCACAGGGCTTTGCAAAGTCCTCTCCCGGAAATACAGGGTTGCACCTTTCAAGGCACAGAATATGAGCCTCAACTCCTGGATAACAAAAGACGGTAAGGAGATAGGCATCGCCCAGGCAATACAGGCCAAAGCAGCTGGCGTGGAGCCAACTGCCGATATGAATCCCGTGCTTCTCAAACCCAAAGGCGACAGGACATCACAGGTGATAGTGCTGGGAGAACCATACGCCGACAAGTCTGCAGGCAATTACTATGACTCCATAGAGGAAATGCACGGTGTCCTTCGGGGAGCCCTCGAAAGGCTTGAGTCCGAATACGAGCTTATAGTTATGGAGGGTGCGGGAGGAGCAGCCGAGATCAACCTCTACGACCGCGATATCGTCAACGTGGGTACGGCCAGGATAACAGGCGCACCCATCATCCTTGTAGGTGATATCGAGTCAGGAGGCGTCTTTGCAAGCCTCTACGGCACCAAGGCCCTGCTGCCGGCGGACATTAGCAGTAACATCAAGGGATTTGTCATTAACAAGTTCAGGGGCGACCCTGCAATCCTCGAACCGGGCCTCAGGCAGCTTGAAGAGCTTACAGGGGTGCCTGTGCTGGGAGTTTTGCCATATTATAATCTCAAGATACCTTCTGAGGACTCCATGGCAATACGCAAGAAGAAAAAAGGCCGGGAGAAAGAGGAAAACATAAACGACGTGGATATTGCGGTCATCCGTCTGCCCAGGATATCCAACTTCACGGATTTCGAGCCCCTGGAGAGGATCGCACATGTCAGGTATGTCAATCCTGAAGAAGATCTCGGGAAGCCGGACTGCATAATCATCCCCGGCACAAAGAATACTGTCAGTGACCTGCTGGACCTGAAGGAAAATGGCATGGATGTACGGATATGCGCCCTGCAAGGCAAAGTTCCGATATTTGGCATCTGCGGTGGCTACCAGATGCTTGGGAGGACCATACACGACTCGGGTGTTGAGAACGGGACGGAGGCTGATTACGAGGGCCTTTGCCTGCTGGATACTGAAACCGCCTTTGGCGAGTACAAGAAGATGACCACACAGGTACGCAAGGAAGTGGTCGCCGAGGGACCTATATTCAAGCACATCAAAGGCCAGGAGGTCTGGGGTTATGAGATACACATGGGCGCCACAAAGACCCCCAGAACTGTTTTTGGAAATGACGGGAGCATTGATGAGAGCGGCACCGTTATAGGTACCTATCTTCACGGCCTGTTCGAGAATGCAAATGTAAGGCGTGCCCTCATGATATACCTTACAGAGAAAAAAGGTATAGAGTACGTGCCCGAAGCTGTGACCACCGAGGAAGAAGCCTATGAAGAGCTTGCCGGGGTTGTGGAGAGCTGCCTTGACATGAAGAAGATATACGCAATGATAGAAGAGCAGGCCTGATAAAGCCTGCTTCATTCCTTTTATACTTCTGTGCCAATATTCACTGTATATTCTGCTCAAATACAGGAGGTCAGATCTTTTTTATTTTTACCTTTATTGCTTATTATCGCAGTCCTTTCTTCTATCAGAGGTTTTGAAACGTCATAAAGTTTAAATATAATTGATGCTCTTTAGTCATTAGTGTACAATAATATACATTAATGCTTTGGAAGTGCTTGGATGAAGGCGTATATCAAGAAAGTAAGCGAAGGGAAGGATCTGACAATAAAAGAAGCTGAAGATGCTATAAAGAAGATATTCACAGAATCCACTGATGCCCAGATCGCAGGCCTGCTCATGGCCCTGAAGATCAAGGGAGAGACTGCAGATGAGATCGCCGGATTTGCGACCGGAATGAAGAAAGCAGCCAACCTCATATATCCTGCAGTTGAGGGAACACTTGTAGACATTGTGGGTACAGGCGCTGACAGGCATAATACGATCAATGTCTCGACCGCCTCGGCGATTGTTACCGCTGCATGCGGCATCCCTGTAGCAAAACACGGCAACCGCTCGATCACTTCACTTTCCGGAAGCGCTGATGTTCTCAGGGAACTTGGGATAAAGGTCGACAAGACACCGGAAGAGGTAAAAAAGACCATCGAGAGGGCGGGTATTGGTTTCATGTTCGCCCCGGTCTTTCACCCGTCAATGAAAAGGGTTGCAGGCATAAGGCAGGAGCTGGGCACCAGGACAGTATTCAACATACTGGGACCCCTGACAAACCCTGCCAATGCAAAGGCACAGCTTGTAGGAGTCTTTGACAGCAGGTTGTGCAAGACCTTCGCCGAGGTCATGAAGAAGATGGGAGTCGAGAGGGCAATGATAGTCCATGGCGATGGCATGGACGAGATATCCAGCATAGCTGAGACCTGCGTGGCCGAACTCAGGGATGGCAGGATCAAGACATACACTATTACACCCGAAGAGCTTGGCATTAAAAGAGCAAAAGCAACCGATATTGTGGGCGGTACACCGAAAGAGAACGCAAGGGACATCATTTATGTCCTTAAGGGAGAGAAGGGGCCCAAGAGAGATATCATTGTTATTAACGCAGCTGCTGCCATCTACCTGGCAGGCAGGGCAGATTCGATAAAAGAAGCCATCCATGTCGTGGAAGATGTCATAGACAGCGGCAGAGCGCTTGAGAAACTTATGGAATTCTGTGACGACAAGAGCGCCTATGAGGCAATAAATGAGATACATGCCAAAAGTGAAGATATGCGGTATGCGATGTGCTGAAGACATCGACATGGCTGTAAGATGCGGAGCCGATGCCGTGGGCTTTATCACAGAAGTGCCGGTGCAGACCCCCAGAAAAGTAGATCTGGACACGGCGTCCCGGCTCGTTAAACATGTACCGCTCTTCGTTGATTCCGTACTTGTTATAATGCCTGCAGACGGACACAAAGCTCTGGAAATGATCAGGAAGGTGCGCCCGGATAGTATCCAGCTCCACAATGACATAGGACCGGAAGATATAGGGATCATCAGGGACGGACTGGATGACAGCAGGCAAAGGATAATCAAAACATTTACAGTGCCTGCTGGTGTCGGGGGAGCTGCCCGGAGCCTGCTGAAACAGATAGAGGCGCTTGGTGATAACGGATTGATAGATGCCGTACTGCTGGACTCGGCAAAGGCGGGGATGAGCGGTGGCACGGGAATCACACACGACTGGTCTGTGAGCAAAGAGATAGTTGAGAACACGGATATTCCGATAATACTTGCCGGCGGGCTGAAGCCGGAAAATGTCCGCTGTGCCGTTGAAGAGGTCAGGCCGTTTGCTGTGGATACTGCTTCCGGCGTTGAGACGGACGGAAAGAAAGACGACGCAAAGGTATGCAGGTTCATAAAAGAAGCAAGGTGTATAAATGGTTGATTTTGATCTCAGTAAGGAAGTTTTTGTATCCCTTGTCAGGGGCTCGCAGAGACCAGCTATTGTGCAGCTCATGGCGAAAGTGGAGAGCGTATGCACCCCGCTCCAGTTATACGCGACCCTGCAGAATGCAGGACACTCATATCTCCTGGAGTCTGTCGAAAAGGAAAAAAGGCATGCAAGATACTCTTTTGTAGGCTCGGAACCTGAGATAGTGGTTTCAATAAAGGACAGGTACCTGACAATAGAATGCCAGATAAGCTCCGAACTCTCACAGTACATCTACAGGAGAGCGAAGTCTATGGGACAGATGGAAACCCTTATCGGAGGCAAATACAGGGTCAGAATTGAAGAAGGCAGGGATGCCCTTGATGCTTTCAGGGATGTATTCCCCACAAGCAACGATGCTGTCCTCCTGAACCAGAAGCGCTTTGACAGACAGACATTCCTGGGAGGCGCAATCGGATACAACAGCTACGACTTTGTTTACGACTCATGGATAAAGATCGATAAAAAGACAGATGCAGACACTCCTGATATGCATTTTGCCATAATGACAAAGACCTTTGTCTTTGATCACATAACCGACGAAACCTACATAGTCATAACACCCTTCGTGACCGAGGAAAGCGACCTTGAGGCAGTTTACGATCATGCCTGTGCCGATGCACGGCTGATGGAGAGGTCACTGCACATGTCCGCGGTCATCGGCATAAGTGACAACATCAAGGGGAAAGTGAATGCAGAGAAGCCGGTAGCTGACACAGGCCAGGAAGACTTCGAAAAGGCCGTCGTCCGGGCGAAGCAGTATATCATCGACGGGGATATCTTTCAGATAGTGCTCTCCAGGCGGTACACTGTCAGAATGGGGCAGACCCCCCTCCAGCTCTATATCAGGCTGAGGAACATCAACCCAAGCCCTTACATGTATATATTCAATTTCAGGGATATCGGCATCGTGGGTGCAAGCCCCGAGACCCTGATGACGGTCTACGAGAGAAAAGTAATAACCAATCCCATCGCAGGCACCTGTCCGAGAGGTAAGAACGAGAAAGAGGACAGACAGCTCGCTGCCGGAATGCTCCGGGATGAGAAAGAGCGGGCCGAGCACATAATGCTCGTAGACCTTGGGCGCAACGATGTGAGAATGGTGTCAAAGAGCGGGACTGTCAGGGTTGATGACCTGATGAGCGTCATCAAGTACTCCCATGTTCAGCACATCGAAAGTACAGTCAGCGGTGATATGAGGGATGACTGCGACCAGTTCGATACCACACGTGCGATCTTCCCGGCAGGGACGCTGTCCGGTGCCCCCAAGATCCGGGCAATGGAAATAATAGATGAACTTGAACCGGAATCAAGGGGTATCTATGGCGGAGGCGTCGGTTATTATTCCTGGAACGGGGATGCCGACTTTGCAATTGTCATAAGGACAGTACTGATAAAGCACAACATAGCCTATGTGCAGGCAGGTGCCGGGATAGTTGCTGACTCGGACCCAACGTACGAATACCAGGAAACCGAGAGAAAGATGGCTGCAATGATAAAAGCCATAGGAGGGAAGCAATGAGGATACTGTTCATCGACAACAAGGATTCTTTCGTCTGGAACCTGGTGGACTACGTTTCCGTGTTCGAGCCTGATACCGTGGTTGTCCCAAACACCATCTCAACTGAGGAAGTAAGGGAGATGAAGCCTGACGCTATCGTGATATCCCCGGGACCCGGCACACCTCATAAACCCGCGGACGCAGGTACATGCCTGGAGATCATAAGGGAGCTCGGACCCAAGATTCCGGTCATGGGAGTCTGCTTTGGCCACCAGGCCATAAATGCTGCCTTCGGAGGTACCATAGGACACGCAAAGGGAGGACCAGTCCACGGAAAAACTTCCGACATCAGCCACAGCGGCTCACAGCTCTTTGTAGGCCTGCCTGAGATTTTTAAAGTAGGGAGGTATCACTCCCTGGCGATAGATGAACTGGCAGAGGACCTGAAAGTTACTGCAATGACACCGGAAGGCATTATCATGGCCGTGGAGCACAGGGAATATCCCGTTTACGGCGTACAGTTCCATCCGGAATCCATCCTTACCGAGAGCGGAATGCGTATCATAGGCAATTTTCTGCGAATAGCCGGCATGGATAAGCATTAAGCGTTTAGAGGCTTATTGGATATTATGCTTGTAGGGATAACAGGAACACCGGGGACCGGGAAAACATCTGTCACAGAGTTACTGGAGAGCAGGACATCGTACCGCGTCATTCACATCAACGAGCTCATCAAGGAAGAGAAACTCTACTCCGAAGTGGACGCGCAAAGGGATTGCGTGGTTGCTGATATGGACCGTGTGGACAGGCGTGTCAGGGAAATGACGGATCCTGACGCTATTAATATCCTTGACAGCCACCTTTCCCACCATATAGCCGACACAGTCATCGTCCTGAGGACAAGGCCCGATGTGCTAAGGGAAAGGCTGCAAAAGAGGTACTACTCCGCCGGGAAGGTACAGGAGAATCTCGAAGCAGAAGCCCTTGATATTATCCTTTGCGAGTCTGCGGAGTGGTGTGATAATGTATTTGAGATAGATACCACCTCACAGTCAGTGGAAAGAACTCTCAGTGACATACTGAATATCCTGGATGGACTTGCCCTTGGCAGGGAGAAGGAACTGGCTGACAGGTACAGGCCGGGCTCTGTGGACTGGAGCGAGGATTTCTTCAGCTGATCTATACCTCTTCCATCATCAGGGCTTTCGTGAGGGCCATTGCAAGCATGCCGTTGATGAACTTCTCGGCCTCTTCCGTGGTATCCACCATACGCACGGCCACCTTGCCGTCGCTATAGAAGGTGATCTCCCGATACCCGCTCTTTGCCATAACGACCCCGAGACCTTCGCTATAGCGTCCCGGAAGATACTTTGCCAGCATGGGAAGGTCCGGACATTCGTCCAGCTGTGCTATGACCCTGAGCTTCCAGGGGTCTGCAATACATGGCAAAACCTGCTCGATGGATATTACCCGCATAGTTCCACGCCTACTATTTCAAAACATATTGAAATACTGAAGGATATATTTTGTGGTCGGGCTGGTGATCTATGCCAGGCCTATTTGACACGAAAAGTCCCTTGAACGACAAGAGGTGGTTTCCGATCGTATTGCAAGCAAAAACTAAATAAGGCAACCCGCAGACATTACTTTACAGCTTAAGCTAAATTATCGGGCGCCGAGGTGACAGAGTGGCCAATGTGACCGCCTGCAGAGCGGTTTTCCGGGAGTTCGAATCTTCCCCTCGGCACATATTATATTTCATATTTTGCAGGGTCTTTTAACATTGATGAGGCTTTACCAATGGTATTGAGAGTTTATAACACACTGAGCAGGGAGATGGAAGAGTTTGTCCCCTTTCATGATAAAAAGGTCAATATGTACGTGTGCGGCCCCACGGTGTACGACCACTGCCATCTGGGACATGCCAGAAGCTACATATCTTTTGATATAATCCGTCGTTATTTACTCTATTGCGGTTACGATGTGCATTATATATCCAACGTAACGGACGTGGACGACAAGATAATAAACCGGGCAAAAGAAACAGGTGAAGACCCTTTCGACCTTTCTGCCAGGTTTACCCGCTCCTTCATTGAGGACATGGCAAGCCTTGGGGTGAAGATGCCTGATGAGCAGCCCACAGTGACCGGGCACATCAAAGAGATAATAGATGTGGTAAAGGTGCTGATACTCAAGGGATTTGCCTATGCTACCCTTCCGGGCAATGTATATTACGACCTCACCAGGTCACAGGAAAAGATAGGGATACTGAGCCACCAGACCACCGAGGGCCTGATGGAAGGCTCAGGCGCCCGGATAGATGTGGAGAAGGACAAGAGATACCCCCTGGACTTCGTGCTGTGGAAAAATTCGCCCCCGGATGAGCCGGGCTGGGATAGTCCCTGGGGCAGGGGGAGGCCGGGATGGCATATCGAATGCACTGTCATGTCCATGAAGTACGGCTCGCAGCAACTGGATATCCACGGCGGCGGGGCAGACCTTATATTCCCGCACCATGAGGCTGAGATACATCAGTCCGAGGGTTATACCGGCAAGCAGCCCTTTAGTAAGTACTGGCTGCATAATGGCTTCCTTACTATCGACAGGGAGAAGATGTCAAAGTCCCTGGGGAATTTCTTTACCATAAAGCAGGTGCTTGGGGAATTCCCGCCAGAGGTGATCAGGTTCTTTATACTCAATACGCATTACCGTAACACGATAGATTATAGCGAAAAGCATCTTGAAGAAGCCGGAAGGGCCTACGAAAGGATATCGAACACAATAGCCAATGTAAGATACGCTATTGAGAGCGCACCGGAAGAAGGCGGCGATCCAGGCATCTGTGGCGAGATCGATGAAGCCAGGAAGTTATTCATCGGGTCAATGAATGAGGATTTCAATACAAGGGAAGCGCTGGCAAATCTGTTCATATTCTCCCGCAGGATCAATGCCCTCCTGTCAGAGGGCATTCCTGACAGAAAAAGCCTTCAAGCAGTCCTTGAATTCTTTTCTGAGATCGACGGGGTGCTCGGTGTTTTCGGAAAGGATATAAGGGGAACTCCTGAAGGGATTACAGGAGGACTCTCCGACAAAGATATCGATGCAATGATACAGCAGCGTGAAGAAGCCCGCGGAGCTAAGGACTGGAAGAGGGCTGATACTATAAGGGACGAGCTGAAGGAAAAGGGCTTCATCATCGAGGACGGGAAGGAAGGGGTCAGGTGGCGGCGGGCATAAGCCTGAAAAGATGAGCTGAAATGCCACATTCATATCGCACACGGCGCATAAGCTATGCATTTACATTTTTTGAATGAATGGAAATACCCAAAGCCTCTTCCCTCCCGGAAACTTCATTTTCCATACACCTGACGAGGCGGATAACATCCTCATAAGCTGTAGATGTCTCATGTATCCTGAACTCCTGTGACATTTTCAGCAGCAACGACAGGTTATCGATCAACTCTGTCGATTCTATCATAACCATATTCTGCTCCATTGAAAGTTTGCTCAGACGTCCGGTTCGTTCCTATCCAGGAACAATGCCTTGATCTTATTCACAGCATCTCCCGCATTCTCAGCATAGATGTCGGCCCCGATATTCTTTGCCCATTCCGTGGTTACAGGCGCACCGCCTACCATTGTCTTCAGGGAGCTGCGAATACCCGCTTCCTTGAGCTGCTCTTCTATCTGTATCTGATTGATCATCGTAATGCTCATAAGTGCTGAGGAGGCTACCACATCTGCTTTGATCTCCTTCGCTTTTTCCACATAGCTCTCAATGGGCACATCCCTGCCAAGGTCCACGACATTATATCCCGCGATGCGGAGCATAGTTGCAACAATATCCTTCCCGATGGAGTGAATATCGCCTTCAATGGTCCCAATGACAATCGTAGCCTTGAACTTTGTCCGGGAAAGGGTCCTGTGCAGCTCAGGCGTAAGTATGTCAATAGCCGCCTGCATTGCATCAGCTGCTGCCATAACATGAGGAAGGTACAGCTTGCCTGCCTCAAACTGTGCACCGATCTCATTCATTGCCTCAGTATAGCCATCAGTGATAATGTCCGCAGGACTTATCCCGGCAGCCAGAGCTTCCTTAGCGACTTCTTTTGCGGCTTTATCATCAAATTCCATGATCGCTTTCTTTGCACTGGCAATGATCTCTTGCTTTCTGGTCATTGGAAATCCCTTGTATCCATACCCGTAACCTTCCTAATGAAAGAGGGATACGGAAGCAACCAATAGAATTAGCACAAATGGAAACTATATATCATAAACTGAATACAATATGCCTCTCGTGTATGAATGCAGAAAAGAAGAGGTAA
>Ga0209347_1001621_pt1 | contig 34826 bp, 30 predicted proteins | sample AutmiccommuBRH23_FD_187382 | JGI IMG/M metagenome (GOLD analysis project Ga0209347, IMG submission 187382) | Deep subsurface microbial communities from Mt. Terri, Switzerland - Autotrophic microbial communities BRH/23 (SPAdes) (version 2) | ecosystem: Environmental > Aquatic > Deep subsurface >...
CCGGCTGGTCGCTTGTACCGTAGCCGGTGTGAGAGCGGATGAAATGGGTGTCGGGCCGGCCTACGCCATCCCGAAGGTTCTGAAGATGGGAGGCATCAAGGTAGAAGATGTCGGTCTGTTCGAGGTCAATGAAGCGTTCGCCTCCCAGGCGATCTACTCCATGCAGGTGCTCGGCGTCTATGATGACAAGAGCCTCTGGGCATGGGACAGCGACAAGCGGATCATCAATGTCAACGGCGGCGCCATCGCCCTGGGGCACCCGCTGGGATGCACCGGCGCGAAACTCTGCGCGCAGCTGGTAAACGGAATGAAAGCCCGCGGCGCCAAGTACGGCGTCGAATCGATGTGTATCGGCGGCGGAATGGGTGCAGCAGCCCTGTTCGAACTGGTCGAATAGAAAAGCCGATCCTTTCTAAGGGGTTAAAAAAAAAGCCGCCGGGTTCGCCCGGCGGCTTTTTTGTGGTGGGCCATGCCGTCCAAAAAACGGCTCTTGGCGGAACCCATCCGCCTCCAAGGAACTCGACGTTTTTCGTGCGCGTGAACGTACACGTGCTCGTGCATGTGCACGGTTTTTAAACTTTGTTTCCTTCCGCAAAAACGCCGCTCGGCGGAGTCCTCCGCATTTTATGAACCATCACGAATAAATCGCTAACGTTTATTCAGTACCTGCCGATAAGCATGTAGGGAGCGGTTCACGTCATAAAAAAGAGCGGTGCGGGTTCCGTATCGCTCAATTTTGGTCCAGGAAAGATAGGAATCGAAATGGATTTCAAGAGGGGAACAGCCTTAAAAGAACGGAGGCCCGGGATGAAAATGGCGGCAGGCTCCGGAATTCTGATGTTCATTGCCTTTGTTTTAGGGGGAACGTTTATCTGGAATATGCGGCTGAATCAGGAAATGATGCAGACCGGCGGATTAATGAATCTGGCGGCTTCCACTCTTTCCTTCACCTCGATTGTGTCGCTGATTGGACTGTTGCTGGTGATCAATTTGGGCATCTTTGTCGCCCTGTTCAATACCCGGGTGATTATCCGCCCTATCATCAAGGCAATGGACAACGCCAGTCACCCGGGGAACGGGAACCTTGACATCGCAATCGGGGTAAACAGCAGCGGTACGATTTTTTCGAAATCGCCCATGGAGACGGAGGAAAGCTGGACTGCTGTTGTCGAGACGGTATCGGCCATAATGGCCATTTCCGAAATGGCGCCGAATATCCGGGGAATCGCTCTCCAGGCCGATCGGCTTGCAAAAAACGCGGCGATCGGGGCGGACGGGGCAGGGGACCCCATAAGTAGTTTTGCCATGGTCGCCTCGGAAGCTCGTGAACTGGCGGAGCGCAGCCAGCGGACCGCGATCGAAATCTGTAATTTGACTGCTTCAAGCATGGAGATTGCCGAGCGAGTCGGATTGATGATGACCAAACGGGTGCTCGACGCCCGGCAGACGACGGAACCGACCCGGAAGGCGCGTGCGGCAAACCATCAACAGAATGATGAGACCGACATAATCAGCAGGTCCATTCAGCAGATGAATTGGGCCATCCAGCTGAAGAAGGTTTCAACGGATTTTGCAATGGATATGACCGGTGGAAACGACAGGGATTGGAATACCCTGGAAAGTGACTCCGACGCATGTGACGGAAGCGAGTTACGAAGATATAACGATAGAATGGATATTACCCCATCGGATGAAGGCTGACGCCCTTACAGGTTCACCGGGCCAGTTCACCTGCCTTTTTTTTCGAGCACCGCCCTGACCTTGGTGGCCAGGTCCTGCTTTGAGAATGGCTTCTGGATATAGTGCACGCCCTCGTCCAGCACGCCACGGCGGGCGATAACGTCGGCCGTGTAACCGGACATGAACAGGCACTTCAGCTTCGGCGAGAAGGCTTGGAGCCGTTTCGCCAGTTCTTGTCCGTTCATTTCGGGCATGATCACATCGGTGATCAGCAGCTGTATCGAACCGGCATGTTCCTCGGCCAGACGGATGGCCTCGCCCGGAGTGGTTGCGGCCAGCACGGCATAACTTTCCTTTTCCAAGATTTTTCTGACAATTTCCAGGAACATCGACTCGTCTTCAACCAGAAGCACCGACTCCCCGCGACCGGGGGTGATTTCCGCCGCCGCGTTTTCCGTCTCGGTCACGACAGCTTCCCGGGCGTGCCGGGGCAGATGGATCTTGAAGATCGTGCCTTTGCCCGGTTCGCTGAAGACATCGATGAAGCCGTTGTTCTGTTGTACGATCCGTACACTGTCGCCAGCCCCAGTCCGGTGCCCTGACCCACCCCTTTTGTGGTGAAAAACGGTTCGAAAAGCATCTCCATGGTCTTCCGGTCCATGCCGCAACCGTTGTCGCTGACGGCCAGCAGCGCAAATTCTCCGGGAACGCACCCCGACTGGTTGGCGCAACAGGCTTCATCGAAGGAAACGTTTTTTGTCTCGATGGTGATCTTGCCCTGACCCGAGATGGCGTCCCGGGAATTGATGCAAAGGTTGGCAAGAATCTGGTCGAGCTGGGAGGGATCTATTTTGACCGGCCACAGGTTGGCCGCGGGAAGCCAGACCATGTCGATATCCTCGCCGATGAGCCTTCGGATGATCTTGAGCATCCCTTCCACCGTCTCGTTCAGATCGAGCACCTTGGGTGCGATGGTCTGCTTGCGGGCAAAGGCGAGCAGCTGCCGGGTCATGTGCGCGGAACGTTTGGTCGCCTTGAAGATTTCCTGCAGGTGGTTGAAAAGCGGCTCAGAAGGGTCCACTTTGGCCAGGGCAAGTTCCGCATAACCGAGAATCACGCCAAGCATATTGTTGAAGTCGTGGGCCACGCCGCCGGCCAGACGGCCGACCGATTCCATTTTCTGTGAATGATGAAGCTGCTCCCGCAGCCGTTCCTTCTCAGCCTCCTCGCGCTTGTGCTCGGTAATGTCACTGAAAACCCCCATTATGCCGGATATGTCGCCCGCCTTATCCCGGATAGGCGTCTTGACCGTATACGCCCATGCGGTTTTCCCCTTTCGAATATATTGCTCTTCCAGGGCTTCCGTCTTTCCCGACCCCATAATTCTCATGTCATCGGACCGGTACTTATCGGCTAATTCCCTGGGGAAAAAATTATAATCGGTTTTTCCGGCAAGTTCCTCGGCTGTAATCCCGAGGTCACGGGTAAAGTTTTCATTGCAGGTCATGTAGACCGATTGTCTGTTTTTGGTGTAAATCTTTTGGGGGATGCTCTCAACGAGCGTTCTGTATTTTTCCTCGCTCTCTTTAATCTCGGTTTCCGCCTGTTTACGCTCGGCAATGTCGCGCCAGACGGTATAGATTAACATTTCGCCCCCGTCACGAAGCGCCGTGAGGGAAACCTCGACCGGAAACTCCTCGCCGTTCCAGCGCCGGTGCATCCATTCGAAACGGAGGGCGCCGGCCCTTTCCACGCGTGCAAGGAGTTCCCCGGCCTTTTCTTTCGAGCGGCGCCCATCCGGCTGCCGTTCCGGCGATATCTCCCACGGATGAGTATGCAGCAGTTCATCCTTGGATGGGGCATGGAGTATCTCCACGGCGGCCTTGTTGCAATCCACGAAAACGTCGCCCCTGATCAGAAGGCTCGGGTCCGCCGACTGCTCGAACAGCATCCGGAATCTTTCTTCGCTTGCCCGCAACGCCTCCTCCGCCCGCCTGCGCTCGCTGATAAAGCGCGCCTGCTGGACATTCTGATACGCCGTGGTGGACAGTTGACTGGCAAGTGTGAAGAGCACCTTTGCAATCCGTTCGAATTGCTCGCGTGACATGGCGGGCACATCACGGAACGCTTTCATGAAGGAGGGTTCGTCCGCGCCGATTTCGCGCGCATAGGCCCGCATTTTTTCTTCTGTCTGGGTCTCGTCGCGCACCTGCCCAATCAGCCAGTTGGCGATGTGATGGCCGCCGACGGTGATGGCGGCGCCGGCATCCCACAATCCGCCGCTCAGACACTGTTGCATAATAGGGCCATTCGGGTGATGGCTTCCAATAACAGCATCGGATCTCTGGCAGTTTGCGCAACCTTTTTCCGTCTTACGGATAATCTGGCTGCACAGATGGGTAAAGTTGCTCGGGGCGGTGATCGGCGTTCCATCCGGATGCGTGATGATGGAAGCTACGCCAGTGGCCGCGGCGTACTCGTCTTGCAAGCGTTGGATTTCGTTGATGTCGAAGAGTTCTTCAAACGCGATTTTGGCGTTTTCCATCGGTTCACCCTGTGACGCCCTGAAGCAGCCCTTTGCTGCCGGTACTTCGGATAGCGATCATTTGACCAAAAGTATGGCGTGAATCCGGTATGTCAATGGAACCAAATACTTGATATTCAATGCGGTATAAAGGGGAGTTGAGAAGGCGAAGGGGGGCCTCGAAAACGATCCTTTCTCATCCCCCGACGTTTTGAAAAACGGATTTTTCATGTTTCCCTCTTTTTGGATCGTGGTTGCCCGGGATCTTGGCGCTGGGGAAAGGCAGATGATTCAATGGAATGAACTGGTCGATGTTAGAGACTTGCCAATCCAACTGGTAGTCCGTATAGTTCCAATAATTCCTGACAATTGGCACCGGCTTGTGTAAGAACCCTGTGAACCTTTATTCGAAGATCAATCATGAGCGATCAAGAAGGAGTCCTGCTGCCGCATGGCGGCTATGAGCATCTGCGCAGCTACAAGGTGGCGGAGGCAGTCTATGACGCGACAGTGGTGTTTTGCGATCGGTTCATCGACAGGCGCTCGCGTACGCATGATCAGATGGTACAGGCGGCGCGCAGCGGCGTCCGGAACATCAGCGAGGGGAGCGGCGCGGCGGCGACTTCGCGCAAAACCGAGATCAAATTGACTAACGTTGCCCGGGCAAGCCTTTCCGATGAACTGCTTAAGGACTACAAGAGCTTTCTAATCCAGCGCGGTCTGCGCGTCTGGCACAAGGATTCACGCGAGGCGCTGGCCATGCGCGAGCGTTTGAAACACGATGTGGCGCCAAATCTGGCGCCCGCGCCGGAAGGAACCATACGCCTGACCGGCTTGGCGGGTTTGTCGAATTTTGTGGCGAAAGCCGAGCCGGAGCTGGCGGCCAACGCCATGCTGTGTGCCGTGAACCAGGCGGCATATCTGCTGCGCCGTCAGATTGAAAGCCAGGGCAAGGCCTTTGTTGAGCAAGGCGGTTTCACCGAACGGCTCTATGCGGCACGGGTAAAGGCCAGAGCGTCAGACCGGTCTGACAAGTCCGACATGTCCGACGCTCCCACTTGCGCGCTTTGCGGCAAGCCCATGCATCAGCGCAGCGCAAAACAAGGGCCGCATACGGGAGAGCCATTTTGGGGTTGCTCCGGCTATCCGGTGTGCAAGGGTATTCGCGAAATTTCGAGATCCTCGGACAAGTCGGACAAGTCGGACGGGTCCGACTTACCGGAGACAGGAGGCAGCCAATGAGAACCGAGAAAGATTGAATGAACATGCATGAGAAAAACTACATCATCCGAACGATGACCCGGCGGGAAGTCGATATCGCCATTGACTGGGCCGCGGCGGAAGGATGGAATCCGGGGTTGCACGATGCGGACTGTTTCCATGCCGCGGACCCGAACGGCTTTCTCATCGGATTGGTTGATGGGGCGCCTGTTTCCACCATTTCCGCAGTGAAATATGGCAATTCTTTTGGTTTCATCGGATTTTACATTGTGAAGCCGGGGTATCGCGGCATGGGCTATGGCATTCGAATATGGAATGCCGCGCTGGCGCACCTTGATGGACGCACCATCGGTCTGGACGGCGTCGTCGCTCAACAGGACAATTACCGGAAGTCCAGGTTCACCCTGGCTTATCGAAACATCCGATATCAGGGAACCGGAGGAGGGTCGTTTCCGACGGATACCGGGATCGTTCACTTATCGACAATCCCGTTTGATGCGATATGCGCATATGACAAGCTGTTTTTCCCGGAGGATCGAAGAGAGTTCATGAGGTGCTGGCTCGATCAACCGCAAAGCACCGCTCTCGGCGTCATGGACAGGAATGGCAGGTTGGCCGGTTACGGCGTCGTGCGAAGTTGTCGCTCCGGATACAAGATCGGTCCGCTCTTTTCCGACAGTGTGGCGCTTGCGGAACAGCTGTTTCTGGCGCTGAGAGCCCATACGCCGGAGGGTGCGTCACTTTTCCTGGACGTGCCGGAAGTGAATCCGGCGGCCATCGACCTGGCGAAGCGGCACAAGATGACCGCCGCATTCGAAACGGTGCGCATGTATACGGGGAAAATTCCTGAACTGGCGTTAAGCCGGCTGTTCGGCGTCACTACCTTTGAACTGGGATGATAAATGAACGGCATCTTGCGGGTTGAATTAGTTCATTGATTATGAATGCTAATACCATTGCAGTCCGGATCGTCTATTGCGACGCAGTTTCCCTCGGCGCAATGATCCTGGTACGTACATTCGTCTAAGTCGTTACATGCATGCGAGTTGTCGTAAGCCCATATGGAGCTGTATGCAGGTCCCCAGTCATCCCGGCATTCCTGGCAGGAATTATCCGGATTCGACTGACCGCGGGTATAGCATACTAAACCATCGATAAGACAGAATCCCGGGCGTACGGTGTGCGTGCATTCCCCGTTCTCAATGACATCGTTTGTGCAGGGAATCCCATCATCGCATTTCTTCATGACACCGACAGAAGGTTTCTGCTTTTCAGGTCGCCCCCTGTACTGCTTTAAATCTATTATCCCCGGGTCAGCCGCCAATGCCGCTGTGCAGATAAAAAACAGGAGTCCAAGCACAATCGTGAAATAGTTGACTTGAGCCATCTGCTTCTCCTGGTGGCCTTTTAACATTCTCACGACCGGATTCCCTTTCCCGTCTTCTTCGAGTTTCCTGGCATCCGCATTATCGCCCAATTGATATGCGGTCAATGAAACATCCGCCGCCACCACCACCACCACCGGAACCGCTGCTGTCGCCGCCAGAAGAGAGTTCTTTGCGGGTGAGCGTCAGGTCGTGACCGCCGCCGCAGGAAAATGCGCTGTTCCAGGTCCAGTCGGTGGTGCCGGTTCCGCTGTTTTCAGATGTCATCTGAACCGTGGTCGTTTCGGTGATGTTCCCCCCGTTTCCTTCATAAGCACCACTGTACGTAAACGTATGGCCCGAATAGGTGCCGGTGAATTCCCGGTCGTCGATGTCAATAATGAACACATTATTGTTATACATTTCGAGAACGGCGGTTCCGGATTCCAGGAAGATACCGGATTCGGGGCAACTATCCCGCACATTTGATGTTGTGTACGTATAGGTGCCGGAATAATCGGGGAAATCACTTTCCGCGGCAAGAGAATGGATTCGGGTCAAGGCAAGATCGGCACCGCCAAAGCACGAGTCCGAGCAGTCGCTCCACGTCCAGTCATAGACCCCGGAGCCCTCATCGGCAGATGCCAGTGTAAAGGTGATTTCCGCGGAGGATGCTTCGGTACAGCCGGAGATCAGGTAAGTCGATCCGCTGACCGTACCCGAATAAACGTCATTGTCCATCTGGAAAGTGAGGGTATTTCCGCTCTGGGCGATGAGGATGGTCCCCGACCCGGGAACAGCCGTGCCGCAGGAATCGATGGCATTGCTTTCAATATAGGTCCAGGTTCCACTGGCATCGTAGTCTGCGGCCAGCAGTGGCGATGCAACCATCAGGAGAAGGGAAACAGATATAGTGCATAAACGGAGTCGCACGATTCCTCCTCCTTGTTTTTCTTACGAAAAACAAAGAAAGAAATACCGAATCAATCGCGGAATTCGGAATGATTGATCAAAATTATTTGATGAAAATTTGGGATTGAGTCGTTCTAATCAATGCCAGTGTGGATCGTCAACATAAAAGTAAATCGTCAACGATCGGGGAAATGGAATCTGTTCTAAATCAGACCGGTGGGAAGCATATTTAAACAAAAAATCGAAGCGTTAATGAACTAAGAGCCATTGAAGATCAGTGGCGAAATTCAGGCGTTTCGTATGAAGAGTCCGGCCCCAATCGGCAATCTATAGATTGGAATGGATCTGCTTACGGTTCTAAGAAAAGGATATCACACGGCAACAAACTGATATTTCCCGGAGCAGTTGTTCCTTCGCCACTGCGGCAGGAAGTGGGATTAGAACCTGTCGTCGATCCATTTCAAATCCTCTTAAAAAACCCTGATAATTCATCTTGACATTTCCCGGCCGGTTTATTTATTTTGGGCATATACCCAAATGCTCATTCATATTCTTTACATGAAATCGGCTTAAATTTTTCAGGTTCATAAACGCATTTTAACGTTTTCTTTTCTGATGCATGGAGGGTGAAATGAAAGAGGAAACCGTAAAACTCGGAGGCGCGAAGAAGAGCGTGTTTCTGGACAAGGTAAAGGAACTCCTGCCGGAAGGGGGGAATCTCGACCTTTGCCTGACCTGCGGCGCTTGCGCGTCGGGGTGTCCGGCAACAGGGCTCGATGGAATGGACCCCCGCAAATTTCTGCGCATGTGCGTCCTCGGCATGGATGACGAGGTCACCAGCACCCCGTGGGTCTGGATGTGCACCATGTGTCAGCGCTGCATCTATGTATGCCCGATGAAGATCGATATTCCCCAGCTGGTGTTCAACGCCCGGGCGACCTGGCCCCGGGAAGAGCGCCCCAAGGGGATTCTCGGGTCATGCGACATGGCGCTTAAGACCGAGAGCTGCAGCGCCATGGGGACTTCTCCGGAAGATTTCGTGTACGTGGTCGGGGATGTACTCGAGGAATACCGGGAGGCGCAGCCCGAATTTGCCGATATGGAAGCGCCGATCGATAAGGAAGGGGCGGAATTCTTCCTGAACCAGAACTCCCGCGAACCGGTCACCGAGCCCGATGAAATGGTTCCCCTCTGGAAAATCCTTCACCTGGTGGGCGCCAACTGGACTTACGGTTCCAAAGGATGGGGCGGGGAGAACTACTGCATGTTCCTTGCCGATAACGACGCCTGGAAACATATCGTCCAGACGGCGACCGACCAGGCCCACAGCCTTGGGTGTAAAACGTTTCTAAATACCGAGTGAGGGCACGTTACTTTCTCAGTCCGGGCCGGACTGAAAAAATTCAACATCGAACACCGTTTCGACGTCAAGAACATCTACGAATACTATGCAAAATGGATCCGGGAAGGAAAGCTCAAGGTCAATTCGGACTGGAACAAGGATCTGAAGATCAAGTTCACTGTCCAGGATCCCTGCCAGATCGTGCGCAAAAGCTATGGCGATCCGATTGCCGAAGATCTTCGTTTTGTGGTCAAATCGATCGTGGGGGAGGAAAATTTCATCGACATGGTCCCCAATATGTCGAACAATTACTGCTGTGGCGGCGGCGGCGGCTTCCTCCAGTCCGGGCATAAGGAAGCCCGCCTGGAATACGGCCGGTTGAAGGATGAACAGATCCAGTCCACCGGGGCCACCTATTGCATTGCCGGCTGCCACAACTGCCACGCCCAGATCCATGAATTGAGCGAGCATTATGGCGGCGGATATCACGTGGTCCACTTGTGGACCCTGATCTGCCTCTCCCTGGGCATTCTCGGCCCCAACGAACGGGAATACCTGGGGGATGACTTAAAGGAAGTAAACGTATTTCATCCGGAAATGGGGATGTGATCAAAAGATTTGAAAGGAAAGGTAAAAACGCCGTCCTGACGCCGACCGAGGCCATCCTCGAAAGCATCTCGGACGGCGTTTTTACCATTGACCTGGAGTGGCGGGTTACATCATTTAACCGGGCGGCCGAGGCGATCACGGGCGTCCCCCGCGGGGAAGCGCTGGGACGGCGCTGTTCCGAGGTGTTCCGTTCCAGTATGTGCGGACCCGGTTGCGCGCTCCAGCAGACACTGAAAACCGGAAAGCCGGTCATCGGCAAATCCGGTTATATCATCAATGCCGAAGGGGATCGCATTCCGATCAGCATCTCCACCGCCGTTTTGAGGGATGCCGGTGGAGAGGTGATCGGCGGGGCCGAAACGTTTCGCGATCTTTCGGAGGTCGATGCGCTGCGCCGTGAACTGGAGGGAAAATTCCGCATCGGCGACCTGGTGAGCCGAAGCCCCCTCATGCAGAAAGTCTTCGAGATTCTCCCCGCCATTGCCGCCAGCCCCAGCACGGTCCTGATCACCGGTGAAACCGGCACCGGAAAGGAACTGATTGCCAGGACGATTCACTCCCTCAGCCCGCGCCGCGCCGGTCCGTTCATCGCGGTCAACTGCGGCGCCCTGCCCGACACCCTTCTGGAATCCGAACTGTTCGGTTACAAGGCGGGGGCGTTTACTGGGGCCGTGAAAGACAAGCCCGGGCGGTTCGCCCTGGCCAATGGCGGCTCCCTGCTCCTCGACGAAATCGCGGAAGTGAGCCAGGCACTGCAGGTGCGCCTCCTTCGGGTGCTCCAGGGAAAGGATTACGAGCCACTGGGATCGACCCGCACGGAAACGACCGATGCGCGGATCATCGCGGCCACCAACAAGGACCTGGCTGAACAGACCCGCAACGGGGCATTCCGGGAAGACCTCTACTACCGGGTGAACGTGGTCCGCCTGGAGCTGCCGCCGCTTCGCCGTCGCAAGGAAGATATTCCCCTCCTGGCGGAGCAGTTCATCAAACGGTTCAATCGCTTGCAGGGCAAATCGCTGCAGGGGATCGCCGCAGAAGCGCTTTCCCTGCTCATGGCCCACGATTGGCCCGGAAACGTGCGCGAACTGGAAAACGTCATCGAGAGATCCTTTATCATGTGCAGCGAGGGATTCATCGGCATCGGGCACTTGCCGGAGGAACTGACGTCCCGCGGCGGATCGGATGGGCGGGACGCGGATGCGCGGTCGGCCCATGAACTTCTCGATATCCAGTCAATCCGCACCGCCCTGGAGCGGAACGGCTACAACCGATCGGCCGCCGCCAAGGAACTCGGCATCCATAAAACCACCCTGTTCCGGAAAATGAAAAAACTCGGCATCCGGTTTCCGGAACAGGACGGGCGCTCCTCCCGCGGACAGTAGCGCCTGTGCACCGGTTGCAGCCGCATAACAGAGCGATTCCGCTATTTCCCGTCAGGCGCTTACCCTTCTGCTCGATTTAAAATGATATTACATCAATAGTTTACGTTTATTTCCACGTCGACTCCAATACTGGCATGGCAAATGCTTTGTTTTCATCATGAAAACGGGGCGGGACTTGAATGATTAAGGCGGCATTTGCATACTGGGAAGATCGGATCGCGCCGGTCTTTGATGTGGGCCAGCGGATTCATCTTGTGGAGGCCGACGCCGGGAAAGTTGTCCGGGCAACGCGGGAAACACTGGCCGATGACCTGCCGGTCCAGAAGGCGTTGCGCCTGGCCGAGCTGGGAGTCGGCACGCTGGTGTGCGGCGCGATTTCCCGGCCCCTGCACGAAATGGTATCGGCGTATGGCATCCGGGTAATCCCGTTCATTGCCGGCGATCTGCGCGAGGTGATCCATGCCTGGCTGGAAGACGGGCTCGAAGGGGGCGGATTCGCCATGCCGGGCTGCAGGAGTCGTGTGCGCCGTAATTTTCAAGTAATGCCCACAGGAAAGGGAGGTAATCCGATGGATGGGAAAAGACGAACCGGATCGGGATCGGGCGGACAAGGAAAGGGCGGGCAGGGACAAGGGCAGGGACAAGGGCAGGGTGGCCGTGTAAGACCCGGCCCGGGCGGCGCATGCGTCTGTCCGCAATGCGGGCAAACAGCACCCCATGAGCGCGGAGTTCCCTGTTTTGAAAAGAAATGCCCGAAGTGCGGGGTGGCGTTAACCCGGGGATGACGATTTGCGGGAGGAATGCCGATTATGCTCCCGGCATAAGCCGGCGCCTGCAGCGCTTGACACTGGACAGTATCCGGGGTGGCTGTGGGCGCAACCGCCAAGGCATTGGAAAATTGATTCGGATTACACTCTTGGAAAATTGATGGTGGGAGAGAATGTCTGTAAGCATTGAAAGCACCGCGTTCGCCGTTAACGATATGACCCGCAATATGGTGAATGCGGCGGAAAAAACTGTGATGGACGCGCACCAACTTCAGATAACAATTGTGGTGGACAACAAGGCCGTTCCAGGATTGATGTCCGAACACGGCCTTTCGTTCCGGATCGAAATCGGCGGAAGACGTATTCTGTTCGACACGGGGCAGGGAGGTGCGTTGGAACCCAATGCCCGGGCGCTTGGTATCGACCTGGACGAAACCGATCATCTGATTTTGAGCCATGGTCACCGCGATCACACGGGCGGGATTTTCCAGGTCCTTCGACATGCGCGGAATGCGGATGTGTACTGCCATTCCGGTATTGTCAAACCACGCTACAGTATCCGGAACGGAACGACAAACCAGATCCAGATGCCGCCCAACTCGATGGCCGCCATCGATAAGGTGGCGTCTCGACAGCTTCACTGGGTTTTACATCCGGTGATGATAACCGAAACAATCGGCCTTACCGGTTTCATCCCGCGCGAGATGGGTTACGAGGATACCGGGGGACCGTTTTACCTCGACCCCGCGGGGAGACGCCCGGATATGATCGAGGACGACCTCGCGCTCTGGATTTCCACCAGCGACGGACTGGTCATCTGTGTGGGCTGTTGCCATGCGGGCCTGGTGAATACCCTCAATCATATCCGGCGGTTTAACCCCGGTGTCAGGGTGAGGGCCATCATCGGCGGCTTCCATTTGCGGAACGCCGGAAGCCGGCGTCTCGAGCAGACCATTGCCGCCCTCAAATCGGCGAACCCGGACCTGGTGGTTCCGTGCCACTGCACCGGCGAACCGGCTGTTGCTGCGCTTCGGGTTGCCCTGGGCAAAAGGGTAACACCCGGCGTGGCCGGAATGACCTTTCAGTTTTGATGGCAACGTAAAAAATCCAATATCCGCGTTGCGCTGCATCCCTCGTCATTCCACGTACGACCAAGTACGGCTGCATTCCTCGGGATTTGCGGCGCCTTGATCTTGAACTTTTTACGTTGGCCATCCTTTACCGGCATTTTACGAGAATGATACGGTATGTCTGCATTTCTCCAGCAAACCCGAAGCGAATCGGGCGGCTTCAGCCTTGTCTGCTTCATCCGGATGGCTGGAGTAAGTCCGGAAAATCTGGTGAAACCCGAGACATTTGAACTTTCCGACACACGTTGGTTGAAGCTTTTTTTCCATTTTGTTCAGGCAGGCGGTTGCGGTAAACGACCCTAACAACGGCGCGCCATAGGTGACAAAGACCGCCGTTGCGGAAGATTTATGATTTGAGAGGAAGGCGTCGATCTTGTCTGTCGGCATTCCGCCGTGCACCGGCGAGCCGACCACGATCAAATCGTATGTTCCCACATCATCATCCGACAGGTTGTCGATATGGACCGCCTCGCATTCCAATGTCGTCGACATGATCCTGGCGATGTTTTCGGTGTTTCCGCTCCAGCTGTCATATACAACAATAGCTTTCGGAGCGTCCGGAAAGGGCTTGTCCAGGCCTGGTACGCTGCTGCTGTATGAGATAGTCGGTCTATTGCGCGTGCAGCCAAAAAGGAACGCGTTTACAAAAAACGCAATCAGGATTGAAATAAAGGATCGTCTGTCCATTTCGTTGTCCTTTTGAATGAGGTCCGGAATCTTGAAGGAAACGGAGGAAAGCGCTGCGCCATAATGTATTGTGGAATCGGAATTGCCGGAAACGTGTTTTTTAATATGCCCTCAACAGTTGCAAGCTGAAATCTTTTCCTGCTATTTCAGCTATCATCACCTCCTCCCCAGATAGGATCGGATCCGAATCTGTTCCACCACCATTCCTCGGTGGAAACGTATTTTTCTGCCTCTTCTTCGGTAAATGAAAATTTATACCGGCTGCAATACTCACGGATGATCCGGTAGGCCTCATTGAGTTTTTGGGTCATTTCAATGGATGAATCCCGATTTTCAGAACTGGTATCCGGGTGCCATTTGAAAATCAAGCGCCGATGATTTTCCTTTATTTGTTTCATTGTTGCCGTTTCCGGCAACTCCAGAATTATTCGTGCCCGGGTAATCCGGTCAAAAGTTCTTTCCGGTGTTTTGCGTTTACTGTTCATCGGGATCGCACGTCTCTGAAAGTCTATCTTGGCTTTACCGATTTCTTTCCCTTGAACCGGCTGCCATAAACAACCGGGTCACCTTCGTACCCCAATGCTTTAAAATCAATTACGCCATCCGGGTGGTGACAGTCAAGGCATGACAGGGCGGATTTCCCGGGGACAACTTCGTGGTTCAACCGCCAGTGCATCACCGTCCTCACAAAGGTGATGTTCCCGCTGAACCGCAGGCCGGCCGCCTGCATTCCCTTTTCCGCCGCCGCTTTCCAGTCGAAATCCTTGAAATAACCTTCGCCGAACAGTTGCGGCACAATCAGGTAACCGTAATCCGCATCCGCCGGCTGAATGCCGTTCATCAGCTTATAGGGTGTGATTTTCGCCGTCGGATCATCGATGCTTCCATTTGGAGGATTCAAATACGTGATCCCCTGGAGATTGGCGGGGTCACCCGTTAAATGCCGCTGGTGCGTTCCGTTGTACCAGGCATATGCGGGGACGAATTCCGTTCCTTGACCAGCAGCCCCTTCCCCCCGGGACCAGTCCCAGAGCGTGACGGTCGGGACCGCCTTGGCAAATCTCGGGATGTGACATGTCTGGCAGGCAATCGCATCACAATGGTCATTTAATTGCGAAAGCAGCGGCGCCGATGCATTGTGCGGCTTTTTATCGTGGCAGTCGGTGCAGGAGACCACGCCTTCACTGACGGCCGCTGTCGTGCTGCTTCCGGCGATTCGATGTTGTGTCGTGGTGTGGCATTCCTGGCAGGTAAAATCGCGTCCGCCCATGTGAACATCATGCGCCCGGGAAGGATTTTTCAGCGTGTCATCCATGTCCCCGTGTTTCACGCCATTGTCGCCGCCGCCATACCAGTGACATGCCCCGCAATTCGCGCGGCCGGGTGCGCCGACACCTTTGGCGACAGCGGCCAGGTCCACTTCTTTATCGGGATATCCGCAGGAATTGCCCATTTTGGAATAATTGCCGGTCGTGTCATGACAGACGAGGCAATCGATCCCGGAAACGTCCGTAAAATCGAAGGTTTCATCTTTCCAGCCATACCCGCGTGACATTTGGTTGCAACTGCACCAATTCGAACCGATGCCCACTCAGAAGTTATTGATCAGGTTCAGCTTGCCCAGGGCGTTTTCTGTTTCATGGCCGGACACAAACGGAGAGGGGCCTTTCCATTTCCAGTGGGCGGTTTCCATGAATTCAACACCCTGGTCGGGATGACATGTGAGACACTCGGCGGTGACCGACCGGGCATCCGGGAAATGATCGGATACATATTCGCTATGGTCCCCGGCCCGGGCCGGCATCGCACAAAGGATCATCAGAATTGAATATTGGAAAATACGGCGCATAAACTTTTCATCCCATCTGTTAATTAACAGGTTGTTCGACAGGTTGCGCGGTCTTTTCATACGGCCAGCAGACAATCCCGCCGTCCATGAACCGGACGTTCGTGTATCCTTCCCCCACAAGTATCCGTTCCGCCTCGTATCCCCTGAGCGAAATCTTGCAGAACGGGATAATCTCCACGTCTTTCGGAAGTTCCCCCAACCGGCCGCGAAGCTTGCCCAGCGGAATCAATTTGACCCTTGGATCGTCAATCCGGATGGCGTCAAACTCCTCCGGCGATCGGACATCCAGGAAAATAAAATCGTCTCCGTTTTCCATTTTCCGTTTGATTTCAATGGGCGTACAGGAGTTGCAACGCCCGTTGAGCTTGTTTTCCGCCACGTTCGCGGCGGTAATGATATTGTCCATTGCCGGGGAATAGGGCGGCGCATACGCCAGGTCGTATTGGGCGATGGCCGTTACCGGAAGCCCGGAACAGATGTTTGCAACGGCGATTTCCATCCGTTTCGCCACATCGCCGGGTCCGATGATCTGGGCGCCGATGAGTTTCCGCGATTTTTTGTCGACAATCAGCTTGATAACGATCAGTTTGGCATCTTTCAGAAAATGCGCCTTGTCCGGCGAGGGGCTGAGAACGGTGATGTAATCGTAACCGTCCTCCGCTGCCTGCTTCTCCGTCAACCCGGTTCGCGCGACGTTTACATTAAACACCCTGCAGATGGCCGTGCCGAGCACGCCGTTGAATTCCGTCGGAATGCCGCAGATGTTATCGGCAATGGCGCGGCCGTGCTTATTGGCGGTCGACCCCATCGGCGCATAGATCGGTTTGCCGGTAATCGGATTGCAATTTTCCACGCAATCGCCCCCGGCATAAATGTCCGGGTCCGAGGTGCGCAGATGGCGGTCCACCTTAATGGCGCCGGTTGATCCGATTTCCAGGCCCATCTCCCTGGCCATCCGGGTATTCGGGCGGACGCCCACGGCGATCAGTACAATATCCGCGGGGAGTTCGTCGGAATCGGTGGTGACGCTCCGGACGTTTCCCCGGTCGTCGCCGTTCAGTTTCAGAACGGATTCCCCGAGTCTCAGCGTGATACCGTTTGCGCGCAATTCATTGTGGAGATGGTAGGCAATTTCCGGGTCGAGCAGTTGCCCCATCACGGAATCGAGTTTTTCGACGATGGTGATATTCAATCCCAGTTTTTTAAACGCTTCGGTCACTTCGATGCCGATCAGTCCGCCGCCGATGATGACCGCGTTTTTGCCGGCCAGGGAGCCGCTCTGCTGTTTGATTTTCCGCGCGTCCTCCACTGTCTGGAGAAAGTTCACCCCGTTGAGATCGGCCCCTTCAATCGGCGGAACAAAATAGTGGCTCCCAACGGAAAGAACCAGCTTGTCATAGGGAAAGACAGCCGGTTCACCGGTAATAATATTGACGGCATGCACCTCCTTTTTTTCCCGGTCCACCCGTTCCGCAAGGGTATGGTTATGCACGTCAATCCCTTTTACCGCCTTGAAAAAGAGCGTGTCCCGCACAACTCCCGTCGGTGTTGCCATCAACTCCTCATGGCTGTGGACATCCCCCGCGATGTAAAACGGAAGGCCACAACCGGCATAGGACAGGAGTTCTCCTTTTTCGATGATCGTCACCTCGGCTTCGGGATTTAACCGTTTGACGCGGGCAGCCGCCTTCGGCCCGCACGCGACGCCTCCGATGATTACAATTTTCTGCTTTCCGGTCATATTGTCTCCTTGTTTACTTTACTGGTTATCGTTATCAATGATGAACTCGTAAAAAGTCGGTATTTGATGGCAAAGTAAAAAGCTCCAAATTCAAGGCGCGCGAATCCCGAGGAATGAAGGCGTACTTGTCGTACGCCGCAGTGACGAGGGATGAAGCGCAACGCAGAAGTTGGACTTTTTACGAAGCCATCATCATTCATCCCCATCCAGAAGAGTTCCCAGCGCATCGCGAAGCGTTGCTTCGGACTGCAACCCGGTCAGCCGCTGGATTTCCTTTCTGTTTTTATAAATGATAAGCGTCGGTATCTTATTGATACGAAGTCTCAGGGCGAACTCCTGGTGAAGATCGATATTGACGGTGGCAACGTGCGCCTTGCCTTCAAATCGACCCGCGATCGTTTCCAGGATCGGTTCCTGCAAATGACAGGGGGCAAGCCAGGGCGCGTTAAAAAAGATGACGCTGACGCCGCCCTGTATTCTTTCATCTAATTCGGCCATGGAATTGATTTCGATCATGTTCGGGCATCCTGAATAATAAAGATGAGACGGTTTAGAAAGTAGAGAAGATTCAATATACGTGCCAGACATGCCAAGATTCAATTTTATCGGACATACAATAAGCTAACGGTTCTGCTCCGGTTGCCGAAAAAAAAGCTTGACCCGTTCCGGTAGCGCCACTTATGGTTGGAGTGGCGCCACCGGTAAACCGGGTGGCGCCACACAGGGTTTCTCAATGCGTAAAATTTTCGGGGATGGAACGGATGATTAAAAAAACGGGTATTCAGGAAATCGGATTTGCCGAGCTGCTTCTCGATTCAATGGCGGAAGGGGTTTTTACCCTTGATGGGAAGGGAAAAATTACATCCTGGAACCCGGCGCTGGAACGGATCTCCGGGTACGCGGCGGAAGAAGCGATCGGAAAGTCCTGCGGCCTGTTGCAATTCAATAATTGCTTCGGAAAAACGTGCCCATCGGGAATCGGGGAATGCGGCATATTGGGCCACGGCCGGATTGACGGGAAGGAATGTTTCCTGAAAAACAGGAGCGGAGACGATATCCCGGTACTGAAAAGCGCCCGTATTCTCCGGGATTCCAACGGGATGATCCAGGGTGTCGTTGAAACCGTTACCGATCTCACGGAACTCCACAAAGCCAGGCAGGATGCGGAAGCAGCCAATCTCAAACTGGGCGAGATGCATCGGCTGGACAGGATCATCGGCGCAAGCCGCGGAATGCAGGAAGTTTTTTTCGCCATACGGGCATCGGCGGCAAGTGACGTCACCCTCTTGATCCAGGGGGAGAGCGGTACGGGGAAAGAGCTTGTTGCCGGCGCGGTTCATTACAACAGCAACCGTTCCCACGGGCCGTTTATCGCCGTGAATTGCAGCGCCCTTTCGGAATCGGTGCTGGAAAGCGAACTTTTCGGCCATGCAAAGGGATCCTTCACCGGCGCCGTGCGGGACCGGGCGGGCCGTTTCGAAGAAGCGGACAGCGGAACCCTGTTTCTCGACGAGATTGGCGACATCAGTCCCGCGATCCAGGTCAAGCTGCTCCGTGCGCTCCAGGAAAAAGAGGTGGAGCGCGTCGGCGAGTCGAAAAAGCGAAAGGTGGATATCCGGATCATCGCGGCGTCCAACAAGGATTTACTGCGCCTGGTGAAAAAAGGGGATTTCCGGGAGGATCTTTATTATCGTCTCAAGGTGTTTCCGATCCATCTTCCGCCGCTGCGAGAGCGGAAAACCGATATCCCCCTGTTAACCAGCCATTTTATCAGCCTTGAAAACCGTAAAACCGGCAAACAGATCACCGGCCTGACCCAGGCGGCGACAAGAATCATCATGGATTACGACTGGCCCGGAAACGTCCGCGAACTTGAAAACGCGATTGAACATGCGTTTGTCCTCTGCCCGGGCGCTCATATCGATATGTTTGATCTGCCCGTCGAAATCCGGCAAATGGAATTCCGCCCGGAATCGGTCCCGCCTGTTTCAATTAAAAAGAATCCGCAATCGGCGCGGAAGGATCTCACCCGGGAGCACCTGTTGGAGGTGCTATCCGAGTGCGGATGGAACAAGGCCGAAGTCTCCCGCCGGGTTGGCTACAGCAGGGCCGCCATATGGAAATATATGAAAAAATGGAATATCCCTTCGGATCCGCCCGGATAGCATCTGTCCATAGCAGACGTAGGGATGAAATCATCTGAAATGAAGGCAGACGAGAAATTTTGTCATTATTTCGAATTCGCAGTCTCCAGGGTGTAATTGATTGCAGCTTCCCGTTCATTTGATGTAAGTTCTCCTGCAGTTTTTTTTTGAAGAAATCATCACCAAAATCTTTAACGAGAAATCGACAATGTCTGTAAAAACCATAGAAGGGACCATCCCCTTTATTGAAGTTTTTGACAACTTCATGGATTCGATTCGCGAATCTCTATTGGTCCTTGATTCCGATTTAAAGGTGGTAAAGGCCAATCTCTCCTTTTACCGGACGTTTGCCGTCAAGCCGGATGAGACCGAGGGCGTTTTGATATATGATCTTGGCAACCGGCAATGGAACATCCCCAAGCTGCGGGATCTGCTCGAAAATATTCTTCCTGAAAATTCCGATTTCCATGATTTTGAATTGGAACATGATTTTGAGACCATCGGCCGAAAGGTCATGCATTTAAACGCCAGACGGATTTATTCCAATTCAAAAGGAACCCAACTGATCCTTTTGGCCATAGAGGATGTGACGGAACGGGAATATTATAAACGAAACCTCGAGGAAATCGTTCACAAGCGGACAGCCCAACTTGTCGTCGCAGGGGAAGAAGCGGAAAAGAAGAAGCAAACTGCTGAAAACTCCCTGGTGGAAATAAAAACCTTAAAAGACCAACTGGAAGCGGAAAGAGCCTATCTGCAGGAAGAAATCAAGCTGGAATACAACCATGAGCAAATTATCGGGCACAGTGACGGGCTCAAATATGTGCTCTATAAAGTGGAACAAATCGCGGGCAACGATACCATCGTACTGGTTCTTGGCGAGACCGGAACCGGCAAGGAGCTGGTCGCACGCGCCATACACAACTTGAGCCCACGCAAAAACCGGGCGCTGGTAAAAGTCAACTGCGCCGCATTGCCCTCAAACCTGATCGAAAGCGAATTGTTCGGCCATGAGAAAGGCGCTTTCAGCGGTTCTTTTTCCAGGCGACTTGGACGATTCGAGGTCGCCAACGGCGCAACGCTTTTTCTGGATGAAATCGGCGAATTGCCGATTGAATTACAGGCAAAGCTGCTCCGGGTGATTCAGGAGGGTGAGTTTGAACGGCTGGGCAGTTCCCAGACCATCAAAGTCGATGTGCGGATCATTGCCGCCACCAATCGCAATCTTGAAGAGGAGGTCCGGAAGGGCGGTTTTCGCGAGGATCTCTGGTACAGATTAAACGTTTTTCCGATTACCATGCCCCCGCTCCGGGATCGACGGGATGACATATCGCTTCTGGTCGATTTTTACGTCAGAAAAATTTCCAAGCGGATGGGAAAAACCATTGAGATGATCCCCGACAATGTGATGAAGGCGCTGCAGGGTTATGACTGGCCTGGAAACATCCGGGAACTGGAAAACGTCCTTGAACGCGCGGTGATCAACTCGTCGGGTCCCAAGCTGCGCCTGGTTGATGAACTCAAGAAGCCATTCAAGGATTTAAGCCTGAACCAGAGAACCCTGGAAGCGGTTGAGCGAGACCATATCCTCCAGGTGCTTGAACAAGTCCGGTGGAAAGTCGGCGGGGAAAACAGCGCGGCGGAAATCCTCGGGCTCAACCGCAGCACCTTGCGCGCCCGCATGCGCAAGCTAGAGATTCAAAAACCATAAATTCCCATCATGGAAAACCTAAAGTTCCCCCCTCAAACCGGCCTGCAAATGCAGGCCGGATGCACCACCACCACCCTGCCTATCATACCCATATTTCCCGTCCCCGACGTCATCCCTGATTGTGGTGCACGTTTCTGAAAATCAAATCAGCGTCCGTTAAAAGCCGGTTCTCTCCGTTTAATCTTCTGATCATTTTCAATCCATAATCTCAAGGCCATCAATATGGTCATATATGACCATAGGGTTAAATATGACCCTTCCTGCTCTGTCTTTGACGACTTTTCGACGTAAGTTCTACTCTTAATAATCATAAATATCAAATAGTTATAAATATTTAGGCTTATTGGCACAAAGATTGAAGTACTGTAATGTAGCGAACACATTTTCATCCGATGCTTTCAGTCTTCAAAGATTCCGAGTTCGCCGGAGTAACCATTTAGACTTTCAATTTCAAAAGCTAAAAAAAGGAGCTGTAATGAAAAAGATTTTTACGGGGTTCATGGTTTTTTTTCTGATCGCCTTTCTGGCCGGCTGTGGGGATTGGGACGGAGGGTCCGGTTCGAACAATTCTCCTCCCACGGTCAGTTCCACATCCCCGGCGAATGTTTCCACCGATGTGGCCCTCAATAAAAAAATTTCCGCAAACTTCAGTGAAGCGATGGGCTCCGCTACTATCACCCCGACAACCTTTACAGTGACGGGCCCGGGTACAACACCGGTATCCGGCACCGTAAACTGCGTCGGTGCTACCGCGACCTTCACGCCGCAGAGCGACCTCGCTGGCTACACTACATTTACCGCCACGATCACCAGGGGGGCCGAGAACCTGGCAGGCGATGCACTGGCAAATAACTTCGTATGGACCTTTACAACCGGTGGCGCCCCTGACACCACCGCACCTGCCGTGAGCACCACGGTTCCGGCGAATGCGGCCACGGGCGTTGGCATCAACACGAAAATCGCCGCAACCTTCAGTGAAGCGATGGAATCCGAAACAATCACCCCCACAACCTTTACGCTGACAGGACCCGGCGTAATACCGGTTGAGGGCATCGTGACCTACTCCGGCGTAACCGCGGTCCTTACACCCTCAAGCCCCCTTGATTACGATGCCAACTATACCGCCACGATCACCTTCGATGTCGAGGACCTTGCCGGTAACGCCATGGCGGAGAACTTTGAATGGACGTTTACAACCGGAAGCGCTCCGGACATCACGGCGCCCGTGGTGAGTTCCACGGATCCCGCGAATCTTGCCACAGGCGTGGCCGTCAACAAGAAAATCGCCGCAACCTTCAGTGAGGCAATGGATCCGGAGACGATTACCCTGTCAACCTTTGCAGTGACTGGTCCGGGCATGACACCGGTTCCCGGCACAGTGACCTATTCCGGCGTAACCGCAATATTTACACCCGCGGGAAATCTCGCCTACAACACCATCTATACTGCAACGATCACCAACGGGAGCGAAGATCTGGCCGGCAATGCACTGGCAAGTGATTTTGGCGGGTCGGGATGGCACTTCACAACCGGTGATGCTCCGGACACTACCGCACCCGTGGTGAGTTCCACTGATCCCGCGAATCTTGCCTCAGGCGTGGCCGTGAATAAGAAAATCGCCGCAACCTTCAGTGAGGCGATGGACCCGTTGAGGATCACCAGCGCAACGTTTGCGGTGACGGGACCCGGCGGAATTCCGGTTTCCGGCGTCGTGGATTACTCCGGCGTGACAGGGACCTTTACACCGAAAGCCGCTCTCGACTACGGCGCCACCTATACGGCCACGATTACCACCGGGGCCAGGGACCTGGCCGGCAATGTCCTGGCAAATGATTATCTGTGGAGCTTTACCACCGGCAATGCCCCGGACACCACTCCCCCCACCGTGACCCTCACAAAACCCGCTGATTTAGCTACGGCTGTCGCCGTCAACACGAAAGTCTCGGCAACATTCAGCGAAACGATGGATACGTTAACGCTCACTACGACAACATTCACCTTGAAAAAAGGGGTAGCGCCTGTTTCCGGCGCCGTGACCTACTCCGGTGTAATCGCGGTCTTTGCACCATCAATCCCTCTTGACTACAGCACCACCTATACCGCCGAGATTACCACCGGGGCCAGGGACCTGGCCGGCCATGCACTGGCAACCAGCTATACATGGAGTTTCACCACCGGCGCGATTCCGGATGCCACCGCCCCCACCGTGACGCTCACAACCCCCGCCGATTTAGAAACAGACGTGGCTGTCAACAAGAAAGTCGCCGCAACCTTCAGCGAGGCGATGGACCCGTTGACGATCACGGCAATAACCTTCACCCTGGAAGAAGGTGCAATACCCGTTTCAGGCACCGTGACCTACTCGGGTGTGACAGCCGTTTTTACGCCATTAATCGAACTTGACTACAACACGACCTATACCGCCACGATTACCACCGGGGCCAGGGACCTGGCCGGCAATGCACTGGTCCCCGGACTTGTGCCGAATCAATGGGATTTTACCACCGGCGGCGCCCCGGACACCACACCCCCCACCGTGACGCTCACAAATCCCGCTGATCTTGCCACGGATGTGGCGCTCAACAGTTCCGTCAGCGCAACGTTCAGCGAGGCGATGGACCCCCTGACGATCAGCACGGCAACGTTCACTTTGGCAGGCGCGGCCGGAACAGTCCTCTATGATGTTGCGGGCATGATTGCAACCTTTAAACCCGCAAGCAATCTCGATCCCAACACCACCTATACCGCCACAATTACCACCGGGGCCAGGGATCTGGCCGGCAATGAACTGGCCGGCAATACAATGTCAGGCGACTATGAATGGATCTTCACAACTGGATCGGGCTTGGCTCCGGGAGCCATAACCCTTGGATCGGCCGCTACTTTCGGGATCATGGCAAGCTCGGCAACCACCAGCACCGGCGCAACGCAGATCAACGGCGATGTTTCGCTGAGTCCGGGTACGTCCCAGGGAATCCCGCCGGCACAAGTGAACGGCGTAATACACGTGAACGATGCCGAGGCAGCGCTGGCCAAAACCGCGTTGCTGGACGCCTATAACGAAGCCAAGTTATTGCCCCCGGGCGTGACGGTTAGTGGCGGCGCGGACCTGAGCGGCTTGGTTCTCGCCCCCGGCACCTATACATCGGGGACCACGATATTGATCAATGGGCCGGCGCCGCTCACTCTTGACGCGGGAGGCAATGCCGATGCCGTATGGGTCTTTCAGATCGGCACTTCGCTGACTACAGTTGCCGGCGGTGTTTCGCTGATAAACGGCGCCCAGGCCAAGAACGTGTTTTGGGTGCCGACCGCCGATGCGACGATAGGACCGAATACCGCATTTTACGGAACGATACTGGCCGGCCGGGATGTCACCGGTCAGACGGGTGCAACGATTTATGGCAGAATACTGGCCGGGGCGATCGGGGCAGCAACGATTGCCCTTGACAGCAATACCGTAAACGTACCCGCGCCATAAATATTCGGGATCCTGCGGAATAGGCAAAAAGGGAAGACAGGTCGTGTTGAAATTTCACTGCTTCCCTTTTTGCCTCCACTCAGACCTTTGTCTGTTTTATTCACAGCACGGCAAAATAACGGAAAATCGTACAATATAAAGGAGCCAGTATAATGAAAGCAATTTGTCGCGCAACGCTCGTTGCCTTTGTTCTTCTCCTACCCTTTTCGGCTTACGCCGAGATAAAGGCAGGCGCCGTTGAAGTGAGTCCGTTCGTCGGATACAATTTTTTTGAAAACGGCCAGAACCTGAGAGACCGGCCGGTATACGGCGCACGGCTGGGCTATAACATCACACCGCATTTCGGTATCGAAGGTGCAATGGAATTTATAAACAGTCGTGTTGATGACAGGACAAAGACGGCTGACCGGAAGGGCGAGTTCGGAAGTCCCAAGAATGATGTGGATCTGACTTTCTATCACATTGATGCGCTCTATCACTTTATGCCGGAAGGTAATTTCAACCCATTTGTTCTTGCCGGTTTCGGCGGCGCCCAATACAGCCCCAACATATCAAGCCGGGACATGTCGGCTTTCAATGTCGGCCTGGGAGCGAAATACTGGGTTTCGGACAATGTCGCATTACGGGTAGATCTCAGGGATTACATGGTCTCCGAGGTTTTTAATCATAATTACCATAATGTAGCCGCCACCATGGGGATCGTCTTTGCGTTCGGAGGCACTTCAACTGCCAGCCAGCCCGCGGCAAAAACCGAGCCTGCACCAGCGCCCATTGTGAAAGAAATGGTCGTTATCGAACAGACCGAAGAAAAAATCGCGGAGCCGAAAATCGTCGTTCTTGCGCTTGAGGACGTCCATTTCGATTTTGATCAGTCAACCCTGACGCCGGCGGCGCGGACGATCCTGAAAAGAAATATTCAGCTTTTAAAGGAAAACCCCGACGCTCAAATCCGTATCGCAGGGTATACCTCTGCTTCCGGCACGAACGCCTATAACCAGAAATTGAGTGAAAGGAGAGCCGCTGCTGTCAGGGAATATGTCCTTAAAGAAAGCGGCATCAGACAGGACAGGCTTTCCACCATCGGTTATGGAGAAACCATACCCGCAATACATGAGTCCGCGCCCGAAGTGATTCACTCAAAAGCAGCGGAAGCGAACATGCGCGTGCTTTTTGAAATCATTGTAAAATAACGGCCGGCCGGGGCTTGGAATACCGGCCAATTATAAAGCAGGCATAAAAAAATAAAGGAGCTCAACATGAAACTGACAAATCGAACCGTTGCCGTTTTTTCCGCACTACTCATCACAACCGTCATCGGCATATCCGGTTGTGCCTCGACCGGCATTCAGCGATCAAAAGAAGTAAGGACAACCATGCAAACCATGGACAACGAAATTAAACTGATCGTCGTTCAGCTGGATGCCACGGGAGCATCGCTTGAAGAACTGATCAAGCCCGGACAGGCGGATGTGAAAAAGGCGTTCGAGCTCTACACCGAAAACATCACCCGGCTGGCCGAAAAAGAGGGTGATTTCGGAAAACATGCGGATGAAATGGCTGCACGGGGCAAGGATTATTTCCAGGCGTGGGATAAATCGGGCAGCAACTACGAAAACTCCCGGATTCAGGGACTCAGTGAAGAGCGCCGCATGGTGCTTGGCGAGATATATGGAAGAATAGCCGAAAACAGCATCGGCGCGAAGAGTGCGTTTACTGTCTATGTTACCGACGCTAAAGAAATTCAGCGTTACCTTTCGAACGACCTGACAACAAACGGGATTGCCGCCATCGAGCCAATTTCCCGGAAGATCGTGGATGACGGTTATAATTTGAAATATACAATGACGGATATTCAAACGGCGATTGAACGGGCAAGGGCCGAAATGTCGCAAAACGGAATACAATTTTAAACGTCGATGAATTTGGACAGAACCAGTAAACATCAACCCGAACAGGAGAAGTATAATGAAATCGAGCACAAGAGACAACGCGGAAGGCAAGCTGCACCAGGTAAAAGGTACGATTAAGGAGGTCGCCGGAATCATTGCCGGGAGTGAAGAGCTGGAAGCCGAAGGCAAAGAGGAAAACCTGGAAGGCAAAATTCAGGAAAAACTCGGCCAGATCAAAAAAGTGATGGACAAGTAGACGCGTTCACCAGGACAGCCGGCCGGGGCTTAGAATACCGGCCTTTTTCTAAAAGCAGGTTAAAACCAATCGACAGATAAAAAGGATGTTGAAATGAAAAAGACGATTTATATGAAAGCACTCCCCCTTTTTATACTTTTGAGCATGTTCGTTCAACTATCGGGTTGCGGCACAATCCTGCATCCCGAAAGAAGGGGGCAGACCAGCGGGCGCATCGATCCGGCAATTGCGATTCTCGATGGCGTCGGGCTCCTGCTTTTCCTCATTCCGGGCGTCATTGCCTTTGCCGTCGATTTTACGACCGGCGCGATTTATCTGCCGGGTGGAGGGTCCTACGCTCTGTCCGATGACGACGGGATCAAGGTCGTGCATGTCAATCCGGCCGAACTGAATGAAAACAGGATCAAACAGGTTGTCGTCCGGGAAACAGGGGTATCCGGAATACGCGATCTGAATCAGTCGAACGTCTGGACATTAAGTGAAACCGAGGATGTCGGCGTGAAATTAGCCGAGATGAAAATGTCCGGCTACCTGACCCCATAGTCGTTAACCCGAGACGCTCCGGAAAAAATCAAACTTCCTCAATTCAAGGCACAGGTTTGCTGTTTTACCCCGGGATAGCGCCGGACTTAAATGCTCCTTTGATCCTTTCGCATCTTCCTCCGTTTATTCCCTTTAAATGATTGCCAACCCGAGACAAAAAAACAGTTTCATCACCATACCCATAACGGCGCAACGAAATTTTTAGAAGGATGAACTGATGCATTCACTGCACCCCGGAGCCGTCGATGATCGGGCACACGCAGTCGCACGGTTGTGGGACGCGATGAGGCTTGCCGGTTTGGTAAAGCCCGGTACGCCGGTGGTATTCGATAAGTAATATTTCAGGAAACGGGTAGAGTGATTCACGTGTCTGTTGCGTTTGTAACGCCATAAAGAAAAACCACAAGGAAAGGAAAGCATCATGCTGAAGAATTTAGAATCAAAAAGTATCGAGCAATTAATGGCTGAAGCCGATGAACTTATGCAACTGGTTCATTCCGATGCCATTGAAATGATGGAAGAAGAGCATCGCCTGCAGTTTGAAAAACACGTTCAAAATCTAAACACGATCAAATCCAAGGTTCAGACAACGTCCGGAGAAAAAGGAACATCGGGTATCGGCGACGGCGCGGAGGGAATGCACGAGGCAATCCAGGATATTGTCCAGGCCATGCATCAATTGAAAACCAGGCTTTTTTGAGTGTCCAAATGACGCGTTGCATTTTTGCGGAACCTTACGTTCAAATCAGCCATGAGGGCCACCTGTAAACGTTAACAAAAGGAGCACATATGACCGTTTGGCAAGATATGACCTTTTTTATGCCCTTCAATGACTGCCGCGAATAGGCCTCTGATCTGATTATCTCCAATATATACAAAGTAATAGATGAAGTAATATCGGTTAGTGGAACATGGCACAAGTATTGGATGCATTTTTCGTGAAGCCCTTCTTAAAAAACGAACAGGTGGCCCAATGATCACCCTCAGAATCATCATGAACGTGCGTCCGGAAAAGCAGAAAGAAGTTTTGCAAACGCTTCTTACCCTGGTCGAGACACCGGGGAAAAAAAGTGGATGCCTGAGCTATGGCATTTACTGTGACATTGAAGACGAGAATGTTTTCAATCTGATCTCGGAATGGGAAAACCGCCGGCACCTGGATCATTATATGGGCACCGACAGGTTCAGCGTTTTGCTTGGAACAAAGAGCCTCTTATGCGAACCATTGGATTTCCGGATTATTCGGTATCGGGATGCCGAAGGAATTGAAGCGGTAAATTCCGTGAGAAAAAAAATGAAACTGATTGCTACCGATCACGAGCACGCGCATGGTTCAAAAAATGAAATTCCTTGAATCACTGTTGTATGCCCGTTGAGGGATGAGGCTCCATTTTGACCGGTTTTATCATCAACGTGAAGGACCACCCCGGGTATTTCAAACCAGAAATCGGTTAGGACGAGCCAGTGTTCAAAATTGTCCGTGTGAAAACGTATATTTATTTGAAGGTTCCGATATTTTGCAAGACATCGGGGGGCTTTCCCCTGATCTCCTGCATCCCGGTGATCAGGGGATGATTTTCATGGGGGAAAATCTTGCACGCAAGATCAAGCCATTGATTGCACCATTTTATCCGTAGCCCATACTTGGACCGGCGAGTCTCGGTATCCCCGTTTTTGCAAAATCAATTAATCAATTTACTCCAAGCGCTCATACCCCAAAGACTTCGGGAAGAAATCATATATGACCATCCGGCCGTATATGACCCTTTTTTAATTGCCGGCCTATAATTCCCCGAAAGTGGTCTAACAAGAAATACTATTAAAATCGGGAATATGCAGTACGAAATGCCGAGCGCTCACAGCTGGCATGACAATTGTATTAATAGGGGGGTCACGTTGGGAGGCAAAGCCAGAAAAGACCTGGGCGACGCTCACGGTTGTAAAGAGCGTGATCAACAACATGACAATCGAATCCAACGCCGACTTAATTCCGTCGGCGCCGGCTGGTTATAAACGTAAATGCCAAACATAAGGAATTCCGTAACATGGCAAACCAAGATCTTTCCAAAACAATGAGCACGGAAATGCGCCAGTTCATGGATCATACCAAGGCGCTCCTGGACGCGACTTCCGGAGAACTCGACGACCGGATCAAATCCGCCAGATCCGCCTTGAAGGAACGTCTCGAATCCGTCGAAAAAGAGTACGGCGAGGTTGAAGACCTGCTCATGGACAAGGTTCAGGCCGCTGACAAATTCATTCACGAAAAACCATACTATGCCATTGGCGGCACGTTAATCGCCGGCCTGTTCCTGGGCTGGTTAATCTCCGGAAAATAGCATGGACAGACTGCCGCTGATCATTTCCGAGTTAACGGGGACTGCCGGCCGGTTTGGCGGGATAGCCGCCCAGATCCTCCAGGATCGGTTGGAACTGCTGGCCCTGGAACTCCGAGAGGCCAAAATCCTTTTTATCCAGGCCTTGCTCCTTGCCTGCGTGGGGACTGTACTTTCCCTGCTCGGGTTTCTGCTGCTGGTTCTGCTCGGGGTCCATATCCTTGAGCCCGAATGGCGGCTTTACGGACTCGCTGCCGCGGCAGCGGCCAGCATACTGGCGGGGGCGATAGCCTTTGGCATTCTGCGACGGCATTTGGGGAAAAAGCCGATGGCTTTTGACCAAAGTATGGCGGAACTGAAGAAGGATATGAAATGTTTCTCGATCAGGAATTGAAATCGATCCGGGAGAACAAGAAGCGCCTGGCCATATGCGGCGAATTGCGCCGCGGTCTGCTGCGTCTCGAGGTACAGGGTATTGGGGGCGGGGTGCGCCGTACGCTTTCGAATCTGACCTTGGGGTTGATCGTTGCCGAGCAACTTCTTGGTCTTTTTCGTAAGCGCAATCGCCGATCGTGGCTGTGATTGTAGCGTAACGCGGATATTGGGTTTTTTACGAAATCGGCAAGCATGGAAGAGGACATTAATAGTGAAGATGAGCGGCAAGAAGATTCTTCAAACCCTGCTCCGTTTAAGGGCGCGTCTCGGCGGAATCGGCCCGGCAAAAGCGTACGACGATGAACCGCCCCTCCGATCGGAGCTCTTCAGCAGCGCCCAGATGAATCAGCATGGCAGGGCCCTTGCGTATGCGCATGAATTGAGTCCCGGGCGTCCCAAAAACCAGCTTTTATCCAGGTTGTCCGAAAATGAAGCTGTACTGATCAGTGCGTGCGATCCGCTAAACGAGGCGGTCAAGGCAAACCGTCGGATTGCGCCAGCCGGGGAATGGCTGCTCGATAACTTCTATTTGATCGAAGAACAGATTCGAACGGCCCGACGACATTTGCCGAAAGGTTACAGCCGTGAACTGCCGCGCTTGCTGAACGGCCCGTCAGCCGGACTTCCGCGGGTGTATGACATCGCACTTGAGACGATTTCGCACGGGGATGGCCGGGTCGATCCCGAAAATCTCAGCAGCTTCGTGGAAGCCTACCAATCGGTGACCCCACTTAAACTGGGCGAGCTCTGGGCCATCCCCATTATGCTGCGCCTTGCCTTGATCGAGAATCTGCGGCGGGTTGCCACTCGGATTGCCGCCGACAGGATCAATCGAAACTTTGCCGATTTTTGGGCCGACGAGATGACGGAAATCGCCGTCAAGGATCCCAACAGCCTGATTCTGAAGATCGCCGACATGGCGCGGTCGAACCCGCCGATAGTGAGTTCATTCGTGGCGGAGTTCACGCGCCGCTTGCAGGGCCAGGGTCCTGCCCTGGCCCTGCCGCTCACCTGGATTGAACAGCGATTGTCCGAATCCGGCCTGACCATCGAACAGTCGGTGCGATCGGAAAACCAGCAACAGGCTTCCGACCAGGTTTCCATGAGCAACAGCATCGGCAGCCTCCACTTTTTGGCCGCGATGGACTGGCGCGAGTTTGTTGAGACGATGAGTATTGTCGAGCGGACCCTGGGCGAGGATCCCGGCGACGTATATTCCAGGATGGATTTTGCCACCCGTGACCGCTATCGCCATGTTGTGGAGAAGATCGCCGGGAGAAGTCCGCGCTCGGAGGGCGAGGTTGCGGATCAGGCGATCGAACTGGCGCGGGGCGGAGCGTCCCGGGAAGACGGCGACGCGCGTGCGGCGCACGTCGGTTTCTACCTCATCGGCGACGGACTGGCCCAGCTGGAAAAAATGGCGAAGACGCGCCTGCCGTGTGCCGAGGTTTTGCGCGGCGTCGGCCGCCGGTTTCCCCTGCTGGTGTATGTCGGCTCCATTCTGTTGATTACGGTGATTTTCGCAGGAGCACTTTTAGCGAAAGCGCATGCCGGCGGCATCCAGGGATGGGCGCTCGGACTGGTGTTGCTCCTGCTGCTTCCGTGCACCGGTCATCTTGCCGTAGCCCTGGTGAACTGGCTGGCAACACTGCTGGCGACGCCGCACCCGCTGCCACGCATCGACTTTTCCAAAGGGATTCCGTCGGAATTGCGCTCGCTCGTCGTCGTTCCGGCGATGCTCGCGAGCGTTCAAACTATCGAGGATCTGATCGAGGCGCTCGAAGTCCGCTTCCTGGCAAATCGGGATGACCACCTTCACTTCGGTCTGCTCACTGATCTTAACGACGCCACCGAGGAAACCCTGCCGGAGGACGAACCGTTGGTGGGATTGGTCCGGCAGGGAATCGAAGCGTTGAATGCAAAATACCCGACCCCGGAAGGCGACAGCTTTTTCCTGTTTCATCGCCCCCGGCGATGGAATCCGAAAGACCGGATCTGGATGGGCTATGAACGCAAACGCGGCAAATTATCGGATCTGAATCGACTGCTGCGTGGCGGGACGCAGGGAATCGGTGGAGACCGTTTTTCGCTCATCATCGGTGAAATCGCCGTTCTATCGAATATAAAGTATGTGATTACCCTGGATACCGATACCCAACTGGCGCGTGATACGGCGCGGCGGTTTGTGGGCGCCATGGCCCATCCGCTCAATCGTGCGCGCTACGATGAAACCCGGCAGCGGGTCATTACCGGCTACTCGATTCTTCAGCCACAGGTGGCAACAAGCCTGCCCGGCGCCACTCGGTCCCGGTATGCGCGCATGTGCGCCAGCGTTACGGGAATCGATCCGTATACGCGCGCCGTCTCCGATATTTACCAGGACCTTTTCGGTGAAGGCTCGTTCATCGGCAAAGGGATCTATGAAGTCGATGCATTCGAACAGGCCATAGGCGGGCAGTTTCCCGAAAACCGGATTCTCAGCCACGATCTTTTGGAAGGGTGTTATGCCCGGGCCGGGCTGTTGAGCGACGTGCAATTGTACGAAGAGTACCCCTCCCGCTACAGCGCGGATGTGAATCGCCGGCATCGTTGGATTCGGGGTGACTGGCAGATTGCGCAATGGATGATGCCGAGAGTTCCGGGCCCGGATGCGTGCTCCCGGAAAAATCCGCTCTCGATGCTCTCCCGCTGGAAAATTTTCGACAACCTGCGGCGCAGTATGACGGCGGCGGCATTGACACTCCTGTTGCTGTTGGGCTGGACCGTGTTGCCATCGCCCTGGTTCTGGACTCTGGCGGTTTTGGGCATCATCCTGATTCCATCACTGATTGCTTCAGCCCTGAATGTCCTTCAAAAGCATGTCGATGTGACAATGGGTCAACACCTCGCCGCCTCGGCGCGCTCGACCCGCCTCCACTTCTTTCAGGCGGCTTTCACGCTTGTATGCCTCCCCTACGAAGCGTTTTTCAGCCTGGATGCCATGGTGCGCACCGTCTGGCGGATGCGCGTTACGTACAGGCGACTGCTCCAGTGGAATCCGTCCGACGACATGGACAGCAACAGCCGAACGGATCTGGCCGGCTCCTGTCGGACCATGTGGATTGGCCCGTTCGTTGCCGCTGCCGCGGGGATCATGCTCGCTGCATTCAAACCGGCCGCATTGGCGGCGGCCGCGCCCATACTCTGCCTCTGGCTTGGCTCCCCCGCCATCGCCTGGTGGATCAGTCGGCCGATCGCCCGCCGCCGGGAAAAGCTGACGACGGATCAGACCCTTTTTCTGAGGAAGATTTCCCGAAAAACATGGTCGTTTTTCGAGACATTCGTTGGCCCTGAAGATCATTGGCTGCCGCCGGATAACTTTCAGGAGCATCCTGTTGCGGTGATCGCGCATCGCACGTCGCCTACCAATATGGGCCTGGCCCTCCTGGCGAATCTGTCCGCGTACGACTTCGGCTATCTTTCGGCCGGTCAACTTATCGAACGCACGGCAAACGCTCTCCGGACCATGGAACGGCTGGAACGCTACCGTGGCCATTTCTACAACTGGTATGACACGCAATCCCTGGAGCCATTGTCGCCCCGCTATATTTCGTCGGTGGACAGCGGGAACCTCGCGGGCCATCTGCTGACGTTACGGCCGGGCCTGCTGGCGATTGCCGATCAAAAGATCCTCGGCGCGCGATTCTTTGAGGGGTTGGGCGACACCCTCGGGGTGCTCACGGAAACAGCAACTGCTTCCCCGGCAGGCTACGCCCCGGACCGGCTTGCTCAGCTCCAGCAGGACCTGGCGCTTGCGACCCTTTCCCAGCCTGAGACGCTCACGGCTTTACGGCTGTGCCTCGATCAACTGGCCGCTTCCGCCGCATTGGTGGTCAACGGTGTGGAAGCGCTCGATGCCGATCCCGAGAGCCTGTTGAGGTGGTGGGCGAATGCCTTCGCCAGGCAATGTCGGGACGGACTCGATGAGCTGGCGTTTCTCGCTCCGTGGGCAACGCTTCTTGCTTCCGGGACCAACGCCGGAGACGTTCCTGGTCTCGACGAAATTCCCACCCTGCGGGGACTGGCGGCGATGGAAGGTGCACACCTGCCGGTGATCGCCGATCGGCTCGGCGCGGCCGCCACACCGGCGGAAAGCGCCTGGCTTGAGGAGCTCCATCGCCTCGTCATATCCGCCAGCCGTAACGCCAGAGCAAGGATTGCGGCTGTCTCGGGGCTTGCCCTGCAATGCGGCGCGCTGGCCGGAATGGAATATGATTTTCTGTATGACGATGCCCGTCATCTGCTGGCCATCGGCTACAATGTCGATGAGCGCCGACGGGACTCCAGTTTCTACGATCTTCTGGCATCGGAAGCCCGGTTTTCAACTTTCGTTGCGATTGCCCAGGGCCAACTGCCGCAGGAAAGCTGGTTTGCCCTGGGGCGCCTGCTCACCACCGCCGGGGGAGAACCGATCCTCCTTTCCTGGAGCGGTTCCATGTTCGAGTACCTGATGCCGCTCCTGGTGATGCCGACCTATGAGCACACACTGCTTGATCAGACCTGCAAGGCGGCGGTGGCCCGGCAGATTGATTATGGGAAAAGGCGCGGCGTGCCCTGGGGCGTTTCGGAATGCGGCTACAATGCCATCGACGTGCAGTTCAACTACCAGTACCGTGCGTTTGGCGTACCCGGCCTGGGGCTCAAGCGCGGACTCGCCGAAGACCTGGTAATCGCGCCCTATGCCTCGGCACTCGCGCTGATGGTGGCCCCCGGGGAGGCGTGCCTGAACCTTGAACGGCTTTCGGCCGAGGGTTTTGAAGCCCGATACGGCTTCTTCGAGG